>Ga0209751_10002968_pt1 | contig 16647 bp, 12 predicted proteins | sample RifCSP13_1_FD_184019 | JGI IMG/M metagenome (GOLD analysis project Ga0209751, IMG submission 184019) | Soil microbial communities from Rifle, Colorado - Rifle CSP2_sed 13_1 (SPAdes) (version 2) | ecosystem: Environmental > Terrestrial > Deep subsurface > Rock core/Sediment | place: Rifle... | reverse complement strand
ATCGAGCAAATTGGCCGCTACAATTTCATAATCATTGTAGGAAGTGTGGGTAAAGGCCCCTTCCCCGTTGCAATCGCCAAGCGCCCAGACACCGGGCACATTGGTGCAAAGTTGATCGTCCACTCTGATGTATCCGCGCTCATCGACCTCGATACCTGCCTTATCGAGGCCGAGGTCGTCCGTATTGGGCCGCCTGCCGACGGCAAGCAACAAATGCGATCCCGTCACCTCCCTGCCGCCGCTATCACAATCCAGCTTGACGGCAATCTGATTACCACGCTTTTCTCCGCTGACGCACTCAGCATTGAGGCGAAGGTTAATCCCATCGTTTTCGAGGATTTCTTTGATCGCATCCGACACGTCCGGATCTTCGCGGTTGATCAAGCGCGGTCCCCGTTGAATGATGGTTACCTCGCTGCCAAAACGCCGATACATCTGACCGAACTCCAAGCCAATATAGCTGCCGCCGATGACGATCAGATGCCCCGGGAGATAGTCGACCTCCATCATCGTCGAGTTGGTTAGATAGTGCACATTGTCAAAGCCGGGAGGAATCAAGGCCCGCCCGCCCACATTGATAAAGATATTCTCGGCCGCCAATACGTCGCCGTTGACACCGACTGAGTGGGGACCCTGAAAACTCGCATGACCCTCGTAAACCTTTAAGTTTTCCGCCTTATTCAGCCAGTTCTCCACTCCTTGGTTGGACCTTTGTACTACTGCATCTTTGCGGGCTTTCACCTTCTTCATATCTACGTTGATCGAACCGTCGACCATCACGCCAAAGTCGGCGGCACGCTTGGCCATATGAGCTACGCGAGCACTCGCGACTAGGGTTTTGGTAGGAATACAGCCTGTGTTAACAGTTACAAATTCATCAGGGTCGAGAGTCAAAACACCGTACGCGGTAGCTTCAAGATCATTAATGAGCTTAACGGAATCGACACTGACAACACCCGCTAGTTCGTCTGCATCCAACGCCCACGGTAAATTAGGGGTTTTACTTTTGCCGTCAATAACGGGGCCGGCGACTCCGAAACAAGCATTTGTAAACGTAGCGGTGGTCCCCGCCACAAATTCTCGGAGAAGAGGCTCGAAACTAGGATAATTTTGACTGGCAAAGCTTTTCCTGACTACAAGAGCCAGCTTATCCCCGTAAATGGCAAACAGCGCCAGATTGGTTTTTGTGCCGCCAATGTCGCCCGCAAGGATAATCACTTACTACTCCTACCTACGATGTTCGCTGCATAACAGAGTCCGGTCGGACGTATTCGTATCTTTGCCCTCGCAGAGTCGCCCTTCTTCGTACTTCTTAGCGGAACCTATGAAGTCTTCTCGGCATAGATATTCATGATGGCATCGAGCAATCGAAGTGCATCCGGTTTCTTGCGTTGAAATGAATTGCGCCCGATGATCGATCCGAACCCCCCACCGTCGCGAATAGCGCGAATCTCGTTCAGCACCACTTCATCCGTCTCCGCCGCTCCACCGGAGAAAATTACGATGCGTCGGCCGTTGAAAGTACATTGCACCACATGGCGCACGCGTTCAGCGACCGTATCAATCGGAACCCGCTCTTTTTCATAGACCTTGCGTGCCGCCTCTTGCTCTATATCCGCGCTCGGGAGCTTGACCTTGACGATATGCGCACCGAGTTGGGCAGCGATATGTGCCGCGTAACCTGTAACATCAATGGCCGTTTCCCCCTCTTTACTCAGGGCTGAACCGCGCGGATAAGACCAAATCACCACGACCAAGCCGTTTCGTTTGCCTTCCTCGGCGTAGGCACGGATTTGTTGGTACATCTCAAGACGGTGCTCTGAACCGGGATAGATGGTGAATCCTATGCCAACGCATCCGAGGCGGAGGGCGTCTCTCACGCTGCCTGTCAGCGCCTGATGCGGGTCTTTCTCATCGCGCAGCACATCGTGATCGTTGACCTTCAGGATCAGCGGTAGGTCGCCGGCAAAGTCCCGCGCTCCAGCTTCAAGAAAACCCAGGGGCGCGGCATAAGCATTACAGCCGGCTTCAATCGCCAGCTCGAAGTGATAGCGCGGATCGTAGGCGGGCGGGTTAGATGCAAAACTGCGCGCCGGCCCATGCTCGAAGCCCTGGTCCACGGGCAAGATGACCATCTTACCCGTACCCGCCAGATTGCCGTGATTCAACAACCTGGCAAGATTCGTCAGCACCCCCGGATTGTCGCTGCCATACCAGCTCAGGATTTCTCGAACTCGCTCCGTCATGTTTGCTTTCCCTTCGGTGCCGCGTCGCACCCGGTGAAAGTGTCACGAATGGCTCGCCATTTGTGGCCGTTGCGCGCAAGCAGTTCATCGGCCGCTCCCGGACCTTCGCTACCTACGGCGTAGTTCGGAAATTCAGGCGGTTCTTGCTTTGCCCAGGCCTCCTCGATGGGCGTAATCAATCTCCATTGGGCTTCGACCTCATCGCGTCTCGTAAAGAGGGTTGCGTCACCGCGCATCGCGTCAAGTAACAGCGTTTCGTAAGCGGCCGGCAAGCGTACGCCGAACACCGTCTGGTAACAAAAATCCATGTCCACGGCGGCCGTGTGCAGTTGAGCACCGGGACGCTTCGCGCCGAAGGTGACCGTGATGCCTTCGTTTGGTTGGATCCGCCACGCTATCACGTTCGGCTCGACGTAATCGTTTGGCGTGCGCGCGAAGAGCGCCTGTGGCGTGCGTTTAAGATGTACGGCGATCTCCGTTAAGGATCGTCCCAGCCGTTTACCCATGCGCAGGTAAAATGGCACACCCCCCCACCGCCAATTTTCGATGCGGAACTCAAGCGCCACGTAGGTCTCACTCAAGCTGCCCCTGGCCACGTTTTTCTCTTCCCTGTACCCGAGCACACACTCCGCCCCAACTTCACCGGCACCGTACTGGCCGCGAACCGTTCGCTTCGCCACCTCTCCGGGCATCAGGGGATGGATTGAGCGTAAAACCTGCACCTTCTGTTCGCGCACCGAATCAGCATCGAATGCAGTAGGCGGTTCCATTGCGGTCAGCGTCAAAAGCTGCAGCAGATGATTGGCCACCATGTCCCGTAGCGCGCCAGCCTTTTCGTAGTATCCTCCGCGGCTACCGACGCCCAGGGTTTCAGCCGCCGTGATTTCCACGTAGTCAATGTAATTGCGGTTCCACACCGGCTCAAACAAAGAGTTGCCGAAACGAAAAACCATGATGTTTTGAACCGTTTCTTTGCCGAGATAATGATCGATGCGATAGACTTGGCTCTCGTCGAAAATCTCGTGCACCTGGCGGTTGAGTTCTTGGGCCGTCTTCAGATCGTGGCCGAAAGGTTTCTCGATCACGATCCGGGGCCAGCTTCCTTGCGAGCTTCTTTTAGAGACCAAACCGGCGCCGGCGATCTGCTGAATGACCGGAGCATAGAGATCCGGCGGCATCGCCAAATAAAAGATCGCATTCGGCGGCGAAGCATGGCCGTGATCCAGCTTCGAGAGAAATTCTCTGAGCCGGCGATAACCCTCGGGCTCTTCGTAGCTTCCCTGCACATAGTGGAGGTTCGCCGCGAAATGTTTCCACACCGGCTCGTCTTTGAGCCCGGTGCCGGCGAACTCGCTCACGGCATCGCCCATTTTTTGCCGGAATGCCTCATGGCTCATTTCGCTTCGGGCGTAGCCGATGACGGCGAAACGCTCCGGCAGCCGCTGTTCCGACGCCAGGTTGTACAGCGCCGGGATCAGTTTCCGTTCGGTCAAATCTCCCGAAGCGCCGAAGATGACCATGACGCAGGATTCAGGTGTTTTTCCGCCGGCCGGAACGCTTCCCGCCGCGGCTTGAACATCGGTGGACATAGGCATTTACTCCTTTTTGACGGCGTGGCCGCCGAACTCGTTCCTGAGAGCCGCAATGACCTTGGCGGCAAAGGAATCTTCCTGGCGGGAGTGGAAGCGGGCAAAGAGCGACAGCATCAAAACGGAGGCGGGAACATTTTTCTCAATTGCCTCCAACACCGTCCAGCGCCCCTCGCCGGAGTCTTCCACATAGCCCCGGATCGAAGACAGCTGCGGGTCCTTTTGGAATGCGTTTTCCGCCAGTTCGAGGAGCCAGGAGCGTACCACGCTGCCCTGGTTCCATAGATGAGAGATCTTTCCCAGATCGAGATCGAAGTCGGAAGAACGAAGCAGTTCGAAGCCCTCGCCGTACGCTTGCAGCATGCCGTATTCGATGCCGTTGTGGATCATCTTGACGAAGTGGCCGGCGCCGCTGGGGCCAACATAGGCGTAGCCGTCTTTGGGCGCCAACGTTTGAAACAGCGGCTCGAGCTGGGAGAAAATCTCCTGCTCGCCGCCGATCATCATACAGTAGCCGACTTTCAGCCCCCAGATCCCGCCGCTTGTGCCCACGTCGACGAAATGAATGCCGCTCTGTTTGAGTTTTTCCGCGCGCCGGATCGAGTCTTTGTAGTAGGAGTTTCCTCCGTCGATTACGATATCGCCTTTCGAGAGCTGGGGTAGTAGCTGTTCAAGAGTCTGGTCGACCGGATCTCCGGCCGGAACCATGAGCCAGACGGATCGCGGCAGCGCGAGCTGGTGAACAAAATCCGCCAACGAATGGGCGCCCACCGCGCCTTTCTCTACCACGCGCTGAGTGGCCTCGGGACTGCGGTCATAGCTGATTAGCTGGTGCGCTCCTTGTAAAAGCCGCTCCGCCATGTTGCCGCCCATTCTTCCCAAACCGATCATGCCCAGTTGCATATTCGTCACTCCTTTTCGTCAAAAAGCTCTCGCCCCTTCAGCGATCAGCTAAAATTACATTGTCCCCGGTCAACTCAACCAGTGAAGACAGGAGATGAACGGTCCGCTATGCCAAAGCTTGTCTGATTGCCACTTGAAGTGTTGCCAAACCTGCCTGGACGTCAGCACCCAGATGAACCCGCAGAGCGCGGCGCTTGCGCTCCGCCAACACTCGAAAGTCCCCCCGTGCCTGCGCCGCCTTGACAACACCAAAGGTATATTTCTGCCCCGGCGCGGGCACGTCCAAGCCATCGTCGCATGTGATTTGTAAAAATACTCCGGTGTTCGGACCGCCCTTATAGGCCTGTCCTGTCGAGTGCAGGAAGCGCGGGCCAAATCCCATACATGTCGCCACGCGTTTCTTGTCCCGAACAGCGAGACGTATCTTATCGAGCCACTCTTCATGCACGGCGTTCATTTCGAGGTATGCCAGTAGCGCGAAGTAGTCGCCGGGCTTAAGTCGCTTCAGGTGCGCCCGGAGATACCCGGCGATCGACTTATCGCTTCCCGCAGCCTCTGCGAGCGCTGCGGCATTTTTCTCATCGGTGAACATTTTGATTCCACTGTCTTCCAGAATCGCGGCTTCGAGCGTCAGCGACCCGGCCTTTTCATATTCAGCCGTCAGTTTTTGCGTCGCCACTTTGCTTGCCTCCACATCTGGTTGGTTGAAAGGGTTAATGCCGATGATTGATCCCGCCACCGCCGTTGCTATCTCCCAGCGGAAAAACTCCTGGCCCAAATCATAAGGACCAGCGAGCGCAATACGAACCACAGGCTGTCCAGCCTGTGCGAGGGCATCAACTGCAGCATCCTGGGCCGCATCAGGCTGGGAGTCCAATCTGACATAAACAAACATTCGATCCGCGCCGTAGACATCCGGGGGACCTAATCGCTCCCGATCCACCGGAATCAGCCCTTTCCCTTCTTTCCCCGTTGACTCCGCGAGCAGTTGCTCCAGCCACGCGCCGAAGCTGCGGATGCCAGGCGACGTTACGAGCGTTACTTTATCGCGCCCGTGTTTGGCGAGGGATCCCAAGATCGCGCCCAATACCACTCCGGGATTATCCTCGGCCGGGAGGCAGGACGAGCAAGCAATCGCCATCTCATCGGCTCGGTCTAAGATCTTAAGGGCGTCCACGCCCATAATCGCCGCCGGCACCATGCCAAAGTCAGACAGCGCCGAATACCGGCCACCGATGCTCGGCAGCCCGAAGTAAATTCGACGGAAGTCCTCGCTTTCGGCAACTTGCTGAAGCTTCGAGCCGGGGTCGGTGATCGCTATGAAACGATCGCCGACCTTGTCCGCGCCGACCATTTGCCTTACCCGCTCAAAAAAGTATTGCTTGAAGATATTCGGCTCCAATGTACTGCCCGACTTGCTCGATACGATAAAGAGCGTGTTGGCGAGGTCTATTTTGTTTTCGACTGCTTTGATTTGAGCTGGATCGGTCGAATCAAGGACATAGAGCTCGGGGAAACCGTCGATCTTGCCGAAGGTCGTCTTAAGCACATCGGGGCACAGACTTGAGCCTCCCATTCCCAAGAGGAGCACGTGCGAGAATCCCGCGGATTTCACTTCATCGGCAATATCTCGAAGGTGTTGACCATGGGTTATCTCATCTGCCGTGATCCCTAACCAACCAAGCCAATTCCGCTCATCCGCGCCTGTCCACAGGGTGGCATCGCGCGCCCAGAGCCCGCGCACTTTGCCGTTGATACGCCAGTCCTCTAGCGTTACCCGGACCTGCACGGAAAGATCATCTGGTAGAGCGCCTGTCTGCCGATTGACCTGCGCATTGGGCACGACGCTACATCTCTTGTCTACCGCGTTCAGCAGTTTATCGAAGGCCTCGGCAAATAGCCGCACGCCGTCCTTGAGCAACTTGTCGGTGACCTCGTTTATTGAGATGCCAACCCGCTCAAGTGTTTCCATCGTGGCCCGCGCCGCCTCGACACCATCTTCAAGACTCGCGCGGCAACGTCCATGATCTCGAAATGCTTCGAAAGTCGAGGGCGGTATCGTGTTGACCGTATCAGGTCCAATGAGTTCCTCGACATAGAGCACGTCGCTATAACTAGGATTCTTCGTGCCGGTGCTTGCCCACAGGACGCGCTGAGTTTGTGCGCCCTTTTTCACGAGTGCGTCCCAACTGTCACCATGAAAAATCTTTTTATACCGGCGATAGGTTAATCTGGCGTTGGCAATCGCGACTCTACCCACAATGCTTTGCAACAGTGCCCGTTCACTGGCGCTTGTCGCAGTCTTGATCCGACCAGCGGCAAGAGCATCGATGGCGGTGTCAATGCGACTGACGAAAAAACTTGCAACGCTGGCAATTTTACTTACGTCCAGGCCCCGGGACACCGCCTTTTCCAACCCCCTGAGATATGCCTGTGCAACATGTTCGTAGGTGTCCTGAGCGAAGAGCAAAGTGACGTTGACACTGATGCCCTCGCTGATGAGCTGCTCAATGGTAGGAATCCCTGCGGCAGTTGCCGGAACTTTCACCAGCAGATTCTCACGCTCGACGGCTCGCCACAGTCGCCTCGCCTCTTCAATCGTGCCCTCGGTATCGTTGGCCAGATAGGGCGAGACCTCTAGACTAACGTAGCCGTCGCGCCTTTTGGTCTTCTCATAGACCGGTCGTAACACATCGGCAGCGTCCTTGATGTCACGGATCGCCAGCTCCTCGTAAAGCCTCATAGGGCTTAAGTCTTTCCGTTGCCGCAAGGCATTGAGCGCATCTGCGTAGTCAGCGCTGCCGGTGATTGCTTTCTCGAAAATGGCTGGATTCGAAGTGACGCCCCCCAATCCATCCTCTATGACCATTCGTTGCAACTCGCCACTCGTAATAAGACCGCGGCGAATGTAGTCAAACCAGACCGATTGACCATATTGCCCCAACTCTTTCAAAGGGTTCATAGCTCTTCCTTCCCTAAACGTTTTGCGCGGGTGCTATACTTCACTTCCAGCGCTCTGAGTTTTGTCAGCCGGCGGCAATAGCGTTCTTCACTCGCGAATTCGGCCTTGATAAACACGCTGACCAGCTCTCGGGCCAACTCCAAACCGATCACGCGCGCACCCATCACCAGAACATTCATTTCATCGTGTTCCACTCCCTGATGCGCCGAATAGGTATCGTGGCAGAGCCCTGCCCGAATCCCCGGCAGCTTGTTGGCCGCAACCGACGCGCCCACGCCGCTGCCGCAAATCACAATGCCCCGGTCTGCTCTATCCTCGTGTAAAGCCACTCCAACGGCCGCGGCGTAATCCGGGTAGTCCACGGAAACCTCAGAATTGTCGGTACCCACGTCAACCACTGCATGTCCAAGCTCACGCACGTAGGCGGTCATGTTCACCTTCAACTCATATCCCGCATGATCGGACCCGACCGCGATTCGCATATCTTAAGCAACCTTACTCAAGACCTCTTTAGCTGCCGTAACGATGGTCTCGGTACTGAAACCGAATTTCTTCTGCAATTCTTTAAGCGGCGCGGACGCTCCGAAGGTTTTCATGCCGATCATCCGACCCATGGGACCGACATAGCGCTCCCAGCCGAAAGTTGCAGCCTGTTCAACGGAGACCCGCGCACCAATCTGCGGCGGGATGACACTGTCCCGGTACTCCTGGCTCTGGTGCTCGAACAACTCCCATGAAGGCATGCTGACTACACGCGCTTTAATGCCTTCCGATTTTAATTGTTCGTAGGCGTCCACGCAGAGCGATACTTCGCTGCCGCTCGCCAATAAGAGAACCTGTGGCTTGCCGTCGCTAGCATCCGCGAGCACATAGGCTCCCTTGGCCACGCCCGAGGCGGCGGCGTATTTAGAGCGGTCAAGGGTAGGTAACGCTTGCCTTGAGAGAATGAGAACCGCCGGCTCGTGATGAAACAGCATGATCACTTTCCATGCCTCCACCACTTCGTTGGCATCCGCCGGCCTTAGAGTGATCAGTCCAGGAATAGCGCGCAGTGATGCCAGGTGCTCGATCGGTTGATGCGTCGGTCCGTCCTCAGCCACGCCGATAGAATCGTGCGTGAAAATATAGATCACGGGGATTTCCATGAGCGCGCTGAGCCGGAGCGCAGGTTTCAAGTAATCGCTGAAGATCAGGAAGCCCGAACCATAGGGGCGAACTTTACAGTGCGACAACCCATTCAAAATGGAGGCCATCGCGTGCTCCCGAATACCGAAGTGGAAGTTTCGGCCGCTATAGTTTTCGGCGGAGAAATCCCCCGCGCCATCGAACGTCAGCCGGGTTTTCGTGGACGGGGCCAGGTCCGCTGCTCCGCCGATCAACCACGGGAGATTTTGGGCGAGGACGTTGAGCACTTTGCCTGACGCATCGCGACCCGCCACGCCTTTCGGATCGGGCGGGAACACGGGAAGGTCGTTGTCCCAGCCGTACGGGGCCTGGCGGTGCTGCATCTTGTAGAGGTGGTCGGCCAGTTGCGGATATTCTGCTTTGTACTCATTGAACTTCGTCATCCACGCTTCCCGCAGCGCGCGTCCGCGCTGGCCCAGCTCGGCTTGAAAATGCTCGCGCACGCCTTCCGGCACTAGAAACTTGGCGTCCTCGGGCCAGCCGTAATTTCGCTTCGTCGCACGGATCTCGTCTTCGCCCAGCGGCTCGCCGTGCGCGGCGCTGGTATCCTGTTTCTTCGGCGCGCCGTACGCGATGTGGCTGTCCACGATGATCAGCGTCGGTCTGTCTTGTGTATTCTGGAACGTCCCGAATGCGCGCGCGAGCATGTCGCGATCGTTGGCGTCGCCAACACGCGTCACGTTCCAGCCATAAGCGATAAAGCGCGTGGCGACGTCATCGGAAAACGCCAAGGCGATGTGACCTTCGATGGTGATTCTATTGCTGTCGTAAATCCAGCACAGGTTGGAGAGCTTGAGGTGGCCGGCCAGGGAAGCCGCTTCGCTGCTGACACCCTCCATCATGTCGCCGTCGCCACAGAGCGCAAACACGTTATAGTCGATCATGTCGAAGCCGGGCCGATTGAAGTAGCTGGCCATCCAGCGGCCGGCCATGGCCATGCCAGCGCTGACCGCCACGCCTTGCCCCAAAGGGCCGGTGGTGGTTTCCACGCCGGAGGTCCAGCGATATTCAGGATGACCGGGACATTTGCTGTCGAGTTGGCGGAACTTTTTGATATCATCGAGCGTGACCGAGAGATTGCCGAGGTTTTCGTACTTCGGGTTGACCGCTTTCACGCCAGTCAGGTGCAACATCGAATACAGCAACATCGAAGCGTGACCGATCGACAGTACGAAGCGATCGCGGTTCGGCCAGATCGGATCGTTGGGATCAAAGCGCAGGAAGCGTTGCCAGAGACAATAGACCACCGGCGCCATCGCCATAGGCGTGCCGGGATGCCCGGAGTTGGCGGCTTGCACCGCATCCATGGACAACGTGCGGATGGTGTGGATGCAGAGCTGATCAATTTGTTTTTCGGCAACCACGACTCTCCCTTTCCACTTGTTGCAACATACGCTCTAGCACGCTAACGAATGGCTTTTTCATTTTTTCCGCCGACCTAACCATGACCCTGCGACGGACACGCGATGAAACACCTATGGCCTCATAACGAACCCAGAATCGCGAGACTTGAATTACGCGGCGGTTTCGATATTGAGGCGGGCCAGCGTGGTCAAAACGCGCTGCGGCTCACCCCAGTCGCTCCATCCCACTTCGCTGACGGCAAGCACCGCTAAATCCACCGGTCTTACGGCTAACACTTGTTGGGAGAAGTTCGTGGAGGGAAGTTGACAGTACAGCGATCGAACTGCCAATTCTTCCTCAGCCGTATTAAGCTTTGACCGAACGCTCTTGAATCGATAGTAAACCTGAGGTGCAGCTCGACGGATCATTTCGAGAAAAGTCGTCACGTGTCCCACCATCACAAAGCTGTTCCACAGGCAGCCCCTCTGCATAAGTGTCTGGGCCTGAGCCAGACATGGTTTTTCCCAGAAGCAACCGACCCGACAGAGAGTGATTGGATCCCGCTGTAAAATTGTCTCAGCAGGTTCAATCCATCCATATTCCACCTCGGGGCCTTCGGGCGCGATGCCTACCAGCGTAACCAACTCCGGGCATGAGTCAGCGGCATCAAAAGCCGCTTCGACGTGGGTCATGAACTTTTTATCATCGGAAAAGTAGTGATCCGACGGGAAGAAAGCCACGGAAGCCTCGGGCGATGTGGCGGCAAGCCGCAGCAAGCTATAAAGAATGGCCGGAGCCGTGCCTTGATTCTTTGGCTGAACGACGACACAATTGGCCGGCACATCGGCCAAAAGGGAAGCGTAGAAAGGCTCGTGGGTTTGTGTGACCACAAACATCGTCTGGTCAGGTGGAACCGCGAGAGAAACCCGCTGTCTGGTTTGATCCAATAGAGTCTGGCCGCCGAAGATTGTGCAGAACTGCGTGGGACGTTCATCGCCTGCGATCAATCGGGTCAGGGGGCGAAGTCTTACGCCATCTCCTCCGGCCAAAATCACTGCCCAGATATTTCGTCGATCTGATCTCAATGTCCCACGAATCTCCACTTCAGGCATAGCTATTCCTTCTTAAACAACGAGCTAAACTGATCGATAGCTCGTGAAGCGCCCCGATGCAGTGTGATTTGGCTTATTCCCTGATCTTCGCTTCGCGCTGCTGCAGGTAGCCGCTGCGTACGGCACTGTAGAGATCAATCACGGTCTCCTCGACCCCTTCGTAGCGCTCAAGATTGAGCGACCGCCGATTCACAGCATCGGTGACAGCGATACCCGCAAGCGCGCCCGCGGTCGTCGCCCCGTCCGCTCCCGCGGCAAACGGGAGAATATAATTAAGCGGGTTCATGGCCGCGTCTGCGGCATAACCGATACCGTCCCGGACATTCATGGGCGGCAAAAACGGCAGGACCAAGTAGGGACCTGGACCGACACCGTAAAACCCCAATGTCTGGCCCGTATCCTCATCGCCCTTCTCGATACCAAGCCCGTCCTTCGCGAGATCGATAAGCCCGCCGACGCCTATGGTACTGTTGACTGTAAAACGGGCAACTTCCCGTCCGGCCCCGACAAACTTACCTTGCGCCAAACTATTCACCAGACGCGACGGCATGTTGATATTATCCATGGCGTTGCGCACGCTGCGCTGAACGACTTCGGGAACTACGAAGTTCCAAGCCTGAGCTACAGGCTTTAGGACATAGCGGTCCAAAATATCGTGGTTAAAAAAGAACATCTTGGTATTAAACGGCTCCCAGGGATCGGACTCGTTTTTCTCTTGAACGATGTCCGCGGTTGCTGCGGATGGTGCCTCGCTTGCCATTGAAATAGTTGTGATGCTGACCGCGCAGAGCATGATTAACGCAACGGTTAATCCAACCCATGATTTTTTATTTTTCTTATTCCCCTTCATCGTCATTCCTCTCCTCCTAAATAAGCCCCTTGCTTTTTTGCTTTCATAAGTCCGCGTCGATCTGTAGATTGTCGCAAAGGTAGATCACTCAGTTATTTAACAAAAGGATGGGTCACTGAGTTCCGTCGTCTCAACTAACCGCCTGGACTGATCTAGATTCGATTTAAACTGATAATAAGCAGGCAATTGAACACAGCCCCTGAAAAAGGTCGTCCATAAATATGAAAACCATCCACTGTTAATTTGGAAATTGCCGTTGGTTTTGCATATACCCTTAAACAACTCGACGGGTGAAAAGTTCCCGTAATAAAGATCGCCTATGGCCGCTCCCTAAGCACGCCACTCTATACGGCATAACTCATTAAGGCGACCTGCAAGATCCGGCGTCCACGAGAAACCCTGGAGCGTACTGTCCCGATGGGACAGCCCATTACCTCACCCGCCTCCTCATAGGTTAGCTCCCCGATATCGACAAGAATGATAGCCACTCGGAACTCTTCTGGAAGTTCCTTGAGGACGGTTCCTATTTTGTGAACCATATCCTTAGAAGAGACTAGACTCTCTGGATTGCCTGTATAGCTTTTCTCATTCTGCCCAAGGGAGGACTGGTCACTATGCTTGACCTTTTCCCAATCCAACGTCTCCGGTGCCCGCGTTTTTTGACGGTACCGGTTGATAAAGAGATTTCGCAGGATAGTTAGAAGCCAGACTTTGCAGTTCGTTCCAGGCTCAAAATTGTTAAAGAACCGAAAGGCCCGTAGATAGGTTTCCTGAACCAGGTCTTCAGCCTCCGCTTCATTCTTTGTGAGGTAGAAAGCAGCTCTGTAGAGACCAGAAAGGTGCGCCAGGGCCACGCGTTCAAATTCGTCCTTTAGCGTTTTCTCCTTACGTTGGGAGAAAAACGATTGTCGTGTCGCAGGTAATACCTCGGTTAGTCGGCTCATGACTTCAACCCTCCCTGTGAACGAAAAGGCCACCGACCTGCCACGCTACGAGACCTCTGTTCCGTTCTTCCGGGCTCGACTACCCCGCGCTTATGTTCTTGGCCTTGGCGGGTCCAACAGTAAATTCTAGACATAATCATGCGCTGTATCGGTTTGCTGTCTAATTTTGGACACTTTGAAAAGAAACTTTACGAGGGTCACACACACGGCCCTTGCCTTAAGCAATCTGCGCGGCTAGCCTAGAGCTAGACGACACCCAGTTTAGATATATCAAAAATTTATAGCCGCGCGGGGTCGCTCGATGGGATGAAAAGGGATGTAGTTCGCTTACGTGAGGGATTCGGCCACCGCCTTAGAGAAAATGATCCGATGCCGTTTTATGAGACTTCTTGACGGTTAACCCAGGACGCTATCTCTAGGCGAGTTTGCAGCCTGTCATAGTTATCGAACCGTCGATATTTAAGTTTGGAACCGCCTCGATCGGTTCCTGTCGATTTCTCAGCAGCACTCTATAAGGTGCTCTAGTTTCAATGCCGGTGGGGGAACTATTTGCCGCAATCCGTTGTTAACTAAAAATGACAAAGGAGCAAACCCTTAGGCCGGCGCGAATATATATCAGCCTCGCAGTTTTCGTTTCTCTCGTTTTGGGGGCGGTGGCCTTCATAACTTGGAGGCTGCTTGCTTCCAGCGCGTTTATCTCCGAGTTCGATTTCTCAGTGGCCACTACCACGGAGCTTATCAGATCCTTGGACGGCTGGGGCGTTGCCGGTTCTATCGGTCTCATGGTTCTTCATTCGTTCGTACCCTTTCCAGCCGAGATCCTTGCGATCGCCAATGCCATGGTATACGGAACCTTCTGGGGCCTGGTCATTACTTGGATCAGTGCGATGCTCGGCGGCTACCTCGCGTTTGGCACAGCCCGGGCGTTCGGCCGGCCTCTAGTCAAGAGAATCGTACCCGCTAAACATTGGGACAGTATCGAGTCTTGGTCCCGCCGTGAAGGAGGCGTCGCGCTCCTATTGAGCCGATTCATACCGGTGATAGCCTTCAACCTCATCAATTATGCAGCCGGACTGACACAGGTTTCCTGGTGGACCTTTACCTGGGCCACGGGGCTCGGCATCTTACCGCTGACGGTACTCCTATCGGTGGCGGGCGGCCGGCTAAGCGACCTGACCCTGGGAAACCTGGGCGTGTGGACTATCGTGACGGTTGCAGTCGTAGCTACCTGGATCGTCCTTAGTCGATTGCGAAAAAAAGCTGCCGAAGGGAAAAAGGGGATGAGTCCAAAACTTTGAATGTCATAATTTCAATAAGGCGAGATGGAATGAATTATCCAATGCATCCTGATCTGAAAACCGGTAATAAGTTCCCCGATTTTGAGCTACCTGATCACACCGGCACACCACGAAAGTTGTCCGACCTTTTGAATGGATACCCCGGCGTGCTTACCTTTATTCGCGGCTATTATTGCCCTAAAGATCGTCGTCAGTTGACGAACTATGTCACCCATCTACAACCCGAGATGCGTGTCAATTATTGTAAACTGATCACCGTTTCTGTTGATGACAAAATCAATTCCAACGAAGTGCGAGATGCTCTCTTCGCGGAATGGCCGTTTCTTATGGATACGGATCGTAAACTGCTTTATCAACTCCAAATGGTTGATACCACTGACCCCATTCATGGCGAAGTGTACATCCCTTACTCGTTTGCTTTGGATCAAGACCTGGCAATCTATAAGGTTTATAATGGCTGGTATTATGTAGGTCGTCCAACGGTTGAGGACGTTCGGGCGGATTGGAGAGCCCTGATGAGTCGACATTCAAATTATATCTATGACCCCATACGAGCACCAGCACTTAAAGGGCTATAAGTGATGAAACGGCACTATTCAATACGAAATGAAATGCAATCAATAGTTGGGCATCAAACCTCCAGACAATCAAGAAGCGGGCAACAGTGAAGCATCTTTTCGACATCAATGTAATTCTGTGCCCGAGTGACGTTCCTCCAAGCGGGTCGGGACACCGGGTCGTCGGTGTTCTTAACCCTGCGGCCGCTATGGTAAACGGAGAGACCCGTCTCTTGGTACGAGTGATCGAGGGATACGAAAAGAACGCTGCGTATGACAACCACTTCACGCGCGGTACCCGCTTGCCAAGGCATGTTTACTTGCCCCGAGCGCACCGCGGACACGTGGAATGGGAAGAGAAACGTCTGGACTCTGAGGTGAAGGCCAATGATCGCTATTCCGTTTTGCTCCCGGGACTCGTGGAGGTAGTCCGCCCTACGGTGATCTCTCATGCCAGGCTGGCAATAACCCATCGACAGGACAACAGCGGTCCGCCAACTGTGCAGCCCGTAGGATCTCAAGGGTTCTTTCCTGAGACCGGCTACGAGGAGTTCGGCATCGAGGATCCGAGAATTACCCAGTGGGACTCCCCGCTACGGCTGGATAATGCAGAATTCAATTTCGTGGTGAGTTACGTGGCGTGTTCCGGTCTTTCGGGCATCGCTACGGCTTTGGCCGTTTCTAATGATCTGGAGTCGTTTCACCGGCTGCCTCTCAGCAGCCCCGGAATCACGTTTTATCCTCCACAAAAGGACGTCATTCTATTCCCCGAGCGGATTCGCAGCCCTCAGACGGGGGAGAAACACTACGGTGCGCTGATCCGTCCCGGTGCAGCGCATCGCTACATATCGCCGAGCATTTTCCTAATGACCTCGCCGGACTTGATACACTGGGGAAATCCGCTTCCCATCGTTACGGGCACCTCAGAGGGCCACGTGGGCGGCGGTGTGCCGCCGATCAAAACGAAGCATGGGTGGCTGGTAATCTACCACGGCCGCATCAGCCGTGCGGGCGGCGCTCAATACGAGGGGTGGGCCGCCTTGTTGGACCACGACGAGCCCTGGCGGGCAATCAGACGCTCGCAGCAGCCTATACTGCGTCCGCTGAAGACAGGAGACGACGAGGTGATATCGAACATTGTATTTCCAACTGGGGCGGTGCTGCTGGACGACGGTACGCTGGAGATATATCTTGGGCTGAACGACACGGTGACGGCTGTCGCGCGGGCGCCCCTTGAAGCGATACTGTCGGAAGTCATGGCGTAAGCGCGGCGATACTTGTTTTTCCGATCAATAAGGCAAAAGACATCGACTCCTTGGGATCTCCGTTGCGGAGGCGAACAGCATCGCCCAACACTTATGAGGCCCCCGCCTTAGAGGTGATAAACCGATGCCGTTTTATGAGACTTCTTGACGGTGAACCCAGGACGCTATCTCGAGACGAGTGTGCAGTGCGAGCTTTTCCAGGATGTTGTGCACATGGGTCTTGGCCGTGTAGGTAGAGATATGGAGCTTTTGGGCAATCTCCTTGTTGCTCATGCCTTGGGCAATCAAAGCAACCATCTCCCGTTCGCGCTTGCTCAACCGTGCCGATGCGAATAGGTCTCTCTGGTTGTTGGATCCGATGGCGTGCTCGATAACCCGGGAGAGCAGCGATT
>Ga0209751_10002967_pt1 | contig 16647 bp, 18 predicted proteins | sample RifCSP13_1_FD_184019 | JGI IMG/M metagenome (GOLD analysis project Ga0209751, IMG submission 184019) | Soil microbial communities from Rifle, Colorado - Rifle CSP2_sed 13_1 (SPAdes) (version 2) | ecosystem: Environmental > Terrestrial > Deep subsurface > Rock core/Sediment | place: Rifle... | reverse complement strand
ATCACCGAGGAGTGCACGTGGCTCTTGAGCCGCGTGCACTCCTCGGTGATGTCCGACCGGTCCGCGAAGAGCACCACCTCCTGCGCGAGCCGATCCGGATCGGACAGCGGGGCGCCCAGCAGGGCCGTGACGCGCTCGTGCATCCGAGCCCGATAGGCCTCCACCACGTGAGGCACCCGGGCCTCCACGATCCCAAGCGCTACCTCGATCTGGCTGACGCCGGCCGCCAGACCCCGGGCCAGGTGCTCTCCCTCTTTCCTCCGCATCGACTCGACCTCATCCAGGGCCTGATGCAGCAGTCCTCCGACGAGCGCCTCCGCCTCCGTCAGGTCCACCTCGACGCCCTCCAGGCCGACGAGATCCCGCAGCCCTATCAGCGCCTCGATGGTCAGTTCGCCGGGCAGGTCCAGTTCCCGCTGGAGCTCTCTGAGGGCCGTGACGTACTGCTGGATGGCCCCCCGGTCGATGCGCAGCGTCCGGGGCAGCTCGCCGTGCAGCTTTTCGGTGACGTGGACGTCGAAGCGACCCCGGTGCACCCGTTCGCGGATCTCGCGATGCAGGACATGCTCCAGGGCCGCCAAGGCCCGGGGGAGTTTCATCCGGATGTCGGTAAACCGGTGGTTAAGGGCCTGGATTTCGACGGTGTACAGGTAAGCGGCTGTGGCACCCTCTGCCCTGCCGTACCCGGTCATACTCTTGACCATTGGGACCCAACCACTCCAGGCCACCCGGCGAAGGCCACCGATGCCGCATCGAGGATCCTCGCGAACGCTACGGACCCTCTTGGGGAGATTTCCTGACGTAACGGTTAATTTACTGCAGTTTTCGCCGCCTGTCAAACGTGAACGACGCCCGGGGCCGGCCACCCTCTCCCTTTACTTGCCGCCCGCTCACGGATAAGATAGTCCAGCGATGATGCATGAGTGGAAGGTGACACAGCAGCGCTACGGCAGGCTCCTCCGGCAGCGAATTCGGCGCCTGATGCGGCGGCGAGAGAAGATTCTGGCGGACCTGGCGAAGGCGCGGGGGTGGGAGGAGCTCCGCCGGAAGGGGGAACTCCTCCGGGTCCACCACCAGCGTATCGGACGCGGCCTCGCCGAGGTGACCGTCCCCGACTACTACGCCGAGGCGGGCCGGCCCCTCACGATTGCCCTCGACCCGGCCCTCTCGGTTGATGCCAACGCCGAGCGATACTTCAAGCAGGCTCGAAAGGTGAAGCGCGGACTGCCCGTCATCGAGCGCCGGCTCGGCGAGACCGAAGGGGAACTCAAAGAATGGGAGTCGGCCCTGGACAGAGTCATCCAGGCAGAGACCGCCGAGGCCGTGGATAGGGCAAAGACAGCCCATAGGCTCGAGCGGCTCGAGCCGCCACCGCTCAAGCCCCCACCTCGGGACGAGGGCGCAGCACGGCGTGAGCCGCGGCGCTACCTCTCGACTGATGGCCGGGAGATCCTGGTGGGCCGGAGTTCCGCGGGGAATGAACATCTCACCTTTCGCCTGGCGCGTCCCCACGACCTATGGCTCCACGTCGAAGGCTACGGCGGCTCACACGTGCTCGTCCGAAACCCGAAGGGACAGACGGTCCCTCCGCGAACCTTACGCGAGGCCGCGATGCTCGCCGCCTTCTTCAGCAAGGCCCGGAACGCCGGAAAGGTCCCGGTCCACTACACCGCCGCCCGATTCGTGCGGCGAGCCAAGAGGGCCAAGCCCGGAACGGTCCTGATCACGCAGGAGAAGACGATTGTGGTCAGGCCCGACCCTGCCGCGGTGGCAGGACTCGCGGGGCGAGGGGCGGCTGGCGCCGGCATCGCCTCTCGCCAAAACCAATAGGTGGTGAGCAGTGGGCAGTTACGCCACGATCGACGTGGGGACAAATACCGTTCGGCTCCTCGTTGTCGATGCGGACACAGACGGGACCTATCGGGTCGTCTTTCAGGAGCAGGTCATCACCCGCCTTGGGGAGCGTCTCCAGGAGACCGGCACGCTGAGCCCTGCGGCGATGGAGCGCACCATCCGGGTGCTTCAGCGCTTTGCCCAGACGGCCAAGGAGCACCGGGTCCAAGAGATCCTTGCGGTCACCACCAGTGCCGCTCGAGAAGCCAAGAACCGGACGGAATTCCTCGACCGCGCTCGCAGAGAGGCGGGGATCGATCTTGTGGTCATTTCAGGAGAAGTCGAGGCAACATTGACCGCCCTCGGGGTGGCCCATGCCCTCGGACCGGACCACGCCACCATGCTGATCGTGGATATCGGTGGGGGGAGTACAGAGTTTACCGCGTTTGAGCAGGGAAGGGTCACCGGATACGTCAGCCTCCCCATCGGCGTCGTGAAGTTGACCGAGGCCCACCTGAAGGGTGATCCGCCCTCCAGGGAAGAACTCCAGTCAGCAACCACCTCGATTCGGCAGAGCATCCGACAGGTTCCGCCATCGCTGAATATCCCCCCAGCCGCGATCCTGGTGGCAACCGCGGGCACGCCTACCACCCTCGCCGCGATCGACCTTGGTATGACGACGTACGATGGCGAGCGCGTAACGGGCCACCGCCTGTCGCGAAAGCGGATCCAGGAGCTTCTTGACCACCTCTGTTCCCTTCCGTTGCGCCGACGCCGTGAGATCGCCGGCCTCGAGTCGGCTCGTGCTGATGTGATCCTCTCGGGCACCTTGCTCACACGCGAGATTCTAGATTTACTCAGCTTCGATGAGCTCACGGTGAGCGACGGCGGCCTCCGCGAAGGCCTCCTGCTGCACCATCTGGCCCACCGCAAGCTTCCTTCATAGTCCCTCCCATGCCCTGGACACATGACTCCTCCTCTGTTCTTGCCATGCCTTAAGCGAACCCAGTTTGGGCTTGACACGGGCTATAGTTTCCGGGGTACAAGAGAGGCACCCCAGGCGACCCCTCGGGTTGCCGCATGGCGGGAAGCTTCTCGCAGGCAGTAGCGGCATGGAACCGGGATAGGCATAGTTCCGAGCTCATCTCCAGCACAATCGACGGCGCACCACGGAATCTTTACGCCCTCTCGGGCGAAGCATGGCCCGGGAGGGCGTTTTCGCTTTCCGAGGTGGTAAGAAAATATCCCTACGACCCGGCAGAGCATGGCGGGTCGCCCGATCGACCTTCGAGGAATAGCCACGCCGATGAGTGCATCCGAACTTGTCCTCGTCCTACTAATAATCTTGGCCGGGATCGCCGCCGTGATCCTGATTGGGGAACCCATCAGGAGACCGCGGGTTTATGTGATCGACGCGACAGATCTGATCCGCGTGCAGGAGGCCCGAAGAGGTGGCTCCAGGCGCCACCCAAAGTGGGCCCGGAGGGTTATCGTGGCCCTTGTGCTGGCGTCCCTGGTCTGGGGTCTGCTGGTCTGATAGCTAGGAGAAAAACGGTGTAATCCTTACATCCCCTCCCATGTAAGCCTTACATTTTGCACGAGCCCAGGAAAGGCGAGTGCCCTTCAACGCCCCCTCTGGCGTCTTCACCGAAGCAAGGAAAATCGGGAACATGCCACCGGGCTCAGGTGAAGGCCCCCAATTTGGCATGGAATCTGCCTTGTAGGCACCTCCCAACCACCCCTCGGGTTGTCACGTAGGCAGACGGCAACGCAGGGACCGGCTAGCTTCCCGTAGGCAGTAGCAGGATGGAACCGTACCACGCATCCAGACGCCCTCGCGGTGTGAACTGTGTCCCGAGAGGGCGTTGTTTTTTTGAGGAAGCCTCCAGAGCGATGACGAGGCATAGCTGGAAGCCGCTGAAACAAGGGCGATCAGCGAGGCGGGCCTATGAGCACGGGTAAGGAGGATTTCACTATGGCACTGTGGAAGGAATACCTGGAGAAAGACCAAGGTCGCACGGCTGCCAAGCAATCCGAGGGCGTCCCGCAGTCTCCCGAGTCGCGCCGTCCGGTGCAGGAGGGTTCCCCAAAGAACGACTCCATCATCGCCGCCGGCCTGACCGTCGAGGGGAAAATCCAAGGGGTCGGGCATCTGAAGGTCGCGGGCCGTTTTCAGGGAGACGTACAGGTGGAGGGCGATCTGACGATCGAAACCGGCGCTCAGGTCACGGGAGACCTCCGGGCAGCAACCATCAATGTCGGGGGCGAGGTGCAGGGCAACATTCAGGCGAAGAGAGTGCAGCTCCTGCAATCAGGAACCCTGATCGGGGACCTCAAGGCAGGCTCGCTCACGGTGGCGGCGGGATCGCGCATGCGAGGGAAGGTCGAGTTCGGTTGGGAAGAGGAGGCGACCGGTCAGGCCGGCATCGGCGACGAAGGCGAGGCGAGGTGATGGCTCTGCCGCAGCCCTCCTTTCCCGGAAGGACCAGGCCATGCCCCCACTGCAAGGCCACGATCCTCATCAGCGCGGCGGTCTGCCCCGCCTGCCAGCGATACGTACGCCTTGATCCGGATAGGCTGGCCCGCCTGACCTCGCCCATCTTTTGCCCTTTGCAAGTCGAAGGGACGATCCGCCATCCCGGCATCGCGGAGCGGTGCGAGTACTCTGTCCTGGTGCAAGTGCAGAATGACCAAGGGGAAGTGATCTCACGCCATGTGGTAGGCGTCGGCTCCCTCGGCCCCACAGAGACCCGGACCTTCACTATCCGCGTCGAGGTCGTCACTGCCGACAAGTCCGTCGTGCGAGACTTGTGAGACGAAGGTACTGCCGCCGCCCCGAAGCGCCGGCGGAGCGGGCTGACGCTTGTAACAAAAAGCGGGGGCGAAAAGACGCAGGCCGCCAAGGGATCATCCCTTGGTGGCCTGGTTGATAGTCAGACCGACTCTATTCCGGCCGTTCTGGAGGAAGAGCCTTCCCCGCCTTGACGATCTTCAGTGCCTCGGCAAAATGCTTGTGAAACGTGGCTTCGCTCGAGCCCGTCCCCACGTCCCCGATCCGTCGCTTTGTCACCACGGTGACCTTGGTCTTGTTTCGGTCAACGCGATCCACCCAGGCCACCATCATCGAGGCCCACGGGACCCATTTCTTGCCATTGGTCGCGAGGATATAGCCCTCACGGTGATGCTCCTCGATGGCGTCGCTATCGTGCCAGCGGAAGACGGTCTTGGTGATCTCCCAGGCTTGAGAGGAGTTCACCTGATAGACCTGACTGCTCCCGTCCTCCTTGGCCGTCACCACGCCAGCTGTGCTGGCGCATCCCGTCACCCCTGCGAAAACGACGAGAAGAGAGAACACGGTCAATGTCGCTTTCTGCATTGAAACACCCCTCCTTTGTCTGCCATCACATTTCCACGTCCTCGATGGCCAGGCCGACGCGGTACGTCTTGATGACCACTGTGTCCGCCACCGCCGCCGAGGCATAGCCGAGATCCTCGGGCACCTGCTCCATCAGCACGATCCCCCGCACCCGCTCCTTTCCCTTCCCCAGATGCTTTCGGACCCAGCCAATCCGCTGCAGGGTCTCCGCGACGAGCTTCTCCCCCTGCTGTCCCCGTCCGGCAATCACCACGACCACAAAGCCTCCGCTCCCATCCCGGGCCAATAGATCAATTTCGCCGACCGCGGTGGAAAGTCCCGCGCCGATCGGCTTCCCTTTCTTGTCGGCCACCAGCCTCAGTCCCGGCTCGAGCAGATCCGGCTGTCTGGCCAGGAGCTTTCGGAGCCCCGGTGGATCCAGGGTGAAGGCGGGGGTGCTCGCCTCAGGCTTCTTCTGAAATACTGGCGCCATTTCCTCCTCGATGTCCAAGTCGGGCTCCACCTCTGGGGGCGCGGCCTCCTTCATATCGGGGACAGCCGTCTCCTTCGCGGGAGGGGGGGTCGGGGTGGGCCGGCTCTCCTTCTGTTTCGCAGTGCCCCCTGCATTCCCTGGAATGACAAAGACGTTGGAATCGGCGCCCGTCAGAAAACCGCAGAGCGGACAGGTGAGATCCCCTTCCTTGAGCTGGGTCCCACAGAGTTTGCAGGTCGCCACCTCGTCACGCCCCCATAGTTTCTTGCCCTTCGCCATGATAGGCTTCCTCCCAGCCTTGGATGTGACACCACTGGTACCGGTGTTGTAACCCGAGCAAGAATCGTGCCCGGACATGATTCGCCCATGCGACAGGAGGTCGCTCTTGGATCCGCCGCCATGTAACCTCGCTTCTCGCCTGCCCCGGGAGGCCCCTGTGCCCCTGACACCGCCCCCGCACTCGCGCCGCTGTATGTCGAAATGGCATGGACGGCGCGGGGCCACGACCTCACCGCCTTCGCCGCGCCCGGCGGACCCCGCAAACCGGCACTCGCGAGACGGATCCTCACGCAAAAAGGGGGAGGGCCATGGCCCTCCCCCTTTCCACTGTCGCGTGTCTACGGTCGTCGTTACCGAACCGTGAAATTCATGGTGGTGCTGTCGAGGCCCCCTTCGGCCTGAACCGCCACGGCCACCCGGTAGGAGCCGGCTTCGGCGTTGGCCGGGAGCTTGAGAGGCACCGTGCTCGCCCACGTCCCGGCCTTGCGCTTGACGGTCAGAACGGGATTGCCGACGAGCCGCCCCTTCGTACTAATCTCTCGCCGCTCGGTCACCGAGACCTCCCGGTTGGGGTCCTGAGTAAGCAGCGCATACTCCACAATGAGATGGACCGTCTCCCCCGGCTTGACCGTGGACGGCTGGGCCTTGACCTTTTCGATCCGGACGGACGTGGGTTGCGCCGGGGTATAGTCATGCGCTTTGGCCGACGCCGGGTAATCCCGCTTCTTGGCCTCCATGGCGTGTCCGATGACCCCTCCCGTCAGCGCACCGATGAGACCTCCGGCGAGAGCGCCCGTCGTGCTCTGGAAGATCAACCCTCCGAGCAGGAGACCACCGGCTGCGCCGGCGGCCGCCCCCACCACCGTCCCCGGATTCTCTCTGACCGACTGTTCCAGGGAAGCACAACCCGATGTCGAGCCAACGAGCAGCACGACAGAGAGCACGAGCGCCACGGCTTGCCGCGAAGTCTTCCTCATCGTTCTCCCCTCCCCCGACCCCCTGAAAAGTCCCTGATAGAAAGAGTCGCCCCGCAAGACACAAGGCACATTCCGTGCCAACCGGGTGCAGGGCCACGCGCCAATGTGAGACCTCTTGATTGTATCGGTTGTGCCGAGATCCGACAAGGCAGGGTCGGCGGCGGCCGAGGGACCGTGGAGGTCGGGCGGGTGGCGAGGCGGCAAGGAGACTTGACGCAGAGGGGACTTGCGTGTATCGTCCCTGCTCAGAGCGATCAGCGTCCAGAGGTGCCTCATCGTGAGTGGACATGGGAATCCTGGACACAGGGGACCATGGTGCACTTCCGGGAGACTCTGAGTCGTTGGCTGAGCAAGGGGGGGACCCGTTCACCGAGGTGTCCCGCCTGTGAAGCCTCGCTTCCCCTCGAATGCTCCTTCTGCCCGCACTGCTACATGGTCCTCCGACCGGAAGGGATGGCGGACCTGCAGCAGGCCCTCCAGGGACAGAAGATCCTCCGCGAGGATATCTATATCCTGAGGAAACTCCATCACGGCCACGATGAGGATGTGATCCCCGTCGCACACCCATGCACACCGCCGTCCGCACCCCCTGCACCTTCTGTATCTCTTGCACCGTCTGTACTCTCTGTACCCTCTGCACCAGGAGATGTCACCACGCCTGCCCCGCGCAAATCAGCATCGCGGACTCGAAGACCACCGCCTCAACACCTCATGACGTACGCCTTCGCCAGCGATCCCCCCGCAGGACTCGATGACCTGCCTTCCCTCATCCGGTGGTTCCTGAAAAACGACCGCCTGCTCCCCAACAATCTGGAGATCCTCGAGGAGGCCCACCGGATTCATCATGGACCCGAAGACGGGTGGACGTACGAGCGGCACCTCGCCTCGACCATCGCCGATGACCTCCGCACGTACGATTCTCCGGAGCTGCTTCAGGGGCACCTGACCCTCCTCACGACCGTCTACGCCCGAACGCTCGAGGCCCTCCGCACACTCGCCTCCCCCTACCCGAACCTTCGCTCCCCTGCCGACCTGCCGGAACGGGAACAACACAAGATGTGGGGGCTGTGTCTCACGCTCGGACTCACCGCGACCCGGCTCCGGGTGGAGGGATGGACTTACCAGTCCCGCTACGGTGAATTTCTCGACATCACGATGGACACGGCGAAGCGCCGGTCGGGCGCGCGCGCACATGCATCGAGGAAGTCCCAGCGAAGGGTGTAAAGGGAAACGGAGAGAATGATGGACGAGCAAACGATGCAGACCCTGGTCAGGCGGCTAGACCGAGTGGAGCGGGAGAACCGCCGGTGGAGGTGGACGGGAGCGGTAGTCCTGGGCGGCATCGCCGGCGGCGTGCTCATGGGTCAGTCCGCCCATCCCACGGTGGCGAATGTGGTCGAGGCCGAGAAGTTCGTCCTCCGGGATGCGCAGGGAAAGGCCCGTGCGTGGTTGGAGACCGCAAGCGGCTCGGTGAATCTGGCTCTCGCCGACAGAGACGAAAAGAGCCGCGCCTTTGTGTACGTCCGGGCCGATGGCAGCACAGGGCTGGCCTTGTACGACAAGACCTCGACGCGCCGGGGAGGGCTCTACGTCTCGGCCGACGGATCCCCGAGCCTCGACCTGGCGGATAAGGAAGGGAAGGCCTATGTCCAGTTGAAGCTGGGCCCGGACGGTCTGCCGAGCGTGAGCCTTATAGACAGAGATGGAAGACGTGTCGGGCTGTTCGTATTGCCTGACGGCAGGCCGGCCGTCGGGCTCGTGGACGCGACGGCAAAGCTCCGCGCGGCGCTCGACCTGGGGCGAGACGGGGAGGCGCGCGTGATCCTCTCGGACAAGGGGGGAACAGAGCGAGCCGAGCTCGCGGTGCTACCTGACGGCACCCCACGCCTGAGCCTCATCGGGCACGCGGGGAGGCTCACGTGGGTCGGGCCATAGGGGTCGCATGCGCGAACGGCCGGACATGCACGGAGGTACACTGCCGCTGTAGCCGGTAACTCTTACTCCCCTCACCGTGTAAACCTTACATCCTCGCCCGCCAAGAAGTGCCCATCCTCCTCTCAGGCGGGCTATGAGGCTTCCTCGATAAAACCCCGAAGATCGGAGGGATCGCGCCCACCACGGTCAACCTCCTTCCCGGCATGGCATGGAGGTTGCCATTAGAGTGTCTGCCGTCTCGATCGCATGCACCGACCCTCAGGTCCGCATCTTGGGAAGGGGGGTGAGAAACCAGAGGACAGGCAGTGCGTTTCATCAATAAAAAACCGCCAACGTGTGCCCCAGAAAGGAGATCGAAATGAAGAAGGCTGTATCGGCAATCCTTGCGGTGACGATCGCGAGCTTCGTGGCGATCCCGGCTGCCTGGGCTGGGGGAGACCCGCAGGCACTCTCCAAGCAGTGCCAGGACGCATTGAAGAAGACCCCGAATGCAGAGGCCTCGAAGCTCTGCAGTGATGGGGACAAGGCCCTCAAGGAAGGCAAGAATGATGAGGCAACGGCCAAGCTGACGGCCGGCTTGGAGAAGCTCGGGGTGAAGGCCGACAAGGCGCCAGCGGCGCCCGCGAAGAAGTCGGGGTATTAACCGGCTCATCCAGGAAGAGGGGGGAGGGGCGAAGGCCCCTTCCCCTTTCCATTCCCGTGACCAACACTTTCGCGAACCTGCTCCGAACTCGCCCTATCGCTCTCGCACAAGACCCTCGCCGCAACCCACGACACACGACCACCCTGCCCGGGAGGGTTTCGCCACACTCCCTGCCACCCGAGGCCCCACAGAGAGGAGCGCCCACGGGCCGATGGTCTTGACAAGGGAGAGGGGCTGTGGTACCAAGGATGAAGTCCTGAAGCCTCCTCAGAGGGCCGTGTATGGAGCCCCATAAAGTTCTGATCCTCAACCGATCGTTTGAACCGCTTCAGGTTTGCGACGTGCGCCGGGCCGTCGTCCTGCTCTTTACCGGTCGGGCAGAGCGCGTCGAGGACACGACAGATCTCATTCGTTCCCCTTCGTTCGCCATGCTGATCCCCTCGGTCATCCGCCTCCAGCGCTATATCAGGAGAGCCGGGAGCCACGCCCTCTCCTTCAACAAGAAGAATATCCTCAAACGAGACTGGTATACGTGTCAGTACTGCGGGCGTAACGGCGGTGAGCGGATGACCATCGATCACATCGTGCCTCGCTCGGTGGGGGGGAAAACGATCTGGGAGAACGTGGTCAGCGCATGCCGGGCCTGTAACACCCGAAAGGGCAGCCGGACCCCTCAGCAGGCCGGGATGTTCCTGGTCCGCAAGCCATCCAAGCCACTCTCGGCCCTGTATCTCACGATCCTGGCTCAATCGGCCCGCCATTTGCATGTCTGGGAGAAGTACCTGCCCGCCGAGGCGGTCGGGTCTCTGACAGGCAACGGAGACAGCAAGGAGGTCTATCCATGCAATGGCGATGGCCGATCCCCCTCACCATTTTTCTGATCCTCGTCGTCGTCACCCCCCTGCACGCTCAGGCACCGGCGGGCACCCCGTCCGAGGCGGCGACCCCGATCGAGGCCCTGCACCAGGTCCAGTCGAACGATAACCTGCACCTCTTGGCGGCCTATTACTACGGGGACGCCCGTCAGTGGGTCGAAATCCTGCACACGAATCGCGATGGGATCCAGAACCCGAGCGTGATCCAGCCGGGCCAGATCCTGCGCATCTCTCTTTCTCCCAGCTGGAACCCCAGCGAACCGTACAACGAGTGGAGGCGTCGGGTCCACGATCTGACCCCTGCCGCTAAGCTCACCCCTCTCCAGGCGCCAGGGCAGCGTCCCGCAGCCCCAAAGGAAACCTCTCCCGGTGAGGGCACCCCTTCCGCCGCACCCGAGGGGCCGGCGGCCCCCCCGAAAGAAGAGGGATAGCATCCGCCCCGCGCCTCGAGGCACACCAGGGGTGCCAGGCCTTTAGCGTTGTCCCAGGCGACGAATCCTTCGTGACGCCGGGGACACGCCTTCTTGTGTCACTTCCCCCTTTCAGCGATAATCTCTTGAGGGAGACGCACGACCGCAAGCCAGGGGGGAACATGTCGCTCTTCAAGCTCCACTTTGACTTCGAACCGAAAGGGGACCAGCCGCGAGCCATCGAGCAGCTCACGGAGGGGATTGCCAAGGGGCAGCGGCACCAGGTCCTCCTGGGCGTGACCGGGTCGGGCAAGACCTTTACCATGGCCAACGTCATCGCCGCGAGCGAACGGCCGACCCTGATCATCGCCCATAACAAGACGCTGGCCGCCCAGCTCTACAACGAGTTCAAGACCTTCTTCCCCGATCATGCCGTCGAGTATTTTGTCAGCTACTACGACTATTACCAGCCGGAGGCCTACATCCCCCACTCCGACACCTATATCGAAAAGGACGCCATGATCAACAAGCACATCGACAAGCTGCGCCATTCGGCCACCCGCTCCCTGCTCGAGCGGCGGGACGTGATCATCATCGCGTCGGTCTCATGTATCTACGGGCTGGGCTCTCCCGAGGCCTATTACGGCATGATGGTGTTCCTGGAACAGGGGGGATGGTGCCAACGCGAGGAGATGCTCCGGAAGCTCGTCGAGATCCAGTACCAGCGGAACGACTACGATTTTCACCGGGGGACCTTCCGCGTCCGGGGAGATGTGGTGGAGGTCTTCCCCGCCTACGCAGATACCGCTGTCCGCGTGGAACTGTGGGGGGATGAGGTGGCGGGTCTATGGGAGATCGACCCGTTGACCGGGGCAAAGCTCCAGATACTCCACCGGGCCCCGATCTACCCCGCCAATCATTATGTGACGCCCGAAGAGCGGCGACAGCGGGCCCTCGAAGCCATCGAGGAGGAACTCGAAGAGCGGGCCCCCTGGCTCGAGAAGGCGGGAAAGCTCCTGGAGGCCCAGCGCCTGCGACAGCGGACTCTCTTTGACCTCGAGATGATGCGCGAGATCGGAACCTGCAAGGGCATCGAAAACTACTCCCGCCATCTCACGGGGCGGACGGCCGGAGAGCCCCCACCGACCCTCATGGACTACCTCCCGAAGGATGCCCTGGTCATTATCGACGAGTCACACCAGACGATCCCCCAACTGCACGGCATGTATCGGGGAGATCGGTCGCGCAAGGAAACCCTGGTCGAGTACGGGTTCCGCCTCCCCTCCGCCCTCGATAACCGCCCGCTCACGTTCGCCGAGTTCGAGCGGTGCGTGCACCAGGCGATCTACGTCTCGGCCACGCCCGGCCCCTATGAAATCCAGAAAACCCGCGGCCTCGTCGCGGAACAGATCATCCGGCCCACGGGGCTCATCGACCCCGCGATCGAGGTCCGGCCCACCCGGGGCCAGATCGATGACCTCATGCATGAGATTCGGATTCGCGCCACGAACCACCAGCGGGTCCTCGTCACCACCCTCACGAAGCGGATGGCCGAGGAGCTCACCGACTATCTCGCCGAGCACGGCATCCGGGTCCGCTACCTCCACTCGGATATCGACACCCTCGAACGCAATGAGATCATCCGCAACCTCCGCCTGGGCAAGTTCGATACCCTCGTCGGGATCAACCTCCTCCGGGAGGGGCTCGACATTCCCGAGGTCTCTCTCGTCGCCATCCTCGATGCCGACAAGGAAGGGTTCCTGCGGTCGTCGGGATCCCTCATCCAGACCATGGGTCGGGCCGCGCGCCATGTGGAAGGCAAGGCGATCCTCTACGCCGATGTCACCACCCGCTCCATGAAGGGGGCGCTAGAGGAGACGAGCCGGCGGCGGGCCCTCCAGGTGGCGTACAATGAAAAACACGGCATCACCCCAGAGACCATCAAGAAGCAGATCACCGATGTCCTCGCCTCGATCTACGAGCGGGACTACTACACGGTGCCCGCCCTGCCCGAGGACGAGCGGATGAAGTACGTCCCTCGGGAAGAGATCCCTGCCCTCGTCGCAACGTTGGAAAAGCAGATGAGGCAAGCGGCCAAGCGGCTGGAGTTTGAGCGGGCCGCCGAGCTTCGCGACCAGATCCGCGATCTCGAACGCCGCATGCTCGGCATTATCGAAACCTAAATCAAGTCAGTGCGGAAGGTACAACAGTACAGAAAGTCCAGAGGGGACAGAAGTGCAACCGGCAAAACACTCCGAGGGGCTAGGCCGACATTAATTCTTGCCCCCGGAGTCTTCCAGGATCTTGCCATCTGGCGCTACCGTGACTTCGAATTCCTTCTTGTCAGCGGTTTCTAGAACGATTTCGTATCCTTCCAGTTCATCCTTCCCATTCTTCACAGCAGTGATCTCCATGATCTCCCTGAGAGTGGACTTGGGGTACTTCTTTTCCACGGCCTTCTTGACGGCATCGGGCAGATCCTTGACCGCAACGTCTTTCTCCCAGTTGTGGATCGTGCCGTCCTCCTTGATGTCCGCCTCGAACTTCCGGCCCTCCTGCTTGAACTCGATGTCGTAGACGACGATGTCGCCGTCTGTCGCCTTGATCCACTGGTGGATCTCGGCCTTGGGGAACTTGGCCTTCAGGGTAGCCATCACCTTCTTTGGAATCGTGTCTAGGTCGAGCTTGTCCTTGCCCTGGGCGCGGGCGGCAGGCTGCACTAGGAGCAACCCAGCAAGTACGGCCGTGAACAGCCCGCCGACCAACCACTTCAAATGACGCGTGATCATGGGCACCTCCACCACTCGCGTTCGTTTTGGCCGCGACAACCGGCCCCGCATCCGGGCTCGACTTGCCGTCGCAGCCGCTCGCCTCGATGGCCTAACGGATCGCGCTTAAGCTGCGGGCCTGGCGCCGCTGGCGCAACCGTGACTGACTCGCTCTACGATCTGGCTGGTGCACAAATGGCATTCATCCCTATTTGGCCGGGCCCGTCAGCTTCGAGCGCTGGTTAAGCGGCGCCAACCTAGTGATCGTGCTGCTCGCGTCCGACCCGCGCGCCAGTCCGTTCGACCAACTTGCCCACCCACCGCGCAACGATGTCGATCGCCTCCTCGTTGTCGTACGGCTCGCTGTGCGCCAAGCCGGGCAGGCCGGACTCGAACCGTCGCGGGAAGATCGTGTGGACCAGCCAGGCGCCAGGGGGTGTCGACTCCGCGCTGACGTCGAGGAAGACTCCTCTCGTGGCCACGTCGGATCCATACGAGAACCAGTACAGCAGGCTCCGGGATGGGAAACCCAGCAGCAGGGGGACGACCAGCACCAGGGCAAATAGAGCCGCCAGGACGATCGCCGGCCATTTCAGCGCCTCCAGCGATCCGCTCAGCGCCATGCTCGCGAACATGGCCGCGGAGACCGTGAAGCCCAGCAGGACAGCGAAGAGGAGGTATACAAGTCGGTGGCGGTTCATCCATTCCCAAACCGAGGCGACCTTCGCGGTCAGCAACACCATGACGCGCTCAACGACCAGCGATGCCCCGAGAACTCCGGACGCCTCGTCCCCCGGACACCGGATCAGAAGAGTCGGGACCGGCAAAGATTTCGGCACGGTGATGACCTCCGGCTCGCTGTATCCGTACCGCGAAGCCCATGCCCGGAACGCGGCGTACGCGATGAGAACCGGAAGGGAGAGGAGTGCCGCCTTCAGAGCGTTGTCGACGAGGAGGACCCTCGCGGCGATCATCGCGACCATCAACCAGGCCACGCAGCAGGCATGGGACATCCACCGCAGGTAGGGCGCGCGACGAAAGACCAGGAATGGCGTGGAGAGGCACACGACGCCGTCCACCTCGCTGGCGATGCTCCTTTCCCCGTCCTTGCAGGCCAGGAAACAGACGCTGCCGCCGTGGCTGTGTCCGACGAGCAGTTGGCAAATGCGAACTCCTCCCTCGGAGGCTTTCTTGCGCACCTCGTCGCGCACTTTCTCCACTCCGGCCAGACGGACTGACTGTCGGTTCTGACCGCCCCACTGAGGCGCGGTGAACTCGATCTCCGTACCGATCTCAAGCTCCCACAGTCTGCGTTGGAGACGCTCCCGGAAGAACGAGCCCGGCTGCGTCCACGGTGCGTTCTCCGCCCAGGTGCCGTGCACGAGGTGGACGACGATCCGCCCTGTCCGAGTCGCGGTGTCGTGATCGCTCATGCCTGTTGCCTCTCACCAGCCCGATCGGTCAATCCGGTTGGGCACCAGCTCCTGTTGCCGCGCCCTTCGGTCAGGCAAACGTCGCGTCGCGCCGCCTAACTATGAGTAGGCTGTTCCGTATAACTCCCCATCTGGGTCAGGACATCACGCCGGCTGCCCGGGAATTCGACGGCAATGTTACCGTATTTTTCATCGGATAGGCAAATCCTCCCGGACCTCCCACAAGACAAACACTGCACAGCGGGTCAGGCAAACCAGGTACAGAAATGTGCAGCAGGTGCAGAAGGTACAGCGTACAGAGAGTACAGGAATGCGCAGAGAGGTGCAGAGAAGGGGACGGTTATTTTTCGAGGAGCTTTTCGACTTCTTCGCGAAAACTGACATGCTCCTTGCGCGCCTTTAGCCCAGATTTCCCGGTCCGTTTCACAGACTGGATGAAGGCATTCATCGTTTTGGCGACGTGATCAGCTTTTGCATAGACTTGGCGAAACTCATCCTGGGTGATGTAGGCGAGATCGAGGGCAACGTAAAGCTGGGATTGGACTTCCGATAGGGAACCCTTGGCGATAAACAAGAATTGTAAGAATTCAACGTTGGTACCCCGACTGAAGCCCTCAGCAATATTCGACATGACGGAGACCGCCGCCCGCTGTACTTGGTCCTTTAGGCCGTAGTCTTTCGCAAAGCCATCCTTCTGCGTCAGGGCATAAATAACTCTCGTCAGTTCTCGGGCCTGTTGCCAAAAGGCCAAATCCTCAAATCGCCGTGCCGCCTTCACGCCTGCACCTCCTGTACTTTCTGCACCTCTCTGCACCTCTCTGCACCTCTCTGCACGTCAGCCTAGTGATACCCGCCCATGATCCAACGCCCGCGAAAGCAAACCAAGATGTTGCCGGCCTCTCCCACTCCGATTTCCAGCGCGGGACCGCTGGGAATTTCGGAGCCACCGACTCGCCGTTGTTCTGACAGATAGTCCTCACCGAGATACCAGAAGTCGCCAAGCGTCATCGGATACGGGAGATCGTTCGGAAGTGTCGTGGCACGTAAGTGAGTAAATGGCTCGTCCAGACCCAGCCTGATGTGTGCCGCACATTGTGCCCACGCATGCTGCCCCGATGGTACGGTCACCAGCAAGTCGTACAGAACGGGTCCGTGGCCTTCTCTCGCACACCAAGCCGCGTATGCCTTTCCGGCTTCGTGCTCTACGATCCAGGCAGTAACAACTCCGGGCGGCTTCTCGCTCGGCACCCGACACCCTACCTGCTCACCCAAGAGTACCAGTGCCCCTGGAAGATCACCGGATGCAGCCTCGGAACCCCAGGCGAAGACGAGTATAGCCACAAACGGCGCACCGACAAGAGACTTCAACATCAGATTGATCTTCATGTGCCTAACACTCGGGTTCAGCGGTCGCGGTAACCGGTTCGCTGCAGCAAATGCTTGGGCGACCTAGCGCGCCTTCACCAGGTGCGTTCGAATGAACTTCTGTATCGCGTCGACGACCTGGTCCTTGACCCCTGATGGGCTCTGCGCTACCCACACCGTGAAATTGTAGAGTTCCTGGGTGTCGGCCCGAATCCACTTGCCGTTGAGCAGGAGAAATACGAGCGCCGTGGTGATGGCGATCCTCTTGTTCCCGTTCTGAA
>Ga0209751_10002966_pt1 | contig 16648 bp, 20 predicted proteins | sample RifCSP13_1_FD_184019 | JGI IMG/M metagenome (GOLD analysis project Ga0209751, IMG submission 184019) | Soil microbial communities from Rifle, Colorado - Rifle CSP2_sed 13_1 (SPAdes) (version 2) | ecosystem: Environmental > Terrestrial > Deep subsurface > Rock core/Sediment | place: Rifle... | reverse complement strand
CGCCTTCAGCTCGTTCATGCCCTTTCCGGTAAGGCTCGATACGGGGAGGATGGGCGCGCCCTCCAGGGCAGTGTCCTTCACAAGTCCTGCTATCTCTTCCCTCACCTCAGAGAGCCTCTCCGGGCCGACAAGGTCTGACTTGGTCACGGCAAAGACGCCTTGCCTGACCCCGAGCAGGCGGACTATATCGAGGTGCTCCCTTGTCTGGGGCATTACCCCGTCGTCGGCGGCAACCGCGAAAAGGACAAAGTCTATGCCCGTCGTGCCCGCGAGCATGTTCCTTATGAATCTCTCGTGGCCGGGAACGTCTACCAGCGCCGCCCTGCCAGCGCCTTCACCCAGGTCCATCCAGGCGAAACCCAGGTCAATGGACACACCCCTCCTCTTCTCTTCTTTGAGCCTGTCGGTGTCCATGCCCGTGAGCGCCTTCACGAGAGAGGTCTTTCCGTGGTCTATGTGCCCGGCTGTGCCTATGACAAACGAGACCTCTTTTTTTAACGCATCCATAGTACCCCCGCAAATCCAAGGAAAAACTAATTTAAGCCCGTAAACGCACCCTTGTCCAGCAATTTCATGGCATCAAGAAATCCTGTATACCTTTAAAAAACTTGATAAAAATGCCCTCCTGAGGTTTACAAAAAAATTCTTTTGTGATATTATTCTATAGAAATCTCAAGCACTTACAAAGGGAAGGCATTCATGGAAGCACAGGAAAAACCAAAGGTCGCTTTCTTTTCATTCACCTGCTGTGAAGGCTGCCAGCTAATGGTATTGAGCTGCGAGCGCGAGCTGCCTGACATATTGAACCACGTGAAGATCGTGAATTTCAGGGAAGCGATGACAGAGAAGTCGGACGATTACGACATAGCCTTTGTCGAGGGCTCCATATCGAGAAAGGACGAGATAAGGAAGCTCAGGAAGATTAGAAAGCAGGCCAAGATAGTAGTCGCGCTCGGCGCGTGCTCTTCGACGGGCGGGCTCAACTGCCTCAAGAACCGCTACCCGATGGAAGAGGTCAAGGAGAAGGTCTACGGCAAAAAGGCGGCCAAGAGCTATGAGCTCATCGACACCATACCGGCAAGGCCGATAGACGCGGTCGTCGAAGTCGACTACTATATCCACGGCTGCCCGATATCCAAAAAGGAGTTCCTCTCGTTCCTCACCGCGCTCCTCATGGGCAAGAAGCCCGAGGTGGTAAATCACCCGGTTTGCGTAGACTGCAAGATGGCCGGGAACATCTGCGTATTCGAGAAGGGTCTATCCTGCATGGGGCCTGTATCGAGGGCCGGCTGCGACGCCATCTGCGTGACCTACGGGACATGGTGCTGGGGCTGCAGGGGGCCGGTTGACAACCCGAACACCGATTCGCACGAGGAGACGCTAAAGAGGTACGGCCTCACGGTCGAATCGGTCGTGAACAAGTTCGCGCTGTACGGCCATTGCAAGACAAAGAATTCCAAACACTAAGGGAAACAATGAAAAGAGACCTCAATATAAAAGTTCACGAAATAACCAGGGTCGAAGGCCACGGCAACATCGTCATCGATATAAAGAAGGGAAAGATAAAGACTCTCAAGCTCGAGATAATCGAGTCCCCCCGCTTCTTCGAGATGATGCTAAGAGGCAGGCGCTACGACGAGGCACAGCACATCATGGCCCGCATCTGCGGCATTTGCGCCGTGAGCCACACTTCGGCGTCTCTCCGGGCCATAGAGGACGCCATGGACATAAAGATATCCAGGCAGGCGACCCTGCTCCGTAAGCTTGCCTTTGACGGCGAGATGCTCCAGAGCCACATACTCCACGTATTCTTCCTCGTGGTCCCGGACCTTGTGGGCGCAGGCTCCATCGTGCCCCTTTTGAGCTCGCACCCGGATATAGCGAAGACCGGGCTTGAGCTCAAGAGGCTTGCCAACGAGATATGCGAAGTCGTCGGCGGTAGGCATATACACCCCATTTCGCTCTTCCCCGGCGGAGTGGTCTTCACTCCAAAGGCAGAGGACCTCAAAAGGCTCAAAAAGGAGCTTCAGTCCACGTTCGCGGGCCTTGAGGCCACGCTCGAGTTCCTTATAAACAACCCGTTCCCTGAGTTCTCGCTTGAAAGGGAGTTCGTTTCCCTCAAGGCAAGAGGCGAGTACGCCTTCTATGCCGGGGAGCCTGTGTCGAGCACTGGAAAAGAGATAGACTCCAAGAGTTACACCGAAGAGGTCAAGGAGTATGTCGTCGAGCACTCGAGCGCAAAGCACGCGCACAGCTCAAAGGGCACCTTCATGGTCGGGGCGCTCGCCAGGCTCAACAACAACTCGAGGCAGCTCAATACCAGGGCAAAGGCGGCCCTCAAGGCATCCGGCCTGAAGCTGCCCTGCTACAACCCGTTCATGAACAATATGGCCCAGCTCATCGAGTGCTTCCATGCCACGGAAGAGGCCATCGGCTTTATCGACGAACTCCTTGATATCGGCCCCAGGAACGAGCCGCTCGCAAAGCCGAAGGGCCACGGCAGGGGCGTCGGAATAGTTGAAGCGCCGCGCGGAACGCTCTATCACGAGTACGAGATAGGCAAGGACGGGCTCATAAAGAACGCCGAGTGCATAATACCCACCGGGCAGAACCTTCGCTCGATCGAGGACGACCTCCATGCCTATGTCCCGTCGGTCCTCCACATGCCAAAGGCGGAGATAGCCAAGGGCGTGGAGACCCTTGTGCGGGCATACGACCCCTGTATATCCTGCTCTACCCACATAATGGACGTGAGCTTCATCGAATAGCGCCCCTTCGGAGCGCTATTCGCGTCTTACCTCTCAGTAACATATGTCACAGGGCCTGAAAAATAAAGCGCTTGTCAGGACAGCGCTCCTGTTGTATATAGTCTGTGTACTTACTTACCCGCTACGGCCGGAGTGCGCTGAGCCTCGATCATGCAGATAAATATAGCTGAGAAGGGTATCCTCGATAAGATACTCGAACGGAAGAGGCGGGACGAGTACAGGCCCGAGGACGTCGACCTTGGCGGCATGCTCGGGGAGATACTGAGGTGGGCCAACAGGTTCGTGCCCTCCGAGTCAGGCTCGATACTCCTTGACGACCCCACGCTCAACCCGAACAGCCAGAAGGCCGGGAACCTCTATTTCGTAGCCTGCTTCGGCAAGGGCTCGACCGCCATCACATGCACCACTATCCCCTCGAACATAGGCATAGCGGGCAGCACCTACACCACAGGCAAGCCCTACATCAGCAGAAAAGTAATAAACGACCGCAATTTCTACTCGAAGATAGACCAGAAGACCAACTTCCAGACCAAGTCCATCATCTGCGCGCCCATTGTCATAAGGGGCGCGACGATCGGCGTCATAGAGCTCTTGAACCGGCTCAACGGGGCCGATTACGGCAGGAACGATCTTACTCTCCTCAAGATATTCGCGGAATATACGTCCACGCTGATCCAGAACTCCCTTGACGCAAAGAAGTTCGGCGAGCTCTCCATCAGGGACAACCTCACGGGCCTGCATAACGACAGGTATTTCTACGACAGGCTCACGACCGATGTCCAGAAGGCCCTTCGCTCGAAAAAGGACCTCTCCCTTCTCTTCCTCGACCTGGACAGGTTCAAGGAGGTGAACGACACCTACGGGCACCTCGCCGGCAGCAGGGTGCTTGCCGAGCTGGGGGTGGTGCTTGCAGCCAAACTCCAGAGCCCCAAGGCAACGGCCGCCAGGTACGGCGGGGACGAGTTCGTCTTAATCCTGCCCGGTTCAGGCCCGGACGAGGCTTTTGCCTTTGCCGAAGACCTGAGAAAGACTATCCAGGAATTCGTATTCCTTAAAAAGAGGCACCCCGGCGGAGAGAAAGCATTGAGGATAAAGGGCATAATTACAGGCTCCATAGGCGTGACAGCTCTCTCTTCATCAAGAGAGGCCCGGGGCCTTAATGAAGTCAGGGACGCCCTCATAAAAGAGGCTGACACTGCCATGTACGCCTCAAAGCTTGCCGGCAAGAACAGGGTCTCTCTCTCATCACCCAAACCAGCGAAAATAATCGCAAAAACAGCTCCGGCCTCCACCCGCTTCAAGCCAACCCTTTGATTTTACTACGGTTTTTCGACACCCCTGGACTTGACACTTTTTCTCAATGGGACTATATTTAGGATAGAGACTGTTTAGAGATAAGGTGGATACGGTTCAGGAGGTGAGCTTATGGCAGACCTGAGGAAATGGGAGCCCATGAGGGAGTTGTCAACGGTTCAGAAAGAGATGGACGACATGTTCAGGAGGGTATTCGGATTGCTGCCTACCGGCCTTTTCAGGAGGGAGTTGAGGGGCGAGTGGTATCCTTCGATAGACACCTTCATGAGGGAGAACCAGCTTGTGGTACGCGCAGATATCCCGGGCGTGGACCCCAGGAACGTCGATATCTCCGTGACAGGCAACGTCCTTACCGTCAAGGGCGAGAGGAAGTCCGACGTTGAAGAGAAGAAAGAAGGTTATCTATTTCACGAGACCACTCTCGGCACATTCGAGAGGTCTATTACGCTGCCCGAGGGCGTGGACACCGCGAAGGTCCATGCGAGCTACAAGAACGGCGTAATCGAGATAACGATGCCCGCAAAGGCAGAGGCCCTTCCGAGGAAGGTCAAAGTCGAACTGGAAGAGGGCGGCAAGAAAGCCGCTTGAAAAAGAGTTAAGAGAAGAAAATCAAATCCACCTTATCTCGATGAGGGAATAAAAGAAGGCCCCGGACATATTGTCCGGGGCCTTCTTCATTTCACCTCTTTCAAAGGTTCTTTTAACGGCCCTTTCCGGGCGGAAGAACTTGTTACCGTCAGGCGCAGCCTCCCCACGGGCGCATGCGGGACTATTGTTTCTTTTCTCCCGAACGGCATTGCCGTGACAAGGCCCGGCATAACGAGCGGGACGAGCTTCATGGTCTCGATGGAAGACTTCATCAGGAGCATCTCTTCAGTCGTCATGACAATGATATACTTCTCACTCATGTCGCTCTCTTCAAATTCAATCCTGCCTTCGAGCTTGTACTTGAGGCCCCAGCTCTCGCCCATGAGCGTCTTCTTGAGCTTGAAGCTCTCCTTTCCGAATGTCCTTACGACCCTGTAATCCTTATCAAGCGTTATCACATGGGGGAAGAAGATATAGGCCTTGTCTATCTGGTCGCCTATCATGAAGCTCCTTATCATGATGCTGTATGTATTTACATAATAAGGCAGCTCGTAAGCCGCGAAGAAGCTCTTTCCCGTCTCGAAGTTGTACGCCCTTGAGAGCTCGCCCACCTCAAAGCCTATTGACTGGCTGAGATGGAGCTTGTCGAAGCCGAGCTCTGATATTGCCTCGCAGCAGGGGTCCTTTTCCTGAAGCTTCTGCAGGCCGATCGTATACGGGGCGGCGCAGCCGGACAGGAGCAGGATGAAAAACAATAACGGTACCAAGATACCGGCTTTGGGGTCTGATATTGGCGTTGTCTTTTTCATGCTGGAATTCCGGGCTTTACTTCGCGATCCGGGGTATCCAGCATGATAAATGAAGTCGCATTGGATTGCAATGGAGTTGGAGCAGCGCGGGGATCCTTTGGGGCAGAATTTCAGGATTTTTCAGCAGCTTGCTGAAAAATCAAATTTTGTCATCTAGGCTGCTCAAAAAGCTCCATATGCGAGGCCCCGGTTAAATCGGGGAGCGAGGAACGAGTCGTACTCATCACGTACGTCGCTTCTGCCGCGACGACGACAACAAAGCAGATGGACTTTTTCAGCAGCCTGTCAGCTTTTCCCTCAATATTCCCCTGTGGCACTCAGCCTCTTCCCTGCATGTGCACAGGAGGGTCACATTATTCTTTCCTGCCTTTTTAACAATGCCTTCAAGCTCTTCAAGAAGCCTGTCCTTGTCCCCTTCCCTCCACTCGGCCTCGTACCTCTCCTTGAAATCGCCCCAGCTGATCTTCCCTGCCTTCCAGTCCTTTATGAGCGCGGGTGTCGGGCCGAGGTCTTTGAGCCAGTAGGCCGCCTTCTCCTTCTTCACCCCTCTGGGCCAGTAGCGCGTCACAAGCACGCGGACGCCGTCCGAGTCATCAGGCTGGTCGTATACGGACTTGGTCTTGAGCAAGGCTGCAGTCTCCCCCGGCAAGCCGCTGGTTCGAACCGGCCGCCATCTTTCCTCCTTCTCCCCTCCGGGGAGAAGGTTGGGATGAGGGGAAGACATGAAAATCCCCCCCTCACCTCAGTCCTCTCCCCCTGGGGAGAGGAAATAAGGATTTTAGCGGCAAGCCGCGAAAATAACCCACATAATAATAAGGCCCTCGAAAGAGGGCCTTATTCATGAGCGTTCAAACTTTGAGCGTCAGATGTAGAGCACCTTATCGGCATCCTTTACGAGCTGCAGGAACCCGACAAGGCCCATGCTCTTGTCCACCGCATCGATGAGCTCGTCGCGCGCTATGTTGAGCGTGGCCATCGAGCCCGTGCAGGCGTAGATATTGAGCCTGCCGAATCGCTTGGCAATGGATATCATCTCGCTTATGGGGTCGAGAGTGCCGCGCTTCAGGTTCTTCTCTATCTCGTCTTTGAAGAACGCCGGCTCGCCCTCTATCACGACATCGTCAGTATGCCCCTTTACAAGCCTTCTCAGCGCGCCGTAGCTGAAAAAGAGATGCACCTCGCCGCCGGTCGCCAGCACGACATTGGTTATCGACATGGCCTGAAAGACCCTGTCATACGAGCCTGAATGCATGAATATGCAATACCTGTAAGGACGCGTCTCTCCCATCTTACTTGTTCTTCCTTATGGTATCTGCCCAGTCAAGTAGTGGCACGCCCGCCTTCCTGGAAGTTGCGAAGCTGGTGGAGAGCGCGTCCATCTCTTTTGCCGTGAACCTCTCGGAAAGGATGGCGAGGCCGTCGCAGTTGCTCACATGTATCAGCATCTGCATGGCCGCGTTGGTCGCGTCCTGCGATTCCTTGTCAGTGAGCGAGTCCTTCGCGAGGAGCGAGACGCAGACCTTGGCGGTCTCGATTACGTTGTCGTGCTCCTTGTAGAGCTGGTCCACGTACTCTCCGAGGTACTTCCTCAGGGCCGGGTAGAGGTTCTCTTCCTCGTACCTGAAGTGCGGGCCGGTAAGCTCGTTCAATACGCCCAGTATCTCGCGGGCCTTTGCGATGTCCTTCTTGGTCAATGCCTCCGCTATCGCAAGTATGCCGTCGCGCACCTTGCGATGGTCTTCCCTGAACTCTGCAATGGGGTCAAGCGTTGTCGCCATGATATCCTCCTTGGAGATATGTGGTATGGGCCTTGGGGGCCCTCTACTTCGATAAGGGGATTTTTACATGGGTAAGCTGATAAAGTCAAGATATGCCGAGGAAGAGAGCAGGTGACGACCGGGAATCGATATAATCGAAAAATCTTTATAATTTAGACAGTTACGGTCAACAGCTGACATCCTTTTCACACGGATTGCCCGTCGTCGGCCTTGAGCCCATTCGAATTCAACTGTGCCTCAAGTTCACGCAGTTCATCTTCTGAATAGAACTTTTTTCCGCTTATACTGCTCGATAAGCCCGGCCAGACAGAGACCTGGCGGAAGGTCATTACCTGGTGACCTTGAGAGAGAGCGCCCCGATGCCCGTGAAGAGCATCACTCCGGCGATGATGACCGCGCCGAAAGGCATGATGACGGCGGCCGAGGCGATGCCAAAGCCGGAAAGATAGAGGGTGCCTGAATGGAGGAGAGCGCCGAAGATCATGAGGATGGAGATCGTCTTTGAGAGCCAGTCAACGAACGGGAGCCTGAGGATAATAAAGCCTATGACGATGTTAAGGCCCGCATCGAGGTTAGCGTGAAGAAAGGCCGATGAGAGCGCGTCCTGGGCTGCGGCGCCCCAATCAGCAAAGGCGTTCAGGCCCATTGCGAGGAAGAGATAGACGACGCCGAAGATGATGTTCTTTTTGCCAGTCATGAGAGATACCGTTCTATGGTGAGGTCGCGCTGCAAAGCATCCGGCTGTAATTAAGTCTATCACCCAAACGCATGCTGTCAAGCGGGAGCCAGGGCCTGTAACCCGCGGCCTTAATGACAATGAACTGCCGTTGCCAGTCCAGGGGTTTCGAAGCAAGACGCTTTTCCCCTTCTCCCCTCCGGGGAGAAGGCTGGGATGAGGGGGATGTAAAACCCCCTCACCTCTATCCTCTCCCCCAGGGGAGAGGATAAAAACATTACAGGCAGTACCTTTTGCCGTTGATATAAACGGCCCTGCCTGCTTGACCGTACTCTACCGGCCGGGGAGAGCTTAAATCATAGCTCGCCAGTCCCGTGTCGAGCAGGTCGACAAAGGCCGGGCCTTGCGGCCGCACCCTGTCCATCAGGAGGGTCTTGCCGTCTGCGCTGCCGCTGAAGACGAACACCTTATCAGGAGCCCTGCGCAACACACACCGCCTTTCCTTACGGCAGATGCGGAATCAGAGTCAGACCGGTCGGCTAAAAATGTTATTCTGCTGATTCGAGGCGATGTGAATAAGACTTAAAAGGATGGGTGACGCGGTGCGGAAAGGCCCTTAAAAGGCCCTTATAATAGCCATGTGCCTATATGGTTGTAAGACCCGGAGAGCTGTTTATCCTTGAGCTAAAGTACTCTATAGAACGCAGAAGCCCTTCCTCAAGGCCTATGAGCGGCCTCCAGCCGAGCGTTTCCTTGGCCAGCGATATGTCGGGCCGCCTCTGCACAGGGTCGTCCTGCGGCAGGGGCTTGTAGACTATCTTCGAGCTGCTCGATGTGAGCCTCTTGACCATGTTTGCAAGCTCCAGTACCGTGAACTCGCCGGGGTTGCCCAGATTAACGGGGCCCACGAGGTCGTCGTGGTTCATCATCTTTATGAAGCCGTCGACCATGTCGTCTATATAGCAGAAAGAACGCGTCTGGGAGCCTTCTCCGTAGACGGTAATATCCTGGTTCCTCAGGGCCTGGACTATGAAGTTGCTCACCACCCTGCCGTCGTTCTCGAGCATCCTGGGGCCGTATGTGTTGAATATCCTCACCACCCTTATGTCCACCCCGTTCTGCCTGTGGTAGGCGAACATGAGCGACTCGGCGCACCTCTTGCCCTCGTCATAGCAGGCGCGCAGCCCTATGGGGTTGGCGTTGCCCCAGTAGCTCTCTGTCTGAGGATGCACCTTGGGGTCTCCGTAGACTTCTGAGGTGGATGCCTGGAGTATCCTCGCCCGCACCCTCTTGGCGAGGCCGAGCATGTTGAGGGTGCCCATTATGTTCGTCTTTATCGTCTTGACCGGGTTGTACTGGTAATGGACCGGGGATGCAGGGCAGGCAAGGTTGTATATCTGGTCGACCTCAAGGAGAACGGGCTCTATGACATCGTGCCTTATTATCTCGAAGTTGGGATTATCCAGGAGGTGGGCGATGTTTTCTTTCCTGCCCGTGAAGAAGTTATCGAGGCAGATGACCTCGCTGCCTTCCTTGAGAAGCCTTTCGCAAAGATGCGAGCCGATGAAACCGGCGCCGCCTGTAACGAGTATCCTTTTCAAGGAATCCCTCCTGTGCTTGCTTCCCTGCCGGAGCTTACTGGACTCGGGGCTGAGGCCCCGGTGCAGCTGAGAATCCGGCCTCAGGGCTTGCCGTAGAACCCGGCGATAGTCTCTACTACGAATTTGAGCTGCGCTGGAGTAAGCTCCGGATAAATCGGCAGCGCGAGCACTTCCTTTGCCGCCGTCTCTGAAACCGGGAACGCGCCGCGCCTGTACCCCAGCCCCTTGAAGCACTTCTGCATGTGGAGCGGCAGCGGGTAATAGACCTCTGAGCCTACGCCTGCGGCCGCAAGATGGGCCCTGAGCTCGTCCCTCTTCCTGGCCCTGATGACGTACTGGTTGTAGACCGATACGTTGCCCTCCGGTATATAAGGGATGCTCAGGACGCCCTTTATCCCGGCCTTGTGGAAGAGCGTATCGTACCTCTTCGCGTTCCTTTCCCTTCCGTCTGCCCATGAATCGAGGTACTTCAATTTTACACGAAGAATCGCGGCCTGCAACTCATCGAGGCGGCTGTTTACGCCTACCTCGTCGTGGTAATACCTCACCCTGCTGCCGTGGACGCGGAGCATCTTCAATCTTTCCGCGAGCTTAGGGTCGTTCGTCGTGACCATGCCGCCGTCGCCGAAGCAGCCGAGATTTTTTGTTGGATAGAACGAAAGGCAGCCCATGTCGCCTATGGAGCCCGCCCTCTTGCCCTTGTAAGCGGCGCCTATGGACTGCGCCGCGTCCTCGATGACAGGTATCCTGTACTTGCGGCCAAGCTTCATTATGGGGGCCATGTCTGCGCACTGCCCGTAGAGGTGCACCGGGATTATTGCCTTCACCTTTTTGCCGTTTTTCCTGAGCGCTGCCTCGAGCTTTACCGGGTCTATATTATATGTATCAGGGTCGATGTCCACGAAGAGCGGAACTGCGCCGAGCCTGGCGATAGAACCCGCGGTGGCGAAGAAGGTGAAAGGGCTTGTAGCGACCTTATCGCCCGCCTTCACGCCTGCCGCCATCAATGCCAGCAGAAGCGCGTCCGTGCCTGATGCGACGCCCACGGCGAACTTCGCGCCGCAATAGGAAGCAACTTCGGCCTCAAGGCCGGAGACGTTCTTTCCAAGGACATAGTGCTGAGAGTCGCATACCGTCTTTATCTCACGCAGCACTTCATTTCTGATCTTGCGGTACTGGGAAGCAAGGTCCAACAACTGAACTTTCACGACACCGGCTCCTGTGGTCTGTTTTATGATGGCTTAAGTTTGATTTTTGTCATCTATTGCGGGTTCAGGTTTGCAACCTGAACCCGATGATTCATGAAAAGATGTTACGAAATTTCGGGTTCAATCTGCAAGATTGAACCCGCCTCAGCGTGGAGATTCAATCGCGGCCCGCCGCAACTCGAATACCCATTTGCGCACCCCTCTTTTCTAAAGAGGGGTTGGGGGAGATTATCTTTAAATAGCCTTATATGTAATCCCCCTCTTTCCCCCTTTAGAAAAGGGGGAAGATATGTCTACCCCGCTTCCCTCTCGCTCTTCCTGACATTGTCTATTATGCCGTTTATGAAGGCCCCTGACTCCTCGGAGCCGTAGCGCTTCGCGAGCTCCACCGCCTCGTCAATGACGACCTTATACGGCACGTCCTTCGAGTAGATGAGCTCATAGACCGCTATCCTCAATATGTTCCTGTCGATAACGCCCATGCGGCCGACCTTCCAGTTCGCGGAATGCCGGTCTATGGTCGCGTCTATCTCGGGGAGCCTGGAGGTAATGCCTTCTACGAGGGTCTCGCAATATCTCCTGGCCTCTGTGCCTGGAAGGAGCTCGTCAAGGCCGTCTTCGGCTGAAGAGCCGGGTGAGATGTCTATCCTGTAGAGTATCTGGAGGGCGGTCTCCCGCGCCTTTCGCCTAACGCTCATTCTTGTTCAGCTATTTCCTTTTTCCGATGGTCTTCAGGAGATTGGCCATCTCGATTGCGGTGAGCGCGGCGTCCCTGCCCTTGTTGCCGGACTTGGCGCCTGCCCTTTCAATGGCCTGTTCGAGGTTGTCTGCCGTGATTATGCCGAAGGAGACGGGCGTGCCGTAGTCCAGCGCGACCCTTGCTATGCCCTTGGCCGCCTCGCCCGCGACGTAGTCGAAGTGAGGTGTAGCGCCCCTTATGACGCAGCCGAGGCAGAGTATGGCGTCGTAGCGTCCGGACTCGGCCAGGGTCTTCGCGGCGACCGGGATCTCGAACGAGCCGGGGACCTTGACGACGTCGATATCTGAATCAGCGGCCCCGCTCCGCACCAGCGTATCGAGCGCGCCTTCGAGGAGCCTTCCGCTGATGAAATCGTTGAACCTTCCCAGGACTATGGCAACTTTGAGCCCCTTGGCGCTAAGATTGCCCTCAAGTATTCTCGGCATAAACCCTCCATAAAGGGAATTTTTCTTCAATTCAATGCGGCTAAAATATACAACTACAAAGGGGATTTAAGCAATCCCTATTTTTCGGTCTCGTCAGGGCAGGTCTCGAAATAGCCGTCGAGGTTCGATATCAGGTGCCCCATCTTGTCCTTCTTGACCTTGAGGTACTTTAAATTCCTCTTGTGCGGCGTTGACTCTATGGGGACCCTCTCGACGATCTCGAGGCCAAAGCCTTCGAGCCCCTTTATCTTCTTGGGGTTGTTGGTCATGATGCGCATCTTCTTCACGCCAAGGTCCAGGAGTATCTGCGCGCCTATGCCGTATTCCCTCAGATCCGCCTTGAAGCCGAGCTTCTCGTTGGCCTCTACCGTATCGAGCCCCTTGTCTTGAAGCGCGTAGGCCTTGATCTTGTTGACGAGGCCGATGCCGCGGCCTTCCTGGTGCATGTACAGGAGTATGCCCTTGCCTTCCTTCTCTATCATCTTCATCGCGCCCTTCAACTGCTCGCCGCAGTCGCAGCGTTCGCTGCCGAAGACGTCTCCGGTAAGGCACTCTGAATGGACCCTCACCAGTATCGGCTCCTCCGGGTCTATCTCTCCCTTGACGAGCGCAAGGTGCTCGTGGGCGTCGACCTCATTGGTATATGCTATTGCCTTGAATTCGCCGCCGTGGCGCGAGGGAACGACAGCCTCAGCGGCCCTTGTTACGAGCCTGTCCTTCTTGAGCCTGTACTCGATGATGTCGGCGATTGTGACAATGAGGAGGCCGTGTTCCCTGGAGAAGGCCTCGAGGTCCTTCATCCTCGCCATGCTGCCGTCCTCGTTCATTATCTCGCAGATGACGCCCGCGGGCTTCAGCCCAGAGAGCCTCGAGAGGTCTACAGAGCCCTCTGTCTGGCCAGTGCGCACCAGCACTCCGCCAGTGCGCGCCCTCAAGGGGAATATGTGGCCGGGGCGCACCAGGTCGCCGGGGACCGTATTTTCGTCGACGCAGGTAAGTATGGTCTTTGCCCTGTCTGCCGCGGATATGCCCGTGGTAACGCCGTCCTTGGCGTCTATTGAAATGGTGAAGGCGGTCCTGTAAAGGGACGTGTTGTCATCGACCATGGGCGGCAGCAGAAGCTCATCCGCCCTCTCTTCGGAAAGGGTCACGCATATCAGGCCCCTGCCGTACTTGGCCATGAAGTTTACGGCCTCAGGCGTGGCCATCTCGGCTGCCATGCAGAGGTCGCCCTCGTTCTCCCTGTCCTCGTCATCGACAAGGATTACTATCTTCCCTTCCCTGATCTGCCTGAGGGCCTCTTCTATCCTTTTTATCGACATCTGCCTAACCCTTCCCGAAAAATCCGTGCTCTGAGAGGAATTCTTCCGTAATGCGGCTATCTTTCTTTGCAAAAAACTTCTCTATATACTTTCCAAGTATGTCTGTTTCTATGTTTACCTTCGAGCCCTCCTTCTTTGAAAGGAGGTTCGTGTTCTTCAATGTATGCGGTATTACCGCTATCTTTACAAAATCAGCCCCGAGGTCGGCTACCGTAAGGCTTATGCCGTCTATCGCTATCGAGCCCTTCTTCACTATCTGGGGCATGAGGCCGGAGGGCACCGAAACGGTAAGCTCCAGGTTCTCTGCGCTCCTGACAATGGATTTTATGGCGCCTGTTGCGTCGATGTGGCCTGTGACCATGTGGCCGCCGAGCGGCTTTGAGAGCGTGAGGGCAAGCTCCACATTGACCTTATTGCCCGGCGCGAGCGACCCGAGGGTCGTTACATTGAGCGTCTCAGAGCTTACATCGGCAGTGAAGGTACTTGCGCTGATGGCGGTCGCGGTAAGGCAGGCCCCGTCAATGGCTATGGAGTCACCTGTCTTTACATTCGAGGGCAAAAGACCGGACTCAACTGTTATTTTAGCAAAAGCCCCTTTTTTTTCAATATGTTTTACCGTACCGACGTCCTCTATGATGCCGGTGAACATGGTTATCTCCCCTTTGCAGGATAGCATTCAACGGAAATGCAGCTTCCGATGGTCCTTGCCTTTATAGCCGTGAGCCCGGGGGCCCGGGAGAGCCCCTTTATGCCCAGAGCGGCTATGGACGGAAGGCCGTCCCCGCCGATTATTACAGGGCCGTAATAAAATATATACTTATCCACCAGGCCTGCCTTTATGAGCGAGGCAGCAAGCCTTCCGCCCCCCTCAACAAGAACGCTCGTTATCTCCCTTTCCCCAAGCCCTCTCATCACAGCCTTTATAGAGAGCCCGTCCCGGGAAGCGCTCACCTTTATGACCTCTGCCCCGAGCGCTTCGGCCTGGGCTATCTTTTTCCTGCCTGTCTTTTGTCCTGTTAAGATAATGAGCCTTGCCCTGCCCGCCTTAACACCATTATACACCTTTGCTGAAGCCGGTAGGGAAAGCGTGCTGTCGAGGACGACCCTCACAGGGCTCTTTCCGCGGACGAGCCTGACGCTGAGTTCCGGGTCGTCTTCGAGAAGGGTGCCGCTGCCGACCATTACAGCGTCATTCATCGAGCGGAGCCTGTGGACTTCCTTGCGGGCCTCGACGCCGGTTATCCATTTCGACTCTCCGGCTTTTGTGGCTATCCTGCCGTCGAGCGACATGGCGAGTTTCAGGGTCACAAAGGGCGTCTTGCGGCGGATATAGATGTTATAGGCCTCATTCAGTGAAGCGCACTCATCCCTGAGCACGCCTGTCGTAATATTGATACCGGCCCTTCTCAGGGCAGCGATGCCCTTTCCGGCTACACGCGGGTTGGGGTCGAGCGTTCCTACTACTACCTCTTTTATTCCTGAGCTTATGATGGAATCCGTGCAAGGGGGCGTCCTGCCGAAGTGGCAGCAGGGCTCGAGAGTGACGTAGAGGGTCGCCCCACTCAAGTCTCCAGCGCCCGAGAGCGCTTTTATCTCAGCATGGGGCATGCCTGCGCGGCTGTGATAGCCTGATGATATAATCCGGCCGCCCTTTACGATGACCGAACCGACTGCGGGGTTTGGGCTTGTCCTGCCGAGCCCTTTGCGGGCAAGCTTCAATGCCGCATGCATGAACTCTTCGTGCGGCATGCTAATTCCTCTTCTTCACCTCAAGGAGGTCCTTGAGCTCGTTCATGAACTCCTTTATGTCCCTGAACTCCCTGTAGACAGAGGCGAACCTCACGTAAGCTACCTCGTCGAGGCCCTTTATCTCTTCCATCACGGCCTCGCCCACGGAAGAGCTCGGTATCTCCCGTTCGCCCGAGTCTATGAACCTGGTCTCCAACCTCGCGACCGCCTTCTCGATGTCGTCGAGGGCTACGGGCCTCTTTTCGCAGGCCTTCATGATGCCGTTCAATATCTTCGTCCGGTCGAACGTCTCCCGCCTGCCGTCCTTCTTTATGACGAGCGGGAGCGCCTCCTCGACCCTCTCATAGGTTGTGAAGCGCTTGGCGCAGCTCAGGCATTCCCTGCGCCTGCGCGTGGTGCTGCCGTCCTGGGAGAGCCTGGAATCTATGACCTTGTCCTCAAGGTATCCGCAAAATGGGCATTTCATAAGGGAAAATATTATCAGATGGTGGCTGGTAATGACAAGCGGTAATTGAGCGTGGCAGGGCTCCGGGCAAAAAAAAGCCCCCGGCTCCGCCGGGGGCTCATTTGTTCTCAGAAGGGTTATACCAGCTTACTTCGCGCCGAGGACAGCGTCCTTGCAGGCCTTCGCGACCCTGAACTTGACTACCTTCTTGGCCGGTATCTTTATCGCAACGCCGGTCTGGGGGTTCCTGCCGACTCTCGCCTTCCTCTTTACGAGCACAAGCTTGCCGATGCCGGGAATCGTGAAGGAGTTCTTGGCCTCCTTATATGAAAGCTGCGCGAGGGTGTTTATCATCTCTGCGGCGATCTTCTTGGTTACACCGGTCTTCTTTGCGATCGAATCAGTAACCTGCGACTTGGTCAACGGCTTTCCCATCTGAACCTCCTCTTATGTTTTGGAAGATTTGAAACCCGCACATTGATTGCAGCGGGGCAATTCTCATGTGTGGTTTAGCTATTCATACAATTTTTTTTATTCCATTGCAAGCTAAAAAAATAAAAATCGTCACTTTGACCGCTAAGCACGCGGGTGCAACGAGCCTCTAAAAATATAAATTTAAGATTGACATGAAATTACGAGAGTGATAATAATATATATCCGTCTCCGGACGGTCCAAATTTTCCGGGGCAGTAGCTCAGTTGGGAGAGCGCAAGGCTGGCAGTCTTGAGGTCAGGGGTTCGATCCCCCTCTGCTCCACCAGTAAAATCAAGGGGTTACGCGTTAAGCGTAGCCCCTTTTTCTTTGGACTGTTGCAAAACTGTTGCAACTTTATCCAGCACCTCTACCCCATCCCTTAAGCTCTCAGGGCAATGATGCGAATACCTCTGCGTCATTTTGATATCCTTATGTCCCAGAAGCTTCGCTATCTTGTAGAGGTCTACTCCTGCCTGGGCAAGCCTTGTGGCAAAGGTATGTCTGAGGTCATGGAATCTGAAATCCTCTATCTTGGCGCGATCCACAACGTTGTAAAACGCCCTAAGGAGATTCCTTCTTAAAATCTTCGAGCCAGCCTCGCTTGCAAAGACATGGCTGCTTCTGATATGCCTTACCTTTGCCTTCTCCTTCAGAAGCTCGAAGGCTTTCTGGTTCAAGGGAATGGTTCTCTTTTCACCGTTCTTGGACCTCACAACGGTGACGGTCTTTCT
>Ga0209751_10002961_pt1 | contig 16658 bp, 13 predicted proteins | sample RifCSP13_1_FD_184019 | JGI IMG/M metagenome (GOLD analysis project Ga0209751, IMG submission 184019) | Soil microbial communities from Rifle, Colorado - Rifle CSP2_sed 13_1 (SPAdes) (version 2) | ecosystem: Environmental > Terrestrial > Deep subsurface > Rock core/Sediment | place: Rifle... | reverse complement strand
CCTTCTATCTGGTCGCCGCCGTCGAAAAGGTGCTGCCCGCTCAGCTGTTCGAACGGGCCGTCGGCAGGCTGAAGCGGGAGAGTCTCGCCGAGGTGATCGCTCTCGATTGGTTCACAGCGGTCGTTTCGGACATGGGGATTCTCAAGCCGCGGGAAGTCGTCGAACTTGCGGCCGGTCGACCGGTGGCGGAACGGCTGTTGTAGGTCGCGGGTGGGTGCAGGATCCGGCCACGGTGGCGGCGGTCTTCACCTGAGGCGGCTATTCGTAGAGCCGATCTATCTCGGCGGCCAACTTCTCGGAGTTTGATCGTCGGGGTCAAGATCTCCTTGGGGAATCCTTTCGGCATGATCGCCCACTTGCGGATCCGCTCCGCCCGTGAGGAATGGCGGTTGACCCCATCGATGATCCTCTGGAGTTGTTTGTCGAGGGCGGCGGCCGCTTGGCGGTCGTCGGCATCGGTGAAACCGTGGTGACGAAGATACGCGGCAGTCTCGTCGGCTCCCAGGGCCAGCAGCGCAACCAGGTAGGGCCGGCCTTCACCGGCCACCAGCGCTTCCTCGATGATTCCGTGCGACTTGAGTCGCTTCTCGATCTCCTGGGGTGCGACATTCTTCCCGCCTGCAGTGGCGATGATGTCTTTCTTCCGATCGACGATCTGGAGCCGACCGTCGGCGGTTACTCGACCAACGTCGCCCGTGTGTAGCCAGCCATGCTCGTCGAGCACTTCAGCGGTCTGGTCCGGCTCATCGTGATACCCGGCAAACACACTGCCGCCGCGCACCAGGATCTCGCCATCGTCGGCCAAGCGAAATTCCAAGCCGTCGATGAGGCTGCCAACCACCCCCACCTGCAGGTCATCGGGGGCTTGGACCGCCGATACTGCCGAAGTCTCGGTCATACCCCAACCTTCATGGAGGGGGAGTCCGAGCGCCTGCCAGAAGTACTGCACCTGCGGTCCGAGGGCCGCTGCCCCCGATACCCCGTACCAGCATCGTTCGAGGCCCAATTCACGCCGCGCCCGTTCTCCGATGACCCGTCGGGCCAGATATTGGGCGGCTTGCTGATGGAGCCAGATCGTGCGGCCGGCGTCCCTTCGCCGCAGAGCGGTGATGGCGGTGTCGATGAGGCAGTGGATGATCCGCTGGCGGCGTGGATGATTCTGGATGGCGGTGATGACGCGCGACCGTAGCTTCTCCCACGTTCGTGGGACACCGATGAACACGGTGGGCCGGGCCTCGAGCAGAGCCTCGGCCAGACGGCTGATGTCGGGAACGAAGTAGTACGTCGGCCGGACCGGATAGTCCGTGGCCAGGAGGGTGGACGTTACCATTCGTTCGAATACATGGCTGAGCGGGAGGTAGGACACCAGGGTCTCCTCCCCGTGCATCCGGAGCCGCTCCGCCGTTCGCTGCACCGTCCACACGGCATTGTGGTGCGTGAGTCTGATTCCCTTGGGAGGTCCGGTGGTGCCCGATGTGTAGACGATCGAAAACACATCGTCCGGCCGAACTGCGGCCATCCGCTCGTCGAGCGCAGATCGGTCCACGGAAATCCGGTTCCGTCCCAACGCCGCCAACTTCTCGAGCCCGATGACGGCGCCATCCTCGAGGTCGCCCGGATATGCGGCGACGAACTGCTCGATCCCCGACAATCCGGACCGCTGAGCCTTCTGGAGCTGCTCCGCGTCGCCGGCGAAGTACATCCGGCTTCCCGAGTGAGCCACGATGTAGGCCACCTGCTCCTCGGCGAAGGTCTGGTAGAGAGGAACCGAGATGGCTCCCGCATGTTGAATGGCATAGTCAAACGCCACCCAGTCGGCAGAGTTGTTGCCACTGATCGCAATTCGGTCGCCCCGGCCGACTCCGATTTCGATGAGTCCGGCGGCCAGTTCCTCGACCCTGGTTCGGATCTGTCCCCAGGTCATTCCCCGCCACCTCCCATCGTGAGGCTCGAACCATCCTGTCTCGTGTGCCCATTCCCGGGTCCGCTGTTGAAAACCGGCCACGATGGTTCCGGGTTGAGCGGCGGTCGGCGCCGGGAGGGGGACCGAGTACGGGCCGGAAGCGGACTCTCGTTCCCGGGTCAGGGGAGCAATGGCACGGACGGCTCTAGGAGCGGAGGTGATGGTGACGCTGGTGACTTCGCCGAGCGACTCTCCATCGGCCTGAAGGAATCCGGGCGGGTCTGCAGCGATCGTGAGCCGGCGCACATCGTCCCACACCTGTACGCCCTGTACACGTCCGAGGTCCCATCCGAGCGCCGCATGAATGAGGATCGACGGAACCCGGATGAGCGATATTCGTTCGATGATCAGGGCGGCCAGGTGTTCGGGGTGGCGCCGGGTGACGGCCAGCGGGAATCGTCCGAAATAGGTGTAGGGAGCATGAATCTGTACCAGCACCGACACAGCATCGGCCGTCCGTGAGCCGCTCGTCACCCGCAGGTGGGGTTTTCTGCCGATGAAGTTGCCGAGCACCACCGAAACCGCCGTCCGGGCGTAGTGAATGCCGCCGAACCTGTATTTTCGGTACGGTTCGAGATTGGCAACCCGGACCGCTTCGGCGTCGAGGCCGACCCCCGTGGCAAACGTTGCGTAACGGATGGTCGTCGCCGCATCGGAGGCGACCTCAACGGTGGCTAGGGGGATCTGAATCACCGGTTGGCCTTTGGCGAGGAATCGGGCCGCAGCTACGGGTTTGGAAGGCAGTCCGAGTATTCGGGCGAGGACATTGGTCGTGCCCGCCGGAATGATGCCCAGCGCGGTCGAGCTACCGGCGATTCCGTTCACCACGTGATGCACTACGCCGTCGCCCCCCATGGCCGCCACGACATGGGTGCCTCGTTGGGCTGCCTTCCTCGCCATCACTTCGACCTCGCTCGCATTGGTCGGCCAGGCAGCCTCGACATCGAAGGTCTTGCGGAGGATGGCGACTACCGTCCGGTGGAGCCCTCCAGTGAACGCGGAGGCCGCCGGGTTGGCGATCAACAGGAGTGTCTGCACAGCCAGAGGTTAGGAGACCGCGGAGGGCTACCTGTCACCACCCTTGGTGGACCGCGCTCGAGCGACACCCGGGATTCGTCACCCTCAAGTAAGCCCACTCTGTCTGCCGATAGCAGTTAGGTGACCGATGTCCAGGGGACGCTTTCCCATACCCGCACCTACGAAGGCGGGGGATCCGGTGCTGTACTTGGGGCGGCCGCCGGGGAGATACTCGCGGCCGGCCAGGAGCGGGTGTACGGATTTCTGACCCAACAGAACGTCATAACGACATACCACCTGCTGCGCGGGGGATCCGTTGACCCCGAGCGTCTAGGGGATGAATTCGCCGCGCTTGCGTACCCCGAGCGAGGATTCGATGTGTACCGGGCTGCGGCTCCCTGGTTCCGGGCATGGTTGGAGGAACACCACCACGGCTCGCCGTCTCCGATGCCCTTTGAGAACGCCGGAGCCGCGGCACGGATGGCTCCGATCGGCGTCTGGTTCCGCAAGGATCCGGTGGCGTTGGTGGACGAGGCCATTCGTGGGGCGATGATCACCCACAATCAGGAGGGTGCGGTGGTGGCGGCTTGCTCTCTGGCCGGTGCCGTTGCCGGCGCATCCTTCGGACAGTCCGGGCGGGACCTGGTGTTCGGAGCTGCCGAGGTGGCCAAGCGGGCGGAGACGAGGATCGCCGGCCTCCCGGGAACCGTCGCCTCGCCGGCCGGCAGCCCTCCGCTTTCGTTGCTCCTGCGGCACGCCGCCCAGCTGGTCGGAATGCCGTCGCGCGAGGTCGCCGACCAGATTCGATCCTGGACTCCCAACGGAGCGGCGGTGTCGGGCGCCGTCATCGCCATCATCCTGGGTGCTCCCATCCTGGAACGCCCCTCGATCGGAGTGCGGGAGGCTGTTGCCGTTGACCGTGAACCTCGCGAGGTTGCGGTGATGGCGGGAGCGATCGTGGGTGCCCGGGTTGGCCCTCACCGTTGGCCGTGGCAGATTGTGAATGATCTCTGGTTCGCCGAGTTGGGCCGCCGCCTTGCTAACAACGACGGCCGATACGAGGACCTGCCGGACGCCTATGCGGTCGAAGAGGTGCTCACATTCGCCGGGCCATGAGCCCATCCCGTCGACCAGACCGACGGTGAATCGCCCCAGACCGCCCGACGCTCACGCGAATGAATCGAGGTCGCCGGTCGCCCATTGTCGGGGGTGATCGCTCACCTTGTTCAGGATGATCCGTCCCGCCGCGAAGAACAGAAGCAGACTCCCGATGGCGGCCACCCGGCCGAATCCCAGCCCATCGGCGATCAGCGCCCACGCCAGCGGGCCGAACAGGGTGGCGAATCGGCCCACCACCGCATACAGCCCGTAGAACTCTCCAAGGTGGCGAGGCGGGGAGATCCGGGTCATGTACACCCGGTCGGTGGCGGCGGTCGCGCCCAGACCGGCACCGCCGATGGCGCCGATCAACCAGCCGAACTCGGTAGCTCCCGTCACTCCGATCACCACCGCCAGGGCGATGCCGATCATCCATAGATACAGCGCTCCGTGCAACGTCTTGCGCGGTCCCAGCAGGTCGGTGAGCCTCCCGGCGGTGAGTGCCCCTATCAAGGCCATCACGATGCCAATGATGGTGAGGAGGTCGGTTTCGCGATCGGTGAAATCCATTTCCGTCCTGGCGAAGATCGCCACGAAGATGAAGACGGTGTTCATAGCGTCGGTGTAGAAGAAGCGTGCCACCAGAAAGCGGGTGACGCCTTCGTACTGCCGGGTCCTGCGCCAGGCCTCTCTCAACCGCGGCAGCGTCTGCGACAGTGCGGGTGGGGCCCCGCCGAGCACGTTGCGCGGTCGTTCTCTGATGAAGAAAAACGCCGGAAACGCAAACAGGAGGAATAGGGCTGCTTGGGTCCGGAACAACACGGCGTAGCCGTACGGCTCCAGCAGCAGCAAGCCGGTACCGACGGCGATGAACGAACCGACATAGCCGACGGCAACTCCGATTCCCGAGACGCGACCCCTGGTCTCGGTGGTGCTCACGTCCGGGAGCATGGCGTCGTAAGCGATGCTCCCGAGGTTCAAGCCGATCTGTCCGACGACGAAGGCCGCCAGCGAGGCAACCACCCCGAACGAGGCGAGCGTCGCGGTGGCTGCGACGGTCATGATGGTGTTGGCAACGAGATAGGGCCGGCGACGGCCAAAATGGTCTGATCGGGCTCCCATCCAGGGGGCGACGACAATGACGACGATCATGGCCAGGTTGACGGCCAGGCTCACGTGCCAGTCCCTCCCGCCCTGGTCTTCCACGACCCACACACCGAAGTAGCGGCTGACCACCCCCAGCACGAAAATGGTGTTGGCCAGGTCGTACAGGACCCACGAGACGACACTCAGACGCTCCGGGGTCCAGGTGTTGGGTTCGCTCACAGGGGGACTGTACTGAGAAACTCTCAGTCGGTCTGTGCCTGACGGCCGCCCTTCAGTCGGTCGGCTCCCGGCTTCCAGTAACAGCCGCCAGGCAGGTTGCCGGTTGCGGACTGTGCACTGCGGGACTGCCGACCGATTAGAACGTTACGGCCACCGAGATCAGGTCGTCGCGGCCCAACAGGCCGGCGGTGGCCTGGATGGCGCGATCGGCTTCTGTCAGCGGAAACTCGTGCGACACCATCTGGTCCAGTCGGGGATCGATATCGAGCTGGCGGGTCGCCCAGTGATATCCGGCCGAGCCGGCCCCGAACGCCCCCAGGATCTTGAGTTCCTTGATAGTGATGATGTCGGAGAACAGCTGGTTCACGGCGTTGGTGCCTTTGTTCGAGGCCAGGACCACCGTACCGCCTGCTCGCACCAGGTCGAGCGACATGTGCAGAGCCTCGGGATCGTTGCTGGTCACGTCCACCACGATGTCCGGGCGGGCCCCCAGGCTGTTGGCTACCGCACTGGCTACGTCCTCGGCTTCAGCATTGGCAACCATGTCCGCCCCGAGGCGTTTGGCGAGGTCCAGACGGTCGGCGTCGTGACTGAGCCCGGTGACTCCCACCCATCCGGCGCCGGCCGATTTGGCGGCCAGCAATGACGACAGGCCACGAGGTCCGGGACCCATGACCAGCACGTTGTCGCCGGGCTCGAGGTCCGGAAGCTCTACCGCCCAGGTGAATCCGGCCGCCAGGGGATGAGCGAACGTTGCCACCACGGCCGGGATGTCGTCGCTCACGGCGTGGAGGCGGGCGCCCGGATCCAGGTACACATATTCGGCGAGCCCACCCCACAGCGCCGGGAACTCCGTCGATGGGAGTCTTCCGTACGCGTTGACGGGATTTCTGAAGTTGCAGCTGTGGAGGCGGTTCATGCAGCGCCGGCATGCTCCACAGCGGATCGATGATTCGACTATGACTCTCGTTCCGATCGGGAACTCGATGGTGTCGTCGGCAACGTCGGCTATTCGGCCGACGATCTCGTGGCCGGGGATCAACGGGTATTTAGTGAGGCGGCTGATGCCCTGCCAGAGTTGAACGTCGATGCCGGTCAACCCGGTCGCTTCGATGGCCAGCCACCCGCCCGCGTCGAGATCGACGAGCGGGAAGCTGGTCGGGGTCATGCTGCGCGGCTCAACCAGGAGCATCGCCCGCGCTCGTGAACCGGTCATGCTTCCCCCTTCTCGTCCGAGATGTTAAACCCCGGGGAAGGGCCGCTCGTCGAGCTACGCGGATCCCAACAGATGGGCCAGGCGGTTGATGCCCTTCACGAGATCATCGTCACTCAGCGCATAAGAGAAGCGGCCGTACCCGGGAGCACCGAACGCCTCTCCCGGTACGAAGGCAACTCGCGCTTCATCGAGCACCAACTCGGCCAGGGCCATCGTGCTCTCGGGAGTCCGTCCGGCCAGCGGCCGGCCGAGAGCACCCTTGAACGAGGGGAAGGCGTAGAAGGCACCTTGCGGCTCGATGAGCGTGACGCCGGGTATTTCACCGAGCAGTTGTGTCATCGTTTGCCTTCGCCGATCGAAGGCCGCTCGCATCTGGTGGGCAGTCTCCAGGCTCCCCGATACCGCCGCCAGGGCGGCGGCCTGGGCGACATTGCACACGTTGGACGTGGCATGTGACTGAAGATTGGTGGCGGCCTTGATGACGTCGTTCGGGCCGATCATCCATCCCACACGCCAGCCGGTCATCGCGTAGGTCTTGGCCACTCCGTTCACCACGACACACCGGTCGGCTATCTCCGGAACGAGCGCCGGCATCGAAGTGAGTTGACTGTCGCCGTAGACGAGGTGCTCATATATCTCATCGGTGATCACCCAGACGTCGTTGGCGGCTGCCCATTGACCGACGGCGGCGACTTCTTCCGGCGGATACACGGCGCCGGTCGGGTTCGACGGTGATACGAAGAGGAGTGCCTTGGTCCGTGGCGTCTTGGCCGCCTCCAGTTGTTCGACGGTGGCGCGGAACCCGGTCGTCTCGTCGGTCGGGATGTAGACAGGCACGCCCCCGGCCAGGGCGATGGCTTCCGGATAGGTGACCCAGTACGGAGCGGGCAAGAGCACCTCGTCACCGGGATCGAGGAGGGTTGCCATCGTGTTGAAGACGGCATGTTTGCCGCCGTTGGTGATCAGCACCTGTGACGGTGTCACTTCGTAACCGGAATCGCGCCCCGTCTTGGCCGCCACCGCTTCTCGAAGCTCAGGAAGCCCGAAGGTAGGACTGTACTTGTGGTTGCGGGGGAGGCGGCAAGCGGCTTCGGCCGCTTCGACGATGTGTGGCGGTGTCGGGAAGTCGGGCTCGCCGGCGCCGAAACCGATCACGTCGATGCCTTCGGCGCGCATGGCCTTCGCCTTCGAGGTGATGGCGAGGGTCGCCGATTCAGCGATCGAACGGGTGCGTCGTGAGATTCTGGTCATGTGATTTCCTCGGGTCGAGCACTTTGGTTACCGTGTCCGGCAAGCGAACGATAGCGAGTGACGTGACCATCTCCGTTTCCGACATCCGGATCCCGGCCAACCTGCTTCCGTCCGATGGCCGATTCGGGTCCGGTCCAGCCAAAGTGCGCAATGAAGCGGTGGCCGACCTGGCCGCCGGAGCTGCCTCCTTGCTTGGCACGAGCCACCGGCAACCGCCGGTCAAACACCTCGTGCGGGGCGTGCAGGAGGGTCTGGCCGACCTGTACGGGTTGCCCGCCGGTTACGAGGTGCTGCTCGGCAACGGCGGGGCAACGGCCTTCTGGGATGCGGCCGCCCTGGGGCTCGTTGAGCGAAAGAGCCAGCACCTCTCGTTCGGAGTGTTCTCGGCCAAATTCGCGGCGGTCATAGCCGGCGTGCCTCACCTCGAGGCGCCGGAAGTCATCGTCGCGGAACACGGTACGCATCCGCTTTCGGTGGCTTCGGCCGACGTGGACACCTACGCCTTGACCCACAACGAGACCAGCACGGGCGTCTGCATGGAGATCCGCCGTCCCGATTCGGCCGGGTTGGTGGTGGTCGATGCCACCTCGGCGGCAGGGGCTGTGCGAGTCGACGTCAGGCAGTTCGATGTCTACTACTTCAGCCCCCAGAAGGCTTTCGGGTCCGACGGGGGTTTGTGGGTGGCGTTGTGTTCTCCGGCCGCAATCGATCGTATCGAGCGTCTCGCCTCCACCGACCGCTATGTCCCGTCCTTCCTGAGTCTCCGGCTGGCGCTGGAGAATTCCCGCCAATTCCAGACCTACAACACGCCGGCCCTGGCCACTATTTTCCTGCTCCATCACCAGATCGACTGGATGCGCACCGCCGGAGGACTCGAATGGGCCGCGTCCCGGTGCGACCGCAACGCCTCGGTGCTGTACGAGTGGGCCGACCGGTCCGACTTCGCCTTCCCGTTTGTCGGCGAGCCCATCGAGCGATCGCCCGTCACCGCCACCATCGACTTCGATCCTTCGGTTCCGGCATCGGCGGTGGCGTCCGTGCTACGGGCCAACGGTATGGTCGATACGGAGTCGTATCGCAAACTGGGCCGCAACCAGCTGCGCATCGGATTGTGGCCTGCCATCGAGGCGGGCGATGTCGAAGCCCTCACTCGTTCGATCGATTACGTGGTTGGCAGGCTCGGTTCGTAGGTCGCAGTTCGCAGTTCGCGAAAACGGTATGCCTCCGCTGCTTACTTCTAGATCATCATGTCGATCAAGGTGGATGCCGGGCGGAAGTCCGCCCGGTTGCGAGGTGAGAGCGAGGCGAGCGGGTGGGAAACGACCACCACCTCTCCCTCGAGGAGCGCAGTGCGCAGCGCCACGTCGGCCGCCCGGACCGTGGTCCACAGTCGCGTACCCATGAGGGCGGCCGACGGGAGGAGGACGACTTCGGCTTCTTCAGGTGGTGCGACGTCGACCATCATTCCCAGATAGGTCAGGCCTCTGGCAATGGCCCGCCGGTCTGTGAACAACACGGCGGAAGTTCCGCCCAGGTCTCGGGCGGCCTCCAGCACCGCAAGAGTCGTCTCGCCGATCGAGACGACTCCCAGCGTGGCGTGGTGTGCAATCCTCAACCCGATGTCGTCCGCCCAGGTGCGGTCCGCCAGCTGCTCGAGAATCTGCAGAAGGGCGGGACGCCTCACCTCGGGTTCGGTCTCCAACACCACTTCTGTCACCGCCAGGATGAAGGGGCTGTCGGGCCGCCGCCGGCGGAGTTCGGAGACGGCGTCTGTCTCGCGACCGCTCCAATCGCCGTCCAGCATGTGCAGGATGGCCTGGGCTGCGGTGCGGGCCGAGGCCACCGGATCGGCCCACACATCGCGGGCAACGTCCTGCAGGCGCTCAAGAGGGTTATCTGCCATACCGCTTCCAACGCTATCTGTTCGTGGCGAGGTGCGGGGGCGTGCGCGCCAAGAACGGACCCTCACCCAACGGTGAAGAATTGTTCGATCTCCTTTGAGCAGGTGGCCCGGTATGTCGAGAGCGTGCACCGCATCGCTCCAAATCAGGCTACCGGCCGGATCAACCATCCAATTTCGATAGGCTCGAATGTAATGCATCGCACCGAGGAGGCCACCGTGTTCCTGCCCTTCGTCAACGAGTCCTACTCGGATTTCGATGTCCCTGCCAACGGGGCTGCCTACCGGCTGGCGCTGGCCGGGGTTCGGGAGCAACTCGGTTCTCACTATCCGCTCGTTGTCGGCGGCGAGCCGATCGACACCGGCCGCACAATTGAAAGCGTGAATCCGTGCCGGCCGGCGGAGATCGTCGGTTCGGCGGCCGGTGCCGACGCCCAGTTGGCCGAGCGGGCTATCGAGACAGCCTGGACTGCCTTTGCCGGGTGGTCGCTGAGATCGGCCGAAGATCGAGCCCGGCACCTCGTGAAGCTCGCCGCGCTCATGCGGGATCGGAAGTACGAGTTATCCGCGTGGGAAACGCTCGAAGCCTCCAAGAACTGGCTGGAAGCGGAGGCGGACGTGGCTGAAGCCATCGACTTCGTCGAGTACTACGCCCGCCAGGCTGTGCAGCTTGCCCAACCGATCGAAGTGGTCGGGTATCCCGGGGAGGAAAACGAGTCACACCTCATCCCGATCGGGGCCGGGGTGGTGATCCCTCCGTGGAACTTTCCCCTCGCCATCCTCGCCGGCATGACCATTGGACCGGTGGCGGCCGGGAACACGGTGGTCGTGAAGCCTGCCTCGACCACCCCCATCATCGGCGCCAGGTTCATGCAACTCGTTGAAGAAGCCGGGTTCCCACCCGGAGTGATCAACTACCTCCCCGGGGCCGGGGGTGAGATCGGCGATGTGCTGGTCGATCATCCGCGCACCCGGTTCGTGAACTTCACGGGTTCAAAGGAAGTGGGACTGCGGATAGCTGAGCGTTCGGCCAAGGTGCACCCCGGTCAGCTTTGGTTGAAGCGGGCCTTCATGGAGATGGGTGGCAAGGACGCGCAGATCGTCGATGAGACGGCTGATCTCGACGCCGCCGCCCGGGCGGCGGTGGCGGGCGCTTTCGGGTTCCAGGGCCAGAAGTGTTCGGCCTGTTCACGCCTGATCGTGGTCGACGATGTCTACGACGAGGTTCTCGAGACCGTGGTCGGGCACACAACAGAGCTGTCGATCGGCCCGGCGGAAGACAACTTCGACGTCAACGCGGTGATCAATGGTGGTCAGCAACGTTCGATCCTCGAGGAGATCGAAAAGGGTCGGGCCACCGCCAAGCTGGTGGCCGGGGGTGACCCAGTGGACCTCGAAGGAGGATTCTACATCCAGCCGACGGTGTTCGCAGAAGTCGAGCCGGACGCCCGTCTTGCCCAGCATGAGATCTTCGGCCCGGTGCTCTCGGTCATCCGGGCGGCCGATTTCGACCAGGCATTGCGCATCGCCAACAGCACGGAATATGCCCTCACCGGTGGGCTCTTCAGCTCGAGTCGTGACCGCATCGAGAGAGCACGCAGGGAATTCCATGTCGGCAACCTCTACCTCAACCGCAAGATCACGGGTGCTCTGGTGGGCGTGCAGCCGTTCGGAGGCTTCCAGATGTCCGGATCGAACGCCAAGGCGGGTGGTCCCGACTACCTGCGGCTCTTCATGGAGATGAAGACGGTTGCCGAACGGTGGATCGGCTGAGAAGAATAGGGGGACGCACCGGAGTGCGTCCCCAATCAAGTAGGACTGCTACTGGCCCTCGACGGTGTCCTCGGCCTGCTCTCCGATCTTCTCGGTTTCCCCCGCCACGGCGTCCTCACTCTCGCCCCGGACGTCACCGATTTTGTCTCCAACATAGTCCTTGGCCTTTTCGAAGGTATCCCCGGCCGCTTCGCCGATGTCTTCGGCGACATCCTTGACCTTCTCGAAGGCGCCTCCGGCCATTCCCTTGGCCTTCTCGGCCATGGGTGCGGCCTTCTCAGAGAGTTCTGTCGCCTCCTCCTTGGCCTTGCCGAACCAACCCTTCAACGTGTCCATGAAACCCATTTCCTCACTCCTCCGATCGGGGTTTTTGTTTCTGAGCCCATCATAGAGATTGCCGGGGGCGGTTGACGGTCCTGTGGTTCTGTCAATAGTCGAAGGTGGCGGTCATCCGTCCGTCGGCGTCGAGGAGCAACGCAGTGTCGCCGGTGTTGTCCCACACGGGGCCGTCCTCGCACCAGTACCGACGGCGGGCATCGTCATCTCCACAGCCTGTGTGGACGACGAGGTCCGAGCCCGAGGCGATGCTGGTGCCCGCCCGGAACAGATAGCGGTGCACAGAGGAAGCGTCGCGCAATATCCAGCCGGTCAGGTCGATCATTGAGTCGCCCGTGTTGGCAATGACCACCCACTCGCCATTCAAGTTGCCTCCATCCGGTCCCGGCGGGTTGGGCTCGATCTCGGCCACCGTAACGCTCGCTCCAGACTGTGACGCGCAAGTGGCCGGCGACCACATTCCGCGCTGATTCTCCCGGGCATCCTGGGCGGCGGCATCGATGCGCCCCTGCAGCTCGGTGTTGGGTTCGTAGGCTCTGGCCAGCGCCAAACCGCGCAGTGCGATCTCTTCGTTGATGAGGATGCCGTCACGGTAGACATAGGCGAGGAGACGTCCGTATTGGTCCCCCGCCTCTACGTCGGTGACGATCTGAACCTCCCTGTCGTCGATCAGGCTTCTCAAGCCGGCGGCTGATTCCTGCCCGAAGCATTCGTCGTGTTCCGGCGCATTGACCCCGATGAGGCGAACTCTCTCCTCGATGCCGTCGACCTCGACGAGGAGCGAGTCGCCATCCTGCACGTCCACCACGGACACCCGAACCCCGGGCTTCGGTGATGTGGTGGTCGCCGCTTTCGTGCAGGAGGCGGCAGCGAAGGCGATAATTGCGACCAAGGCTAAGGTTTTCATGGTGCCGTATGGTACGGGACGGCTGTGACGGGAAATTGCCGGGAGGGTCGCGTCATGCACTACACAGAGGTTTCGGGCACCACCTTCGGGTACCAGTTGAGAGGAGAGGGCGACCTGGCGGTTTTCGTGCACGGGTTCCCTCACGATCACCGGTTGTGGCTCGACCAACTCGACGGCCTCCAGGATCTGCGGCGCTGCGTGGCGCCCGATCTGCGCGGATCAGGCAGATCGGATCCGGTAGCATCCGGGGTGCTCGCTATGGAACACCTGGCAGATGACCTGGCGGGGCTCATCGACGCGCTCGGCTATTCGTCCGCCGATGTCGTGGCACTGTCCATGGGCGGCTACGCCGCGCTGGCGCTGTGGGAGCGGCACCCCGGCCGGGTTCGCAGTCTGGTGTTGATGGATACCCGTTCCGGAGCGGACTCCGACGCCGGGCGGGCGGCGCGGCGAGAAATGGCCGTGCAGGTCGCCGACGAGGGATCTGGAATACTGGTGGCCGATTTCCAGCGGTCCCTGCTTTCTCCCGGGGCCGGACTGGTCGCCCGGGTCCGGTTGCGGGGGATGATCGAAGCAACCCCGGCCGAGACCATCGTGGCAGCTCTGGAAGGTATGGCGCGACGGGCCGATCGCACCGACATGTTGCATTCGATCACCGTACCGACCCTGGTGATGGTCGGTGAGGACGACCAACGGACCCCTCCCGAGGTGGCCGGGCACATGGCCGGGCTGATCCCCAACGCCCGGTTGGTGGTGCTTCCCGGCGCCGGTCACCTTCCGCCGATCGAGACACCGGAGGCGGTGAACGAAGCACTGCGAGCCTTTTGGGAAGGGATCGGCGGTTAGCGGTTGACTCTTCGTTGGTGGAACGGTCCCCCCTTCGTCGAGCCCTATTCAGGCTTGCTTCCTCCCCCATGTTGCTCACGGGGGGTCACTTCAGTGCTTTCTCTCCAGCTTTCCGGGCGGCGATATGAACCGGATCCCACACCCCCGAAAATGGCGGCGAATAAGAGAGGTCGGTCCAGGCCAATTCGAGGGCCGGCAGATCGGACCACATCGCAGTTGCGAACACGTCGATCCGTTTTCCGGCACCGGGCCCGCCGACGATCTGGGCGCCGAGCAACCGTCCGGTGACCCGTTCGGCGACAGCCTTGACCGTTATCGGTTTCGAGTCCGGCCAATAATGTGCGGCCGTCGTGCTCTTGATGGTGGCCGCTATCGCATCGATGCCTGCCTCGGCGGCTTCCCACTCGGTCAGCCCGGTGCTGGAGATCTCCAGATCGCCGACCTTGGTGATGGCGGTCCCGAGGACGCCGGGGAAGGATGCGTCACCGCCGCCCAGGTTGATCCCGGCAACCCGCCCGGTCTTGTTGGCCACAGTACCTAGATGCAGATTGACCGGTCGTCCCGAGATCCGATGGAGCGCTTCGGCACAATCGCCGGCCGACCAGACCCCGTCGATCTCGGTTCGTTGGTGGTCATCGACGGCTACCGCCCCGGTCGCTCCCAGCGGGATCCCGGCATCTTTGGCAAGGCCGATCTGTGGTCGACTCCCCAGTGCCAGCACCACTAGGTCGGCGGGAAAGCTGCGGTCGTCGCACCCGACGCCGGCCACGGCTCCACCCGCCCCGGCAATGCACTCGACCTTGAATCCGGTCTCTACGGGGATCCCCATCGACCGCATGTGGTCGGACACGAGCTCCGCCATGTCTGGATCGAGGGTGCGTTCCAGTACCGTCGTCATCATGGTCACTACCGTCGTGCTGATACCAACATGGTCAAAGGCCTCGGCGATCTCGAGCCCGATGTAGCCACCACCGACGACAACGGCGCGCTCGACTCCGGACATGACCAGCGACCGCAATCGGGCCGCATCGTCGAGGGTCCGGAGCATATGGACCCCCTCGAGGTCCATGCCTTCGATGGGCGGGCGGATGGCGGTAGCACCGGTTGCATAGAGCAACTGGTCGTAGCCAACGAGATCTTCGCCACCCGGGTGACGGACGGTGACGGTGTGAGCCAGGAGATCGATCGCCGTGACCTCATGGTGGATCCGGGTGTCGATGCCTCGAGCCTGGAACTGCTCGGGGGTGCGCACCTTCAGATCGTCGAAATCCTCGACCCAACCACCCACGAAATACGGCTCTCCGCAGGCCGAGAAACTGACATATCCGGATTGTTCGAATACGACGATGTCGAGATCATCCGGGCTGCGCATCCGGCGTGCCTGACTCGCCGCGGACATACCTGCCGCGTCGCCTCCGATGACGACCAGTCGTTCTGCCACTACTCGATCCTCGGCGCTTTGGTGTCGGCCTTGGCTCGGAGACGTTTGAGCTCTTCGCGCTCCCCCAGAACCTTGCGCTTTCGGCGGCGAATGACCAGACCGATCATCTCGTCGATGAGGATTGCCACCAGCGCGGTTATCAGCATGACGATGATGAGGGGTGCCGCGGTTTCCCACAAGAACAGCTGAACCTGCACCGGATCGGTGTTCTGGACGGCCAGCACGATGATGGCAGCTGTGAGGATCACCCCAACGATGAACGCCCAAGAGATTCCGGTCCCGGCGAATATACGATGCTGCTCCGGCTCGGGGATGGCGACCGACCCTGGCGTCTCGGGGACCGGCTCCGGTTCAACGCCGATCGCTTCTTCCGGTCGCTCGGCCGTCTCCGGCACAAACGAGCCGAAATCTCCATCGAACAGGGGCTCCTCGTCGCTACCGCCGCCCGTTTCCCTATCGCTCACGTAGTCCTCCCGGTCACTATTGGTCAAGGTTACCCGCCGGAATCGGGCTCACCTCCCAAGAGCTCGGCATCCGCCTCCCGAGCGCTACGTTGACCCGCCTCGACGTCGACCCTGTTGAGCAGCACGATGCCGACGACGAAGAAGACAATCAGGCTCAGCACCGCCGGCCGGCTGCTCCCGAACACCGCCACCGCTCCCGCAAAGAGCACCGGGCCGAGGATCGACGAGAACTTGGACATCACGGAGAAGAACCCGAAGAACTCGCCACTGACCGATGTCGGCGACATCGAGGCATACAGGCTCCGGCTGAGCGCCTGCGACCCGCCCTGAACTACCGCCACCATCCAGGCCAGGAACCAGAATTCGATGACTGCATCAAGGAAGAAACCCCACGCGGCAACGACGGCGTAGGCGATCAAAGCCACGATGATCGACCGCTTGGTGGTCATAGTGTCGGCGATGCGGCCGAACCAGGACCGCCCGAACAGGACGGCAAGGGCCAGACCTACCACTTCCAGCATCAGCAGGGCTGCCAGGATGGCGGCGAGGTTGCTCTCCCGGATGCCGGGGAGCACCTCCACCTGGCCGATGCTCACCACGTCACCGGTGCTGGCGGCGTTCTCGGGTGACACCGCGGCGACCATCAGAGTGTGCACCCCCGGCACACCGGCGTCGATTTCGGTCCGCACCCCGTACCGGAGGGTCGCCGAGTAGCCGTCGATGATCAACGGTTCGTCGTCCTCGAGCACCGGCTGATCGTCGACGGAAACCGCCCATGATCCGTGATCCGGACCGGTGCTGTGGGTCACGTCGATCACCCGGCCGTTGTACTCGAACTCGTAGGTGGCGCCCCGGTTCGACGCCGTTGCGTAGCTGATCGGATCGGCGCCGGTTAGCACAACGAGCTGGGCGAGAGCGGCGATCAGCACGGCCAGCAGGCCGGAGGCTCCCAGGCCTATCAACCCCCACCGGGTGGTGTCCGGGGTGGCAGCCGGCCGGCGCCGGGATAGTGTCCAGGTGGCGAGCAGAGCCAGAATCCCGATCCCGAGGAAGATGGGGGCGATCATGGATGCTGCATTGGTGAGACCCTGGGTTGCCTCCGCAACCTCGGCCTCCGGGA
>Ga0209751_10002958_pt1 | contig 16688 bp, 15 predicted proteins | sample RifCSP13_1_FD_184019 | JGI IMG/M metagenome (GOLD analysis project Ga0209751, IMG submission 184019) | Soil microbial communities from Rifle, Colorado - Rifle CSP2_sed 13_1 (SPAdes) (version 2) | ecosystem: Environmental > Terrestrial > Deep subsurface > Rock core/Sediment | place: Rifle... | reverse complement strand
AAAACAAACCATATTGTTACCTTACAATATTGCAATATCATTTATTTATCCAATTTTTATTTCATTCCCAAGGTGTGAGAACCCCCTCTTCAGGATTTAATCACGGCCAGCCAGATCAATACCTAGAACGCTGGCCTGCAACTAGGACCTGCAAGTGCGTATCAATCTCACAGATATAAGAACAGCCTTGGCTGTTATTAATCGATCTTTATTGGGTTAAGAGACCCGCTGGGATGGGTGGTTTGATCGTGAGGGCTGGGTTGAAGTTGAAGATGAAAAGAAGGATTAACAAAGTGAAACCAAGTGAAGGTTGAATCACAATTTTTCTCCCCCCAATATGTCTGCAGAAAAAATGCTGTTGCTCGAACCATGGTATAACCAGAGGTCCAGCCCTCTCATAGTAAAGATGGTAGACGAGACGCTGGCGGGAGGCATCTACGAATCCTGGCCTGGGATTTAAAAGATGTGTGCGGTTATACAACCAGGCAGCCGCCTCGAGTGGCGGGCGAAGAGTATCCCATAATTCCGGATAGCGAGATAAGAGTGAGTCAACGGTTTCCTGGCCACTCTCTATCACTTCAAGGCAGAGTTGCAGAACTCGAGCTAACTCATCCTGCGTTTGTAAAATCTCGCTAACCATCATAGTTCCAACAAATTGCGTAACGCTGACAATGCGCGGTGTTGCAGAATCCGGATAGCTCCCGGCGTACGCCCCATCACCTCGCTCGTCTCCTCGGGCGACAGCCCGCTCAGGAAACGTAAAACCAAAACCGTCCGGTAATCATCGCGCAATTGGTCAAGTGTTTTCCGGATCTCGCGGTGCTCCATGTTGATAAGAGCCACTTCTCCGGTTTCAGGAAGTAAATCCGGGAATGATTGTTCCTCGATAGGCATATGCCCCCCAGACCGTCCAGAGCGCCGGTAGAAATCGATCAGCGCATTGTGAGCGATCTTGAATAAAAAGGCTTGAAAAGGAACCCCTTGTTCGCGGTAATTGGATAGTGAACGCCAGGCCCTTAAAAAAACTTCCTCTGTTAAATCCTCTGCATCAAATCGTTCTCTGAGATGAGCATAAACATATCTAAAAACAATCTGTGCATATCTTTCATAAAGCTCACCAAAAGCATCCGCCTCGCCATCTTTTGCTAACTTCAGCAGCTCGACATCATCGACTTCCAGCCAGCCAGGCATGCTTTACATCCTTAGAAACGTAGAACGAAGAGATTTGTTACATTTTCTCTGTACTATCATAACTTCCTCCGGGCTAATGATCCCAAACAAATCTGATAGAATCAGCTAACAAAATGAACAATAAGCTTTTCTATATACTTTCTATCGTCTTAATCTTGAGCGGGTTGTTGCTGGCCGGTTTAGGGTTTTGGAATCGTATTCCTTATGACAAGACTGATGAAAAAAACTCACTGACCCGTTCATCACACATAATGGTTCTGGCTGATGGTAAGACACGATCTATGTTCAGCTCCGAACGCCTCCCGGCCAATCTGTTAGCCCTGGCAGGCATTCCCCTCTACCCAGGTGACCAGATAGTGTCCGATGGACAACCGGTTGTGCCCAATGAGGCGCTCTCGCAAAACTCGGCTCACATATTACAGGTCCAGCGAAAGTGGCCAATCATCCTGAGCACCAATTCCCAGGTTCATACGATCAAGTCCACAGCCGCTACGGTTGGAAAAGCCTTATGGGAAGCAGGGATCCTTCTGCATGCCAAGGATCAATTAACCCCTCCAGCCGAAACACCGCTCAACGGGCCAATTGATGTCGAGTTGCGAACATCGCGTGAATTGGTAATTAAATCAAAAGAAGGACGAATCCAAATCCGCTCAGCCGCCGATAAAGTTGGTGAAGCGCTCCGCGAGGCGGGTCTATCTCTACAGGGTCTAGATTACAGCTTGCCTGAAGCCGCTGCTCCCCTTCCCCCGAATGGACAGATTCAGATTGTCCGGGTGGAGGAGAACGTCTCGCTTGATACAACTCCGCTTCCCTTCGAGACCGAAACTCAGCCCCTTACTGACCTGGAGCTCGACAGCCAAAAAATTGTTCAATCCGGAGAATTCGGAATAACCGCCCGCCGTGTGCGGATTCGTCTTGAGGATGGCGTCGAGGTTTCTCGCCAAGTAGAGGCTGAGTTCGTCGCTCAAGAACCGAAACCGCAAATTATCGGATTCGGAACGAAAATCGTGCCTTACACGTTGGATACGCCAGATGGCCCTATTAAATACTGGCGCGCCCTCAACATGTATGCCGTTTCTTATAACCCCACAAGCAATGGTGGCCTGGGCACCGCGACGGGGATACCCCTTGCAAAAGGTGTTTCTGCTGTGGACATCAGCTATATTTCCTTCGGAACTCGCATGTACATCCCCGGCTATGGCATAGCCGTAGCAGCAGATGTCGGTGGAGGTGTCAAAGGACGGATGATCGATCTTGGCTACAGTGATGACGACTATGTGTCATGGCACCAATGGGTGACAGTTTACTTTCTATGGCCTCCCCCTGAGAATATCGTGTGGGTCATTCCATAGACTTGCCGTTACTGGATGTCCCCAGGTTGCTGCGCCAATACGGTCTTCGCCCTGACCAGCGCCTGGGACAGGTTTTTCTGGTCGACCCTGTCGCTCTTCAGCGAGTCACCGAGTCAGCCGAGATCACCAGATCCGACGCGGTATTGGAAATTGGAGCTGGACTGGGAAGCTTAACTCGCTACCTGGCGGTCCGTGCGGGATCGGTGATAGCTGTCGAGCTGGATGCAAACCTCATCAAGCCGCTGGAGCATGTGCTTAGCCCTTATCACAATGTACGCGTTGTGCAAGGCGACATCCTGGAACTAGATCAAGCTCAATTAATGCAGTCGCCGGACTATCTGGTCGTCGCAAACATCCCTTACTACATCACTTCAGCACTCATCCGTCATCTTCTAAATTCGAGTATCCGGCCTAAGCGCATCGTTCTCACAGTACAACGCGAGGTCGCTGCGCGGATTTGCGCTGTGCCGGGCGAGATGAGTCTTCTTGCGCTGAGCGTTCAGGTCTTCGGCTTACCCCAGATCATGACGCGCATCCCAGCAGGTGCATTCTACCCATCGCCAAAAATCGATTCGGCAGTGGTTCGCATCGATCTTTATCCCTCACCGGTAATCCCTCGCCCTCTTCTTGAAACTTTTTTTCACTTAGCGAGGGCTGGTTTCAGTCAGAGGCGCAAAACCTTACGGAATTCTTTAACTGGCGGTCTCGCATTGAGATCCAGTGAAGCTGAGCACCTTTTAAAAGCTGCCGGCCTCGATCCCCGTCGAAGGGCAGAAACCCTTGACCTGGACGAGTGGGGTAGGCTGGCAGTGATTTACGGCGGTGAATTTATTTAGGATCGATCAATCTTAATGGACGTTTGGTTGGATTCAAGTCTTGATACTCCTGGAGCATCTGCCAGACTCGCCGCGCCGCCTCGATTTGAATTTTATACGACATCTTCGATAGCCCCCAACGCCGGTCTGCGAAATAAAAGGGCACTTCCTGGAAAACAAATCCCAGCCGATAAGCAAGGTAGGCCATTTCAATCTGAAAGGCATACCCGTTGGATCGTACTCGTTCGAGAGGCATTCCCAACAAGGTCTCCCGTCGCCAAATCCGAAATCCGCCCGTAACATCTCGTACCGGCAAACGCAATATAGAACGGGCATAGATATTCCCAAACGCCGATAAACCCTTACGCCAAAGCGGCCAGCGATCGTCCAATCTACCCCCAGGAACGTAGCGCGAGCCCATTGCCACATCACATGTCTCAAGTGCATTCAATAGCTCGGGCAATTTTTCCACCGGGTGGGAAAAGTCAGCATCCATCTGGGCAATAGACTCAGCCCCCTCTCGCAGAGCCCGACGGAATCCCATTATATAGGCCGAACCCAGACCACGTTTCTCTCCCCGGTGGAGAACAGAGAGGCGGTCAGGGAAACTATCAGCTAGCTTTTCAGTTATTTCGCCCGTACCATCCGGGCTGCTATCGTCCACCACTAAAACCCGAAGCCCAGGGATAGGTGAAGAGAACAGCACGGGGATCAGTCGCGGGATATTCTCCGCCTCATTGAATGTAGGGATAACAACCGTCAGCTGCAAGGATTTACTCCACTCGGGATCACCCCTAACCAATTGGGGTCTTATCGATCACAAATTCACACACATCATCCCCCATGGCAAAACATTTCGACTCGGTAACGCGAAATTCATGGCCTCCAGATACCCATTTCAATCCAGCTTGCAACAAACCAACAGCGATAAAGCAAACCGCTTTATCTAGATCTTTTCGCCCCCAACAAACCGGGCAAAGGTGAATAGTGTAGATAAACTCGTCATCGCGCTCTTCGACGGTACTCCGTTGATCGCTCACATGCGTGAATATCCTGGCCATAGCCGGCAATCCAATGCGTAGCTTTATCTTTAAAGGCAAAACTTTAAATGCCAAGTCGCCTGCCCCTGCAAGAGCACCGAAATTGCGTAAGGCATCGTCGAATGTGGCTCGCCCTGCTCTTAAAGCCAGTCCTCTTCCACCGCGCGGGCCATACATCTCTTCCAACGCTTGATTGATCGCCGAAACGTCAGCAAAGTCAAATTCCTTTGCCAGGCTACCTGGAGGATAGTTGTCGATCAAATGAGGTAAATGAGCCAGGTTTAATATCGCATTGAGGCCATTCTTCCCCATGACATCTTCAAATGCCTTGATCATAATCAGGGCAAATTTGTTGGCGTAAAAATAACCGCTTTTAGGAACTGATTCCATGTCAATTTTCCAACATCAAATCAGTTTCGCCAGGGCTTCAATCGCTCGCCGCATATCCAGGAAGATCAGGCCTAACTTCGCCTGGTCACGTGCCAGGGATGTCAGGACAGCTTCTTCTCCCACTGACATCAAAATCACGTACCCTTTTTCGCCCTTAATAAATACCTGTTCGAGGCTGCCCCGCCCTAATTCCGAGGCGATGCGTTCCCCCAAAGAAAGCATTGCGGCGGACATGGCTGACACTCGATCTTCTTCGACGCCTTGGGGTAACGCAGAGGCGATGCTCAAGCCGTCCACACTCACGATGGCTGAGGCTTCGATATCCGGAGAAGAGGCCTGAAGATCCATCAATCGTTCGACCATGAGTTGAGAGCGTGACTTAGTCAAAGTGTACCTCCTATCTAAGGTCGGTTAGAAAGGACTGAAAGACAACCGTTTAAGAAACATAAACGTCAGGGCAAATGTAGCATAGCCAAAGAATTGTGTCAAGCCGTGCGACTTTAGAAAATTGAAAGTAAATCATTCATGCTATAATCTACCCTGTTTTCCCATCAGGAATAAAACATGCCAATCAACCATTTACGTGATTTTATAGTCCTGCTTGAAACGCACGGGCAGCTAGTTCGCATCACCCAGTCAATATCACCTCACCTCGAGATTACTGAAATTACTGACCGGGTTTCCAAGGTATCTCCAGAACACAACAAAGCTCTGCTCTTCGATAACCTGCCTGGATTCGCCATACCAGTGCTGATCAATGCCTTTGGCAACCGGCAGCGCATGGCCTTAGCCTTGGGAGTAGATGATCTTGAAGATCTCAACCGCCGGTTGAGTGAGGTGATCGATCCACGCCTGCCGCGCGGACTGCGTGAGACGATCGGTCGTGGGCAGAATCTACTCGATGTGCTCAAATCGATCGGGCTAGGCCCAAAGAAAGTTCGCCGAGCTCCCGTTCAAGAGGTCATCAACCAGGAACGCCTATCCTTAGATTTTATCCCCATCCTGCATTGCTGGCCAAAGGATGGGGGTCGTTTCATCACCCTGCCGCAAGTGATCACACGCGATCCAGATAGCGGTGTACGGAATGTGGGGATGTATCGTCTGCAAGTCATTGACGAGCGCACCCTTCTGGTACACTGGCAGCGCCACAAGGGGGGTGCAGAACATGCACGCATTGCTCGCCAGAGCCAAATCGAGAATATCCCGGCAGCGGTCGTGCTTGGTGGAGATCCAGCCAGTATATGGTGCGCCTCAGCGCCCTTACCGCCCAATATCGATGAATACCTTCTGGCAGGTTACCTGCGCGGCGCTCCGGTAGAATTTGTGGATTGTATCTCTCAACCATTGGAGGTGCCAGCCCAGGCTGAAATTGTGATCGAAGGATACATCGATCCCAATGAATTCCGCCCAGAAGGTCCATTTGGCGACCATACCGGCTATTACACCCCTGTGGAGCCTTTCCCGGTCTTCCATGTGACGGCGATCACGCATCGTAAAGATCCCATATATCCAACGACTATCGTCGGCATCCCACCCATGGAAGACATCTGGATGGGTAAAGCGACTGAACGACTTTTCTTACCCTTGATACGTCTCTTTCTCCCCGAAGTCGTAGATGTGAATATGCCAGCAGAGGGCATTTTCCACAATCTGGTGATCGTTTCAATTAAAAAGCGTTTCCCCGGCCACGCCAAAAAAGTCGTTTCTGGTTTGTGGGGCCTGGGGCTGTTGTCTCTGGCTAAGGCGATCGTCATCGTAGATGAATGGGTGGATGTGCAAAACCTGTCCCAGTCTGCCTGGCAGGCGCTGGGGAATGTGGATTGGTCAAAGGATATCGTCTTAATGGATGGCCCGGTCGACCACCTGGATCATGCTTCTTACCACCATTCTTTTGGGGGTAAAATTGGTCTCGACGCCACTGCCAAGCTCCCCGAAGAGGGTTACAATCGTTCCTGGCCAGAGGTCATCCAGATGGATGCGGAGGTCAAAGCGCGCATCGATGAGATCTGGGGAGAATTAGGTCTCTGAGCCGGATTGCGCAATTCGTCATCGACTTACTTCCTACCAAAGGAGAACAGCTTGACATGTTTAAGAGTCGTTACTTACTGATAATGAGTTCCCTTTTCATCCTGGCGAGTTTGCTCCTGGGAGCTTGTGCACAGACAACCCCATCCTTGCCACCTCCGACTGCCATCTCACCCGCTGAACCGGTTACACTCAGGATGGTGTTGTTACCAATCCTAGACACTTTACCCATGTATGTCGCTCAGCAGAAAGGCTACTTCGACGCCCAGGGGCTAAAAGTTGAGTTCATCCCAGCCGGTTCAGCCGCTGAGCGCGATCAGATCATGGCTGCCGGTCAGGGAGATGGCATGGTCAACGATCTGGTTTCCACGCTGCTTTACAACCAGGAAACTATTCAGATCCAGATTGTTTCCTTGGCACGCACCGCCACGTCAGAATTTCCTCAATACTCAATCCTGGCAGCTGGCAACAGTGGCATCTCCTCCGTGGAAGGTTTAAAGGGGGTTGAGATCGGCATCTCTGAAGGCTCGGTGATCGCATACACAACCGACCGTTTGCTGCAAGCCGAAGGTTTATCCCCCGATCAGATCAAGACCATCGCTGTGCCTAAGATCGGTGAACGCATGGCATTACTGGGATCTGGTGAGCTGAAAGCTGCCAATCTTCCCGACCCACTTTCCTCGCTTGCAATTCAAAGTGGCGCCATTCCGATCCTTAACGACACAAAACACCCCGAATATGGCAATAGTGAGATATCCTTCCGCAAGGTGGTGATCGATGAACACCCAGAAGCTATCCGTGGCTTCTTGGCTGCAGTAGAGCAAGCTATTAAAGAGATCAACGCCGATCCCACCCAATGGGAGTCCTTGCTCACAGAACAGAAACTGGTACCAGAACCCCTGATCGGAACCTATAAGATTCCTCCCTTTCCTACCGGCAGCGTTCCCAGCGAAGCTCAATGGGCTGACGTACTCGCCTGGGCCAAGGATAAAGGTTTAATTTCAAAAGACGTATCTTACGGCGACTCCGTATCAGCAGAGTTTCTTCCTTAAGTGAGTCCTTTGCGTGAAACGTGTATTTCACCACACGTTTCACGCCTCACTTTTCGACGCAAGAATGATCCAGCTCGAGTCCCTGACTTATTTCTACCCTCAAAGCCCACCGGTTTTTCAGGACCTCAACTGGCAAGCGGAGAGGGGAGAAGCCTGGTCAATCTTAGGACCCTCGGGATGTGGTAAAACCACTTTACTCTATCTGCTAGCCGGAATACGTTTTCCGAATTCGGGCCGGGTACTCATAGATGGTCAACCTCTGAGCCGGCCACGCCCGCAAACCGGACTTATCCTTCAGGACTACGGGTTGCTCCCCTGGGCAACAGTACGTCAAAACGCAGAGCTGGGTGTACAAATCCGCGGCTTTTACGGCCCGGATGGCAAGCATGCGCCCGCCGACTTTCGCCCTTCTCTTGCGGTCAATCACTGGTTAGACCGCCTGGGGCTGACACCCTTGACGGACAAATTTCCCGGTCAGATTTCAGGCGGCCAACGCCAGCGCACCGCCATCGCTCGTACGCTGGCTTTGCAGCCTGACTTGCTCTTGATGGATGAGCCATTTTCCTCCCTGGATGCCCCCACCCGGGAGGGATTACAGCTCCTTACGCTCGAGCTGGTCGCCGAACAGCACCTGACCCTGATCATCGTGACCCATGCAATCGAGGAGGCTGCCTTCATGGGGCGAAAAATTCTCCTCCTCGGTCATCCACCCAATTCTAAAGCGATTGTGATCCCCAACCCCTCCGCCACCCAACCAGACTATCGCAATTCCAGTGAATACCAGAGGCTCTGCCGCGAGCTGCGGCAACGCATGGGAGACCAATGAAACGGCGAGAGATCCTCCTTACCGTACTCGCCCTTCTGATCGCCTGGCACATTGCTGCTTTGCTGGTCAACCGGCCGATCCTGCCTTCACCGATAAAGGTTGGCCAGACTTTCGTGAACGAGTTGGATGATGGGCTGCTTGATCATTTCCTGGCCAGCTTATGGCGTGTTCTCGCCTCCACGGGTCTGGCGATCGCCGTCGCTGCGCCGGCTGGCTTGATCCTGGGGCAATCTAAAAGACTAAATGAGATTTTATCTCCCGTTATCTACCTGCTCTACCCGATCCCCAAGGTTGTCCTTTTACCGGTTATTTTGCTTTTTCTTGGGATCGGCGATTTATCAAAAGTGACCATTATCTTCCTGATTTTATTCTTTCAAATCCTGGTGCTTGTGCGAGACCAGGCAGCTGGCTTGCGATTTGAATTAATCCAAAGCGTACGCAGCCTGGGAGCTGGAAGGCGAGCGCTTTTCCGCTTCGTTTACCTGCCCGCCAGCCTGCCAGCCATCCTGACTGCTCTGCGCCAATCCGTCGGTACAGCGGTGGCTGTGCTCTATGTGGCCGAACTATTTGCTACCCAAAAAGGGTTGGGATATTACATCTACATTAATGGCAGCACCTTGTTTAATTACCCGGCGATGTACGCCGGGGTAGTTGCGATGAGTCTGCTCGGTTTGGGGCTTTATTTCAGTGTTGACTGGCTCGAACGACGCTTGTGCCGCTGGCAGTTGGTCAGCTGACAGAAGTGAGGCGATAATCCCACCTTTTATCTCTGATATAATCACATTATGAAGTCTATCCGCGACTTCCTGGAGCTGATCAAGTTCGAACATACGGTCTTTGCCCTGCCCTTCGCCTATCTGGGCATGCTATTGGCTGCGCGAGGCTGGCCCACCTGGAGCCAGTTCTTCTGGATCACTGTGGCCATGGCCGCAGCCCGCACCCTGGCGATGGGCACCAACCGCCTGGCAGATCGCTGGATCGATGCCCGTAACCCGCGCACAGCTAACCGACCGTTGGTCAAAGGGAGCATTTCGGTCCGCACCGCGTTAGTTGGCACCCTATTCGCTGGGGGCCTCCTCGCTTTGGCGGCCTGGCAGCTAGGTTCGCTTCCTTTCCAGCTGCTGCCGGGGGCTTACCTCTTTCTGATCGGATATTCCTTCACGAAGCGGTTTACCTGGCTATCTCATTTTATTGTAGGCTTCACAGATGGATTGGCTCCCATGGGCGCCTGGGCTGCGATCCGCAACTCGCTCTTTACACTAGACGATCTTCCAGCCTGGATTTTGTTAGCGGTGGTAACTTTATGGATCGGTGGCTTTGATCTGATTTATGCCTGCCAGGATTTTGCATTTGATCGCCAGGAAGGACTGCAGTCGGTTCCTGCCAGGTTTGGAATTTCAGCAGCATTGCGCCTCTCAGCTATTTGCCATGTCGCGACAACCGTCCTGCTCGTGATCCTGGGATTGGTGACAGGATTAGTCTGGCCATACTGGCTAGGCTTGATCCTCGTCACAGGCTTGCTGACCTGGGAACATCTCCTGGTCCGCCCCAACGACCTGTCTCGCATCAATATCGCCTTTTTCAACATTAACAGTTACATAAGCCTGATCCTATTCCTGGGGATATTAGGCTCATTCTACTTAACATGATCAGACGCTACGCTCCGACAGCTTTCATGAGACACTTTACCCTCATGCTAAGCACCCTTTCAATATTTTTCCTTTCAACCCAGGCTGCCAATGCCGTTGCGCAAGGGATTGAGACAGTTAACAGTGAAGTTCTCTGCTTACCAGTTCAGTATCAAGCGCCGTTTGATGGCTGTGCAAACCTGGGACCGGCGGCGTATCTCGCTCGGATGGCTCGCCTGGGGATCGCTTTTCCCCTCCGCCCTCTGCCAGGGACACCCCCAGATCCATCACTGACCTATGTAGACACCCGCTATGGAGAAGTCACCCACCAGAACGCGCCGGTTTTCGCTTCCCTGGAGGACGCGATTAAGAAGCACAATGTAGCCAGGCGGATCGATTCTCCCTATAGTTTTATCTCCTATACTGACGAGTCTGTGGTAGACGGGAAGCGCTATTACATGATCGAATACGGCGGATGGATGACCGCTAATGATATTTCGCGCATCGGAACTCCTTCGTTATTCCAAGGCCTGAGCTTCAACCAGACGCCTAAACGTCCGGTTGGGTGGATTCTTTATCCTACCCGGACCAAGCATACGCCTGGTTTCCAGAAAGACGACTATACCGGACGTGAAGTTTATCGATATGAAGTCGTCCAAATCTACGCGGTGGAGAATTTCGATGGGATGGATTGGTATATGATCCGTCCTGACGAGTGGGTTCCTGAGAGACAAGACTGGCAAAGATTTGTGGCTCGGGTAATCCCCAACCCCACGCCGCCCGACGGCGTCGACAATGGTCGATGGATAGAGGTCAACTTATTCGAGCAGACGGTTGCAGTCTATGACCAAAACAATCTTGTTTACGCCTCGCTTATCGCCAGCGGCATCGAACCATTCTGGACGCGTCCCGGCCTTTTCCAGATCTACCAAAAATTAGACTCTACCTTAATGCGCGGTTCGTTCGAAGCCGACCGTTCAGACGCTTACTACCTCGAGGATGTGCCCTGGACCATGTACTTCGATAAAGCGCGCGCCTTGCACGGGGCTTACTGGCATAACAGCTTTGGATCCCCACGCTCGCATGGCTGTGTGAATATGTCCGTTGGCGATGCGCGCTGGATCTTCGACTGGGCCAGGGACGGCGATTGGGTTTACGTTTGGGACCCCTCCGGTAAAACCCCAACCGATCCCGCCGCTTACGGAGATGGCGGCGCTTAGCGCTTCCATTTGCTATATTATCCACCCCATCGAGGACATATTGCTCACATTCCCCGAAAAAATCATCTTCGCCCTGGCAGTCTTAATAACTCTGTATGCTGCCTGGCGGGTCGCAGCGCGCATCTTCCGGGTTATCAGCCGCGGGCAAGGCAAAGTGGATTGGAGTGTAATTCCCCAACGCTTAGTCAAAGTCGTAGGGAAGACCATCGTTTTCCAACCGGTGTTTCGTTTCCGGTTTTGGCCCAGCTTATTCCATGGTTTTGTCGGTTGGGCTTTCATTTTCTATCTGTTGGTGGACCTCGGCGACACCCTGGAAGGGTTCATCCCGAATTTCGAATTCCTTGGCGCTGGCCTGCCTGGAAACATCTACCGTTCGACAGCCGATATCCTGAGCGTCGCCGGGCTAATCGGTATGGTGGCTTTGATCATCCGGCGCTTTGTAATCAGACCTGCGACCTTGACGGCTCGCCAGGATATCCTGCTCTCCGCGAGAGCTCGCGCCGGAATACGGCGTGACTCGGCCATTGTCAGCGCTTTTATCCTGGTGCACGTCGGTTCTCGTTTTATCGGGCAATCCATTGAAATCGCGAATTCTAAACCAGATCCCTGGCAACCCTTCGCCACAGCGGTAGCAACCCTTTGGTCAGAATTAAATCCTGCTATCCTGACGGTTGGGGCACATATCTTTTTCTGGCTTGCCTTGGGTACTATCCTGCTGTTCATTCCATATTTCCTGTACTCAAAACACATCCATCTCTTCTTCGCACCGATCAATTTCCTGCTCAAACCAGAACGCCGCTCGATCGGGGAGCTGAGCAAGATCGACTTCGATGACGAAAGCCTGGAACAGTTTGGCGCCACCCGCCTCGAGGACCTGGAATGGAAATTGATCCTGGACGCCTACGCGTGTATCATGTGCTATCGCTGCCAGGAGGTCTGCCCGGCATACAATACAGGTAAGGTGCTCTCGCCGGCCGCGATGGAGATCAACAAGCGCTACTACTTGAATAGCGAAGGTGCCCGGTTGGCGAAAGGGGAGGCCAGCCAGCAATCGCTGACCGAGTTTGCCATCCCCACAGAAGCAGTGTGGGCCTGCACCGCCTGCGGGGCCTGCATCGACATCTGCCCGGTTGGCAACGAACCGATGCACGATATCCTGGACATCCGCCGATCCCTGGTCCTGATGGAGAACGATTTTCCGGAACAACTGCAGACAGCCTTCCGGGGCATGGAACGCACGCTCAATCCCTGGAATGTGCCGCCTGCCGAACGGCTCAAGTGGGCAGAGGGATTAAATGTGGCGACTTACAATCAGAACCCGGAGCCTGACATTCTCTGGTGGGTCGGCTGCGCCCCCGCCACCGACGCCCGCGCCCAAAAGACGGCGCGCGCCTTTGCAGAGATCCTGCAAACCGCTGAGGTAAATTACGCTGTTTTGGGAGAGCAAGAACAATGCACCGGTGACTCCGCTCGCCGCGCCGGCAATGAGTTCCTTTTTAATGAAATGGCGTCTGCCAATGTCGAGATGCTCAACGAAATCGCCCCCAAGCGCATCGTCACCACCTGCCCACACTGCTTGCACACGATCGGCAAGGAATACCCTGCCTTCGGCGGAAATTACCAGGTCGTTCACCATACGCAATTCATTAACGAGCTGATCGCGGCTGGCCGGTTAAAGCTGAAGGCCGGCGGAAACCAGAAAGTCGCCTTCCATGACCCGTGCTATCTTGGCCGGCAGAATGACATCCTCAGCGATCCGCGCCAGGTATTGCAGCTGGCTCAGGTAGACTTAATCGAGTTGTCCCGCCACGGTAAAAAGTCTTTCTGCTGCGGAGCAGGAGGCGCCCAAATGTGGAAAGAAGAGGAAGATGGTGCCGAACGAGTCAATGCCAACCGCTTCCGCGAGGCGCAATCTTCTGGCGCAGAAACCCTGGCTGTGGGTTGTCCCTTCTGCATGGTGATGCTGAACGACGCCAGGAAAGACGCCGCCAGTGAGATGGAAGTGCTGGACGTGGCCGAGATCGTCTTAAGAGCTTTAGATAAATAAATTAGTATTCGAATGATTTTAGAAATCCTATCGTATCGACTGTCATTGCGAGAAGCGGTTTTCGCGACGAAGCAATCTCATCGCCAGGTAATGTGGGAGATTGCTTCGGCAAAGAACGCCTCGCAATGACACCTGAGTTGGGTGATTTTCAAAATTCATTCGATGATCTAATTAGTTCAGCCCGCGGAGGTTTTCGAGCAGTGCAAATTTCTATGCCTGAACCCGCTCTCCGCCAGGGGGAGATTTTGACGGATTATCGCCTCGCCTGCCGCAGCCGCCAGGTAAGCCTGGTAGGCCGGCGTGAAGTGATGGGTGGAAAAGCCAAGTTCGGCATCTTTGGGGAAGGCAAAGAACTGGCGCAGATCGCCATGGCAAAAGCTTTTCGGAAGGGGGATTTTCGATCCGGATACTACCGGGATCAGACCTTCATGTTCGCCGCCGGCGCCACCACCGTGCAAGAGTTCTTCGCCCAGCTGTATGCCCATACCGACGTGGAGGCCGATCCCGCCTCGGCTGGCCGGGCAATGAACGCTCACTTCGCCACGCGCAGCCTGAATCCGGATGGCAGCTGGAAGAACTTGACAGAGATGTTCAACAGCTCGGCGGACGTCTCCCCGACCGGATCGCAGATGCCCAGGCTGGTTGGGCTGGCTTACGCATCCCGTCTATATCGCCAATTGGAGGCACTGCATCCGTTCACTCAGTTTTCCCATAATGGTGATGAGATCGCCTTTGGAACGGTCGGAAACGCGGCCACCGCCGAAGGCATGTTTTGGGAAGCCATCAACGCGATTGGCGTACTGAGGGCGCCGGCCTTGATCTCAATCTGGGATGATGGCTACGGGATCTCGGTCGGCAACGAGCTCCAGATGGTCAAGCAGAACATCTCTGAGCTGCTCAATGGTTTCCGCCGCGAGCGGGGGGCGCAGGATGGCTTCGATTTATATTCTGTCAGGGGTTGGGATTATCCCGCGCTGGTAGTGACCTATCTCCAGGCTGCGGATGTTGTGCGTCGAGAGCACATCCCAGCCATCATCCACGTGATCGAATTGACTCAACCCCAGGGCCATTCCACTTCTGGCAGTCACGAACGATACAAGACCAAAGAAAGGCTGATGTGGGAACGGGACTATGATTGCCTGGCGAAGTTCCGCCGATGGATCCTGGACAACGGCTGTGCCTCTGACCAGGAACTAGACCAGATTGAAGCCGAGGAACACAGGCTGGTCGAAGAGGAGCGCAAGGCAGCTTGGGAAGCATACCTCACTCCCATCCAGGAAGAACGGCAGGCAGCCAGCGATCTGATCCAGGAGATCGCCGCCGGTTCTGCCCACGCCACGGCTCTGGAAAAGATCAAAAAGGACCTGCTTGACCTGCCCCATCCCCTGCGCAGGGATATCATGGCAGCCACCTTCCAGGCCTTGATGACCGTTCGCGGAGAAAGCCTCCCCAAGAAAGCCCTGCTGGTCAACTGGAAGAAAACACAGGCAGCCGCAAACGAAGAACGCTATAGCTCCCACCTGTATTCCACTTCCACGATGGCAGCTCTTAATGTTCCGGTGGTTGAAGCGGTTTATTCGCAGGATTCACCCCATGTTCACGGGTTCGAAGTCCTTAACGCTTGCTTCGACGCCGCGCTCGCCCGCGACCCGCTCCTGATCGCCTTCGGAGAGGATGTTGGTCGCCTGGGGGATGTCAACCAGGGTTTCCGCGGCCTGCAAGAAAAATACGGCACGCTGCGCGTCTCGGACACCGGCATCCGGGAGACCACCATCCTCGGCCAGGCGATCGGCATGGCGCTGCGCGGCTTGAGGCCGATTGCCGAGATCCAATACCTGGACTACCTCCTGTACGCCTTACAGATCATGTCAGACGACCTGGCAACGCTCCATTGGCGCACGAAAGGTGGGCAGAAAGCGCCCGTCATCGTGCGCACACGCGGCCACCGCCTGGAAGGCATCTGGCACTCCGGATCGCTCATGGCTGGTATCCTTCATTTGGTGCGCGGAATGCACGTGCTGGTGCCGCGCGATATGACCCAGGCGGCGGGTTTTTACAACACCCTGCTCCGCTCCGACGAACCGGCCCTGGTCGTGGAAGTGCTCAACGCTTATCGCATCAAAGAGCGCCTGCCAGATAATATCCGGGAGTTCACCGTGCCCTTGGGCGTCCCCCAGGTGATTCGGGAAGGTACGGATGTCACGCTGGTCACCTATGGGGCCTGTTGCCGGATCGCCCTGGAGGCGGCTAAACTTCTGAGTCATGTGGGCATCGAGAGCGAAGTGATCGACGTGCAAAGCCTGTCCCCTTTCGATATCCATGGTCGCATCCTTGACTCATTGAAAAAAACCAGCCGCATCGTCTTCGTAGATGAAGATGTCCCCGGTGGCACAACGGCTTACATGCTCCAGGAAGCCATCGAAAAGCAAGGCGGGTATTTCTGGCTCGATTCGCCTCCCCGTACACTGCCGGGAAAGCCCCACCGCCCGGCTTACGGTTCCGATGGAGATTATTGGTCAAAGCCAAACGTGGAACAGGTCTTCGAATCTGTCTATGACCTGCTGCACGAGGTAGATCCGCATAGCTATCCGCTCTTCTATTAATCGTTTGGAGGATTTATGCCTATCCAGGTAACCATGCCCCTATTGGGGGAATCGGTGGTCGAAGGCACGATCAGCCGCTGGTTGAAGGCGAAAGGCGAGCAAATTACGGAATTCGAGCCTCTATTGGAAGTGAATACGGATAAGGTCGATACCGAGATCCCCAGCCCGGCCACAGGCACCTTGCTGGATATTTTGATCCCCGCAGGGACTACCGTGAACGCCGGCACATTGCTGGCCTGGATCGGGGAAGCCGGGGAAGCGGTCCCAGCGGGTGGGGAAGGCGCCCCTGCCGCACTGAGCGAGGCAGCTCAGGCTGGCCTCCAGGCCCCGGCGCCAGCTGCTTACCCGCTGACCCACGGTCGCGAGCAGGGGATGGGCTTCATCTCCCCGGTCGTCGCCCGGATCGCCGGGGAACAGGGCGTCGATTTAACCCAGGTTCCCGGAACGGGGCAGGGTGGGCGCATCACCAAGAAAGACATACTGGCTTATATCGAAGGAC
>Ga0209751_10002956_pt1 | contig 16696 bp, 13 predicted proteins | sample RifCSP13_1_FD_184019 | JGI IMG/M metagenome (GOLD analysis project Ga0209751, IMG submission 184019) | Soil microbial communities from Rifle, Colorado - Rifle CSP2_sed 13_1 (SPAdes) (version 2) | ecosystem: Environmental > Terrestrial > Deep subsurface > Rock core/Sediment | place: Rifle... | reverse complement strand
GGTTTGAACATGATCACCTCGTTATTAGAAATAAAAACTCTCATCCCTGGTCAGGGACGAGAGTCGGATTATAGGCTCCAACGCTCCCGCGCTACCACCCTGGTTCCCGCGCTCTGGCGGACAACTCTGGCGAGTACGACTTGACAGGGGTCAGTAGTCAGTAGTCAGTGTACAGTATTTTGAATTCAGTATACAGTCTACTTCTACTGATTTCTGTCTGGTTATACTCGCGTCCTGTGTAACGGAGGACGAATCCGACGTTCTTACTCTTAGTCTTGTCGTCTCATAATCGATTAACCCGAGAGTATCTGGTCTTTTACGAGTATAAGACTATCCGACTAGCAGACCAGGCGACTAATTTCAGATTGCGGCTCCGGAAGGATTTTCAGCCTGCAGATCTTCTCCGGCTCGCACCGTTTCCGGGGTCGCTGTCAGATTTGGTCAGGCTTACTCGTTTCCATCACAGCCATTTGGCGGATCGATTGGCGTGATTATGCCACAATTTTGAACTCTGGTCAACCGAGAATGACGACACCCTATTGGCGGAGGCACTAGATCCAATCGCGATGTAAGATGCCTTTTGCGATGATCAGTGCGATGAACGAGAAAAGGATCAAGATCACCGAAAGCGTCAGGGCGACCTCCAGATCCAGTTCGAAGCCGATGTAGATCGCCAGGGGCATGGTTTGGGTGCGTCCGGGGAAATTTCCGGCGAAGATGATGGTGGCACCGAACTCGCCGAGGGCGCGCGCCCAACTCATCACGCTGCCCCCAAGCAGGGCTGACCACGAGAGGGGGATGGTCACATAACGGAAGACCTGCGAACTGCTGGCGCCATCCAGTGAGGCGGCCTGTTCGAGCTCGGTGTCGATGGAGGTGAACCCCACCGTCGCCGATTTTATGTAAAAGGGAGCAGCGATAAAGACCTGAGCCAGGACAACGGCGATGGGAGTAAATGCGATGTGGATGCCCAAATCGTCCAGCAGGCCTCCCAGGATGCCCCGCCGGCCAAAGGCCATCAACAGGGCAACCCCTGCCACGGCTGGTGGTAAAACGGTGGGTAGATCGATCAATGTGTCGATGGCGCGCCTGAAGCGGTATTGGCGCCGGGCGAGGGAATAAGCCACGGGTGTGCCACCCAAAATTATGATCAAGGTGGTTACAACGGTTGTGGCCAAGCTTAATCCGATCGCCTGTAAGACATAAGGATCACCGAAGTTAGCGATCAAACGCGCTGGAGCGATGCGCAGAAATAACGCCATTAAAGGCAAACTGAGAAAAACCAGCATCGGCAAGCTCAACGCCCGCCACAAACCACTCAGCTGCGGCCGGGGTGGGGGAGAGGGAGGCGAGCCAGTAATTGTGGGCGTCGCCATACTACCTCAACGGGATCAACCCGTAACTTGCCAGGATATCCTGACCGGTTGTTGAAAGCACAAAGGTTATAAAATTCTTCGCCAGGTCGGGAGTTTGGCTATCGCTGATCAGGGAGAGATAGTAATCAGCCAGTACGTTCAGGTCGTCAGGAATCGCCAGAGTCGCGACCTGTTCAACGTTCGCCCGGGAGACGTCGCTCGCATAAACGATGCCGGCATCTGCTTCTCCCAGGATCACCTTGCTGAAAACGGCGCGCACATTCTCTTCATAAGATACAACGTTTTTGAGCACATCATCCTTGAAACCAGATCCAAAAGCCGGGTCTTGGCTGGCTTTCTCCAGGAAATCCTGGGAATAGCGCCCCACCGGGGCTGCTTCGGCAGCCAGGATCAGCTTGAGGCCGGGCTTTGACAAATCCTCGAGTTGCACCAAGCCAGCTGGATTCTCTTTGGGGAAGATCAACACCAGACGATTCTGTGCAAACGGCTGCAGGCTCTCGCCGGATACACGTCCTGCCTGGATGGCTGCTTCCATTTGTTTCCGGTCGGCGCTGGCGAAGATATCCGCTGGGGCTCCCTGGGCCAGCTGCTGCGCTAATTGTTGGGACCCGGCAAAGTTGAAAGTGATTTTGTCGCCAGGGTTCTCTTCCAAGAAGCGTTCCCCGAGTGTGGTAAATGCCTCGCTGAGCGAGGCGGCGGCAAAGACCATCAACGACTGCCCTGCGGTATTCGCGTGGGACTCAGGAGACGAGATAACCAAGCTGGGGGTCGCCGCTGTGCAGGCTGATAACCCGATGAAGCAGAGCAAAATCCCATAGGGGAAGCGGGCGTGCATATCAATCCCCCAAAGTGTATATAAGGGGGTCAAGATAGTAAGATCGTCGCACGGCAATAGGACAACCACTCGAGGATCGAAGCCATCTGGCGGACTCTAAGATCCACGCCGAGCCGGTTGAAAGTGTCTTCTGAGGGGATCTCATCCAGGAGGGTCTTTAATCGCTCTAGACCGGCACTCGTTTCAACGACTTGCACGTCGATCAGGTGGAGGGCGAGCTCGGGACTGCTTGCCCGCGCAAAATACAAGCGGGTGATGAATTCGACCCGGATCGCCCGAACGGTACAGCGGCTTGGCGTATGCAGCCATTGGTTGAAGCGCTGCTGTCCGGTGGGAATAAGATGGAAATGACGCCGAGCGGGGAGCTTCTCTTGTTCCTGGAATGTGCCCGAGATATAGCCTCTCTCCTCCAGGCGATTGAGGATATTGTAAGTCTGGCTCAGGCTGACATGCCATACCTGGCGCAGATCGGTAACCAGCCTTTGGTGGAGTTCGTAGCCATGCGCGGACTTCTGCGATAACAGACCGAGCAAGGCGAATTCAGGGGACAGCGGCCCTATGTAGGGCGTTTTGGAAGCCATATAGATATACTCACTGAGTGAGTATATCTATAACCTAGGTTTTGTCAAGCGATAAACGCAACCTTTCAGTGGCTACCTGCCGCGTGTAGTTGGAATCCAAGTTATTTATAGTCTTTGGGAGGCTTTAATCTTCCAAGGTGCTAATGTCTCCCTCTGGCTGTCCCAGGGCACGCGCCTTAAGCAGGCGACGCATGATTTTACCACTGCGCGTTTTGGGCAGGCTATCCACAAATGTGATATCTTCCGGCCTGGCGATGGGGCCGATCTCATGGGCTACATGCTGGCGCAGTTCTTCGGCCAGCTTCTCGCTTTTTTCTACACCCGTTCGCAGGATAACAAATGCATGAATGGCATTACCTTTAATTTCGTGAGGGAGACCGATCGCTGCCGCTTCGGCGACGGTAGAGTGGCTCACCAGAGCGCTCTCCACTTCGGCCGTCCCCAGGCGATATCCGGAGACCTTGATCACGTCATCCATGCGCCCGATGATCCACACGTAGCCATCCTTGTCCTTGCGAGCCGAGTCGCCGGTCTGATACATGGATTTAAATTTACTCCAATATTGTTGCTGGTAGCGCTCTGGGTCGCGGTAAATTGTGCGCAACATGCCAGGCCAGGGTCGCTTAATAACCAGGTAACCTTCCTCGCCGGCAGGTACTGAATGGCCTTCTTCATTGACAACATCGACCTCTATTCCAAAAAACGGCCGGGTGGCTGACCCTGGCTTGAGAGGCGTGATGGGCAAGGGGGTGATCATGAAGCCCCCCGTTTCCGTTTGCCACCAGGTATCCATGATCGGGCAGCGTTCTTTGCCCACCACTTTATAATACCATTTCCAGGCCTCTGGATTGATTGGCTCACCAACGGTCCCCAACAGGCGCAGGCTGCTCAGGTCGTGGCGGTTGGCCCAGGCTTCCCCAAAACGCATCAAGCCGCGGATCGCAGTTGGAGTAGTGTAAAGAACTGTGATGCCATAGTTTTCCACCATACGCCACCAGCGATTGGGATATGGGTGGGTGGGCGCTCCTTCATACATAAAACTGGTCGCTCCAATCAAAAGTGGGCCATAGACGATATAGCTATGCCCGGTAACCCAACCTGGATCGGCGGTACACCACCAGCGATCTTCATCTTTGAGGTCGAAAACATATTTCAGGGTGGTGTAGATATAGACCATGTAACCACCGTGCGTGTGCAATACACCTTTGGGACGACCGGTGGTGCCTGAGGTATATAGGATAAAGAGCGGATCTTCAGCATCCAAAGGCTCGGTGTAGCAAAGCGGATTAGCGATAGGCAGGCCGATCAGGTCGTGATACCAGTAATCGCGCCCTGGCTCCATGAAAATGTCCTGCCCGGTGCGCTTGACGACGATACAACTTTCAATTGTTGGCTGGCGAGCCATGGCTTCGTCGGCGATATCTTTAAGGGGCACAATTTTGCCGCGCAACCAGCCGCCATCGGCGGTAACCAATACGCGGCTTTGGGCGTCTTCGATCCGTTCAGCCAGCGCTTCCACGCTAAAGCCACCATAGACCACGCTGTGCGGCGCGCCGATCTTGGCGCAAGCGAGCATGGCGATCACCTGTTCCGGGATACGCGGCAAGTAGATGGTAACGATATCGCCTTTCTTGACACCCATGCTCCTGAGCACGTTAGCGAATTTACACACTTCACGATTGAGGGCATAGTAAGAAAAAGTACGCACGTCGCCTGGCTCGCCTTCCCAGATCAAGGCAAGTTTATTCTTGCGGTAAGTATTGATGTGCCGATCGAGGGCGTTTTGGACGATGTTGGTCACTCCACCCACAAACCATTTGAAGAAGGGTGGATTGCTCTCGTCAAGTACCCTATCCCATTTCTTGGTCCATTCAAGCTCGCCAGCGCGCTCCGCCCAGAAGGCTTCCGGGTCCTCCAAGGAGCGCTGGTAGAGCGCTTCGTACTCTTGAACGTGGGCTGCTGTAACGATATCGGGAGAAGGGTAAAACACCTCGCTTTCCAACTGATTTTGAACTAGGGTTGGTTTTTCCACGGTTTCTCCTTTGGTCGAACGATTGGGATGAGAATGCACTGATAAAACAATGGACTCCCCTCGAACATGTGTCGATTTTACGGGGAACTGTCTTTATTGTCAATGCGGATCATCGAACGCCCGATAGATTGCCATTCCCATTACTCATGGTAAAATCATCTCGTCAAATGGAGTATTTTGCCCCGATTTAGCGAATTGGTTCTTTCGCACACCATTGTTGATGCATCCCTGCTTCTATCCAGCCAACCATTAAATCGATACGCAGGCCACGCCTGAACTAAAAAAAGCAGAATAAAGATATGTCTGACCATACCTTCGTCGGACGCGAAGAAGAACTGCGTCAACTGCAACAATTTCTCAACCAGGCTAATGCGGGATATGTCCAGGTCGTGTTCGTCGCGGGTGAAGCAGGGGCGGGCAAATCCGCGCTTGTGAATGAATTTGTGAGGCGGGTGCAAGCCTCCGATGAAAAGCTCATCGCCACCATCGGCGAATGTAACGCGCAGACCGGTGTGGGCGATCCTTATCTCCCTTTTCGTCAGGTCCTAACCGTGCTTACTGGTGTGCAAGATGAAAAGCAAACCGCAAATACTGTCAGCGCGACCAATGCCGCTCGGCTCAGGGAATTTGTACGTGTTTCGGGGGAAACGCTGTTCGATGTCGGTCCCGATCTGATCGGGATTTTTGTGCCGGGCGCATCACTTGCCGTCAAGTTGGCAACCCGAACCGCGAAAAACATCAAGTTGATGGACAAGCTTACGGATAAAATGGGTAAGCCTGACAAGAATGAAGCAAGGCATACTATCACTCCCGAACTCAATCAAGAAAACATCTTTGAACAGTATACGAACGTGCTGCATTCGTTGGCTCAAGATCGTACGCTCATTTTGATCCTCGACGATTTGCAGTGGGCGGATAGCGCCTCGCTGAATTTATTATTTCATCTTGTGCGTCAACTCAAAGAGAGCCGCGTGCTGTTAGTCGGAACATTTCGCGATGATGATGTGGCAATGGGGCGCGCTGGTGAGCGCCATCCCCTCGAACCCATTCTCAACGAATTGAAACGTTACAATGGCGAGATTGTGATTGATCTCAGCGCCACGCGCGCCAGCGAAGGGCGCGCGCTCGTGGACGCACTAATCGATTCTGAACCGAATCAGCTGGCTGTGGCGTTCCATCAAGAACTGTTTGCGCGCACAGAGGGCAATCCGCTCTTTACGGTGGAACTGCTGCGGAATTTACAGGAGCGCGGCGATCTGGTGAAGGACAGCGAAGGATTCTGGATGCAAGGCGCAGCAATGGACTGGAATACGCTACCCGTGCGGGTGGAGGGCGTGATTGAGGAACGCATTGCACGCCTGGCGGAAAATTTACGCGAGGAACTCAGGGTTGCGTCTGTGATAGGCTTGGACTTTACTGCGCAAGTAATTGCGCGAGTCCAAAACATACAAGAACGCGAACTTGTCCACCACCTCACCCGCGAATTGGACAAACGCTATCAGCTGGTGCAGGAACAAGGCGAGAGCAGGATCGGCAAGCAATTTCTTTCGCGGTATCGCTTTACCCATGCATTGTTTCAGCAATACCTCTATAATGAATTAGGATCGAGCGAACGGCGTATTATGCATGGGGATGTAGCGAACGTGTTAGAAGAATTGTACGCGGGATACCTGGATGAGATTGCGGTGCAGCTAGCGCGGCATTTTGAAGAAGCAGGCAATGACGAAAAAGCGATTGAGTATTTGACCCGCTCGGGTGATGCGGCCTTCCGCGCGTTTGCCCAGAACGAAGCGGTCGCGTATTACACGCGCGCGTTGGAATTGAGCAGGCAGGGGGATGTAGCCAGCGAACAACTCAGTTATCTCTATATGCAACGCGGTCGCGCGTTGGAATTGAACAACCAGTTTGAGCGAGCTTTACAAAATTATAATGAAATGCTCACCGTCGCTCACGCCCGCCATGACCGACCGATGGAATTAGCCGCCATGTTGGTGACTGCCACGCTACATTCTATTCACTCCGGCATACCTGATGCGACGAAAGGCGAACAATTATCCAAGGAGGCGCTCGAACTGGCGCAAGAGTTAGGGGATCGGGCGGCAGAAGCCAAGGCGCTCTGGAATTTGATGTTGGTCAATATGTATTTAAAGGGTAATCTGCCGCAAGCCATCCCGTATGGAGAAAAATCACTCGCAATTGCGCGTGATTTGAACCTTGGCGAGCAATTAGCATATTCGACGACAGACCTCGGGGTGGCATATCTCTTGAATGGGCAGTGGGAAGAGGCGGAGAATAAAATCGATGAAGGAGATGCATTATGGCGCGAATTAGGAAACCTGCCTATGCTTGGATTCATCCTTAACGTATCGATGCATATCTTTCTGCTGCGTGGCGAATATGACATGGTACTCCGCGTAGGGGAGGAAAGTTATCAAATCGGAGGATCCGTCCATAATGTATGGAGTCAAGGTCCGGTGCTGATGTTTCAATCATTTGTCTGGCTGGATTATGGTGAACCTGCAAAAGCGCTAGACTTGCTTCAAACGAGCATTGACCTGTTAGAAGAAAAGAACCGAACCTTCTTTTTGACCTTTGCTCACGCGATGCATTTCTGGTTTTACGCAACAATAGGGGCATCCAAACTCGGGCTGGATCTGTACAATAAATTGCGAACACCGCCCCAAGATATTCCTCAAAACCACTTCCGACTCTGGTTATGGGCACTGTACGCGCTTTTTGAAATTGCGAGTGGTCAGCTCGAGACTGCTGAGGCAACCCTCCAACACTGCCATTTCGAGCGGTCAGCATTCGGAGCAACCTGGGCGTTCCTGGCAAAAAGCCGGTTGGCGTTTGCACTAGGTAATTACCCAGAAGCCATTGCTATTGCAGATGAAATAATTGAGTATATGCGCCAATTCAAATTGGGTCAGGTTTTACCGGATATTTTAATCGTCAAAGGGAAAGCGCATTGGATTCTTGGAGATCGGGAAAGGGCATATGAGGCATTCGTGCAAGCCCACTCTGCAGCCGAAGCACTCGGATCCCGGCGGATGATGTGGCAGATCCTTACCGCGCTTGCGGAGGTAGAAGAGGATGCCGTGCAAGCGAGCGTGTTCCGCACACAGGCGCAAGAGATTGTACAATATATTGCCGATCACACGCCACCCGAATTGCGCGAGTCGTTTCTTGCCCAGGCTGTGCGGGCAGATATAACGGATCTTCCCGGCGAAGGCTCTGGTAATTGATCAGAACAACTCGATATCAGTACATCTATTTCTTGTTTGTGCTCCTCAAACAAAAGCCTCGGCTATCGAGAAAGGAACTTCGTCAACTTGCTCAGCCAGTCTCTCTGGCTTTCGCCTGTTGGTCTACTGCAATGCCCGATCTTTTGTCTGAACCTCGGCAAACCGGATATAATCTGTGCCAAAGATTCAAAGGAGATGGGCAGTGGAGATTCTGGGTATGGATGTCGGCGGTTCGGGGATTAAAGGTGCTCCGGTCGATACCAACACGGGAACATTGCTCGCTCCCCGCTTTCGATTGCCGACGCCAAAACCGTCAAAACCACGTCCAGTGGCCGAGACCATCGCTGAGATCGGAAAGCATTTTGACTGGCAAGGGCCGATCGGCTGCGGCTTCCCATCCGTGGTGCGCAATGGCGTGATCTTTACCGCCGCCAATATCAATAAATTATGGATCGGCACGGATGCCGGGACCTTGATCGGTGAAGCGACTGGATGCCCGGTAGCCGCGATCAACGATGCGGATGCCGCCGGACTGGCCGAGATGGCATTTGGGGCCGGGCGTGACCGCATGGGTGTGGTGCTGGTTGTCACGATCGGCACTGGCCTGGGCACGGCGTTGTTTACAGACGGACATCTGCTGCCCAACTGTGAGCTCGGTCATGTGGAGATCGACGGAAAGGATGCCGAACTTAAAGCTTCGGACGCGGCTCGCCAACGTGAGAAAATGTCCTGGAAACAATGGGCGCGCCATTTTGATAATTTCCTGCGCACCATGGAAAGACTCGTCTGGCCTGACCTGATCATCGTGGGCGGGGGAGCCAGTAAAAAGCACGCCTTGTTTTTCCCTTATTTGACAGTCCAGGCCGAAGTCCTTCCGGCGCAGTTGCTCAACGAGGCAGGGATTGTCGGCGCGGCATTGGCCGCGCGCCCAACTCCGCCAACCGGATAACAGCGCTACCCCCCTGCGCTCCCCCCAAAGATGCCACCCTCGGTCAGGCGACGTAAGTCGCCCAAGGCGGATTCGATCTCCTGCACGCTGACCAAGCGGTTCTCAGAAGCGTGGCGTAAAGCTCCTGATTTTGCCTTTTCCACAGCCAGCTGGCGGACAGTCACATCCCGGGCAAGAGCTTCCTTGACCAAGGCCGCGCCGGTGGCGTAACCAATCAATGGGTTGAGCGCGGTGACGACGATGGCGTTCTTCTCCAGCCACCCTTCTGCTTTTTCCCGGTTAGCTTGCACGCCTCGCACGCATTTCTCAGTGAAAGCCCGGATCGCCCCAATAGTGACTTGCATCATCTCAAACAAGTTGTGGGCGATGATCGGCATCATCACGTTGAGTTCCAATTGCCCAGCCTGAGCGGCCAAAGCCACGGTGTGGTCGCAGCCCTGCACATGGAACATAGCCATATTTAACATCTCGGCCAGTACCGGGTTGACCTTGCCTGGCATGATACTGGAGCCGGGCTGAACGGCCGGCAGGCGGATCTCGTCCAATCCAGTGGAGGGGCCAGAAGCTAATAAGCGGAAATCATTGGCGACGCGGGTCAGGGTGATCGCCAGAGTGCGTATGGCGGCCGAGAACTCAGCCGCGTCGGCCATGGATTGCATGGTTTCGAACAAGTCATCGGAGGTATACAGCACCAGACCGGTCAGCTGGGAGAGCCGCCGCACCATGCGGGGGTGGTATTGCGGGTGGGCGTTCAAACCCGAGCCGGTAGCAGTGCCGCCGATCCCCAGTCGGCGCAGCCCCTCTGCGGCGCGGCGGATGCGCTCACCGTCGCGTTCGACTGCCCGGGCGTAAGCCGCGAACTCCTGGCCCAGGCGCACCGGCACGGCGTCTTGGAGGTGTGTGCGCCCCGATTTGACGATCTCGTCGAATTCTCCAGCTTTCTGGCGCAAGGCGTTCGCCAGCTCTTGAACAGCTTCCAGCAATTCATCCAATCGCCACAGGCATCCCAGCCGGATGGCGGTCGGGATGGTATCGTTGGTCGACTGAGCCATGTTGACGTGGTCGTTCGGGTGGAGGCGATATTCTGCCGGCTTCCCTCCCAGGATCTGAGTGGCCCGGTTGGCGATCACCTCGTTGGCGTTCATGTTATGGCTGGTCCCGGCTCCAGCCTGGAAAGGGTCGATGACGAACTGGTCGGCCCATTGACCGTCAATCACTTCCTGCGCAGCCTGGACGATGGCGGCGGCGCGTTCTGCGTCGAGCAGCCCTAGGTCACGGTTGACCTCGGCCGCGGCGCGCTTGATCGTCGCTATGGCCCAGATAAACGCCCGCCAGGGGCGCAGGCCGGAAACCGGGAAGTTCTGCACCGCGCGTTGTGTCTGGGCGCCATATAGGGCGTTCGGTGGGACCTGCACCTCACCCAGCGAGTCGCGTTCGAGACGAAAATTTTGCTCCATACGAATGCCCTCCATCGGTGATTTTGTGTATTGTACCCTGTTTCGGATATCTCTTATCCATTTTATACCCAGAATTGCCTCCATCTCATCCGGACAAGCCGCTAGATGGTAAAATTCCCCCTACTCTCTACTCTCAATCTTCTGTCTACTGACTGCCATGCTCATCCACTCCGCTTCCCAACTGCTCACCCTGGCCGGCGGGCCGCAGCGCGGGGCCGATTTGGGCCGCTTAGGCATCCTTGATGACGGCGCGGTGCTGATCCAGGGCGATGCGATCGCTGCCGTGGGTTCCAGCGCTGAGCTGCGAGCAGCTTATCCAAACGAGATGACTCTCGACGCCTCGGGACGGGCGGTCATGCCGGGCTTTGTCGACCCGCACACGCACCTGATCTGGGCTGGCGACCGCGCGGCAGAGTTTGAGATGCGTCTGCAAGGTAAAACCTACCTGGAGATCCTGGCGGCCGGCGGTGGGATCCTCTCGACGGTGCGCGCCACGCGTGCCGCTTCCCTGGAGACTTTGCTGGCCGAGACGCGGCCGCGCCTGCGATCGATGCTGGCCCATGGGACGACCACTGCGGAGGCCAAGACTGGCTACGGCTTGGAGACCGAAACCGAAATCCGGATGCTGGAAGCGCTGCTCGCCCTTGACCAGGAAGGGCCGCTCGACCTGGCGATCACCTTCCTGGGCGCCCATGCCATTGCCCCGCAGTTCAAAGGCGATCCGGACGGGTATACGCATCACTTGTGCAGGACGATACTGCCCGCGGTACGCAGCTGGTGGGAAGACAACGCCCCTGAACGGCCGCTGCCCTTCGTGGACGCCTTCTGTGAGACCGGAGCCTTCAGCCTGGAGCAATCCCGCCACATCCTGCAAACCGCGCATGACCTGGGTTTCCCGCTCAAGATCCACGCCGACGAGTTCGACAACCTGGGTGGGGCGGCGTTAGCCGCCGAACTCGGGGCGGTTTCCGCCGATCATCTGGTCACCACCTCGCCGGAGGATATGCTTGCCCTGGCGAAAAGCGATACTGTAGCAGTGGCCTTGCCGTGCACACCCTTCGGCCTGGCGGAAAGTCATTACACACCCGCTCAGGCGATCCTGGAGGCGGGCGGCTTGCTGGCTTTGGCGACCGACCTCAACCCGGGGACGGCCTGGTGTGGGAACATGCAGTTTGCCATCGCCCTGGCCTGCCGGTACATGCGCCTGACCCCAGCCCAGGCGATCGCCGCCGCCACGATCAACGCCGCGGCGGCGATCGGCCGTGCCGGCCAAGTCGGTTCGCTCGAACCCGGCAAACAGGCGGATATCCTGATCCTGGATACCCCCGACTACCGCCATCTGGGGTATCGATTTGGGATAAACCTGGTGACCGCGGTGATTAAGAAGGGGAAAATCCTGGTAGGATAACTGCTCGCTGGTTACCTGATACTTATGCCCATATTTGTGTCCGATCTTGTTTGATATGATGCTAACCATAGAAGTTGCTCGAAACTGGTATCCCGAGGACGATCCCGTGCATGGTTTTGACCACGTGCTGCGCGTCTACCACATGGCCGAGCGCCTGGCACAAATCGAGGGGGCTGATGTAGAAATCGTGCGCGTAGCATCCCTGCTGCACGATGCCCAGGGCAGCGCCACAGCTGGCGGCGATATAGGCCGTTTCAACCACCAACATGCCTCGGCGGAATTCGCCCGCCAGGTGCTCGAGTCCGAAGGATGGCCAGAGGAGAAGATCGCCGCCGTGCAACACTGTATCCGCGCTCACCGTTTCCGCGACGGCTCCGAACCGCCGCGCACCCTGGAAGCCAAGATCCTGTTCGACGCCGACAAGCTGGATGTGCTCGGCGCGATCGGCATCGTGCGCGTAGTAGCCTACGCCGTCATTGCCGGCCAGCCGGTTTACGCTGAACCCTCAGCGCGTTTCCTGGCAACCGGTGAAAAAGAACCTGGGGAAGCCCACAGCTCTTATCACGAGTATCTCTTCAAGTTGAGCAAGATCAAAGACCGGCTATATACTTCCACGGCGCGTGCCGTGGCAGAGGACCGCCACCGCTTCCTGGAAGGGTTTTACTCCCGGCTGGCCGCCGAAGACCGTGGGGAGCTATAGACTGTTGACGAACGACGGAGGACGAAAGGGAACTTTCAATTCTGTGACTTGCCCAGGCCCGGGAAACCGGCTAGAATCTCCTGCATGAACCTACCCTACGGCCCGCTGCTGATCGTCGAAGACGTGCCCAACATCCTGGAGCTGCTGGAAGTTACTCTACGGTTCAAGGGTTACCCGGTGGTCACCGCCTGCAACGGCCAGGAGGCGCTCTCGCGGATCGGCGATGAACTGCCGTCTTTGATTATCACCGATATCCTTATGCCAAAAATGGATGGATTTGCCCTGGCCTTCAAATTGCGCCGAGATCCGAAGACCTGCCAGATCCCGATCATTTTTCTCTCTGCCACCTATATCACCCCGGAAGATAAGAACTTTGCCCTGAGCCTGGGGGCAGCACGCTTTCTAGAGAAGCCAGTGGATACCGAGGAGTTTCTACTCACCGTAGCGGAGACCTTGACTGTCATACCGCCTTCGTTGCCGCCACCTTTAGAAGAAGAGGAATTTCTGCAAGGTTACCGCAGGCGATTGGAAGTTAAAATGCGCCATAAAAGCACTCAAATCACCCGCATGGAGCGCCTGTTAGAGACCTTACCCGCCGCGCAGAAACCAGCCTTTCAAGCCCTTCTGGATGAAGCCCGTGACCACCACAGCCAGATCCAGGGCGAGCTAGACGACTTATACCACCAGCTGGAACAGCGCCAATGAGCCCTAATTTATCCGATCTCGAAAGCCTGGCTCGCCAGGCCGGGGAAATTGTCCGCGCCAGCTTCCAGCGGCGTCCAGGCTATGGGCCTAAACTCCAAGTGGACCTCAAAGGTGAGATCGATCCGGTCACTGAGGTAGATCATCGCACGGAGGCTTTTATCCTGGGAGAAATCCGGCGTCGCTTTCCCGGGCACACCCTGGTCACCGAGGAGAGCGGCCACCTGGAAGGGAATAACCAGCAAGTCTGGTTTATCGATCCCCTGGACGGCACGCTGAATTACGCCCATGGGGTGCCACTATTCACGATTTCAATCGCCTTCGCCGAAGACGGATTGGTTAAGTTGGGTGTCATATACGATCCGATTGAGGAAGAATGCTTCAGCGCGGAACGCGGGCAAGGTGCCTGGTTAAATGGAGAACCGGTCAAGGTCTCGGAAACGAAAGAGCTGCGCGGGAGCCTGCTGGGGACCGGTTTCCCCTATGATATCCGCACCAATCCGAACAACAACCTGGCGAACTTTACGCGTGTTTCCAGGCTCGTTCAAGGTGTGCGCAACATGGGATCAGCGACCCAAGACCTTTGCTACGTTGCAGCAGGACGATTAGATGGTTATTGGGAAATCAGGCTCAGTGCGTGGGACGTCGCCGCTGGCGGGTTAATCGCCCAGGAAGCTGGGGCGATCGTCACTAACTTGCACGGCGACCCGGACTATATGGCTGCGCCGCAATCCATCCTGGCGGCTAACCCTTATGTTCACCCGCTGTTGTTAGAGTTGGTCAATAGGGGGAGTGAAACGCGATCCGTGAAGCGTGAAGGTTGAAACGTGAATTAAGGGCTATTCCTTGCGGAGCAAATTTTCAAGTTCTTTGAAATCCACCCGAGCGGTCAAGTCAAGGCTGAGCGGCGTCACCGAGACGACGCGCTTGACGCGCACTGCATACACATCCGAGTCACGGATGTCCTGCTCTGGGTCACCGGTCACACGGTAACCAACAATGCCAGGCTGATCCCATTTTTTTCTCTCGGGTGGAGTGGGAATATAGTAACGGATGTGCGACAGACGAGTGATCTCCCACGGGGTTTGCGGGGTGGCACCCGAGGGCACGTCGACTTTGAGCACAGCCACATCAGCCGGCAGGTGATGTCCGATGAGCAATTCTCCGAAGTGGCAGGCGAAATAAGCGGCGGTGGAGAAGTCTACCTCCGGTGAGTAGGAAAGATGGAATTCCTGTTCAGTCTGCAGTGAGATAGCCAAAGCCGGAATTCCCAAGGAGGCGGCTTCTAAAGCTGCCCCAACCGTTCCAGAGACCGTGACCCCAGTCCCAAGGTTTTCCCCATAATTAATGCCAGAGACGACCAGGTCGGGCAGCTCTGGCAGGACCTCCAGCACAGCGTGCTGGACAGCCTGGGCGGGCGTACCTCCCACCGCGTACACCGTCCATTCCTGACCGTTCACCTGCAGCAACTGAGATTGGATCAGCCCATCCGAGGTTATCGGCAGACTGCGACCGGCGCCGGAAAATTGGTCGCGGGGGGCGACGACGTGGACAAACCCCAACTCTGAGAGGGCTTTGGCAGCCGTCCATAACCCAGGCGACTGGATGCCGTCATCATTGGTGAGTAAAATCTGGCGCGGCTTCATTTGGCACATTCAGTCATAATGGCTGGTCTTCAGCCACTGGCCTAGGATCAGCAGATCCTTGAGCGAGTAAATCGGCCGGAACGTCGAACGGATGCGCAGGAAGCGATTGCGCAGGGAGCGGTTGCGCAGGGAGCGGTTGTGGCTCGGGCCAGACGGCAGCCTGCGCGCCTCCGAACGACCATAAGGCATGCATGAACCAGGGCTTTCCGCTCAAGCGGTAGCTCCACCAGGCCATGCACCAGCGGATGAGCAGGTAGCGACCGACCTCGGAACGCAAGATACGCCAGCGGTAGTCGTGGAATGAAAAATCATCCACCGCGAAGGCATGGTGCAGCGCTTCAGCGGCCACCTTTCCGTATCCCAGGGCCGGGGCTATCCCCTCCCCGAACAATGGATCCACCCCAGCCGCGTCTCCGACCAGCAGCAGGCGGGGCACGGCGAAGCGGTTCCAGGGGCTAAACCAGTGGAGAGGATGGCCTTCCAGGTCTATCCTGGCAGGATTGTCTCCTAATGAGGCGAGAGAATCGCTGAATAGCTCGGGCAACCTGGCGCGCGGCCGGGAGGGCGCAATGCGGGCATCGTAGATCCCCCGGTTGCAATGTGGGAGGCCGCCGATCAGGGTAGGAAAATCCCAACAATATCCTTGAAGTTCGTCTTGAACCGGGGTAAAGTCGAATAAGGCGTAGCGTTCGAGGAACTGGGGCGCGGTCAGTGGGGCAAGGGTATACACCTCTAAAGCGCGGGCGACCCTGCTCTTCGACTGCCCTCCCCTCAGGAAGCGGCGGGCGGCCCCTTTGCTCCCATCTGCACCGACCACTGCCTGGGCAGAATAGGTATCCCGGGAGGTCTTTATCGTGACTCCTTGTGGGTCAATAGAAACGCCCTCGACAATCTCATTCTGGTGGATGACTGCCCCACGTTGGCGAGCTTGCTGGGCAAGATAGGTATCCAGCTCGGCGCGATGGAAAACGAGCAACTGCGGCCGGCCGCGGATGTGGATCGTGCGCTCGCCATAGACAAAGCGCACATCCTCGACCCAGGCCTGGGGGACTGGCAAGGGCAACGGCAAGCCTAAATCGCTCAGCACCACCAGTCCTAGGCGGGTCAGAGCACCCCCGCACAGCTTGTGACGCGGGTGAGTGGCTTTTTCGATCAATACCATGCGCTCAGCCCAAGACCGATCGCGCTGGAGCAGATGCAAAGCCGTAGAAAGCCCAGCCGGCCCGCTGCCGATGATAAGCAAGTCTATTTTTTGCATGGGAGTCATCTCGAAGAACAAGACGATCTTCTAGGAGCGTAGTTTACCATAGGATACACCCTGCGTAGTTCAGGGGATTGTTATAATCAAGGCTGGCGGAAAGTCACGTGTCGTGCACATGGTCGAGTGCGTGCCGCCCAGGATTTTTAATTGGATAAGTAAGTAGCACCTCATCCATCAAGGAGATCAATGACTCTGGAAGGACCTCTGCTAGGGATCGATGTTGGCACAACGCATTGTAAAGCGGGCTTGTTCCGCCTGGATGGGGACCCGATCAGCGTCTCCAGCCGGCCGACACCCTTGAGACGGTCGCCAGAGGGGAACGCGTTTTACGACCCGCAGGAACTGTGGGCGACGGTCGCCGCGGCCATCCGCGAAGTCGTCGCGGGCTGCGGGCGGGCAGGGACCATCTCCGCGATTGGCATCGCCAGCATGGCTGAGACCGGCTTGCTGGTCGACCGGAAGAGCGGCGCGCCGCGGTCGCCGCTGATCCCCTGGTTCGACCCG
>Ga0209751_10002955_pt1 | contig 16696 bp, 18 predicted proteins | sample RifCSP13_1_FD_184019 | JGI IMG/M metagenome (GOLD analysis project Ga0209751, IMG submission 184019) | Soil microbial communities from Rifle, Colorado - Rifle CSP2_sed 13_1 (SPAdes) (version 2) | ecosystem: Environmental > Terrestrial > Deep subsurface > Rock core/Sediment | place: Rifle... | reverse complement strand
GGCAGCTCGATCTGCGCCGCCACGAGATCAGCTGGCGCGGCCAGGTCGTGCCGGCCACGGCGATCGAGTTCCGCCTTCTGGCGGCGCTGGTCGAGCACATGGGCGAGTTGGTGTCGCACGCCGGACTGCTCGCGTCAGGCTGGCCGGACGTGCGCGACCCCGACCCGTTGTGGCTGAAGCCGCACCTGGCGCGGCTGCGCGACAAGCTCAACCGCATCGGCGCCCCGATGCCCACGGCCGTTCGCGCCGTTGGCTATCGCCTGGAACGCTAAGGATCGATAGCGGAGACGGCCTGAGTCCTCCTTCGAGCGGGGACGGACAAGGCGAGATAGCCGAGGCACAGCGCGACGCCCAGGACGAATGTCCCGGTCCACAGCACCGACGAACCGAGCTGGCCGAAGACGAAGCCACCGAGGGCCGGGCCGAGGAAGAAGGCGAGGCCCCACGATGAGCCCCAGATGCCCTGGTACAGGCCGCGCTGTCCGACAGGTGACATCTCGCTGACGATGACCGGTGCGACGGCCGCGCTGATGACCTCGCCCATCGTCCAGACGGCAACGGTAAGCGCGTAGAGCGGCAATGAATCGGCGAGCTCGGTCAGGCCAAAGCCGCTGCCGAGCAGCAGGGCCGCGACGGCCATCGCCAGGTAGCGCGGCCAGCGCCCCACGATCCGGCTAGTCTGCAGCGTGATCAGGACGATCAGCCCGCCGTTGACCGCGATGGCCAGGCCGTAGTCGCTCGGAAGCAGCCCGCTGGCAGCCATGGCCAGGGGCAGCGTCACCTCGCCCTGCGAATAGATCATGCCGACCAGCAAGGACAGCAGGAAGAAGGCGACCAGCATCGGGTCGCGCGCGGCCTGGCCCGCGCGCGATCTCATCGGCACCCGCGCCGCTGCCGCATGTTCTGCGGATTGAGTCTCCGGTACGCGCGCCAGCACGATCACACCGAACACGGCCGTGGTCAGCGCGTCGCCCAGGAAGATCAGGAAGTAGTCGTAGTTGGCCAGGATGCCGGCTGCGATGGGCGCCAGGGCGGCGCCCAGGTTTATCGCCCAGTAGATGTAGCCGAACGCGCGCGTCCGCTTGTCAGCCGGGACGAGGTCGACGACCGCGGCGCTGACCGCGGGCCGGTAGAGATTGGTGAAAAAGCCGAGCACGAACAGGGCGACGACGAGCAGCGACGGCTCACGAACGAGGCCAACGGCGATCATCGCCAGCGGCGTGACGAAGAAGCTGAGCATCATCACCGGCCGGCGGCCCAGGCGATCGGCCAGTTCGCCGCCGGTCAGCTGCGACAAGAACGAGCCGGCGCCGAGCACCGACACCATCAGCGCCGCATTGGCCGCGCCCATGCCCAGCCTGGCCGTCATGTAGAGCACCAGGAACGGTGCGGCAAAGCCACCCAGCCGGTTGACGACGGTGCCCAGCCACAGGAACCAGAAGGCCGGCGGCAGCTCGCGGCCGTAAAGCGAGAAGCGTGCTGAAATGCCCCGGTTCAGGCGGTGGAAGATATCAGGGCGGCGGCGCTACCAGGTCAGCACCTTGTCGGCCCACGCGGTCCAGTCGGCAAGTTCAGCCATCGATGAGCGGTGCGTGCCTGCCATAAGCTGGTCGTCGGTCAGGCCGCGCGCTTCCATGCACGTCCCGCACGCGCCAATCTCGATGCCGCGCGTCGCGCAACCGCGCAGCATCCGTTCGATGTTGTAGCTGCCCTCGGGAGTCGTTTGGCCAGCCCTGGCGCAGCCGACCGCATCGGCCATCAGGAAGACCTTGATGTCGACGCCGCCCTTCTTGGCCAGCGCCAGGCACAGTCGCAGGGCGTTGTACGGCCGCTCGTCGCCGTACGGCGCGTCGTTGAGGATGAACAGGTAGTTCATCGGCCGAACCAATTGCTGAGTCTCGATCGCTCGAACTCGCGCTTCTCGTCTAGCGCTGCGGCACTGGGCTCGCTGATGGTCACCGCCACCGGATCGGCCAGGAATGAACCGCTCGCCCTGGCCGCCTCACCGCCGCCCGTCTCCACGTAGCAGTACCCCTCCCCGCCGAAGACCGCGGCCGGTTCGCGGCCATTGAGCCGATCAACTATGCGCGCCGCGACCACCTCGCCCTGCTGCTCGGCGAAGATGCCCGCCTTGGGCAACGCCAGGCCGTTGGCGAGCGTGATCACTGTGCAGTCGCCGACGGCGTACACGCCCGGGTAGGCCGTCTCCAGGGTGCGCGGGTCGGGCTTCAGCCAGCCGCCCGGCTCGGCCAGGCCGGCGTCGATCAGCACCTGCGGGCAGCGGTGGGGCGGGACCGCGAGAAGCACGTCGAACGCCTCGACCGAGTCGTCGGCGAATTTCACCTGGCCGGCGCTCACGCTCGTCGCCTGGCGCCCGGCCACGAACTGGATGCCGCGCTCGTCCAGCAGGCGCTCGACCTTCGCGCTTTCGGTCGCGCCCACGACCGGCAGCGCGATCGACGCCGGGCTGAAGATCGAGACCTCGACCGCTGGGCCGAGCCGGTCGCGAGCCAGCAACGCGAGCTCGAAAGGCGCCGGAGGGCAGCTGTAGGGCAGGCCGAAGATACCGATGACCAGGCGCCCGCGCTCGAGTCGGTCGATCGTCCGCCGCGCCCGCTCGGCCTCCGCACGGTCCCATACGTTGATGCCGAACTCGGCCAGTCCGGGCACCGCGTCCGGCACCTGGCGCGCTCCCATGGCAATGACCAGTGCGTCGCCGGCGACGGTCAGGCCGTCGATGTCGACGCCGTGGGCGCGCGGATCGACGCGCGTGATTTCTCCCATTTCGACACTGGCGCCGGCGATGTCGGCAAGCTCGCGCCGGCCGGCCTCGATGGTGTCCATGCCGAGCGCGGCCCACGTCTTGCGCAGGCCCATCACGAAGTCTGCCCGTCGATCGACGAGTACGATCTCGAGCTCCCCCAAAGGGAGCGCACGGCGCAGGGCGGTGGCGGTGGCGAGGCCTCCGAAGCCTGCCCCGGCTATGACGACGCGAGCCACGGCTCGAAGATTACCCGGAACCCGATCGCTACCGAAGGGATACCGACCTGGCGCTGACGGTCGCGCAGAGCGGGCCTAGTCTCGGGCCATGAGCGATTTCTCGGTGAACCGATTCTCCACGCCCGACGCGGGCGGTCCGGTCACGTGTGCCGTGTGCGGCTGCCGCCTGGTCGGCCTGACCGGCCTGCTCGATGGCGCGTATCGACACTTCCCCTCGATGAAGGCGGGCCAGGACGCGCGCGGTTGCCGGCGGCGCTGGACTCGGCCGCCGCCTGACGGCTGCGCGGCGACGCGAAGTCGCCGAACTCATGCGGACGAACTCAGATGATCGAGATAGCCCTGTTCATTCTTGTCGTGGCCACAGGCATCGTCGTGGTCGAGTGGTGGAAGGGCCCCGAGATCCCGCGCTGAACCGCGCTTAACGCCCTGCGGGTAGCTCGAGCACGAACTGGCTGCCCTTCGGGGCGCGGTCCTCGGCGCGCAGGTCGCCGCCCATCGAGCGCGCCAGGTGCCGCGCGGCGAACAGGCCGATGCCCGAGCCACGCGGCGAATCGTCGAGGCGCACGAAGGGCTCGAAGATGCGCTCGCGCCAATCGGCCGGGATGCCCGGCCCGTCGTCGGTGATGGCCAGGTAGACCCGCCCGGCTGCCCCCCAGCCGTAGATGTCGATGGTGCCCTCGGCCGGGGCGTACTTGGCCGCGTTCTCGAGCAGGTAGCCGAGCAGCCGCCGGAGCAGCTGCGCCGAGGCGTACGCCTTGAGCGGTCGCTCGACGAAGCTGGCCGCGAGGCGCTGGCGGCGGAAGAGCGGCGCCAGCTCGCGCGCCGTCTCGTCGACCACCTCGGCGACGTCGAGCGCGATCACCGGGCCGCTGTCGGGCTGGAGCACGCGCAGGCTGGCCAGGATCGAGTCGACCGTCTGGTCGAGCCGGTCGACCTGCTCGAGCGCATTGTGCTCCCAGGCTGACGCTTCCGAGGCCTCGTCGCGCCCGGCCATCCGCCGCGTGGCGTTGCCGAGCAGCTCGACATAGGCGCGCACCACGGCGAGCGGCGTGCGCAGCGCGTGGGTGACCACGGCGATCAGGTGGGCACGCGCCTCGTCGATCGCGCGCAGGCTATCGAGCTGCGCCTCTGCCTCGCGCTGCAGCCGGTTGCGCTCGACGATGCCGGCCAGCAGCCCGGCCAGTGCCTCCAGAAAAGCCACGTCGCGCCGGGTGAACTGGCGCCGGCGGATGGTCTGCACGTTGAGCACGCCCACCACCTGGTCGTTCCAGATCAGGGGCACCGAGCACATCGAGGTGAACTTGAGCTGGTCGACACCGCGGATCCAGTGGAAGCGCCGGTCGCGATGGACGTTGACGCTCGTCGTCGGCCGGCGCATTTTGGCCACGATGCCGGTGATGCCCACGCCCAGCGGCAGGCGCGCCACGCCGATCTGCTCGGGGTCCAGGCCGTTGGTCGCGGCGAGGGTCACGCCGGCCCCGTCGCGGTCGAGCAGGTAGAGCGAGCACACCTCGGCCTGCGCGGCGGCCGTGGCGCGGTCGACGATGGTGCCCATCAGCTCGTCCCAGGTGCGCGCCGAGCCGACCAGGCGCGCCACCTCGGCCAGGAATTCGAGCTCCTCCAGCCGCCGCGTGCGGGCGCTTGGCCGGCGCGTGACCTGCTGGCTTCCGATCACCACGGGGGTACCATAACCAGCCTATTTCGGAACGGAGGCGACCGATGACGGACACCCTCACGCGCGGCGCTGCGAACCAAGCCGGCGCGCACATCAACAAGGACGCCTATGCCCAGGCGCAGGACTTCCTGCCGCTCAAGGGCATCGACTACGTCGAGTTCTGGGTCGGCAACGCGCGCCAGGCGGCGGCCTACTACCGCGCGCTGTGGGGCTTCACGCCGGTGGCCTACGCCGGGCTGGAGACCAAGATCCGCGACCGCTCCTCGTACGTGATGGCTCAGAACGACATCCGCTTCGTGTTCACCGCGCCGCTCACGCCCGATGGTGAGATCGCCGAGCACGTCCACCGCCACGGTGATGGCGTGCACGACATCGCCTTCGCCGTCGACGACGTCCGATCGGCGTGGCGCGAGACGACCGGCCGCGGCGCCCGCTCGTACCTCGAGTACGCCGAGGCCGGGTCGGACGAGGACGGCAGCTTCCGGCGCAGCGCGGTGCACACCTACGGCGAGGTGATCCACTCGTTCATCGATCGCTCCGACTATCACGGTGTCTTTGCCCCCGGATTCCGCAAGATCAAGAAGCCGCCACGCGCCGCGGGCGGCCTGTCGCTGCTCGAGATCGACCACTGCGTGGGCAACGTCGAGCTGGGCGACATGAACAAGTTCGTCGACTACTACCGCGACGTGTTCGGCTTCAGTCAGCTCATCCACTACGACGACAAGGTCATCCACACCGATTACTCGGCGCTGATGAGCAAGGTCATGACCAACGGCAACGGGCGGATCAAGTTCCCGATCAACGAGCCGGCCTCGGGCAAGAAGAAGAGCCAGATCCAGGAGTACCTCGACTGGTACCTGGAAGCGGGCACCCAGCACATCGCGCTGCGCACCGAGGACATCGTCGGTACGGTCCGCCAGCTACGCGAGAACGGCATCGAATTCCTGAGCATGCCGCACGAGTACTACGCGGCGCTGCCCGAGCGCGTCGGGGATGTGGGCGTGCCGATCGACGTGCTCGAGGAACTGGGCATCGAGGCCGATCGGGACGAGGAGGGCTACCTGCTCCAGATCTTCACCCGGCCGGTGCAGGATCGGCCGACCTTCTTCTTCGAGATCATCGAGCGCCACGGTTCGCGCGGCTTCGGGGTGGGCAACTTCAAGGCCCTGTTCGAGGCGATCGAGCGCGAGCAGGCGTTGCGCGGCAACCTCTGAGCGGCGGTTGCACGCCCGCGAACCCGATCTTGCGCCAAATTCAGTGAGGCAACCACTAATCGGATAGATCAGGGGCAGACCTGGGCCAATTCGACGGTTGTTCGAGATCGAGCAACATGCCGGCCCGTGTCCCGCACGCGCACGCGGCGTCGACCGGCGACTGTCTGCTTAGCGGTTATGCCATTGAAATTCGCCCAGAAAGACAGGGCGCGGATCACGCCATCAGGCTTGTGGAGCCAGCCACGCATGAGTCGGCCGTCGGCGGGGAAGGCCGAGCGCAGCGCTGCCGAGTGAGCGCGTACGCGCCGCCTGTTGGTGGCGCTCTCCGCGAAGACGACCCATGCGCTCACCGATCGGACCTGCCAGCCACGTCCGCGGCCGATCGCCGCAGCGTGGCGCAGCCGAACGTCCATCGTCGTGAGCAGGTCCTCGAGCGAAACGAACTCGGTCTTGAGCTCAATCACCAGGAGCGAGCCGGTCGAAGCGTGGAACGCGAGGATGTCGATCACACCGCGCTCGCGGTACACCGCGAATGACACCTCCGGGGCATGGATCCAGCCGGGCAACCGATCGAGATAGCGTGCCAACTCCTCGTGCAGAGCCGCGTGACCCTCGTTCATGAGCCGGTCGAGCTCGCCGTGGGGGAGCCGCAGCGTGATGTCCAGTCGAATGTCCAGCGCCGCCGCGACCCCGCGCAGGGCACGGGTGGAGACGTGCTCAATGTGTCCGCGTTCGATCAGCGAGACGACTCCGGGCGAAACGCCGGCCTTCTGGGCGACATCCGTTTGGCGCCAACCGCGACGGATCCGAACTGCTCGGAAGGCGGCGCCGACCCGCATGTCGTCCACGCAGCGGGAGTCTGATGAGCGGCACTTATCGCTCGCTTATCGCGGCGCAACGAAAATCGGCTGAGCGGCCGGGTATTGTGTGGATCTGAAGTCGTCGCGGAGGGAGTGACAAATGTCGGCTACGCGATGGGCAAGGATAGGCTACAGCCTGGTGGCCTGGCTGTTCGCGATCGCGGCGGTGGTGCAGGTCTACCTCGCCGGCCAGGGCGTGTTCGTGACCAACGGCAACTTCGAGTTGCACCGCAATGTCGGCTACGGGATCGGCATCCTCGGCCTGATCCTGCTCGTGCTCGCCTTTGCGGCGCGCATGCCGCTGCGCGTCATCGGCGCCACGGCGCTGCTCTTCGCGCTGATGATCCTCCAGTCGGTCTTCGTGTTTATGCGCACCGACCAGCCCAACATCGCCGCGCTGCACCCGGTCAACGGCTTCCTGATCGTCTTGCTGGCGGTGTGGATCGCCTGGCGCGGGTTGGGCTACATACGCGCGCCGCTCCCGCCTGAGCGGCCACGCCCGGCCACGCCGCCGCCTCCGCCGCAAGCGCCGGCACCGGTCGCCGACGAGGACGCCTAGGCCCGCCTTTTCAATGGCCGCTTGAAGGCACGAGCAGCCAGCGGCAGCCAAGCAGATCGACCCGGTGCTCGATGTGCCCGACACGGATGGTGAACGTGGGCTGACCGCCGGCTGACACGCGCAGCGTCTGGCGGCCGATCGACGTATCGCGTGCGCCGCGGCCGGCGAGCGAGGGGCGGAACTGCAGGCCGAGCTGGCGCAGCAGGCTCAACGTTGTCGCGCGGACATCAGTGACCGGCAGCTCGACCGCAGCGAGCCGGCCGACCGTGCCGACCGGGTGGAGCTGCTCGGCGCGAGCGCTCCGCTCGGCGGCACGCCATTCCGCGGCGTCCGTGTCGTGCTCGATCAGGAACGTCAGCCCCAGGTCCGGATCGGGCTCCGGCAGGCGGCCGATACGCCAGCGCACGGTGTCACCGTCGGGCCGTCGACGCTCGCCCTCGATCGGGTCGGAGATCGGCGCACCCTGGGCGCGCAAGCGCGCCACATCCGCCGCCAGGTCGTCCGAGGCGAGGGCCATCCCCGCGTACATCGCCGGCGCCGGCGCCGGCGCCGCGGCCAGCAGGCCAACGACGTGCGCTCCCCACCATGATGTCGCGGCAAGGGCCTGGTCGAACACGCCCATCAGCTCGATGTAGCTGTCGCCCAGCCAGATCAGCCGGTTGAACGTGCCGTGCGCGTCGTGCCGGCCGCCGCCGGTGGCGCCCAGGCCGAGTTCGGCCGCGAGCTGTCCCGCCGCGGCGTCGGGGTCGGCGCAGGCGAGGATCACGTGGTCGATCGCGACTAGCACGAAATGACTGTATTTGAGTCGCGGCCACATCTACTATCGATTAGGCCGTGATGTTGGGACGCGAAGGACGCGCCAGGTTCGCAGCGTTGCTGGTTGCTGCGCTGTTGCTGCTGCCCGCGCCGGCGGGAACCCGCTCGGCCTTCACCCAAGCGGCGAGTAGCTGGACCATCGTCGGCGCCGGGGACATCGCCGTGTGCGGCGCGAACCAGCGCGACTCGGCCACCGCCGCGCTGGTGGCGGGGATCCTTGCGGGCCACCCGAACGCCACCGCGTTCACCGCCGGCGACAACGTCTACCCGGACGGCTCGAGCACCAACTTTGGCAACTGCTACCAACCGACGTGGGGCGCGTTCCGCTCGCGCACCCGGCCTGTCCCGGGCAACCACGACTACTACAACAACCCCGGCGCGGCGGGCTACTTCGGCTACTTCGGCAGGCGGGCCGGTCCGCAGGGGCGCGGCTGGTACCGCTTCGATGCCGGCACATGGCGGGTATACGCGCTGACCAGCGAATGCAGGAAGAGGTCGAGGTGCTATCGGCGGCAGTACGCCTGGCTCAAGGCAGACCTGACGAGCTATCCCCACCAATGCGTGCTCGCCATCTGGCACCGGCCGCGCTTCAGCTCCGGGGCGGGCCACGGCAGTTCGACGCGCATGGCGCCGGTCTTCCGGCTGCTGTACCAGAAGGGCGCCGAGATCGTGATCAGCGGCCACGACCACGGCTACGAGCGCTTCGCCCCGACAGATCCGACAGGTGCGATCAATGCCGCGGGCGGCCTGCGTCAGTGGGTGGTCGGGACGGGCGGGGCGAGCCTGTACGGCTTCGGGGCCGCGCTGCCCGCGAGCGAGGTGCGCGACGCCACCAGCCATGGCGTCCTGCGGTTGGATCTCCACCCCGGCGCGTACGACTGGCAGTTCCTGCCCATCGCGGGCGACGACTTCACCGATTCCGGCACCGGCACCTGCCACTGACCGTTCGCTTCTAAACTCGGGCGCAATGAAGATCGCCCACGCTCGCGAGCGGAACGCGCCGGCCGGCGCGCGCTGGCTGGACCTGGAGACTGCCCGCCGGCGCGCCGTCCAGCGTGACGAACGGCTGGCTCACAACAGCGTGCTCTTCCGCCAGCAGGTGGCGACGCTCGACGAGCACCTCGCGCGCGGCCTGCGCGTCGCGGCGCTGGCGGGGATCAGCGAAAGCTTCGTGCCCAACGACGCCGAGGACGACGCCGTGGCGGATGCCTCAGACCTGATCTTCGGGCCGCCCATCCTGCGGCCGGCCAGCGTGCGCGACTTCTACGCCTTCGAGCGTCACGTGAGCACGATCTGGTCACGTCGTGGCCAGGACATCCCCGAAGCGTGGTACCGGCTGCCGATCTTCTACTTCTCCAACGTGTCCGAGATTCGCGGACCGGAGGAGCCGGTGTGGCCGCCACACGGCTCGACCGAGCTCGACTATGAACTGGAAATCGCGGCGCTGATCGACACGCCTGCGCGGGACCTGAACTCCGAGCGCGGCGAAGAGGCGATCGGCGGCTTCATGATCATGAACGACTGGTCGGCGCGCGACCTGCAGCGTGACGAGACGACGGTCCGCCTGGGCCCGGCCAAGGGCAAGGATTTCGCGACCACCCTGGGGCCGTGGCTGGTCACGCCCGACGAGCTGGTCGACGCGCGCTCGGGCAAGGCGTACGACCTGACTGCCACCGCCGAGGTGAACGGTCGCGAGCTCAGCCGGGGCAACCTGGACACCATCGGTCACAGCTTCGGCGCGATGATCGAACGGGCCTCGGCCGATGTTCGATTGGTGCCCGGAGACGTGATCGGCTCGGGCACCGTGGGCGGCTGCTCCCTGCTCGAGATCAGGGACGATTCGGGCTTCGGTCGGTACCTCCAGCCGGGCGATCGGGTGACCCTGCGGGTGGATCGCCTGGGCGAGCTCTCGTCACCGATCGTGGAACGCGCGGCGTGACCGATAACGAGCACGGCCACCCGCGTCAACCACCAGCCGACTCGTGCTCAACCTGCACGTCCCGAGCGCGGCTGCGGTCGACGCCTCGGTAGACTGACCCCGATGTTCTACGTCAGTCGCGGCGACGTCCCCCATAAGCGCCACACCCAGCACCGCGCGCCCGATGGGACGCTCTATGCCGAGGAGCTGTTCGGCATGGAGGGCTTCACCGGCCGCAGCTCGCTGCTCTACCACCTGGTGCCGCCAACGCGCACACACCAGATCGAGAAGGTGCGCGAGCTGCACAACGAGACGGTCGACGATGGGCTGCACCGCCACCGCCTGGTCAAGACCGGCGTCATCGCAACTCACGGCAACATCGTCGACGGCCGCGTGCCGCTGTTCTTCAACAGCGACGTCCTGATGGGCGTCGTCCGACCTACCGAGGGGCTGCCTGACAACGTCTTCTACCGCAACGGCGAAGCGGACGAGATGCTCTTCGTCCACGAGGGGACCGGCGTCTTCGAGAGCAACTTCGGACCGTTGCGTTACGGGCCAGGCGACTACATCGTCATCCCGATCGGCACGACATGGCGCCTCAACCAGGACGCCGGCGTCGGCCAGCGCATGCTGTATCTCGAGTCGCCCTCCGAGATCGTTCCGCCGAAGCGTTACCGCAACGATTGGGGCCAGCTGCTCGAACACTCGCCGTTTTCCCAGCGCGACATCCGCGTGCCCGACGAGGCGCCGGCGCACGGCGAGAGCGGCCAGTTCGTTATCTGGGTGCGTATGCGCGGCCGGATCACCGCCTATCACTATCGGCACCATCCGTTCGACGTCGTCGGCTGGGATGGCTATCTGTACCCGTTCATCTTCAATATCGGCGACTTCGAGCCGATCACCGGGCGCGTCCACCAGCCGCCGCCTGTGCACCAGACCTTCGCCGGGCGCAATTACGTGGTGTGCTCATTCGTGCCGCGCAAGTTCGACTACCACCCGCTCGCCATTCCGGCGCCCTACAACCACTCGAACATCAACAGCGACGAGGTCATCTACTACGTCGCCGGCAACTTCATGAGCCGCCGCGGCGTGGAGATCAGCTCGTTCACGCTGCACCCCGCGGGCATCCCCCACGGCCCGCATCCGGGCACGGTCGAAGCGTCGATCGGCAAGGAGGCGACAGAGGAGCTGGCGGTGATGGTCGACACCTTCCACCCGCTCAACCTGACCCGCGAAGCGGCACGCCTCGAGGACGAGTCCTACCCCTACTCGTGGCTGCCGCCGGACAACCCCGACGAGAACGCCCAGGCGCTTTCCGAGCGCGGACCGGAGGCCTTCCCGGACTAAGCTGCCGGCGATTCCTGCAGGGGGTCGAACCAGCGCAGGCCCTGATAGCGCGCGAAGCCGCGGTCGGTCGTGGCCAGGCGAGCGCCGTGTTCGATTGCCAACGCCGCAAGGTGAGCGTCGCTTACCAACGGACCTCGTGCCTGGCCTTTGACGGCCACCTCGGCCAGGATGGCCCAGTGGCGCTCGGTCGGCTCCGCCACGCGGAAGTTCGGCAGTGCCAGCCATTCCTCGATCGTTTCGAGCGCTGCGGCCACCTCGAGGGGCGTGGAGAAGACGCGTGGGTGGGTCGATATGCGAACGAACGCCAGCAGGCTGACCAGGCCGACTCGGACATCTTCCGCACTGCTCAGCGTTAGCTCGAGCCAAATGCGCGCGACTTCGTGCCGCGGGCTCAGGCTGTCACGGGAGTACAGGAGGACGTTGGCGTCGATCAGGATCACCTGTGCCAGGGCCCCTCGAGCTCTTCGATCAGGGCACCGATGTTGTCGATCGAGATGCCCGGCCGCAGACCCATCGGGCTGGTACGTACCTTGAACCCCTTCTGCCTCTGCCCTCGGTCTGGGTTCTCCAGGCCGACGCGCAGCGCTTCGTTCACCACCGCCCGAAACGGGCGACCACTGCGCCTTGTCTCGGCCGTGAGCTTCGCGGCGACATCGTCATCGAGAGTGAGCGTGGTTCTCACCGGCACATCCTGAAGACTACTGCATAAACATCATGATGCCTATTCGCGTTCAGTCAGCAACTCTCAACGACGCATGTTGGCCGACAGCGCTTATCGCCCGATCACCTCGCGATCCACATCGGATGGTCCGCGTGGTCGCGAGCTATCGTTGAGCGGTGGACAGCCTGGTGGCGCGCCTCGACGCGGTCGGAAAGCGACTCGCCGAGCACGCCGCACGTGAGACCCCGCGCGGCCTGACCGAGCCTGACCCGGGCGGCACGGAGCGCTGGGAGGCGGGTCAGGTGTGGGCGCACATGGCCGAGTTCGTCGGCTACTGGCGGCGCGAGTTGGAGAATGTCGTCACGGCGTTCAGCGGGACGCCGGTGCCCTTCGGCCGGACCAAGGACGACCCAGCCCGAGCGGCGGCGATCGAGACCGGTCGCCACGAGCCGATCCCGGCCCTGATGAGCCGGGTCCACGAGGACGTGGCTGCATTCGAGTCCTACCTCGGATCGTTGAACAGCGACGATTGGATAGCGGTCGGCTTGCATTCACGTCTGGGAGAGATGGGCGTGGCAGCGATCGTCCAACGCTTCGTGGTCGGCCACCTCGAAGAGCATGCCGACCAACTCGACGGGTTGCGGTGAGGGTCTACCTGGAGGTCGGCCGGAAGAAATCCTTCGCCTCGGCGGTCGAGTGGCCTGGCTGGAGCCGCAGCGGAAAGACGGAAGAAGAGGCGGTCGATGCACTCCTCCGCTACGGAGAGCGCTACGGCCGATCGCTCGGCTTGGAGGTTTCCAAGCTCGGGCTGCCGGCGAGGGCCGCGGCGGTCGAGATCGTCGAGCGGCTTGAGGGCAACGCGACGATCGACTTCGGCGCCCCGGGCGTGGTCCCCGAGCTGGACCGCCAGCCGGTCAGCGACGCGCGCCTGGACGAGTTGGTCGGCCTGTTGCGCGCGGCGTGGCGCGCGTTCGATCGCGTTGCTGGCGCGGCTGCCGGTCGGACGCTGGCGCCGGCCGGGCCGCGCGGCGGAGGGCGGGCACTCGACAAGATCAGGAGCCATGTGGCAGAAGCGGACGCGGCCTACCTGAGGGCGCTCGGCGGGGTGCCCGGACCCAACTCGTCGTGGTCGCAGATTCAGCAAGATTTCGTCGACGCCGCGTACGCCCGGGCGCGGGGCGAGCTACCGGACGAAGGGCCGCGCGGCGGTAAGCGCTGGCCGGCGCCGTACGCCATCCGCCGTTCGGCATGGCATGCGCTCGACCATGCCTGGGAGATCGAGGACCGGAGCGCGGGCTAGCTGCGCCGTCCGCGGCCCTCGCTCAGGACGCTGACGAGAATCGAGATCACGTTCTGCGGCCGCTCGGCCAGGCGGCGCATGTAATACGGGTACCACTGCGTGCCGTAGGGCACGTAGACGCGGACGGTCTGGCCGGCCGCGACCAACCGCTCGTGCAGGTCGCGCCGAATGCCGTACAGCATCTGGAATTCGTAGCGCTCGGGCCCGATCCCGTGCGCGCCGGCGAACGCGAGCGCGTGATCGACCATCCGCTCGTCATGCGTCCCCAGGGCCGGATATCGACCATCCAGCAGCAGCCGCTCGGTGAGCGCCATGAAGCTCGCGTCGACCTCCTCGCGCGACTTGAATGCCACGCGGCCCGGCTCGTCGTAGGCACCCTTGCACAGTCGCACGCGGATCTGCTCGCGGTTGAGCAGGTCAATGTCGTCTTCCGAGCGACGCAGGTAGGACTGGATGACGGCTCCCACCTCGGGGTATTCGCGGTGCAGCGCGTGAACGATGCCCAGGGTGGCGTCGGTCTTGGTGTGGTCCTCCATGTCGATGCGCACAAAGGCACCGACTTCGCGCGCTCGCCTGACGATGCGACCGACGTTCGCCAGGCAGAAGCCGGGGTCCATCTCGAGACCCATCTGCGTCAGCTTGAGCGACACGTTGGCCTCCAGGCTGCGGTCGGCCAGGGCGTCGAGCGTCTCGATGTAGCGATCCGCCGCCGCGGTCGCCATTTGCTCCGACTTGACTGACTCGCCGAGCACGTCGACCGTCCAGCGCATGCCCTGGCCACGCAGGCTTTCGAGCGTGTTGAGCGCGTCGCTCAAGGTGTCCCCGGGGACGAAGCGGCGGACCATCCGGCGCGTGAGCGGGATCGCCGTGGCGATGCGGCCCAGGAAGCGCCGGTGCGAGGCCCACAGGAAGAGCAGGCGCATCAAGCGGCCGGGAACGTCGCGGATGCGCAGCCGCGCGGCACGGGCGTGCGCCTCGGCCTCGCGCCGGCGCTCGACCTCGGCCACGATCGTGGGCGCCGGCACGACGCCGTCGAGTGTGCCGTCGGGCTGGCGATAGAGGCGGCAGCCCAGGGTGATCGGATCCTCGGGCGGCGGCGGCACGACGTCGCGGCCGTCGATGCGCAGCGTGGGCGAGCCGTGGAAGCCGAGGCCCGCCGCATTGTCGATGTCGCTGACGTAGACCCGTTCGATGAGCGGCGTGCGCCCGTTGTCGGCCAGCGCCGCGCGGGCAATGGCCTCGGCGCGTTCGACATGCGGGCAATCGAGCGTGGCCAGCAGTTCGACGCGCATCACTTCGGCCGAATCAGATCAGCCCCGGGCATCCCCGCAACAGGGTCATGTGGCACTCAAACAGCCGACCACTTGGTCCGGCAGCCCCGGCTCACCGGAGTAGCCGGCGCCGGTCACGAAGTCGTACGGGCTGCCGGTCCACTGGCCGGGCAGGCCGAGGTAGGTGGTCGGCTGGCCTTCGCCCACGAAACCCGTCCAATCGGGCGACTGGAAGCCGGCGCTGTCATAGGGCGCGACGGCGACGACGCCCTTGATCAGCTCGCCCCTCCGCTCGAGCAGCCAGCGGCCGCGGAAATCGGGGTCGGCGGCCAACGCGCCGCGGACGTACCAACGCTCGACGACGTCAGCCGGCGTGTCGGTCCACGAAACGTCAGGGCCGGTGAAAGAGCGCATCTCGGTGATCTGCCACGGACCGTCGACTTCCATCTGGGAGTCGAGCATGGCGGTCGCCTCGGCGTATTCGGCCGAGTCAGCGGCAGGAGTGGTCCAGCCATTGATGCAGTCGGCACTCGGAGCGCCGCCGATCGCGCCCGTCGAAGAAGGCCCGGGAGTTGCCGTTCCCTGGGTGGGCAGAAGGATGGTGGTCGAGGTCGGGTTTGGCTGGCCGGTGGGCATGGGTTGGGCCGACGCCGATGGCAGTTCGGTCGGTGGCCAGGTCGTGATCGCAACCGGCTCCTCGTAGCAGGCGCCGACCAACCCGACGATCAGCACGCCCAAGGCCAACGCCTGCGCCAGCGGGGCAGCCCCACATTGCTGCATCACTCGCGGGCCGTGTCGGCCTCCAACGTTCGGCCGAGCTCCTCCGTGCGCCGATAGGCCGCCCAGACCGCCTCCGAAAGGACGGTCCGCAGGCGGCCCGACTCGAGCTCGTGCAGCGCCGCGGCGCTGGTGCCGCCGGGCGAGGTGACCATGTTGCGCAGCTGCGCCGGGTGCATGCCGCTCGACTTGGCGAAGAGCGTGCTGCCCTCGAGCGTCTCGATCACCATGTCGTGGGCGACGTGGCGCGGGAAGCCGAGGTGGACGGCGGCGTCGATCAGCGCCTCCATGACCAGGAAGACGTAGGTCGGTCCGGTGCCGCTCACGGCGGTGGCCATGGCGACGAACTTCTCGTCATCGACCTCGAGCTGGACACCGAGGCTGCCGAGCAGGACGCGCGCCTGGTCGCGCTGGGTGTCGGTCACTTCGGGAGTCGCGTACCAGACGGTCATGCCGCGGCCGAGCTGGGCCGGCGTGTTGGGCATGCTGCGCACGATCTGGCGGTGACCGAGGGTATTGGTCAGCGCCTTGGTCGTCGCGCCGGCGATGATGCTGATCACCAGCTGACCATCCCCGAGGTGCGGCGCGATCTCGCGTCCGACACGGGCGAGCATCTGCGGCTTGATGGCCAGCACGACCACGTCGGCATGTTCGACGGCGCTGACGTTGTCCTCGACGGTACGGATGCCGTAGCTGCTGATCAGCTCGCTGCGTCGTTCGGCGCGCGGGTGACTGGCAATGATCTGGCTCGCCTCGACCTGCTTGCCGCGCAGCAGGCCGGCGATCATCGCCTCGGCCATCACGCCCGAGCCGACCGTGGCGATCGTTGCCTTCCTCAGCGACATCGCGGCGAGTGTAGTGCCCCAACAGGCGCGATCGGGCACAACCCCTCGGGCAGTCAGTCACTTGTTCGCCACCGGCGAAACAAAAGCCAAGTTCAGACTCCTGCGCGCGGTCGGAGGTGCTCAACTCGGCCGGACGTTCGCCCATGGCGACGAAACGGCAAGGTTGGACGGCCTGCCTGGCCGATATTTCGCCACCGGCGAACAGGTCGATGTCAAGCTGCTTTCGCTTCCCCCAATAGAAAGAACCGCGACGTCGTCGTGACGTGTGTGTCGACGAAGCCGGCTTCGCTCAGGGCGTGCTCGAGCTCCTCGGACTGCCAGTAGACCTTGACGATCTTGAATTCGCGGCCGTCGTCCAGGCGGCGAACGGACATGTCGTCGGACGGCTGGGGGTGATCGGTGGCGCCCGACTCGGGGTCGCGGCGTGAGTCGATGAAGGCGAAGCGCCCGCCC
>Ga0209751_10002953_pt1 | contig 16702 bp, 11 predicted proteins | sample RifCSP13_1_FD_184019 | JGI IMG/M metagenome (GOLD analysis project Ga0209751, IMG submission 184019) | Soil microbial communities from Rifle, Colorado - Rifle CSP2_sed 13_1 (SPAdes) (version 2) | ecosystem: Environmental > Terrestrial > Deep subsurface > Rock core/Sediment | place: Rifle... | reverse complement strand
CAAAGCATCCCTTACCCGGCCAAGATAATCGAGCGCTTCCTGCGCCCAGCCCAAGGTATCGCAAATACTCCCATACGCGCGGATTGCCCCTTCTATCAGAGCGAACTCGCGATTGGCAAGCGCCCATTCCTGCGCGCTGCGAATGTTTTCGATCTCGCCGGTCAGCTCGGCAACCGCTTCACGCTGCGCGGCGCTTCGTAAGCGTCCCTCTTCATTGCTTAGAAGAGTCATGTAATATGCGCCGTGGTGGGCTCTTGCTTGGGCTTGTTCTCGATGCTGAGTCGATAGTTGCTCATGAGCGAATTGTCGGATCAATTCGTGCAGGTCGTATCGTCCAGCGCCGCTTCGCCTGATCAATGATTTCGTAACGAGCGCCGAAAGCGTCGATAGGCTCGCGCCGGCCACCGCTTCTGCCGCCTCGCGTTGGAATCCACCATGGAATACCGAGAGCCGAAGCAGAACCCTTTGTTCCTCTTCAGTAAGCAGTTTCCACGAATGATCGAAGACCGCGCGCATGGAACGATGACGTGCGGGTAGGTCTTTGGCGGAAATGGACAGAAAGTCCAACCCACGCTCGATCTCTCGCGCGATTTCATGGCAGGAGAGGGACCGCACCCAGGCCGCGGCGAGTTCAAGCCCCAGAGGTGTGCCGCCCACCAATTGGCAGATGCGAACGATGGCGGGATAGTCGTCTGTCGTTGGGCTAAATCGCACGTTGGCGCGGCGGGCGCGTTGCAGGAACAACTCCACGGATGTTCCCTCTGAACCTCCGCTTTCAGGGATGGGCAATCCTTGAACTTCAAACACCCATTCGCCCTGCAACCCCAAAGACTCGCGGGATGTGACCAGCAGTTTTACCTGCGTGGAGCGCTCCAACAATTCAGCGAATAGCTCAACGACTGCCGAGTCACTCAAAAGATGCTCGAGGCTGTCGACCAGAAGAAGGATTTGTTTGTTGTTGAGATAGTTGAACAGCTGTGACTTGGGGTCAGTAGAACTATCACTCTGAAATGCAAAATCGGTTGAATTGGCAATCACCGGGATGACAAGGCGCGATGAATGGACGTGGACAAACGAACCAAAACAAATGCCATCCGAAAAACGATCCTGTATCTGTGATGCGGTCTCGATGGCAAGGCGCGTCTTGCCAATGCCGCCGGGACCGACGAGGGTCAGCAGCCGGCATTGCGGATCGCGCAGCAGGTTGCCGAGTTCATCCACTTCCCCGGAGCGCCCTATTAGAGGAGTCGGGAAGACAGGGAGGTTGATGCGAGGCCTGGATGCGCTTTGGGCTGGGGAAACGCCTGGGTGAGCAACCCACTTCAATGAAGGAGGGAGGCGGTCAATCGTCAGCTCACCGCGAGCCACCTGGACAAACGTCTTACGCTCCGCTAGGGGAACCTCGACGCAGTTCGCGATCAGTTCAGCAATTTGAATCGAGGGCCGTCGTTCGTCGAATTCGAATTTGCGAAGCGCAGAGACAGAACACCCAACGCGTTCGGAGAATTCCTTACGCGTGAACCGGAGGTCGTCTCGTTTCTGACGCAGCCATTCGCCAAAAGTGACGGGGGAGACCATCTAAGTCGTTTGGAATGAGGAGCGCCGAGCGCTGAGTGTAGCACCGTTTGTGACACTTTAGTGCCACCCAGGACGCGGGCTGGCGATGTTGAATAGGGGCATGAAAGCAGGATTGCTTCAAGCCAAACCCTACCTAGTGCGGGAAGAAGGAGAAAGGTTTCAATCGTTGGGCGTGCTGGTCTCTGTGAAGGCAAGCACGGAGCAAACAGGTGGGGGATTCAACCTGTTTGACGTGATATGTCCGATCGACTTTGCGACGCCCCTTCACATTCACTATGCCGAAGATGTGGCCGTATTTGTGATCGAAGGTGCGATCAAGTGTTTCTGGGGCGATGAAAAGGAGCGGGCGGGCATTGGCTCCCTTTTTTTTCAGCCGCGCGGCACGCCGCATGGATTCCGGGTGGAGGGCGATGGGCCTGCACGGATCCTGTACATGACCGTTCCAGCAGGTTTTGATCAATTGGTTCTTCAAGGCGTCAGCTCAACCAGGAATCTTAAGCTGACTGCCGTCGCGCGCCACAAGATCGAGATTCTTGGCCCTTTGCCCGAATGATCACGAAAAAAGGAGATTGACCATGAAAACGACTCTTCGCCTGAAACTCGCAGCTGTTCTGCTCGTCGCCGCGCTCTCAGCATGCTCAGTGTCCGTTCCTTTCCTTAAATCCGTAACCGGCTCCGGCGATGTTATCACCATCACCAACGATAGCGCCGACTTTGACCGGGTGGTGATCAGCCACGCCTTTCAAGCTTCCATCCAGCAGGGCGAGGTCTTCTCAGTCGTCATTCGGATCGACGATAACCTCGAAGAGTACTTGGAGGTCACCCAAGTCGGCCGGACCCTATCGGTTGGGCTTCGCCCCCAACTCACCTTCGGGATCAGCCGCCCGACCCTCGAGGCCGAGATCACCATGCCGGTGCTCACCGCCATTGAGGCGAGCGGAGCAAGCCGTGTCGCGCTTGCCGGCTTCGAATCCCAGGAGGACCTCACAGTGGATTCTTCGGGCGCCAGCTCGGTCACAGGCGATATTCATGCTGGCAGTGCGACGGTGCAGGCCTCGGGCGCCAGCAACATTTCACTTGCCGGGACCGGCGAAGAGCTTGTTCTCGAAGTCAGCGGCGCCAGCTCTGCCGATCTGGAAGAGTTCGTCGTCTCGGGGGTTCACGCAGTCCTTAGCGGCGCCAGCACAGCCGTCGTCAACACCTCGGGCGCTCTCGCTGTCGACGCAAGCGGGGCATCCCATCTCACCTATGTCGGGAACCCTGCGCTCGGAAGCATGCAGACCTCTGGCGCCTCGAGCGTTGGGGAGAGATAGCCTCAAACATCCATCAATCACTGCTTCCAGCCACGAAGGAGGAGTAAGAATGAATGCCAATACCGAGATCCGCGAAACACGACCGGGCCTGTCAATAGCCCTGCTGCTGACTGGGACTATGCTGGTAGGGTTCTCGATGGGGCGCTGGCTGGCTCCGCTGGCCGCCTGGATCGGGCCGGTTCTCATCATCCGCTACGCTCGCGATCACAAGGCGTGGCGCGGCTACCCCCTCGTTCTTGCCGCCTGGATCCTGGCGGTGTTCATTGGGTTCGGGGCGTTCTTCAACCCGCCGCTGGGAGTCTTCATCGTTGTCGGAAACGGACTCCTGATGAGTCTGCCCTATCTCGCCGACCGCCTCCTGTTTGCGCGGCTCAAGGGTTTCTCGCGCACGCTCGTCTTTCCGCTGGCGGCGACGACCCTCGAGTTCCTCTACATCCACACAAACCCGGTCGGCACCTGGGGCGGGACGGGCTTCACCCAGTATGGGAACCTGCCGCTCATGCAGCTCGCTTCCGTGACGGGAACGATTGGGATCACATTCCTGATGGGATGGTTCGCTTCGGTCGCCAATTGGACCTGGGAGAACCGGGGTCGTGGCCGTGAGATTCGCAGGGGACTGGCAGCCTTTGGGACGGTCCTCGCCGTCGTGTTCATCTTCGGGTTTGTGCGCCTGAACTTCGCCCCATCCAGCGAGACCGTTCGTGTAGCCGGGATCACCCCCCAATCGCTGAATACCCTGGCCGAGCGCTTGTCGGAGATGTCGGATCCGGCGGCCATCCAAGAGGAGGTGCTGTCCCACTGGGATGCCTATTTCGACGAAACCGTGCGCGAGGCTCAAGCAGGCGCCAAGGTGATCGTTTGGCCCGAGGCGTCAGGCGCGTCAGACGCAGAGTGGGGCATCGACATAACGTCCTTGGTCGCCCGAGCCCAAGAAGTCGCCCGCCAGAATGGGATCTACCTCGCCCTCCCTCTCTATACCCGATCCCTCGACAAGAGTCTGCCATATGAGAACAAGCTCCTGCTGATTGACCCGACCGGAGCGATCGTGGTGGAGCACGTCAAGTACGGCGCCGCCATCATGGAGGCGGGCCGTTTGGTCGGTGACGGCAAGCTGAAGACCGTGGCCACGCCCTTCGGCGTACTGTCGGCCGTCATCTGCTATGACCTGGACTTTCCTGCCGTCGTCCAACAGAGCGGACGGAACGGTACCGGTCTGCTCCTGGTCCCGAGCAAAGACTGGCTCGAGATCGACCCGGTCCACAGTTACATGGCCGTCTTCCGCGCCATCGAGAACGGGATGTCCCTCGTTCGACAAACCGACAGTGGCCTGTCTATCGCCGTCGATGCCTACGGACGCGTCCTCGCACAGACGGACTACTTCGACTCGACAGACCGGACGATGGTCGCCCAGGTTCCCGTGAGGCATGTAGCGACCGCCTACACCCTGTTTGGGCGCTGGCTTGACTGGGTATGTCTGGTCGGGTTCCTGCTCGTCGTCGGCACCGTCGTCGCCCGGGCGTTAATCGCACGTCGGCAGATGAAGTGACATAACTTTTCAAAGCGGACTGCCACGCCTACCTACAACTTCGACCTCCCGGCAACAGGGCACGAAACGCGGGGAGCCTCGGTTCAGTTCGTGCGAATGATCTCGGGTTTCCACAAGCCATCGAAGGCGAACGAGCAGGCGTTCGATCGCGGCGTCGAGCAGGTGGCGGCGGTCGCCCAGGACCTGCTGGATTCACTGGTAACCAGCGCGGAGCCTCGTGATCGGGAGGTCCTGGCCGAACGCGCCCGGGCCCGAGCTGCGGCTAGGTTTGGCACTGCCGCTCCCCAGCCGACCGGAGTGGGTGGCAGAGTTTGAGAGACTTCGTCTTAGTCCTCGGATCGGTGTCTGTCCCGCTTGAGCGCTAGCAATCTGGCAGCGGTCGTGGCTCGCTCCGGTTGCGGCTCCGACGGAGTAGGGGAAGGCTCCAGCGGGTCGGGCTCCTCAATTGTTACTGCCTCCGAATCTGCGCCACTGGTGGGACTGACTTGCACCGGCTCACCCGGTGCCGCCGGAATAGGGAAATCGATCAGGGGTCGCGGCCGGGCCGCTCGCTCTTTGGCCGCAAAGAGGGCGTTCACTCGCGGCAACCGTTCCAGGGCCGGCTCGGGCGGCGGCCCGATCCATCGCAGACGCCTGCGGACCACAGTCCAGCCCCTTAGCAGTTCTGACCTTCCGATGACCAGCCGGCGCGCGGCGATATCCGCCACCAAGAGAATCGCCGCCAGCGGCAGCACCCATGATCGGACCGGTCGGGCCGCCGCTTCGGCGGTCGGCCTGCGCCCAAGTACCTGGTCCGGACCCCCTTCGTTCACCCAGCCGCCGTGGGATTGCACGAGCTCGACCAGCGACTGACTGCCGGAGGTCGTAACCTGGTACTCAGAGGAGTACGGGAGCACCCAACCCGCCACCGTGGCCGGAAGCGTCGATTCACCGGACACGTCCACGACCCGGATTAGGTAGGCCCCTGGTGGGCCAGAGGCAATGGCCGCCTCGTATCGCCCAGGCGCGACCTGCCGCAAAACGTATTGTTCACTCGAACCGTCGGGTGCGATCACGGAAACCTGCAATTGCAGACCGTTTTGGTAGTCACCTGCTTCGGAGCTGGCCTCGACTTGCACTCGGGCCGCTCCATCCTCGGTCACCACCTCCACCTGCAACAGAGAGTCTTCGAGTTGCCCGGCCACGGCGCGTACGGCCTGGCCCCAGAAGCTCACGTAGCCTTGCCAGCTCAACCAGTCGACCGCCCAGCGCGCGGTGGCATCCGAAGTGAACGCCAGCGAGCGCCCGAGCCCGTATTGCCAGAGCGCCAGGATCGGATCCCCATCTGGCGAGGCGAGGACCACCTGGGACAGGTCCTTGGCGCTGGTTGCAACGTAACCATGCAGCGCTGGGATCTCCTGAATCTCGGTGAGGATTGGCGAGGGACTCGCTTGCTCGGGAAAGAACGATTCCTCTACGATATAGGAACGGGAAACTAAGGCAGTTTCCTCCGTGAAGATGGCGGGAATGCTCTCGGGATCGGGGGCGAAGTGATAGCGGCCGCCGCCGAGCACGGCCAGATCGGCAAGGAAATCGGCCGCGTCGCTGCCGATCCCGATGGTCGTCAGGCTAATGCCGTGTTCAGTCCAAAGCTGCGAGACCAGCTCCGGAATGCCGCTTGGATTCGCGCCGCCATCGGTAAGCAAGATCACATGCTTGACGGCCGCCGAGTCTTGGGGGAGGACCCGAGCCACGGCTTGCAACCCGGCCAGGATGTCTGTCCCGCCGCCGGAAGCCAGGCTGCCGATGGCGTCCACGACGATTTGTGAATCTCCGACATCGGTCATCTCGACCACCCAGCTGGCCGAATCATCAAAGGCCACTACGCCGACTCGGTCTCCGGGGAAGAGCAGCTCCACCGAGCGGGCCGCGGCCTCCTTCGCCAACTCGATCTTCGGCGCGCCTCCGCTTGAGCTCGACATGCTCCCCGAGCGATCGATGACAAAAACCATGGCCAAACTCGGCCGCCGCGCCTGGTCCTCAATCTGCATCTCCACCGGCAGGGTCTCTTCCAGCGGAGTACGGTAGTAGCCGCCCACTCCGAAGCTGGTCGGTCCGCCGACCACTACCAGACCGCCTCCGAGGTCGCGCACATATGCCTGCAGGTTCCGCATCTGGCGTTGGGTCAGCTGTCGGGCGGGAACGTCAACCAGGATCACTCCGCTGTAGGCGGCCAGTCCGCTGAGGTCGCCGGATGGTACCTGGGCTGGCCGCACTTGATCGACCAGGTAGCCGGAGGCCTCCAGGGCGGCCTTCAGGTACGAAGACTCGTCCGGACGGCGTTCATCCGTCAATCCAATCCTCTCGCCTTCTATGGGTGCCACAATCAAAATGCGCGGCGGGCCCAAGACCCGGGTGAAAGCCGATAGCTCGTTATTCTGGTAGTAGGTGTCAGCCTGCGGCGCGATTTGAACTTGATAGCGAACAAAACCCGGCTCGCTGGCCTGCAGCGGTATGCGCAGGGCCTGCAAGCCGCGAGTCAACTCGTGGACTCCACTCGCAACCAGGGCTCCGTCGGCGAACACTCGCACCTCAGCCGAGGTGGCGGCACTCGCCTCGATGTTGAGCACCAGATCAAACCGTTCTCCCTGGCGCAAGTGGTCGGGCGCCTCGATATCGGTGAGGGCGATCTCAACCGATGGCCGAGTTTCGAAGGGTACCGCCACCAGTTCGACGTTCATAGCCTCTGCGAAGCCTGCCGCCCGATCCGCCTGCTCGTCATTGAAGACTCCATCGGACAGAATAACCATCCGCCGCCCCGCGTCGGATGGAAAGAGCGCCAGGCCGAGCCGGATGGCCTCGGCTAGATCGGTCTGGGTTGGGTCGGGGACTGACTCGATCCGCGCCAAGGCTTGGCTGGAGGACATGGCCCGTTCGACCAATGCCTCGGCGCCGAAGACCACGATCGCGGCCCGGTCCGCGGGGCCCATCGCACCCAGCGCGGTTCGGATGAACCCCAGCGCATCGGACTTGGCCTCAACCGGCATCGAGTCGGAGTGGTCCAACAGGAAAACCACAGCAAGATCGTGAACCGGTTGTCGGATCTCCAGGCCGGCGAGCGAGGCGATCACCAGCAGCATCAGCAGCAGCCGTAGGCCGAGCGCGACCGTATCGCGGCGCCGGCCGGATCCCGGGGCGGGCGACCCCATGGCAGCGATCACGGGCAGGAGCAGCAGAAGCAGTAGCGCCAGTGGCTGGGTTAGACGCACCGGGGGCTCCTTCAGCCTTCACGAGCTGGGCGCGGGCCGGCTGCCCTCCGCCAGCTCCTGAGCAGCGATCTGATCTTCGGAACTAGCTGCCCGCGGTGGTCCGCCCACCATTCGACAATCAGAATCAGGAGCGCTAAACCGGCTAGCCACGGCCACAACTCCCACTCGCCCGACTCGGCGGCTGCCGCCCCTGAGACCCGTCCTGATCCAATGTTGAGACTCTCGGCTGGTCGAATCGCCGATTCGCCGGGTTGGAAAAGATTGACCGCAAACGGCTCAGAGGTTTGCGCGGTCGGCGACGAGAACAGCGCCTGATACAGTCCCAGCTCACTCGTTTCGCTGAACACGAAACCGGACTGCGATGGAGCGATCGGGATCACTCGGCCCGTTGGCGAGGTCACACTCACCTGGGTCACCTCCGACGAGGGACGCATCACGAGCGGTTCGCCAGGCCGCAGGTTTGCATCCTCGAAGGCCAGCGGAGGAGCGAGGAAGTTGACCAGGTTTGCGAACAGGATCGGAAAGGCGATCTGAAGCGGCAGGTCGGAATCGTGCAGATCAAAGGCCAGGATCGCCAGGCGCCGGTTCTCATCCTCGGCGGTGATGACCAGTGGCACCTGATCTGAACCGACCAACAACTGACTTCCGCTCGGCGGCTCGATTCGCCGGGCGGTAGAGACATGCACCCCCTGCCACTCGACAAAGCGGGTCAGCGGTTCCGGCTGTACTCGGACCGGAGCAGAGACCGCAGTCTGCTCGTGGACCTCGAAGAGCGGATTCTCGGGCGGATTGATCAGCAGCAGATTTCCCGCGGGGGTGGCCTCCGGCCACAGGCCATCGATGACGTACAAGTCGAATGGGTCAACAGGTATGCGCAGCACCCCGTATTCGGTGGGGACGACCCGGAAGGGCGCCAGGTCTTCCATGGCCAGCAGCGCCTTCTCAACGAACAGGTTGTAGAGAAGTGGCTCGGTCGAGTAGGGAAACAATAGCGCCCTGCGCTGGCGGGCGGGTCGATGGACGGCGTAGGCGGAATCGTCCAGCGCCAGGTCGTCCAGCGGGGCGTCTCCGGTGCCCTCCAGCCGGGCCTCGAATACGCGGCTCTCGAAAGGCAAGTCATCCCAAACTACTCCCCGGCTTTCGCCGCCGGCCAGTTCGATCCGATCCGAACGAGCGAGCCGCGAGTCAATGTACAGCGAGAGGACCATCTCCCGCCGAGCCGATCCGTAGTTATCAAGCTGAAGGAAGAGCTCCGCACCCGTGGTGGCAGCTCGGCTGGCCATGGCCGAAATCGCCAGGTTGTCATCGCCCTGCCCGATCGGTAGGTAGCGAATCTCGGAGGGAAAGGCCGGGAACGCCTGATCCGCTAACCCGCCGTCGGAGACGATCACCGTCACAACCTCTCCGGGTTCCCGCGCAACCGCTGCAGCAGCCAAGGCCAGCGCAGAGGACCAGCCGCCGCCACCATTGCCGGGCCGGGCCCGATCCAGCGCAGCCCGTACCTCGGCCTTGTCGGAGGCGCCCGAGGCCAGTACCTCCGGCTGTTCACCGACCAGGATCAGGGTCAGCCTGGTGCCAGGCGCCATGGCCGCGATCAGGTCCTTGACCGCCTGCTGTGCGGCTTCAAAACGAGTTGGGCTGACGTCGGTGGCGTTCATAGATGCCGAAGCATCCAACAAGATGTATACGGTGTCTGCGTCCAGTCCCGGCACTGGGATCATTGGCCGGGCGATCGCCAATACAAGGCTGGCGAGGATCATGAGCTGCAGTAGCAACAGCAAATCGCGCCGCAGCTTTTGCCACGGGGTATTTGCCTGCCGGTCGCGCAGCGCCTTCGCCCACAGCAGGGTGGAGGGAACCCGGATCTCCCGGCGACGAATCTTCAGCATGTAGAGCAGCAGGATGGGGACGGCCAGCAATCCGAAGAGCAGCCCGATCGGTTGAATGAAGCTCATGGACCGAAGTTGGGTTTCGGGCGGGCTGGCGGTACCTGCCGCTGGACCGGTCCGGTCACCGCAGAACGCCGGCGCGCCTCAATTCGATCAGCACGGCGGTCTCCCAGGGCACCCGAGTGTCGAGCGGCAAGAAGCTGACCCCCCGCCGGTGGCATTCGGCTTGAAGGGCCGAGCGCCAAGCCCGTAACTGATCCTGGTACAGGTTTCGCACTCCGCCGGTCAGGGAGACCTCTTGGGCGCTGCCGGTCTCGCTGTCGATGAGTCGTAAGTCGCCGGCCAGGGCGGGCTGCAGCTCATCTTCGGAGAGCACGTGCAGCACGACCACCTCATGGCCACGGCCCTGTAGCTCATGCAAAACCGATTTACTGCCCTCGGCCAGATATAGATCGGAAATCAAGATTGCCAGACCGGGACGCTTCGGGAGGCGAACGAAAGCACGCACGGCCTCCAGCAAGTCAAGTGCGCCGCCAGCGCCCCGGGATTCGAGGAAGTTCAACAATGGCAAGAAGTGGTGGGTACCGCGTGCGGGTCCGTAATTTGAGGGGTCCCCATCGGCCCCGAGCAGTGTGAGGGTGATCTGGTCACCGGCCGACAGAGCGACCTGGCTGAGGGCTGCAGCCAGTCGCAGGGCGTAGCGGAGTTTGTTGGCCTCGCCGGCACCCCAATCCATGGAACGGGAGGCGTCCACCAGCAGGTGGAGCGCCAAGTCTTCTTCCTCGTGGTGCAGCTTCACGTACGGTCGATCCAGACGGGCGAATACGTTCCAATCCAGCCGGCGAAGATCATCCCCCGGCGTGTAGTTGCGGTAATCGGCAAACTCAATGCTGGCGCCGTAGCGGGTAGATCTGCGCTGGCCTTTGAAGGCCCCGGGACGGACCTGGTTGGCGACCAGCCGGAGCTGGGCGAGCTTCCGACGGGTGGCTTCGTCGAAGATCACGCCTGCGGGACCTTATGGGCCTCTTCCGGCACATGTTCAAGCAGTTCGGACACCAAGTCGTCGGGCGTGATGCCTTCCGCAATGCCGTCGAAATTGAACAACAGGCGGTGGCGCAGCGCGGCTGGAGCGACAGACTGCACATCTTCGAAGGCGACGTTCTGTCGCCCTGAGAGCAGCGCCCTTACTTTACCGCCAAGAATCAAGGCCTGGCCGCCGCGGGGAGAGGCGCCGTAGCGCACGAAGCGGGAGACTCGCGGCGGGGCGAGCTCGCTGTCGGGATGCGAGGCCACCACCAGGCGGGCGATGTAGTCTCGAACATGGGAAGCGATCGGGACAGCCCGCGCCAGGGCCTGCATCGCCAGCATTGTCTTGCCATCTATGACCTGGTGGACCATGGGGAGCTCCTGGCCGGTCGTGCGCTCCAGGATCAGATCCAACTCGTCGGTGGTCGGATAACGGACATCGACTTTGAAGAAGAAGCGATCTACTTGAGCCTCGGGAAGCGGGTAGGTGCCCTCCATCTCAATTGGATTCTGGGTGGCCAGCACGAAGAAGGGCAGCTCGAGCGGATGGGTGACGTCCGCAACGGTGACCGAGGCCTCCTGCATTGCCTGAAGCAGTGCCGATTGGGTTTTCGGAGTGGCGCGGTTGATCTCATCAGCCAGGATCAAGTTGGCGAATACGGGTCCGGGCCGGAATCGGAAACTCCGCTGGCCGTCCTGGTCGACTAAGATTTCGGTGCCGGTGATGTCAGCCGGCATCAGATCCGGGGTGAATTGAATACGGGAGAACTTAAGTCTCAGCACTTGGCCTAGAGTGTGGATCAGGACGGTCTTCCCCAGGCCGGGCACGCCTTCCAACAATACGTGGCCGCTGGCCAGCAATGCGATCATCACATGCCGCACGACCTGCCGCTGTCCGACGATGACTTTGCCGACCTCCTGCTCAATCCGATTGGCATACTCTTGAAACAGATCGGGGGTGATCGATTCAGTCATAGCTCTCCTCGCAGGGGGTGGGCGGTCTAATCCTGGCTGGGACGGTTCGCTAAGCGGCTCATGGTGCAAGGGAACTAAAGTAGTCGCGAACGAGGGCTTCGAAGTAGGTGGGCGGCCGCAGGTTATTGATGGCGCGGCGGGCGTAGGCCTCGTACTGGTGAAACACCTGCAAAAAGGGCACTTGGGTGTCGCCCGCACCGATAGGCTGACTGGCTGCTCCAAGGATCAGCTCGCCCGGGTCGCCGCTTCCCGGCAGCGTCACGAGTTGGCTTCCATCGGCGCCCAAAAGAGTTGGAGGCTGGACCGGCTGATACGGCAACTCGCCGCCGTCCCCCGGCGGGTTGTCCTGAGAGATCGGTTGCCGTCCGGCCTCGTCGCTCGAAGCTGCCTGGGACTGAAAATCGCCTTGGCCGGCACCGCCGGCCGCTTGTCCCTCGGCCTGCCCGCTTCCCCCGCCGTCCGCTCCGATGGCTTGGCCCTGGCCGACCTGCCTGTCGCCTTGGCCCTGCCCGGACCCCGCCGCTGATTGCAGCGAATCTTGGCTGGACTGCAGCAGCCGCTCCTGGGCCGCGGCGACTTCGTTTGCGGCCTGGGCTGCCAACTCGGCCTGCAGGATCTGTTGCCCCGCCTCAGCCAGCGACCGAGCTCCCTCGGCCAGGGACGCTTCCGCCCGGGCAGGATCCCCCTGGCGCAGGGCCGAGGCGGCCGAACGAAGCGATTCGGCCAGCTGAGGGTTAGCCGACTCCACGGTCTCGGCGGCGGTTTCGAGCTCACCCGCTTGAGCCAGGGCCTCCTCTCGGGTCGCAGTCCGCAGCTCCATTTGGTCGAGCGCCTCCGCCGCGGCTAGAAAGTCCCCCCGCTGCAGTTGGCGTCCGAGCTCCGCCAGCCCCTGATCCGGGCCCTGGGCGAGGCGTTCGCCCGCCTCCCTGAACCGTGCGCCGGCCTCAATCTGCGAGCCGTCCGCGAGCGAGCGCAGCTCGTTCTCGCCACCCGCCAACTCCGCCAGGGCCTGTTCAACTGAGTTCGCTCGGTCGAGCTGAGTTTCCAGGTTCTGCAACGGCTGCAGCAAATCGGACCTGCGTTCGGGCTCTAGTCGCTCGGTACCCGCTATCTGCTGCCGAAGCGCTTCGATGCGCGCGGTTTCGGCTGCGACGCTCCGCTTGAACGCCGCTTGCCGGACGGCCGCATCGAATGCCTCTCTTCCGTACTTTAGTGGCGCGAGCGCCACCAGGATCATGAGTGCCGCCAGGGCCAGGTCACGAGCCGAGACCCGCAGCCGCTGGCCAGCCGGGAAGTTCACCTGCTGGCAGACCTGAAGGGTGTCGTTGAGCTGCCACAGGGCCATCTGGCCGGCGCCGGGCCAACCGGCGGCGGCCAGCTCAACGGCCGTGCTTATGCGTTCGCGCAGTCCAAAGCGGCGGTCGAACAGGCGCGCCGACTGATGCAGCGAGCGTGGCCACAGCAAACCCAAGAGCGCGGCCACTGAGGCGCCGATAGTGAAAAGGAATGCCTGCAGGCGGAGATAACTCTCGGGGAGCAGCAGCTGCCGCTGAATCCCGATGAGCGAGGCCGCCAGTCCTAACCCAAGCGCGCCGGCAGCTCCGCGCATTCCCCAGCGAGCGGCTCGGGTGAAGCTGAGCCAGCGCCTCCACCGACGATGGAGGTGCTCGAGCCGCGCGTAGCCGGCGGTCAAATCCGCACGGTTCATGTGGTTATCGTTCCGGACGACTGACGATGCGGATGCTAAGCCTGATCAGGACCAGGCTCAGCAACAAGTAACCAACGACGTAACCAATCCAGGGGGAAATCACCGGGAAGTCCGGCGGGTTGGGGAATTGTGCGCTGCTTGGCAGCGGAATCGAGAAATACCATGGTGATTGCTCTTGGAGCAAGATCGTTTCCGAGGCGATGGCAGTTGAGATCGGATTTGTGCTCATCAGCAGCCACCCCAGCATGATCAATCCAGCCGCAGTGATCGGTCCCATGTCGGTAGCGCCGCCATATCCGTAAAACAGGTACTCGGTAAGCGGAGCAAGCAGGCTGAATAACATCAGCAACAGCAGCGGGAATCCGGCCACCGCGGATATGCTGGCCGAGTACGCCAGCACCGTCGAAATCAACGTTCGCCGCAGCCGGCTTGAGAGAAAGAGGCCGATGGCGCTGAACGCCACGGCCGTCGTGATCAACATAAGCATGGCGATCACGACTTCCTCCGCGGTCACCCCGCCCAACAGGAAAGCCAGGCTCTGGATCGGAAAGGCGGCCACCAGCAGTAACAGGAGGAACGAGAGTGCGGCAAGCAGTTTACCGGTGACCAGTTGGCGGGCCGTGAGCAACGTGGTACGCAGAATGTCGTAGGTCTGATGCTCCCGCTCTGCCGTGATCGCCCCAGCCGTGAGGCCGGGAGCGACGAACCCAATGATTATCAGCTGGACGAAGACTGCGATTCCGAACATGGATTTTCCCAGGAGACGCCGGCTTGCTAGATCGAAGCCGGCAACCATCGAGAAACTGGAGAGCGGGAGGAAGGCCAGACTCACCGCCCCTCCAAGCAGCAGCAAGTAGACAGTCAGGATGGCAAAAGCCCGGGCGCCGCGCATGCGGCCCCGGAGCTCCTTCAGCACCACCGGATTCCGGCCTAGAATCGAATTAATCCGAGTCGCAATCTCAGGAATGTTCAAGTCACGAGTCCCTTGGTCATGTGCATGAAAACTTCATCGAGGTCGTGCCCGGTCTCGCTGAAGTTGACCAATTGGAATCCGCGCTGGGTGAGGGCGGTAATCAGATCGCTCATGGACTGATCGGTGCCAGTAAACTTCAGCTCGATCCGAATCCGATTCAGGCTCTTGCTGTCCTCCGCGATCCTGGCCTCGGAGACCGACTCCATGCTCTGAAGGTATGCCAGCACTTCCTCGGCTCGCGAGCTGATCGTGATTTCCACTCTCCGAGTGCCGGCGATTTGTTTGCGCAGATCATCCAGCGTGCCCACCGCTACCATCTGACCGGCCTCGATGATGCCGATGCTGGTGCAGATCTCCGCCACATCGCTGAGGATTTGAGTCGAGAAGAAGATCGTCTTTCCCATCCGCGAGAGTTCCACCAACAGCTCGCGGATTTCGACCCGGGCCCGCGGGTCCAATCCGGAGGCGGGTTCGTCTAGGATCAACAGCTGAGGATCGTGGATCAGGGTGCGAGCGAGGCTGAGCCGCTGCTTCATGCCACGTGATAGCTCGTCGGCCATATCCTCGCGCCGATGACCCAGCTCAACCAGCTGCAGCAAGTCGTCGATCAGCGGTCCCCGTTGGCGCTCCGGGATCCGATAGCACCCGGCGAAGAAGTCCAGATACTCCCATACCCGCATGTCATCGTATACTCCGAAGAAGTCAGGCATGTAGCCGATCAGTGCGCGAACGCTGCGCGGATCGTTCTTGACCGAGTGTCCTGCAACCCAGGCGTCCCCGCCGCTCGGCCGCAGCAAGGTCGTGAGCATCCGAATCGTACTGGTCTTGCCGGCCCCATTGGGCCCGATAAAACCGAACAGCTCGCCCTCCTCTACCTTCAGGCTCAGATCCTTGACGGCCGCCAGCTGCCCGTAGCGCTTGCTGAGGGCCCGGGTCTCAACAATTGTGCTCATGGTCCCACCACCAGGGTGAAATCCGCGCGCTCGATGATCAGCAACACCCCTTCTCTGGCACTCTCCACCCGCAGCAGGATCATGCCTTCCTGGTCAACGTAGCGGAACGGGTCGGCCAAGGTATTGTCTCCCCAGAACAAGCCTGGGATGTTCACCCAACGGCCCTCAGGGTAGTCCCACAGAAAGACCAGCTCTTCCAGCTGGGCGCCCTCCAATGAGCCCCATAAGTGAAGAATGAGAGCCTCGACCGAGCCGAATTGGATCGGAGTGGCTGGGTAGAACGCAACCGAGAAGCTACCCTGGGTGACCTGAGCGCCGTAGGGAGAGGGAGTCGGACTAGCCGGGCTCCATTGGGTGAGCTGCCAGGTGAAAGCTTCCGGATTCAGAGACTGGATGGTCCCGCCCGAGGCTGGCGAGGTAGGGGCGAGCTGGGGTACCTCGGGCAGGCCGACGGTGGGCACTCCAAGACCGTCTGCTTCAAACCAAAAGCCAGCTTCCAGCTCCACCAGATACAGCGTCAGATCGCCGGCCAGGTCGCTGGAAGTGGAGAGCTCCACCTCGGCGGGCGAGGTGTCCGACCAACCGGCCAGGTAAATGCCGGGCCACACCAGGCCATCGGTCGCCAGCAAGGCGGCTTCAATTAAATTGCTGCGCCGGATGGCAGCGGCATCCCACGAGCCCGATTGGCCGGAGTAGTAGTCGTAGTACGGATCCGCCCCCACGCCAAGGGCATCCAGGATTGCGCCGCTGTCCAACAGGGTTGCGCTGCGGTCGAGCTCGGTTCTGATAGTTCGGGGTTCACCAACGGCCATATCGCCGAGGGCGACCGTCCCATAGGGGGTTAGCAAGGTTGCGTGCTGCAGCGCCAGGTCGACCGAGGTGACCGTGCCAGCCACTGTCAGTGTCGAACCGGTCGGCTCGGCCGAGATCTCTGAAATCAACCTCGGCGAGGGCACCTCCCCCTGCACCAGCAATCCCTTGACCGCATCGACGTCGTAGCGCGAGTCAGTGAGCTGCAGCCCCTGGTCGGTGTACGAGTACTGCCAGTCCCCGCCGGTTACCGAGTAATCGCTGCTCAGCGGTCGCGCCAGCAGGCCGGTGGGAAGCGTCACTTCCAATGACCTCCGCCCAGGGGAGAACACCGCGACCAGACCGGTCAGCTGACCGTACTGCTCGCCTTCGGCCACGTGCACAATCCCGATCCGATTGAGTACCGGCCGGTTGCCGCGGGACGCCGAGCCGATCGAAAAGGCCACTCCGCTGAAGAGGAGTACCAGAGCCGGGATGGTGATCCAGGCCACCTCCCGCCGTTTGGCGCGCCGTAAGACGATGTAGTGCAGGGGTCCGAGCGCAAAAGCGTACAGGCTGAAGAACCCGCAGACGGCCCCAACCGATGGCAGGCTCAGGTTTGGAAAGGTCGAAGCGGCCGCGCTGGCGGCGTAGCCCTCCAACTGGCCCGAGGCCCAGAGCGGCCGATCGGGACCGGACAGCAG
>Ga0209751_10002950_pt1 | contig 16705 bp, 15 predicted proteins | sample RifCSP13_1_FD_184019 | JGI IMG/M metagenome (GOLD analysis project Ga0209751, IMG submission 184019) | Soil microbial communities from Rifle, Colorado - Rifle CSP2_sed 13_1 (SPAdes) (version 2) | ecosystem: Environmental > Terrestrial > Deep subsurface > Rock core/Sediment | place: Rifle... | reverse complement strand
CCGGATGCCGGATGCCGGATACCGGATGCCAGATACCGGACACTGGGGACTGGGGACTGGGGACTGCTTACTCCAAAACGAGAGAGGGGGCGGCCCGTGGCCGCCCCCTCTCACCATCATCCCGATGCGTCAGCCGACGAAGCAGGGAGCGGCCAGATCGAAATCTGCCGCGATCTCACTCACGAAGGCACTGGTCAGCGGGGAAACGCCGTCCGACCCATCCGCATCAGCCTTGTTGATCACCGTGGAACGAACCACATGGTCGTTGGGCTCGCCGGCGTACGACCGCTCGGGCAGCATGCCCTGGTAGTCGATGCCGCCGAGGTCCGCCGCCAGCGCGGCCACATTCGCCCGGGTCAGATCACCGGATTCGATCGCCTCGGTGAGCAGAGCCAGCCACGGGTATTGCCAGACCCAGCCGGCCACGTACGAGCCGCTCGGGCTCTGGCCCGCCGCCTCGGCGGCAGCCCGCATCGCGGCATGACCGTCGCTGTCGGTGTCCCATCCGCCCCAAGGTGCGGTTCCGATGTAGGCCGCCTCGAGAAGAGGCATCAAGTCGGCATTGCCCTTGAGCGCCACGTTCCACGTCGGACCAGCGCCGAGGATTTGGAACGTCTGGAACCCGGTCTGGAACAGCCCTGCGGCAATCCCTGCCATCTCGGTCGGACCCGTGACCATGACGATCACGTCGGGCTGGAGCCCGGCGAGCTGAGTGACCGCGGGCACGATGTCACCGCCGAACGAGACCGGGATCTGCAGGATCTCGGCCACCGGTTCATCGAGGCCCAACAGAGCAGCCGCGATCTTGGCGCCTGCGCCGTAGTCGCCGCCGTAGTCACCGGGGAACGCGACGAGCGCCCACGTGAAGTCGGTCCCACGATTGTCTACGAGGTAGTCCATGCCGTTCATGGCCTCGAAGCAGTACGGAGCCCCGGACTCCATGATGAGTCCCTGGTCGACGTCGCTGAACGCCCACCCGGAGAACCAGGTGGCCGGAGCAGCGACGATTTCACCCTCGACGAGAGTGGGGAGCGCACCGAGCGTCTGCGGAGTGCCCAGAGACTGGGCGAGACCGAGCACGCGGTCGGCGAGAGTGACGGCACCCTCGGCCGTCTGTGCGGCGTCGTAGTGGGCGTCGATGGTGTTCTCGGGCGTGATCACCACGTCCCACCCATCGATGCCACCGTTGGCGTTGACCACACCCCAGAAGTCCTCCTGTGCCTGGGTCAACGGCACCCCGAGCGCGGCGAACGGACCATCCGTGAGGTCCGAGATCACGCCGAGGTATATGCAACCGTTGCCATCATTGACGGCGTCGGAGCACGGAGCCTTGGTCACGCCGAAATCGACAGCGACCTCGGGCTCAGGCGGCAACGTCGTCGTTGCCACAGTCGTGCCAGCCGTCGTCGTCGTCGCTGCTGTGGTCGTGGTGGTGGCGGCGTCGTCGTCACCACATGCCGCGGCCACGAGAGCGAGGACGACCAGGAGGCTCGAGAATACGAGCCACCGATTTTTCATCCTTGTATCCCTCCCTGGTATTGCGATGTGAAGGCCGGACCCACGGGGGTCATGCGACCACCACACTATCCGACCGCTCAGTAACTGAACGGCCAAGCCTTCCAATAGTTCCGTACCCGAATCCAGATCCCGTAGAGCCCGAGGGGCTCGAAGATGAGAAAGGCCACGATGAGGCCTCCGAACAGGATCTGCTCCATCTGCGCCAGGGTGATGAATCCCCCGGCCGGCGACTCGGAGATGAAGCCGAACAGCCAGAATCCGGCAAGCCACTTCACCAAACGGGGCAGGAAGGTAATGAACACCGCTCCCATGATCGACCCGGAAACCGTCGCCACCCCCCCGATGAGCACCATGGCGATGAACTCGATCGACAAGAGCAGGTTGAAGGACCCGGGCTCGAGCCTCCCAATCGCCGAGTAGAGCAGGGCCCCGGCGACACCCGCGTAGAAGGAAGATACCACGAAGGCGATCATCTTGTACCGGGCCAGGGGGATGCCCATCATCTCGGCTGCGATGTCGCGATCCCGAATCGCGGCCAGGGCGCGGCCGACGCGCGACCTGGCCAGGTTCTTGGCGACGAGTCCCATGACGAGAAGCAGCGCGAGCCCGAGGAAGAACAGTCTCTGCGGCTTGCTCAGGTAGATCCCGAACACCTCGCCCGATTCGTCGAAGCGGAAGCCGAACAGTGAAGGCACCCCGCTCTCCCGGCCCACCCCCACCCCGCCGGTGAGCGACGTCGCCTCGCGGAACAGGTGATCGCCGATGAACACCAGGCCCAGGGTGACGAAGGCGAGGTACAGCCCGCGCAGCCGGAACGCGACCGGGGCGACGATGAGACCCACCAGCGCCGCCATCAGGCCGGCGGCGGGGAGCCAGATGATCAGGTCGAGGTTGTAACCGACGACGAGGGTCTTCTCGGCGAACTGCCCGGTGGAGAGGTCGAGCACCTGCCGGGTCACCTCGGTGCCACCGAGGACGGCGCCGGTAAAGGCGCCGACTCCGAGAAAGAACGCATGCCCCAGCGACACCTGGCCGGCAAACCCGGTGACGATGTTCAGACCGATGGCGCCGATGGAGGCAAACACCGCGCTCACCGCGATGAGCATGAGGCCACCGGAGAGGCCGAAGTCGACCAACCCGGGGATGAGCGGAAGCGTACCGCCGAGGCCGAGGACGACCACGGCGACGAGCATCACCGCGAACCAGAATCGCGACACGTTGGAGCGGAAAACGGCCGCGTCGGATTGGTAATCCGCGATGAGACCCGGTCGGCGCCTCATACCCGCTCGATCTCTTTTGTCCCGAACAACCCGTAGGGCTTGACCAGGAGTACCACGAACATCACCAGATAGGGGACCAGCTGCGAGAAGCCGTTGCCGAGGAAGGCGGCGTATTGCGGCTGGTAGGTGGCGGCGAGCATCTCGGAGATCGCCACGATGACCGCGCCCACCAGGGCGCCGGCGATCGAGTCGAGACCACCGATCACCACCACCGGGAGCGCCTTCAGCGCGGAGACTGCTGCCGACCGGTCCAGCCCCACTCCCGATCCGAGGAAGACCCCCCCGAACAGAGCGAGCACCGCGGCAATAGCCCACGAAAGCGCAAACACGGTGCTCACCGAGATCCCCTGAGTGAGGGCGACCTCCTGGTCGAAGGCGGTGGCCCGCATCGCCAGGCCCATGCGGGAGTATTTGAAGAAGGCGAGGAGCAGTCCGACGAGCAGGACCACGGTGACGATCGCGGCCACCTGGCGATAGGCAATGTTGATGCCGCCGAAGGTGAGGAACTGGAGCCGCCACGGGTCACCCATCTGGCGGATCTCCACCCCCATGAGGTCGAGGGCGAAGATCGTGATCACCGTGTTGAGGCCGATGGTGAGGATCGCAACCGCAAAAACGGGCTTGCCCACCATCGGCCGCAGGGTGGTGCGCTCGACGATGATCCCGGTGATCGAGGCAAGCACCACGCCGAGCAGGAGGGCGATCTCGAACCGCCATCCCCACACGGTGGCGAAGTACAACACCCAGTAGGCGCCGAGCAAGAGCAGCGCAGGCTGGGCGAAGTTGAGCACCTGCGTGGACTTGTAGATGATCACGAAGCCGAGCGCGATGAGCGCGTAGATCGCCGCCAGCGACACGCCGTTCACCAGGGCCTGGAGGAACTGGGTCATCGGTACATCGACTCGATCAGATCGCCGAACTTGTCCTCGATCACCGATCGCTTCACCTTTTGGGTGGCGGTGAGCTCACCCTCCTCGTGGTCGAGCTCCTTGGTGAGCAGCCGGAATGTCTTGATCTGCTCGACTCGAGAGAACTTCTCGTTGGCGGCGTCGACCGCCTTCTGTACGAGCTTGATCACCTCGGGCTTCTCGGATAGGTCGCGGTAGGTGGTGTGCGGGATCTTGTGCCGCTGCGCCCACTCGCTGACCACCTCGAGGTCGATGCCGATCAGGGCGGTGAGGTACCTGCGGCGGTCGCCGATGACGATCGCCTCCTTGATGAACGGCGACGCCTTCAGGGTGTTCTCGATCTCCGACGGCGAGACGTTCTTCCCTCCACTGGTGATGATGATGTCCTTGATCCGGTCGATGATCTTGACATGGGTGTCGTCGACCCACGCGCCGACGTCACCGGTGTGCAGCCAGCCGTCGGCGTCGATGGTGCGGGCCGTGGCCTCGGGCAGGTTCCAATACCCGGCAAACACCGCCGGATGCCGGGTGAGGATCTCCCCCGTCTCGGCGTCGAGCCGCAGCTCGCAGCCCGGATACGGTTCTCCCACCGTTCCCAGCTTGATCCGGCCGGGCCGGTTCGCCGTCGCCACCCCGCAGTTCTCGGTCATGCCGTAGGCCTCATACAGCGGGACACCGATCGACATGAAGAACTGGAGGATCTCGGGTGCGATCGGCGCCGCCGCCGACACCCCGTACCGGATGCGCCGCAGGCCCACCCGGTCCTTCAGCGACCGGAACAGGAAGACATCGCCGACCCGGAGGAGCAGCCGGGAGAGCACGGTGTGCCTCCCCTCGCGCCGCACCAGCGTCCTGCCAACGTAGCGCGCCGATGCCAGCCAGATCGCGGCGTTTACCCGCTTGAGGCGCGACGCCGACGCCAGCCGTACCTGGATCGCGGCGAAGATTCTCTCCCAGATGCGGGGGACGCCCTGGACGATCGTCGGCTGCACGTCGCGCATGTCGGCCACGAGCGTGTCCAGCGACTCACCGAAATGAATCGGTACCCCCGCCCCCGTGTTGAACACCACCGAGAACAGCTTCTCGTAGATGTGGCAAAGTGGGAGGTACGACACGATGAGGTCGTCGGGGCCGGGACCGGGTTGCACGATGCCGCGATCGCCGGCGATCTCGTTGGCGGCGAACTCGAGGTTGCGCAGGGTGATCATCGACCCCTTGGGGGGCCCGGTCGTGCCGGAGGTGTACACCAGATAGGCGAGGTCCTCCGGCCTGGCTTCGGCCATCCGCTCCTCGACCGCGTGCGGGTGCGTCTCCCGGTGCGCCCGGCCCTCGGCCATGAAGGCGTCCCAGGACATCAGCCGGGGATCGTCGTAGGCGTCGACGCCGCGATGCTCGAGGTACACGATCTTCTCCAGGGCAGGAAGGTCGGCGGTCGGCACCGCCAGCACCTTGTCTGCCTGTTCCTCGTCCTCGACGATGAGCAGACGCGAACCGGAGTTTTTGAGCAGGTACTCGACCTCAACGGTGGGGTTGGTCGGATAGAGGCCCATGCAGGCGGCGCCGGCGGCGAGCGATCCGAGGTCCGTGAACAGCCACTCAGGCCGGTTGTCGGAGTGGATCGCCACCCGGTCGCCGCGTTCGATCCCGTGCGCCAACAGGGCGTGGGCGAAAGCCTCGGCCTGATCCCAGAACGCGGCCCAGGTGAACTCGCGCCAGATACCGCGGCTCTTCTCACGGAGGGCGATCGCATTCGGGGTATTCGTGGCGAACTCGCGCAGCCGGGTGGCCGGCGAGATCGTGCCCACACTCGGCAGGGTGGTGGTCATGCGCTACCTCCGGGGTCGGCCACGGCGTGTTCCTCGCCCAGGTAGGCGCGGATCACGTCTTGGTTGCTCTGGATCTCACGGGGGGTACCGGCGGCGATCGGCCGTCCGAAGTCGATGGCGAGCACGGTGTCGGCCAGGTCCATCACCAGGTGCATGTCGTGATCGACCAGCACGATCCCGATCCCCAGCTCCCGCCGAATGTCGGTGATGAACCGGGCCATGTCTTCCGTCTCCTCGAGGTTCATGCCGGCGGCCGGCTCATCGAGCAGCAGCAGCTTCGGCGCCATGGCGAGAGCTCGCCCGAGCTCCACCCGCTTCTGGATCCCGTACGGGAGCATCGCCACGTACGACTTGCGGTGCTGTTGGATGTCGAGGAACTCGATGATTCCCTCGACGACCTCGCGGTTGCGGGCCTCTTCGCGTGCGGCCTTGCCGATTCGTAACATCGCCGCCGGCGTCCCGTAGTGGAGGTGCTGGTGCCTGCCCAGCATCAGGTTGTCGAGCACCGTGAGCTGGGGAAACAGCTCGATGTTCTGAAAGGTCCGCGCCACCCCGAGATCGGCGATCCGGTTCGGCTTCAACCCGAGGATGTCGGCGCCCTCGAAGTGGATCGAGCCCTGCTGGGGATGGTACACCCCGCTGATGCAGTTGAAGATCGACGTCTTACCTGCGCCGTTGGGACCGATCACCGCAAACACCTTGCCCCGGCGCACCGTGAGCGACACCCCATCGATCGCCTTCACCCCGGCGAAGGCGAGATGGACGTCCGCGATCTCGAGCAGCGGTGCACCGTCGGCCACCGCCGCCGGAAGGATCTCGTGAAGCAGCCGCGCCCTCACGACAACCACCGCTTTTTCCGCCGATAGTGCTTCACCTCGGCAAACGACTTGACACCCTCGGTGGAGAGGCCGAGGTAGAACTCGCGAACGTCCTCGTCCTCGAGCAGTTCGCGCGCCGGCCTGTCCATCACGATCTTCCCGGTCTCCATGATGTAGCCGTGATCGGCGATGGAGAGCGCCATCATCGCATTCTGTTCGACGAGGAGCACCCCGGTCCCTTGCCGGTTGATCTCCACGATGATGTCTCGGATCTGCTGCACGAGAAAGGGCGCCAGGCCGAGGCTGGGCTCGTCGAGGAGGAGGAAGCGGGGACTCGACATCAGCGCGCGGCCGATGGCGAGCATCTGCTGCTGACCGCCGCTCAGGTAGCCGGCGGTGAAGCGGGGACGCTCCTTGAGCTGGGGAAACAGCTCGTAAACCCTCGCCAGGTTGGCGTCGAGCGACTTGCGGGCGGTGTGCGCCCCGAGTTTCAAATTCTCCTCGACGGTCAGTTCGCCGAGAATGCGTCGGCCCTCCAGGGCCTGTCCGATGCCGAGTTTGACCACTTTGGCCGGTGACAGATGATCGATGCGGCGATCGTCGAGGGTGATCTGGCCCTTGGTGAGGTCACCGCGGTGGACGTCGAGTAGACCACTGATCACCCGCAGTGTCGTGGACTTCCCGGCGCCGTTGGCGCCGAGGAGGGCCACGATCTTGCCGTCGGGGACCTCGAGGGAGATGCCGCGCAGCACGAGGATGACGTCGGAGTAGACCACTTCGACGTTCTTCAGCGCCAACATGCGACGAGGTCCTCCCGTCGGTCGCGTAGAGCCGGGAGGCTACACAACGGAGGACCGCCCTGCGGGCGGATGCCGGATGCCGGATACCGGATACCGGATGCCAGATGCCAGATGCCGGATGCCGGATACCGGATGCCGGATGCCGGATGCCAGATGGCAGACACGGAGCCAGTCTGCAGTCTGGAGCGGGCAGCGGGAAACGGGAAACGGAAAACGGGAAACGGAAAACGGGAAACGGAAAACTACCCGCCCCCCACCCACTCCTCCCCGCCTTCCCAGTGCTCCTTCTTCCAGATCGGTGCCGACGCCTTGAGTTCGTCGATGAGGAACCGGGCTGCGGCGAATGCCTCGGGGCGGTGCCCGGCCGAGACGGCCACCCCGACCGAGATCTCCCCCACCCCGAGCGATCCGAGACGATGCACCGCGGCGACGCCGACGACGTCATGACGACGCCGGGCATCGGCCACGATCGCCCCGATCCGGTCTTCCACCACCTCCCGATAGGCCTCGTACTCGAGGTCGGTAACCACATTCCGACCCGGGGAGTGATCGCGCACGGTCCCGAGGAACAGTACGACGGCGCCGGCGCCGGGATCGGACACGAGGGAGATCAACGCCGCGGGGTCGATCGGCGCCTCCGAGACCTCAACGTGGTCCCCGCGGGGTACCTCTGATCCGGCCATACAATCCCTCCATGGTCGACACTACCGGGGACGTCCCCGATCGCTTGATCGATTGGGGCGAAGAACCCGGGCTGCTCACCGACCCGCCGACCGCCACACCCGTGGGCACCACGATCACCGTCGCCATCGAGGCGGCGCCCACCCCCGATCGGCCGCACCGCGTCTGGCGGGCGGTCGGCGCCGTCGTCCTTTCGGCGCTCGTCGGCGCCGCAGTGGCCACCACCGTCCTGCTCGTGGCCGACGATAACGACCCGGTTCCGGTTACCACCGTCCCCGGAGTGGAGGCGGCACCGTCCTTTGATGCCTCCCCCTCCATCGCAGCGTCGGTCGCCGCCCGGGTGATCCCGTCGATCGTCACGGTCGAGGTGAACACGACCGCGTCCGACGAGTTCGTAGCGGACGCCTCTGGTTCCGGCGTGGTTCTCGACGCCGGAGGCACGATCGTGACCAATCAGCACGTTGTGGATGGAGCCACGGCCGTGCGGGTGGTGTTCGCCGACGGGCGCACCTATATCGCCACCGTCGTCGGCGAGGACGAGCTGACGGATCTCGCGGTGCTCGACGTCGGCTCGGAAGGGTTCAGCCCGATTGCGATCGGATCGTCCCGCTCGATGGCCATCGGTGACCTCGCCATCGCCATTGGAAGTCCGTTGGGCCTCGATGGCGGACCCTCGGTGACCGTTGGGGTGCTCTCGGCGTTCGACCGCACCGTGCGCACCGGCGCCGACACCGAGTTGTTCGGGATGCTGCAGACCGACGCTCCGATCACGCGCGGCTCGAGCGGTGGAGCATTGGTTGATTCGCAAGGGCGGCTGATCGGGATCACGAGCGCCATCGGCGTCAGTGACGTCGGCGCCGAAGGGCTCGGGTTCGCCATCCCCGTCGAGATGGTGCAGCGCATCACCGGCGACCTGATCGCCTCCGGAGAGTCAAACCACGCGTTCCTGGGCATCACCGGAACCACACACTTCGAGACGCAAGCCGACGGTGCCCTCGCCCCTTCCGGGGTCGAGGTCTCCTCGGTAGTCGAAGGCACCGCCGCCGCGATCGGCGGTCTGGCAGTCGGCGACACGATCCTCACCTTCGACAACGAGCAGATCGTCACCATGGACCGCCTCGTGGTGCGCTTGCGCTACTACCGGGTGGGCGACACGGTTCGCCTCGGCATCAACCGAAACGGAGCGCCGATGACCATCGACGTGACGCTGCTCGAGCGTCCCGAAGACGTATGACCGACAACCTGTTCGATCGACTCGCCGATCTGTTCCGCTCCTCCGGTCCGGTCAACTGGCGCCTGGCCCGCGAGATTTCCGAGAGCGCTGCCGGACCGACCGAGCCCATCGAACCCTGGCTCGACGAGGAGTACCGGGATCTGGCCGCCACCGCGGTCCGCTACGTGGACGCCGCCTCCCCGCTCGACCCGGTATCGGCTGCGGGCCCGGTCCGCGTCCTCGACCGGAGGTCGTGGGCGTCGGCACAAACCGATGCCCTCGCCTATCTCGCCGAACCGCTGGCGGCGAAGCTGATGGGAGCCGGGCCGCTTCCCGAGATGTTGCAGCCGCTCGGTCCCGCACTGATCGGGCTGCAGATCGGCGGCATGGTCGGGGCGATGAGCCACCGAGTGCTCGGGGGCTTTGACGTCGGCCTGCCCGCCGGCCGCGAGGAGTCGCCGGCGTACGTCGTACCGAACGTCGAGCAGTTCGCCGCAGACCACGACCTCGATCGGCGCCAGGTGAGGCTCTGGGTGGCGATGCACGAGACGACCCACGTGGCGGCAATGACGGTGCCGTGGGTGCGCGAGTACGCGGTGATGCGAATCGACGCCTTCGTCGAGTCCCTGGAGATCGATGAGGTGGGGATCACCGAACGCATGCAGGGGCTCCAGGATCCTGAGGCGCTGCAGCGGATGGTGGAGGACGGAGGCAGCATGCCCTCCCTGCTCTCCGCCACCGGAGGTGGAGAGCAACTCGAGGACGTCCGCACTCTCATGGCGGTGGTCGAAGGCTACGCCGACCACCTCGTCGACCGGTGCGTAGGCAGCCTGGTCCCGCAAGTGGCGGCGCTGCGGGAGGCGGTCGATCGCCGCCGCGCCGAGCCGTCGCCCGGAGAGCGCATGCTCGCTCAGATGATCGGTCTCGACCTGCAGCACGCCCGCTACCGGCTGGGGTGGACGTTCTGCACCGAGGTCGCCCGGCGATGGGGAGAGCAGGCGGTCGACCGCCTATGGGAGAGCCCAGATGCGCTGCCGCGGGCGGGTGATCTCGCCGATCCGGTGGCGTGGGCGGCGCGGGCATTGCTGTAGGAGAGGCACCAGGCACCAGGAAGAACGGCTCATCGATCTGGCTGATGCCTGATGCCTGGTGCCTGACATCTGCCTAGGCCGCGCGCACCGCTCCCGACCCCGCGGGGAGGCTGAGGGTGAAGCGGGTCTCGACGCCCACCCGCTCGTGGCGCAGGTCGCCGCCCATCCGCCGGGCAAGTTGCCGGGACACGGCGAGTCCGAGACCGATGGCGCCGGGCTGGCTCTCGCCGACGCCGGTGGTGAAGAAGGGCTCGAACATCTGGGCTTGCACCTCGGCACCGATTGCGTCGCCGCGGTCGGCGACCACGATGCGGACGGAAGCGCCGGTCGCATCGGCGTGCACCGAGACCGGAGGCTTTCCGTAGCGGTAGGCGTTGCCGATCAGGTTGCGCAGGATCTGGCGCACCCTCGCCGCGTCCCCGATGGCGACGAGGTGCATCGGAAGCACCAGGAGCACATACGGGTTGCCGAGTGAGCGCACGGCGGCGCGCACCGTCTCGACGACGTCGACATTGTCGGTGTGCACGACCAGCTCGCGATTGTCGAGCCGCGCTGCGGTGAGTAGATCGTCGACGATGGCGGCGACGTCGTGGGCCTGCTCGGCCGCCATACGCAGCATCTCCTCGGAGTCCTCGAGCGGATCCGCGGCGAGCAGATCCAGGAAACCGACGACTGCGGTGAGCGGGGTGCGCAGCTCATGGCTCACCGCCGCGATCAGATCGGACTTCGACTTGACCAGGGCCTGAAGGCGCTCCAATTGCTCCACCTGCTGCGTGATGTCCTGGAACTCACCCTCAAAGCACACGATGGCGCCGGCCTCATCGCGAACGGCCCGAGTGCGGTCCCGCACCCAGATCACCCGGCCATCGGCACGCCGGAAGCGAAGATCGGTGACGAGCGGTGTGCCGTCTTCCGGGATGCGCTCCCGGAGGCGGACCAGGTCGGAGGGATCGACGACGAAGGGTTGCACCGGGCGCCCGACCACCGACTCCCGTGGCGCCCCCAGCAGGTCGGCGAGCGCCTGGTTGGCGTCGAGCAGCTCCCCTTCGAGCCCGGTCCGGTACAGACCAACCGGTACCCGGTCGAAGAGGTCGCGGTACCGCAGGTCGCGGTCGACCACCGCCTCGCCGCGTTCCACCAGCCGGCTGCGCAGGCTCGACAGCAGCGGCACAGTGACCGCCGCCGCGGCTGCTCCGGGGAGAATCGAGATCAACGCCTCCCAACCCGGCACCGCCAGCGATACCGATCCGGCCTCGACGGTCATCAGAGCCGCGATCATGGCAAGTGCCCGCCGGCGTGGCTCGAACACGACGAGGGCGGTGACCCCTCCGAGGAGAACCGCGGTCGCCATCCCCTGGACCATCGCGGCGGGGGCAAAGGCTCCCGTCACCAGCGAACTCACCGCGGCACTGAACACCACCCAGGACGGGGAGACCTGCCGGAACCGGGATCGAATTGCCGCGGCGAGGGCAATGAACCCGCATACCGCAGCCGGGGCCCACACGACCCCGGCGAGACCGCCGAGCCAGGCTGCCGAAGCCGCACCGCCCATGGCGGCCACCGCGATGAGCGCATGGCGCACCCAGCGCGATCCGAGCTCAGCGCGCAGCGTTGCATCGAATCTCGCCGCGGAGGGACCCACTCGGCTCTATCGGCCGCCTGCGGCCCTCCCTTGACGGGGCTACGCCTCGTCCCGGGTCACCGCCGACTCGCCGCCGGGAAACGAACCGGTGACGACGAACGTCACGTGCTCGGCGATGTTCACGGCGTGATCGGCGATCCGCTCCAGGTAGCGGCCGATACGGGTGAGTTCCATGGCCAAATCGAAGCCGATGTGCTCGCTGTTCTTGGCCACCACCCCGTACAACTCCCCGACCACCGTGTCGACCTCGTCGTCGGCGCGATCGATGACGGGTGCCGCATCGGGATCGAGAGAGCGCAGCGCCTCGAGCCCGTCGGCGAAGAGATCCGCCGAGCCCCGGGCAAGCCGGGCGACGAGGGAGTGAATCTGCGGTGGCAGCGTGTACCCATCGCGACGCAGCAGCCCCTTGGCGCCGTTGACGGCGAGATCCCCCGAGCGCTCGATCTCGTAGAGAATCCGCGTCGCCGCCACCAAGAAGCGGAGGTCGCCGGCCACCGGCTGTTGTCGGGCCATGATCTCGAACACGCGGAACTCGAGTCGCGCATACCGCGTGTCGATCTCCTCGTCGGCGACGACCACGGCCCGGGCGAGGTCGAGCCGGTTCTCCAGGAGCGCCTCACCCATGCGCCGCGTGTTCTCGAGCACGAGGCCACCGAGTTCGAGCATCCCGGTCTTGACCTCTTCGAGGCTCTCCGCGAAGTGGTGACGGGCATCCATGTGGTCGGTTGGCATTGCGCTCGCCTCTCTCAGCCGAAGCGGCCGGTGATGTAGTCCTCCGTCGCTCGCTGCGACGGCTTGGTGAAGATCTTGCCGGTGGAGTCGAACTCTACGAGGCGGCCCGTGCGGGCCCCGGTGTCTTTGACGTCGACGGTGAAGAAGGCAGTACGGTCGCTCACCCGGGCGGCCTGCTGCATGTTGTGGGTCACGATGATGATCGTGTAGTCCTTCTTCAGCTCGGTCATCAGTTCCTCGATCCGTAGCGTGGCGATCGGGTCGAGCGCCGAGCACGGCTCGTCCATGAGCACGACGTCGGGGTTGGTGGCGATGGCCCGGGCGATGCACAACCGCTGCTGCTGACCGCCGGAGAGGGCGTACGCCGAGTCGCGCAACTTGTCCTTCACCTCGTCCCACAGGGCGCCACGGCGCAAGGACTCCTCCACCAGGTCGTCCATGTTGCCTTTGAAGCCGGCGATCCGGGGGCCGAAGGCAATGTTGTCGTAGATCGACTTGGGGAATGGGTTGGGTTTCTGGAACACCATGCCCATCCGGCGTCTCACCTCGACCGGGTCGATCCGGGGCCCGTACAGGTCGACACCGTGGTACAGGATCGACCCGTGCACGCGCGCCGATTCGATGAGGTCGTTCATCCGGTTGAAGCAACGCAGAACCGTCGTCTTGCCGCACCCGGAAGGCCCGATGAAGGCGGTGATCTCGTTGCGACGGACGTCGAGGGTGATGTCGTCCACCGCACGGAAGGTTCCGTAGTCGACGGACAGTCGTCTCACCGCGAACAGGATGTCGCCGGCGGCCTCGAATCGCTCCGGCACGTCGATCGTCACCCTTCGGTTGACGGCGATGGGGTCGGAAGCGCCGATAGACATCGGCTCGTCGGGGGCGCTTGCCTTCACGATGACACACCCTTCTCGAACCGGTTGCGGAGGTAGATGGCAGCGCCGTTGATCAGGAGGAGCACGAGCAACATGATCACGATCAGTGCGGCGGTCAGCGCCCGGAACCCTCCTTGGGGAAGCCGCGACCAGGAGAAGACGAGGACCGGCATCGCGCTGAACCGCCCTTGCAGCGTCTCGATGAGTCCGCTGTCGCCCGTGCTGAAGAACGTCGTGATCCCACCCACGAGGAGCAGCGGAGCGGCCTCACCGAACGCCCGCCCCAGCGAGAGGATCGTCCCGGTGAAGATGCCGGGGGCGGCCACCGGAAGGATGTGGTGCCGGATCGTCTGCCACGGAGTTGCTCCCACCCCGATGGCCGCCTCCCGTATCGAGGTGGGCACCGCCCGTAAAGCCTCGGCGGTTGTGATGATCACGATCGGGAGAACCAGGATTCCGAGGGTGAGGCCGCCTGCGATCACACTTCGCCCTTCGACGTCGGGACCGGTGATCCCGCCGAGGAGCTTTACGAAGATCGCCAGGCCGAGGAGCCCATACACAATGGACGGCACCCCGGCCAGGTTGCGGATGTTGGCATTGACGATCCTCGTGAACCGGGTGTCGGACGCATACTCCTCGAGGTAGATGGCGGCACCCACACCCGTGGGCAGGGCGATGACTGCGGTAAATCCCATGAGCAACAAGGAGCCGTAGAAGGCCTGCCAGATCCCCGCCACCTCGGGATCGGCCGACATCTGTGAGGTCACGAACTCCCCCACCCCCCGGGAGCGCCACACCGGCAGGCTCCCGGTGATGACCGTGAACAGCAGCGTGGCGAGGACGGCCATCGCCGCCACCAGAGTCGCCACCAGCACGGCCGTGAAGACCGTCCCTTTCACGTCGCGGCGCCGGGTCGTGAGTGCCCTGGCGACGGCTTCGGGGGCGATCCGCATCGTGGCAGCGTTCATGTCAGTACTTCTGCCTCACTCGGCGGACGAACCGCTCGGAGACGACGTTGAGGATGAGCGTCACCAGAAACAGCAGCAATCCGAGGAAGAACAGACTCTGAAAGGCGTAGTCGTCGCCGCGCACCCGGTCGGACCCGATGGCGAGTGCCGCCATGGCGGCCGTCATGGTCTGACCGTTGGTCAGAGGGTCCCAGGAGAAGAGCGACCCGCCGGTGGCGCCGGCGGCGATGGCAACGACCATCGTCTCACCGACCGCACGCGAGAAGGCGAGGATCAGCGAGGCCGTCACTCCCGACACCGCGGCCGGGACGACCACGCGGATGCTTGTCGTCATGCGGCTCGCCCCCAGACCGTACGACGCCTCCCGCAACGCCCGCGGCACCGCCCGTAGCGCGTCTTCGGTGATCGAGGCGACCAGCGGAATCGTGAGGATTCCCACCCCGATCCCGGCTGCCAGCATGTTGAAGCCCGCGATCGCATCGCCGAAGATCGCCTTCAGGACCGTGGGAGTGATAAACGTCAAAGCGAAGAAGCCGAGAACCACGCTCGGGATCCCGGCGAGCACTTCGAGAACGGGTTTGAGGATGCGGCGCGTCCGCGGTGATCCGTACTCGGACAGGTACACCGCCGATCCCATGCCGAGCGGGGCGGCCACCAGCATGGCGATACCGGCGACGAGAACCGTGCCAGCAAAGAGGGTCGCGATGTCGTACATGCCGCGGCGAGGGAACCAGCCCAGGGAGCGGAGCGCGGAGAGGTCGACGTTGCTGATGAAGGTCCACGCCTCGCCGGCGAGTGAGGCGACTATCGCCAGGCTGATCACCACAGAGGTCGCCGCGGCTGCGAAGAAGAACCGCCGGATGCGACGTTCCCGCCGTCTCCGTGCAGGGACTCCGGCGAGGACCATCGCCATTTCTTCGTGTGTCGTCATCGTGGTTTCCGGGTGTCTCGGCGGCCCATCGACGCAGGGAGGGTGGCACGTCGGACACTAGACATCCGACCTGCCACCCGCGATCCGGTCGGGGAGGTGGGGAGCCCTACCCGACCTTGCCGGTCGTCCGGCTCTCCCAGTTGGCCTTCCAGGTGGTCATTTCCTCATCGGTGAGGCTCACGTATCCCGCAGCGGGGACCTGAGCGAGACCCGCCTCGGTCAGGTAGTAGTCCACGAAGGCGGCGAGTGCCGGCTTCGCCGCGGCCGCTGCCTTGTTCACATAGATGTACAGCGGACGGGAGATCGGGTACTCGAAGCTGGCAATCGTCTCCGGCGTCGGCGCGACGCACCCGTTGCCTCCATCGATTTCCAGCGCCTTAACGACGTCCTGGTTCTCGACGAAGAAGGCGTAGCCCACCCAGCCGAGGGAGGTGGCATTGCTGCTGATGCCCTCGATGATCACATTGTCGTTGCCCGAGGCCACGTAGTCGACCCGCGGGTTCTCATCCGTGCCGCGCTCGCCGGCCACTCCCCGAAGCACGAGCTCGATGAACGAGTCGAACGTGCCCGACTCCTCGCCCGGTGCGGTGATCACGAGTGAAGCATCCGGGTACGGGGCGTGGGAGCCACCCAGTCCGGATGCGGCCAATTCCGCGGCGAGCGCATCAGCGTCCGACCAATTGTCGAACCCGACCGACTCCGAACCAAGCAACGCGTACAGGTCACCGAGGTCGAGGCACGAAAGCGCGTCGTTGCCGATCGCGGTGAGCACCGACAGACCGTCGATGGCGACCTTGATTTCGATCGGCTCGACTCCGTTGGCCAGGCAGGTCTCCAGTTCCGCGTCCTTGATCGTCCGCGAGGCATCGGAGACATCGGTCTCCCCGTCGCAGAAGAGCACGAAGCCGTCGGAGGTTCCGGGGCCGTCGACGCTGATGCGGACCTCGGGGTTGGCCGCGTAGAAGGCCTCGGCCACCCGCGCCGAGATGGGCTCCACGGTGGACGATCCGCTGACGGCGATCGTTCCGGTGAGACCGCCGCCGGCGGTGGTCCCGTTGCCCATCGTCGTGGTGGCGGCGTCATCGTCGCCGCAGGCTCCGACGACGAGCGCGATCACCAGCACGAGGCCGGTCAGGCGCCCCATCTTGCGAGTCATGTTTCCTCCTGTTGGTTGAGTCGGAGGGGATCGAATCCCGCACCGATGGCATGGACCGTATGACCGCGTTCATGACACCAGCGCACCGCGAATGTGAACTGGAGGTGAACTCTCCTCATATCGGGTCACGGGTGAGGGGAGGAGTCCGACCTATGCTCGACGCGTGGACACCACCACCGCCGTTGCCGTCGGCGTCGCCTCCCTCGCCGTACTCGTTGCCGTGGTCCTCGGGGTGCGCAACCGCACCCATGCCCGGGTGATCGACA
>Ga0209751_10002949_pt1 | contig 16707 bp, 18 predicted proteins | sample RifCSP13_1_FD_184019 | JGI IMG/M metagenome (GOLD analysis project Ga0209751, IMG submission 184019) | Soil microbial communities from Rifle, Colorado - Rifle CSP2_sed 13_1 (SPAdes) (version 2) | ecosystem: Environmental > Terrestrial > Deep subsurface > Rock core/Sediment | place: Rifle... | reverse complement strand
ACCGAGAGCTTGCGCCAACACGGCACGGACGATCACGGCTGGCTTGGCTCCCAAAGCTATACGTAGGCCAAACTCATGAGTTCGCTCGGTGCCGATGTACGCGAGCACTCCGTAGACACCAGCAGCCGCGTGCGAATCGGTTCATTCCATGGCGCGCTTCGCACACCCCACCGCTTCCCGATGAGCGGCACCACCTATGGGTCTGGATCTTGGTGCGCTCTCAAACCACGTTGGCCACGAGCCTACCGTTGGGCCGTAAAGCGAACCGTGTCGGATGTTCAGTGGACGGAGCGGCACGTGAGCCCAATCCGTGAGGACGGCAATTACAACATGCTCGCCAGGCGTAAGCGTCTGGAGCAAGAACTCGGTCTGGCCTCGCCCCAGATGAATGATTCCTGTCACTCCCGAAGGAATCGGGTCGCTTAGAGGCGTGAGGTCGCGATCGACAAAGAGATGGTGGTGAGCTGTGCCCTCTCGCTGCTCGGCGGCAGCAGCGATCAACGCCGCTCGCGGCAAGGACGATGCGAACGTCCGAGCTGCTCACTACTGCTCTATCGGCGGGCTCACTGATCACAACGGTGGCGCGCTGCGCCGCGTCCCAGCCGCACGCAAGCACTGCGACAAGCAAAGTCGAGATTCAACGTTCCATTGGCACTCCCAGTTGCTGGGCCAGACAGCCTGCTCCTCAGTACCGAGGAACGGAAGGGTCAACATGCGCCGACCAGGCGTCGATCCCGCCGTTGAGGCTGCGCACCCTCGAAAAGCCGGCAGCCCGCAGAATTGCAAGCGCCTGCATCGACCTCATGCCTCGGTGGCAGTGGGTGACGATCTCCTGGTGTCCGTCTAGCTGGTTCAATCGCTCGGGTAACTGGCCCAGCGGAATCAGCGTTGCCCCTTCGATGTGGCAGATCTCCCACTCGTGCGGTTCCCGCACGTCGATCAGGACCAGCTCCGGGTTCTTTTCCAGCTCCTGTGCTAGTTGGGTAGCCGTCACCTCCGGTCCCTCATAGGCCGGCGCGGCGCCCACGCCGCAGAACGCTTCGTAGTCGATCAGTTCGGTGACGGTCGGGTGCTCACCGCACACGGGGCACTGGGGATCCTTCCGCAGCTTGAGCTCGCGGAACGTCAAGTTCAGTGCGTCGAACAGAATTAATCGGCCGATGAGCGTGCTGCCCTTGCCCAGAATGAGCTTCATGGTCTCCAACGCCTGGATGCTGCCAATGATGCCCGGCAGCACTCCAAGCACCCCACCTTCCGCACACGACGGCACCAGGCCCGGAGGCGGCGGCTCTCGGAAGAGGCAGCGATAGCAGGGGCCGGCTTCGGCATAGAACACGGAGGCCTGGCCTTCGAACCGAAAGATCGAGCCGTAGGCGTTGGGCTTGCCGAGCATCACACAGGCGTCGTTCACCAGGTAGCGGGTCGGGAAGTTATCGCTTCCGTCCAATACCACGTCGAAGTCCCGCAGGATCTCGAGGGCATTTCCCGAGGTCAAGCGCGTATCGAAGGTCTCCACCTGGACGTGCGGGTTGAGGTCCCTGAGTCGCTGGTCCGCCGAATCGACCTTCGAGGTGCCGACCGCGCCGGTGCCGTGCACGATCTGGCGCTGCAGATTGGTCGCGTCTACCAGGTCGAAGTCCACCAGCCCGAGGGTACCAACACCGGCCGCCGCCAGGTAGAGCGACGCCGGCGATCCCAGGCCCCCGGCGCCGATCAATGCCACCCGGGCGGCCTTCAAGCGGCGCTGGCCCTCTGGCCCCACTTCGGGCAGGATCAGGTGACGCGAGTAGCGGAGAATCTCGTCATGCGTCAGCTGAGGGAGTGGGGTCCGCACCGGCGCCGCCCCACCGGCGATACTGGGCACGATAGAGATCTCATCCCCGTCGACCGCGCGTGTGTGTTCGCGATCCAGTTCCCGGATATCTCGGTCGTTGAGGTATACGTTGACGAAGCTCCGCAGGCGCCCGTCTTCCTGAAACAGGTGCGCCTTGAGCCTTCCGTATTCACTGGTCAATCGCTCGAGCACCTCTGCCACGGTCCCGTGCTCGATCGCCACCGCATCACGGCCGTCCACATAGGGACGGAGCGGGGTTGGCACATGTACCAGTACGGGCATGTCACTGCTCCTCAATCTGTAACAGCTGTTCCGCAAAAGCGCGCCTATCGTCGTTCAACTCCCAGACCCGCTCGTCGCGCACCGCTCCGCCCATGACCGACACGATGAGATACGGGTACCATGGCCAAGCGTGTTCTTGGTCGTAGAGGGACGGCCGCGCGGCGACGTCCGGGTGCGAGTGGTACACCCCCACGATCTGGAGACCGGATGCCGTGGCGTCGTGTTCGGCGGAGAGAAAATCGTCCGGCGAGATGAGGTACCGCTTCCGCGCCGCTCCGTCCGCTACCCGGCGGTTCGTGATAGGAAGCTCGTGGCTCACCACCACCTCGCCGTTAGCACGCCGTGTGCCCACCAGAAAACCGCACGCTTCCGCCGGATAGGCGGCTACGAGGTGCCGTCGTATGGCCGCGAGGACCGAACGCGCGATCTGCACTCCTACTCCTCAAACAGTCGCCGGGCTTCCGACAGATACCGTGTGCCGCCGTCCGGGGCGATGACGACCACCACAGGCCGCTCATCCTGCTCGCCGTCTTCCCGCGACCGCAGTCGTTCAGCCGCCACCAACGCCGCGCCCGTCGACCACCCGACGAACAACCCTTGCTCGCGTGCCAGGGCCCTCACCCGCAACTCGGCTTCCTCGGTGCCCACGAACACCGTTTCGTCTATCGCGGATGGATCGTAGATCGCTGGGACAATAGCCGTGCCCATGTGCTTGAGCCCCTCCAGCCCGTGAAACGGACTATCGGGCTCGACGGCAACCAGGCGAAGGTCGGGACGCCTCTCTTTCAGAAACTTCCCGGCACCCATGAGCGTGCCGCTGGTCCCGACCCCGGCCACAACGTGCGTGACCGTTCCCTTCGTGTCGCGCCAGATTTCGGGACCAGTCGTCAGGTAATGAGCCTCCGGATTCGCCGGGTGGCTGTACTGGTCCGCGTACCAATACCGGTCGGGCTCGGCCGCTGCCAGCTCGCGGGCTCGACGGATCGCACCATCACTCCCCTCCAAGGGATCCGTCTGGATCAGCTCAGCCTGGTACATCCTGAGCAGGTCACGGCGCTCGGTCGAAGCATTCGCCGGGACGCAGACCGTGACGCCGAGCCCGGCAGCGGCCCCGAGCATGGCGTACGCCACCGCGGTGTTCCCGCTGGACGCGTCCAGGAGCCGGCGGGCCGGTAACGCGCCGCCCGCGATCCCGGCCCGCAAGATCTCCCGCGCCGGGCGGTCCTTCACCGACCCCCCAGGGTTGAGCCACTCGGCTTTCAACAACAACAAGGGCCGCGATGAGCCGGCCAAGTCCGTCAGGTGGAGTGGGACCAGCGGCGTTCCACCCACAAGCTTCCAGAGCGCCGGTTCCCGCCACTCGACGACCGCATCTGCACCGCGGGTGACTTGAGGCACTTCGTAGCGCAAGTCGCTCAATCCCTCCGTCGCCGCTCCCAAACAAAGAACCCACCTCTGATAACGATCGGAGGTGGGTCAGCAGGTCGCTGTAGAGTTTACTGGATGCCTACTCGTACCTAGCTGGTGCCGACCTCCGCAGAGGCCGGACGACAACAGCAGCAGTCGACGTACCTGGCGGAGAGTGACATGCTAGGACAACAACCTTTAAACATGAGATAACCAATACAATGTCTCGCATTCCGCGTCAAGGACCAGCGAGTCCTCATTCACAGCGAATACCTTGCGAGCGCACCCCTCGGCGCCCGCCGCACACAACTTGGTGAACTGCATGACGGATCGTCGCCGCTTGTTGCCTACGGTATGGCGACTAGCCCAGGCAGCCAGAGCGTCTCCAACCACGCACCTGCAACGGCCCCCGTAAGCCTTCCAATTACCCCATCGCCCGATCCAAGCTCCGATACTGCACCGCCTCACTCACATACTGCGGCTCGATCGCCGCACTCCCCACGAGATCCGCAATGGTCCGCGCGATCTTCAAGACCCGACGAAAGACCCGGGCCGAGAGCTGCAGCCGCTGGATTGCCCTCTTCAAGAGCACATCCGCTGAGTCGTTGATCCGGCGGTACGTCCTCAAGTCGGGCGTCATATGCGCGTTGGCGAACACGCCGGCCCGCGTGGCGAAGCGCTCAAGCTGAACCTGGACGAAACTCACAACAAACCTCTTAACACGAGCGCCCGCGAGGCGCCGGACAAAAGGCGTTCATACCGCTCCATGGGGCTAATGCCTTGGTGTGTCTGATGGCTCGGAGTGATGGCATGACATACAGTCAACGCACGCCTGCCGGGCATCAGCGTTCGCCCCCTTGAAATCCCTGTTATGACAGACTGCACATAGTCCATATGAAACAGGACCGAAGGTGAACTTCCACTCGCACCACCTGGCGTTAGTGCAGCCGCCTCTGCTGTGACACTTCCGGCAGAGCAACATGGTGTCGGGCTACGAGTCCTTTACTGAACGCCCCTACGTTGCTCCGGTCCGGCTAGGGTAACAAGGCCACCGTCCCAACCAGAGGCGGGGGATTCGCTTTCCCGGGGCGCGTCCCGATTGGTTACGACGTTTGACATCCCCGCTGCGGGCCCTATCCGTCTCGTTTATGGAGTCCTGCTTAGCATCTAGGCAATGGTGGCGAGTGTGGACTCGGGGAACGTTATAGATCCGGGCTCCTAGGCGTCGGTTGGTGTGATCGTCTTTGAGCGTTGTTGATCGTCCATGAGAACCACCATACCCATCCCCTCCCGTCGGACGATGAGTGCAACGCGGGCGGTACCGTCCGGCGCGGTAAGCTGGATCTGCGGCATCTCGTTCCACGAGATCCCAACGATCACTCGCGTTTGGCCGTCGGCGTCGAGAAAGGCACAGGAGGGAGCCTCGGAGTCTTCCTCACACGCAAGCACTGCACGGGTGCGACCGCGGCGGTCAACCAGTTCCAATCGCTCGGTTCGCACGACCCTGTCCACCATATTGGCGATCTCCTTCAGGCAACCGCAGCTCTAACCCATTAGGGGGTGAAATGAATCGTCGCCACGCAAGAAGGGCGACGCTAACAAGAAAGGCAGCTGATCACGCCGCCCCTTGCCGCCCACTGCCTCGCGGTGACCAGGCAGGATCACACGGAAAAGCTTATCCCACACCCGCAGTTCCCCGTCTCGTTAGGGTTCTGAAAGACGAAGCATTCCCTGCATTGACGAGATCCAATCGACGATCATCCATTGATGTACTGCGCGCTGAACTCGTTGATGAAGACACGGGTATTGTTGATTTCGAGGATCGTGTCGCCGGAATCAGGACCTTCCGCGATTCTCACGTCGTAGGTAAGACCGGAGCATCCCCCTTCCACGACCCCCACCCTCAGGCCGGCGGTGTCGGGCAACCCACCGTTGATAACATCGCGCACCCGCTTCCCCGCCTCGTCGGTGAGGGTGAGGGTGAAATCGTTGTTCAGGACGTTGAGCTGAGACAAGTTACCCATCGTTGCGCTCCTCACTGACGCTCGCCGCTACTGGCCGGCGCGCAGTACTTGTCAAAGGCGCTTCTGAGCTCGCTCGCGATCGCCTCCGCCGACCGACCTTGGATGTCTTGCCGCTCTAACATGTGCACCAGCTGGCCGTCACTGAAGAGCGCGATCTGCGGTGACGAAGGCGGGTAGCCTATGAAGTGGCCACGGGCACGCTCCGTAGCATCGATCTCCATGCCGGCGAACACGGTGGCGAGCCGGTCGGGGCGGACACTGTGCTCCAAGGCGAGTCTCACTCCGGGCCGGGCCTTGCCCGCCGCGCATCCGCAGACTGAGTTGACCAGCATGAGGACCGTGCCGTCCTGTGCTCCGAGCACCCGCTCAACATCGTCGGGCGTCAGTAGTTCCTCGAAGCCGATCTGCGTGAGCTCATCCCGCATCGGCTGAACCAGCACTGGATCGTATCGAGACGTTCTCATTTTCGCCCTCCCGCTGCCGCCGCCTGGGCAATCACTACCGTGCACAGTTCAAGCCAGGCCGCCCTTACCCTCCACGTCCGCGTGCCACTTCCCGGTGTTCTCCGCCTTGAAAATAGGCATAGTTCTTCTCGGTGTAGCTCGCCCACTTTTCAGGGACATCGTCTTCGGTGAAGATGGCGGTCACAGGGCACTCTGGTTCGCACGCCCCGCAGTCAATGCACTCGTCTGGGTGAATGTAGAGCTGGTCCGGCCCCTCGTAGATACAGTCCACCGGACACACATCCACGCACCCTCTATCCAGCACGCCAATACACGGCTCGGCAATGATATACGTCATGATCTCTCCATCGAGCGCAGGACAATCCGCTCATACTGTTCGATCCGGCGGGTCCCGTTCCTACATAGCGCCCTCTGAGATGTCAACTTTGATGTCCTCGTCTTCGACAACGACCCTGTACGCATGCACGCTCCGTTCCGCCGGCGGGCCCACGACCTGCCCGCTCGTCACATCAAACTGCGCGCCGTGCCAGGGACAGGTGACCACCGAGCCGTCAAGCTCGCCTTCCCCCAGGGGACCGCCGCGATGGGTGCACGTCCCGTGGATCGCGTACATCATGCCGTTCACGTTGAACAGCGCCACCGGCCGGCCGCCCGCGTCCACCTGTCGGCAGGTGCCCGGCGCGAGGTCGGTCAGTGTCGATACTTTGATTAGCTCGCCCATTGGGCCCTGAAGGTTTCACTGAACATTCAAACAACCTGACGAACTGCCGTTTGTGCCGGCCGAACACGCCGCGTGCGGCCGGGGGGGCGAAACTTTCCGGTGGTGTGCCGGGGGCAATGACGGTGTGGCGCGCAAAGCCGCAGCGATTCGGTCGAGCGTCTGCGTCGAGCACACCCGCCATCTCCACCGGTGGCAGCACCGGCAGCAACGGGAGACGGTAGGAAGCCATGGACATCGCCGTCAGGCTGCGCAGCACTCAAGAAGCGCCTTGCCGCTGGTCACGGGTGTCGCAAGTGCGATTCCGGCAAACGTAGGCCGTGGACCGGCCCCTGGACTGGCAAAGTAGACGCTTGAGAGCTTATTTGTCAAGTATATACTTTCTAAACTTGCTAAACTGCAAGTCCGTATGTACGTTGCCCCTATGAACTCCGACGCTCCCGGCTCCGGGCGGGGACGGGTCCTCTTTCTCCTCAAGACCAAGGGACCCCAGACCGCTGCGCGAATGGCCAAGCAGCTAGACGTCACCACGATGGCGGTTCGTCAGCATCTCGCGGTCTTGCAGGGAGAGGAGCTCGTCCACTTCACGGACGAACGGGGCAAGGTCGGCCGCCCCGCCCGTCTGTGGCGGCCCACGCCCAAGGCCCATGACCGGTTTCCCGACTGCCACGCGGAACTCGCCGTCGGGATGCTCCAGGCAATCCAAAGCGCCTTCGGTGAACAAGGCCTGGTGCAGTTGACCGAGGAGCGGACGCGACAGCAGGGACAGAGTTATCGCGCGCAGATGCCGAGTTCGGATGCGCCACTCGAGGAGCGCGTGGCCGCCCTTGCCCGCATCCGGTGCGAGGAAGGCTACATGGCCGAGTGGGGACGTCGTCGCGACGGAACGTTCGAGCTCATGGAGAACCACTGCTCCATCGCGAAGGCGGCCCGCTTTTGCCCAAAGCTGTGCGGTGGCGAGCTATCGCTCTTTCGTGCCGTCCTGGGTGACGATGTCTGCGTCGAGCGGGTCAAACACATCCTCTCGGGAGACAGGTGCTGCTCCTATCGCATCACTGAACGACTCGACGAACAGGGGTCCGCCAGCTCGTCGCGACGGCGCTTTGCCTCGCGCTCGCCTTAGAAGCCCATCAGGACGCGCACCTTCGGCTTGGTCTTGTCGGGCGTCCAGGCGGGCTCCCACACGATCTCGATGTTCACGTCCTCCACGCCCTCGAGCGCCTTCAGCGCCTAGTAGGCGTCGTCCGTAATCATCGGGCCCGGGCCACCCGGGGGATGCAAAGGTCATCTCAATACGGAGGTCGCCGTCGTCCACGTCGACGTTTTACACCAGCCTCAGGTCCATGATGTTCAGATGGCGTTCCGGATCCTTCACCTGGCGCAGCGCCTGGCGCACCAGCCCGGGCGTCACCGCCGTCATGCCGTCCTCCTGAGCCGAACGTAGGGGGCCCGGGGCGCCACGGTCGACCGCCTGCCACGGCCCGAATGTAGATGTTCGTGGCGAGGGACGAATCTCCTCATCCAGCCTCGCCCTCGCCGAGGATCTCACCCAGACGTCGGAACCCGGCCATCCGCCGCACCCCTTTGATCACCTCCTGACGGAAGGCTACGAGATCCAGCGCTTGCTCCACGGCTTCGGTCTCCGTCCTGGCACCGAGCACGCGCCGTGCTCCATCCAACTTGCCCTGGTCGAGACGGAGGTTGTTGCGCACCTTGGACCTCGCAGGCATGGGGATCCCCGGGGTGTTGTACAGATCCAAGGTATATTCGTACAGACATGCGGCAATGAGCTAACTCAGGCCGGGTAACTACCCGACAGCGCGGTCGAGGCTACGATACTGGACGGCTTCGGACACGTGCGCGGGCTCTATGGTGGAACTCTCCGCCAGATCCGCGATGGTCCGCGCGATCTTCAAGACCCGGTGATACGCCCGGGCCGAGAGCTTCAACCGCCCAATCGCCGTCTTGAGCAGCGCGTCCGCCGAGTCGCTTACCTTGCACACGTTCCGCAGGTCCTTGGGCGCCATGTGCGCGTTGGCGAATACGCCCCGCCGCTTGGCAAAGCGGTCCAGCTGCACCTGCCGCGACCGGTTCACCCGCTCACGAATCGCCGCACTCGGCTCCCCGCTCCGCTCCACCGAGAGTTCCTGGTAGGGAACCGCGGGCACCTCGATGTGAATATCAATGCGATCCAGGAGCGGCCCCGAGAGCCGCGACCGGTAACGCTCCACGTCCAGCGGCCCGCACACGCACGACCGCCCAAGCGCGCCCCAGAACCCGCACTTGCAGGGGTTCATGGCGGCCGCGAGCATGAACCGGGCCGGGTAGCACAGGGACGACGCGGCTCGGGAGATCGTTACGAAGCCATCTTCCAGCGGTTGGCGCAGGACTTCCAGCACGTTCTTCCGGAACTCCGGCAGCTCGTCCAGGAACAACACGCCCCCCTGGGCCAGACTCACCTCACCCGGCTTGGGGTAGCTCCCGCCCCCGATCATGCCGGCGTCGCTGATCGTGTGATGCGGCGCGCGAAACGGCCGGCTCGTGACCAGCGCCGCCCCGGGCGGCAAGGTCCCCGCCACGCTGTGGATCTTGGTGGTCTCGAGCGCCTCCTCCAGGCTCAGGTCCGGCAGAATCGTGGGCAGGCGTCGAGCCAGCATGGTCTTGCCCGACCCCGGCGGCCCGATCATCAACACGTTGTGCGCACCGGCCGCCGCGATCTCCAGCGCCCGCTTGGCGTGCTCCTGGCCGCGGACTTCGGAAAAGTCCACGGCGTCCGTTGGCCGTTGTCCGAATAGGCCGCGAGCGTCAACCTCGGCGCGACGCAGCCCACCACTGTCGCTGAAGAACCCGGCCACCTGACTCAGCGACTCGGCGCCTAGAACCTCGATGCCGTCCACCACACCGGCCTCGGCCAAGTTCTGCACCGGGACGATCAGCCCTCTGGCGCCGGCCTGCTTCGCCGCCACCGCGATGGGCAAGGCCCCGCGCACCGGCCGGACGCCCCCTTCGAGTCCCAGCTCACCGACGATGACATATCCGTCCGCCGTGCCGCCGAGCTGTCCGGTCGCTGCCAGGATCCCCATCGCGATTGGGAGATCGAACGCCGAGCCGTCCTTTCGCACGTCTGCGGGTGCCAGGTTGATGGTGATGCGTTTCAACGGGAACTCAAACGCGGAGTTGGCGATCGCCGCACCCACGCGCTCGCGGCCTTCCTTCACCGCCCCGTGCGGGAGCCCAACGGTGGCGAACGTGGGCAGGCCATTGGCGATGTCGGCTTCGACGTCCACCAGGTACGCGTCAATGCCGAGCACCGCCGCCGAGCGGATGCGTGCGAGCATGGGAAGGACGGTAGGGGGAAAAACACGGAAAAGGGTAAGAAAAGGAACGCGGGCCGGAGCGTTTTGTTGCGCGCCGGCCCGTGGTGTCGCCGCTCGATCGGCGCTAGCTCCGGGGCGGGAACCGCTCCAGCATCTTCTGGGTCACTTCCTTCACCCGCTTTTCCATCCGAGACTGGTCGTTGATGACGCCCTCGATGTCACCTTGCCCCCACCCACGCCAGACGATCTCCCGCGTCTTCGCGTCGGCCACGTCCAGCACCAGCGTCCCTTCCTCATACTGGACGGCCGCCGTCTCGGTGCGATAGCCCGCCTCGGCGTCCACGCGGTACACGTCCACCTTCTCCTGGACCGACGCGTGGTAGTGGAGCACCAAGTCGGGATTCCCCGACACCCGCCGATACCCCTTGGCCGCCAGTTGGCGCTCCACCGAGGCGCGGACCTGGGAGTCGAAGAACGGATTGTTGTCCAGCCGGGGATCGCCGGTCGGCAGGGGGTCCCGGGCACCCCAGTCGTAGGTCTCATACCGCGAGAAATCTGCGGCGGGGTGTATGTACGAGCTGACGCTCAGGGGGGCGCACGCGGCGATCGCGGCGCTCAGAGCGATGAATGGTAGTCGTCGGGCCATGCTGGCCTCCTTTCCCATATCTGTTCGACGCCGAAGCATCGCCGGTGCGAGTAAAGTCGAGGCCACACTCGCGGTGAAGGAAGGCTTAGCCACGCGGCGGGCCCCTCGTCACCCCGTGACGTCTCCCAACCCCACGAGTTACTATTGCGCCCCATGTCGTATGCCCTGATGAGCAGCGGTGGCAAGGATTCGACGCTCGCCCTCGACCGGGCGCGCCGCACCGGGCTCGATGTCCGGTTTCTCGCGAACATCTACGATGGTTCCACCGGCCGAGTCCGCTTCCACGGCGTGCGGCACGAGCTGATCGAGGCGCAAGCGGCGTCCCTGAGGCTGGAGTGCGTGCAGGCGAGCGCGCAGCCCGAGGAGTTCGAAGACGTCTTCCTCCGCGTCCTGGACGACCTCAAGGCGCGGGGATGCCAGGGGATGGTGTTCGGCAACATCCATCTCGAGGACGTGCGCGGTTGGTACGAACGGCGGGTGCGCGCCAGAGGGCTGGAGCACGTCGAGCCGCTCTGGGGCGAGCCCGGGATCGAGCTGATCCATGAAGTGGTCGAGCGAGGCTACCGGGCGGTGGTGGTGGGCGTGGACCTGAACCAGCCCGCCGCCGGCTTCCTGGGCCGCGAGCTGGATGCCGACCTGCTCACCGAGATCGGCATCACCGACGGTCTCGACGCCGCCGGCGAGTGCGGCGAGTACCACACGTTCGTGTACGACGGCCCCTCGTTCGCCTATCCCTTGCTGATCCAGCCCGGCAAGCTCGTGGACTTCAACGGGCACCGGTTTCTCGATCTCACGCTGGCCCCGCTGCACTGACGTTGTCCGAGAAGTGGCGTACCCTGCTGCTTCTCGCCCTGGCCGAGTCGCTGGCCATGGGCCTCTGGTTCTCGGCGTCGGCCGTGGCGCCGGCCCTGGCGCGCGACTGGTCGCTGACGCCCACGCAGGGCGCGTGGCTGACCATGGCGGTGCAGCTGGGCTTCGTGGCCGGCGCGCTGCTCAGCGCGCTGTTCAACGTCCCGGATGTGTGGCAACCCCGGCTGGTGGTCGCGTTGGGGGCCGTGGCCGGCGCGCTGCTGACATTCCTGATTCCGGCGCTCAACGCGTCCTTTGCCACCGCCATCGCACTCCGGGCGGGGACCGGGATGATGCTCGCGCTGGTGTACCCCGTGGGCATGAAGATCATGGCTACCTGGACCCGCGAGGACCGCGGCCTGGGGCTCGGGCTCCTGGTGGGCGCGCTCACGGTCGGCTCCGCCTCACCTCACCTGATTCGCGCGCTCGGAGGATTCGCGGACTGGCCCCCGGTGCTGTACGTCGCGGCAGCGCTGGCCGCCGTCGGCGGCCTCATCGCCTGGCGGTTTGGGAAGCTGGGTCCGTATCGCGCCAGCGTGCCACCATTCCAATGGCGTCACATGACCAAGGCCCTGCGCCTTCCGCCGCTCCGCCTGGCGAACTTCGGCTACCTGGGGCACATGTGGGAGCTGTACGCCATGTGGACCTGGGCGCCCATCTTTCTGCTGCATACCTACGCCCTGCAAGGGGGAGCGGGAGAAGCGGCAGAGAAGCTGTCCCCGCTGCAGCCTCAGACGGCGGCTGCGCTGGCGGCCTTCTGGGTAATTGCCGCTGGCGGACTCGGCAGCCTGCTCGCCGGCAAACTCGCCGACCGCTGGGGGCGCACCCGGACGACCATGCTGAGCATGATCATCAGCGGCTCCTGCGCGCTGGTGGTGGGGTTCGTGGCGGAGGGCCATCCCCTGCTCGCCACCGTGATTGCCCTGGTGTGGGGCTTCGCCGTGGTCGCCGACTCAGCCCAGTTCTCCAGCAGCGTGAGCGAGCTGGCCGAGCCCGACTACATGGGCACCCAGCTCACCACCCAAACTGCGATGGGCTTCCTGCTGACGCTGGGGTCTATCCAATTGGTCCCCGTGGTGCAGGAGGCAGCTGGCTGGGGATGGGCGTTCGCCGCGCTCGCCCCCGGCCCCGCGCTGGGCACCCTGGCGATGTGGCGGCTGTTGCGGTCGCCGGAGGCGGCGAAGCTGGCGGGAGGGAGGGGTTAGCGCTTCTCGATGACCGTGATCTTCCCCGCCTTGTCGATGCTCACCACGTCGAAGGGCTCCTTTGGCCCATCCATCCCGGGCGAGCCCGATGGCATCCCGGGCACCGAGATCCCGACGATGTCGGGCCGGTCCTTCAACATCCGGCGGATCGCGTCCGCCGGCACATGGCCTACTACGACGTAGCCGTCAACTACCGCCGTGTGGCACGCCTTCGCCGCCTGCGGCACGCCGTACTGGGCTTCCACCAGCGTCAGATTCTCGACGTTCCGCTCCTGCACCTTGAATCCCTGTCCCCGTAGGTAGCCTACCCACGCAGCGCAACACCCTCATGTGGGGGCCTTGTAAACAGTCACCTCCGGCGCCTGAGGCTGGCCTTGCTGTGCCACGCCTGCGCCGCCCACAGCCATGATGCCGCTCGCCAGGAACCCGGCCGCGAGCGCGATCCTGATGCTTGGTGTCCGCACGGTTGCTCCTATCTGTTGGCTTCGAATGTGTGAAAAGTGAGGCGTGAGAAGTAAGAAGGACGGCCCACGCCGACTTGTCAACTTCTCACGTCTCACTTCTCACATCTCACGTCTCACGTCGCACGGACGTAACCCCGCCGCACCGCCTCGATGAAGTCGGTATCCGCCATTCTTCACCCGTCGAGCACTTCGCGCACCTTCCGCGCGAGCGATTCCGGGGTGAAGGGTTTCTGCACCAGCGCCCCGGGCTCCGCCGGATGCTCCGGCCCGGCGTACCCGGACATGTACAGCACCTTGAGGTCCGGACGCAGCAACAGAACCTGTTCGGCGGAGCGGCGCCCGCCCATCTCGGGCATCACGATATCCGTGAGCAGCAGGTCGATGGTGTGGCGGTCCCCCCGCATGGCCTCCAGCGCTTGGCGGCCGTTCGTGGCCTCGAGCACTCGGTAGCCGTACCGCTCGAGCGCGCGCCGCGCCAAGGCGCGCACGGCGAGGTCGTCCTCGACCAGCAGGATCGTCTCGGAGCCCGCTTGCGCCTCAGGCTGTGCGGCGAGGTTCGAGGGTCCGTCCGCCGGCCGGTCAACCGGGAGAAGGTAGACGTCGAAGGTGGTGCCGCTGCCCGGCTCGCTGCGCACCCAGATATACCCGCCGCTTTGCTTCACGATGCCGTAGACGGTGGCCAGTCCGAGCCCGGTCCCCTTGCCGGGTCCCTTGGTGGTGAAGAACGGTTCGAAGATGCGGGCCTGGGTCACCTCATCCATGCCGTACCCGGTGTCGCTCACCGACAAGCGGACGTAGCGGCCGGGCAGGAGGAGGGGGTGACGCACTGTGAACGCCGGGTCGAGAACGGCGTTGGCCGTCTCGATGGTCAATCGGCCGCCGTCCGGCATCGCGTCCCGCGCGTTGACGGCCAGGTTCAGAATGACCTGCTCGATCTGACTCGGGTCCGCACACACCCGGTCAAGATCCGGGCCGGGAACGGTCTCGAGCCGGATGTCCTCGCCGATGATGCGCGGCAACAGCGTTTCCATCCCCGCGAGGACGTCGTTGAGGTCGATGACCCGCGGCTGCAACACCTGGCGGCGGCTGAACGCGAGCAGCTGGCGGGTCAGCCCCGCGGCGCGCTCCCCCGCATCCCGGATGGCGAGGAGGTCCTCGCGACGCGGGTCCTCCGGCGGCAGGTCGAGCAGCAACAGGTCGGCGGACCCCAGGATGGCGGTCAGCAGATTGTTGAAGTCGTGCGCCACGCCGCCCGCCAACTGGCCGATTGCCTCCATCTTCTGCGCCTGCCGGAATTGCTCCTCCAGGGCGCGCCGGGCGGTGACGTCCTCCACGATCATTTCGAACTCGGTGAGGGCCCCGAACTGGTCCCGGACCGCGCGGCCGCTGAGCCGCACCGTGATGGGCGTGCTGTCTTTGCGCTTCCAGCCCACCTCAACACCCTCGATCCGATCCGCGTCGCGGTGCTCCCCGACGAGCCGGGCGCGCCCCTCCGGATCCTGGTACACCCCGCTCGCCCAATCCACACTGAGCAACTCCGCCTCGGACTGGTACCCCAGCATCGAGACCAGAGCCGGGTTAGCCTCTAGCAGCCGGCCATCGACGGTGGAGCGGTAAATGCCGTACAGGGCGCCATGCACCAGCGAGCGGTAGCGGCTCTCGGAGTCGCGCAGCTCGTCCTCGGCGCGCTTGCGCTCGGAGATGTCGGCCGTGATGCCCAGCAGTCCCGTCACCCGCCCGTCGCTGTCCCGGAGCGGGACCGCATGGGTCTCCAGCCAGCGGCGCGCGCCCTTGAGCCCCACGGTCTCGAACTGCAACGTGCCCCCGCCCCCGGCCATCACCCGCCGGAGCAGCTCTCGGAACGCCTGCCGGTGTAGGGGCGCGACCATCTGCGTCATGTCCCGCCCACGGACCTGCTCCAGCGAGTTGGCCTCGATCATCCGGAGACCCGCGGCGTTCATGTCGACCAGCGTCCCGTCCTTGGCGAGGACCTTTACGCACTGCGGCTCGGTCTCGACGATAGCCCGGTAGCGCTCCTCGCTGGCCCGCAGCGCCTGCTCGGCCTGACGTCGCTCCGTCACGTCCACCGCCACCACCATGAGCGCCGGCAGGCCTCCGTAATCCACCGGCCCCACCATGGACTCGATCCAGCACACGCTGCCGTCCCCTCGCAGGGTTCGGTATTGGCTGCGTGTCGGCGCGGGACGGCGCTGGCGCAGATCCTCGATCCATTGCACCAGCCACGCGCGATCGTCCGGGTGGACCAGGGGGAGCTGGTCTTCCGGTCTGAGACCCAGGAGTTCGTCTATGCTCCGCCCGGCGAGCTCGGCCGCCGCCCGGTTGGCGAAGACGATGCGACCGCCCTGATAGATGGTAATGCCCTGCAACGAGCTCTCGACCAGCGTGCGGTACTTCTCCTCCGAGCGGTCCAGCGCTGCCTGCGTCACCTCGCCGGCCGTGACGTCCTGCGCGTGCAGCACCACCACGTCGGGCGGAATCGGGACATAGGTCAGGTGCGTGGTCCGCAATACCCCGGAGACCCGCGTCGTGGTGGTCCGCTGGACCGGCTGCTGCTCCCGCCAGCAGCGGGCCAGGTCCTCCAGGAGGGCCGGACGGTCCTCGAGCAGCGCGCTGGCCCGCTGCCCCACCGCCGTGGCCGCAAGCTCCGGAACCAACGATTCGCTCACGCCGTTATACTCGACCAGCTCGAAGTCAGCTTCGGCCCGGCGAAACAGGTAGGTGGGGGTCGGCAGGCGCCGCAGGTGCGCCAGGAACCGGCCCTCGTCTCTCACCCCAGCATTCCCTCGACCCGCCGGCGTCCGGCGTCCACGCTTCTGTGGCACGCAGCTCTCCGTGTGGAATACTCCGGGCAGGAATATCGAATGTCGAACCGGGAATGGCGAATGTCGAAGGGAGCTTCGAACTTCAACACTCCTGAACGGTATTCACCATTTCGCCAGGGCCTCCACCTCTGGCGACAGCAGGCTCAAGGGGTCGAACAGGATGCGGCCAAAGTAGGCCGTCCAATGCAGATGGGGTCCCGTCACCCGGCCCGTGGCGCCCACCAGGCCAATCACCTGGCCCTCGCCGACGGTGTCCCGCACGGAGACCAGGATACGACTCAAGTGCATGTACGAGGTTACCAGACCGTTGCCGTGGTCCAGATAGACGGCGTTCCCTTGGTAATAGAACGATCCCGCCACCACGACGACGCCGCGGTTGGCCGCCTTGACCGGCGTTCCCGTGCGGCCGTCGAGATCGACGCCAAGATGCCGGCTCCGCGCCGTGCGGTTGATCTCCCGGCGGGTGCCGAAGCCGCCCGTGACCACGAGCGGGAGCGGCTCGCCAAACGCGCGGTGCCACAGCCTGGGGGTCCGCGCGGTGCGGGCCATCGCCTCGCGGATGGTGCGACGCTCTTCTTCGAGTCGCCCACGCACGGAGTCCGGGGGCGTCACAAACTGCGCCGGCAGCCGCAGCCGTTCCGTAGCGAACACCGC
>Ga0209751_10002947_pt1 | contig 16715 bp, 19 predicted proteins | sample RifCSP13_1_FD_184019 | JGI IMG/M metagenome (GOLD analysis project Ga0209751, IMG submission 184019) | Soil microbial communities from Rifle, Colorado - Rifle CSP2_sed 13_1 (SPAdes) (version 2) | ecosystem: Environmental > Terrestrial > Deep subsurface > Rock core/Sediment | place: Rifle... | reverse complement strand
CGGAACATTGATCTTGGAAACTTAGGTCGTTGAGCTTTGTGTTTTGTGCTTTGTGTTTTGTTCTTTGTGCTTTGTATCTTGTTCTTTGTTCTTTGCTTAGCCCTTTGCTCTTTGCCCTTTGCCCTTTGCCCTTACCCTGCGATTAACTCCTCTATAAGATCGACTGCGGCTTGAGAAGCGTCGCCACGAGCAAGTCTGCGGCTCGCCTCTTCCATTTGCACGATTCGCTCCACATTCCCTGCCAGCAAAACAATCTCTTTAGCCAGTTTCTCTCCAGTCAGCTCTCGCTGGAGAATCATTCTGGCAGCCCCGGCATGCACCAAGGCTTCCGCATTCTTGCGCTGATGATCGTCGGCAGCAAACGGAAATGGAATCATGAGCGCTGCTTTGCCCGCAGCAATCAGTTCTGCAGTCGTGGTTGCGCCGGCACGACAGATTACTAAATCCGCCGCAGCAAAAGACTCGACGATATCGTCAATGTAGCGCCTCACATCTACTTGTTTGCCCCAACCAGCATTGGCATATGCCGCACTGGTAAGCTCAAAATCGTTCTCTCCGGTCTGATGTGTGATGCGCAATCGTTCTCTCACTGAACTCAATTCAGGCAGAGCCGCGATCATTGCTTGATTGATCGCATGCGCCCCCTGTGAACCTCCAAAGACCAATAACGAGAACTCTCTCGTCCGCTCTCCTGTTCGCGCCGGTATCTCAAAAAACTCGCGTCGCACCGGATTGCCCGTCACAACTCCCTTGCCCCGGAAATAGGGCAGCGATTCTTGAAATGAAACAGCGGCCTTGTTGACAAAACGGGCAAGTACCCGATTGGTCCATCCCGGAAGCGCGTTAGACTCCATTACCAGGGTTGGCAATCCCATCAGCGCCGCGGTAAGGAGCACCGGGCCCGAAACATAACCGCCGGCGCCCACCACTACGTGGGGCCGAAACTCTCTGATGAGTTTTCGCGCCGAGACAAAACTCTTAGGCAGTATTGCCAGGCCGCGCGCACGGGCGCCGGCGCCAACACTCTTCAAGCCTGCACTTTCAATGATCGACAGGTCAAAGCCCGCCCGCGGCACTAACTTCGTCTCCAAACCGCGGGCGGTTCCCACAAATCGTATTTTTGAGTCCGGTTGGCGACGCATAATCTCTTTTGCCACCGCAATACCCGGGTAAATATGTCCGCCCGTACCGGCGGCGGCGATCAGCACGCGCATAGGTTTCAGGCTGACCGCGGTGCAACAACACGCGTTACCGGTGTTGCATGCGAAGCTGGCGAACGCTCCCTTGTGGTTACTCTCTTCAAAAACCTAACGTCCAGGCCGCCAGCGCTTTGCCGCGAAATGTTGAGCAGAATACCTACGGCCGCCAATGTGGGTACCATTGAAGAGCCTCCGTAAGAGATGAAGGGCAGTGGTATTCCTTTCGTTGGCACCAGCGAAAGTACGACGCTGATATTGAAGAGCGCCTGGCCAACAATACTGGTAACCAGGCCCAACGACAGCAGCATTCCAAATCGATCCGGCGCTAACAGGGAAGTTCTTATCCCACGCCAGAGAAAAAGCGCGAAAACCAGCACCACAGCGAGCGCTCCGACCAGCCCCAGCTCCTCCCCAATTACCGCGAAGATGAAATCAGAATGAGCAAACGGCAGGAACAACATCTTCTGTTTGCCTTGAGCAAAGCCCAGTCCATTGGAGCCGCCCGAACCAATGGCGATCAGCGATTGCACCACTTGAAAGCCGCTGTCTTGTGCATCAGCCCACGGGTCGAGAAAAGTGACCAGGCGTCTCAAGCGCCAGGGGACAAAGATGAGCAGGCCAAGGAGTCCAATCAAGGCAGGCGCGCCAACTGCTGCCAGATGTAAGACCCGCACACCCGCTGTGTAGCTCATTACGAGAAATAGCGCGCCGAGCATCAGCGCGGTTCCAAGATCAGGCTCCAGAACCACGAGCACAACAATTGCCGCCGTGATCAGCCCACACGGCAAAAACGTTCGCCAAAAATCTCTTTCCTCCCCAGCCCGACTCTCAAAGATATAGGCCAGAAAGATTGCCAGAGTTACCTTGGAAATCTCTGAGGGCTGAATCGAAAAGCCCCAGAACCTGATCCACCGGTGAGCACCATTCACTTTGCCAAATCCAAAAACCACCAGCAACATCAGGATCGTGATAGACAGCAAGACATAGACTATTCGGCGACTCTTCCAGTGGCGGTAGTCGACGTGCATGGCACCAAGCATCGCTACGAAGCCGATGCCGGTCCAAACCCCTTGTTTTATCACGTAGTAGAATTGATTGTTATTTTCGCGCAGCGCCATGATGGCAGAAGCACTGTAGACCATGACTACTCCAAACAGCGCTAAACCCACTGTCGCTGCGAACAACCACTTGTCTGGATGAATCCTTCTGGCCATCTCTCAACTGGCAATCTGCGATTGACGAACTTGCTCTTCGGGGTCGCCCTCGAGAGCGCGAACCTCTTCCTTGAAGACGCGACCACGGTGCTCGAATCCTTCAAACATATCGAAGCTGGCGCAGGCTGGAGCCAGCAATACCACGTCGCCATTTTTGGCTGCCTTCAAAGACTGCTTAACTGCCCCCCTCACATCAGCAACGCACTCGGCCGGAGCATAGGTTCCTAACTCTCTCATAATTGTCTCCGCATCTGCGCCAAGCAAAATCAACTTGCTTACCTTCTCCTGGATAAGTGGGGCAAGCGGAGCGTAGGGGGCCTTTTTCCCCAACCCACCCAGTATCAACACAATCTTTCCCGGCTCTTCGCGGAAAGCCTCCAGGGCCTTAAGCGTCGCATCCACGCTTGTGGCCTTCGAATCGTTGTAAAACTTGACGCCTCGAATTTCAGCCACAAACTCCAGCCGGTGCTCAACCGGGAGAAAGTTACGAACTGTATTGCGCATCGAGTCGGGATCAGCACCGCAGGCCAGTGCGGCCGATAAGGCAGCAAGTACGTTTTCGACATTGTGCAAACCGCGCAGCCTCATTTCGTCGCGCCGCAGCAATACACGCTCGCCTTCCGCTGTGCGCGATACCAGTTTCTGCCCTTGCAGAAAAAGTCCTTCTGCGAGCTCTCCCCGGACGCTGAACCAGGAGATGTGCGCTCGCAGCCCGGCGGCCCAGGAAGAAACAGTCGCGTCATCCCGGTTCAAAACGGCCACATCATCAGGCGTCTGATTCAGAAAGATTCTGTGCTTGGCGGCGGCGTAATCAGTGAGGGATTCATAGCGATCCATATGATTCGGAGTAACGTTAAGCACTACCGCCACATTGGCGTGGAAGGTCTTGATGGTCTCCAATTGAAAGCTCGATACCTCCGCAACCGACCAGCCGTCTGTTCGCGAACTCTCAACCATTGAAATCAGCGGCGTGCCTATATTTCCGCCAACTTGCACCTGCAGACCCGCACCCTCGAGCAAGGAACCAATGAGAGACGTGGTGGTAGTCTTCCCATTGGATCCGGTTATAGCCACCAGCCGGCCCCGCAAATAGCGGAACGCCAATTCGATCTCGCCAATCACCTCCGCTCCCGCACGTTCGGCATACCGCGCCGGAATGGCTTGAGTGGGCACGCCAGGGCTTAGGACCATCAACTCGATCTGGTCCAGAAGCCAACTAGGCGCCTCGCCCGGTAGACACCCGACTCCCTCCGCCCGCAAGGCCAAAGCTTCCGGACTCCATTTTTCCAGGGGCTTCTGATCATTCAGTGCCACAATCGCGCCGCGGGAAGTCAGGAACCTCGCGCAAGCTATACCGCTACGCGCAGCTCCCATTACCAAAACTTTTTTACCCGCAATCATCGCAATTTCAAGGTCGACAAACTCAACAAGGCAAACAGTATTGCCAGAATCAGAAAACGGAAGACAATCTTTGACTCTTTCCAATCCTGCATTTCAAAGTGATGGTGCAGGGGAGTCATCTTGAAGAGTCGCCGCCCCGTGCCGGTGGTTCTCTTGGTCATCTTAAACACGCTAACCTGCAACATTACGGATAGTGCTTCAATGACAAACACGCCGCCGACCATCAGGAGCATGAATTCCTGTTTCGTCAGCACGGCTACCGTTCCGATGGCGCCTCCAATCGCGAGACTGCCCACGTCCCCCATAAAGACCTCTGCCGGCGGCGCGTTGTACCAGAGAAAACCAAGACTCGCGCCAGCCATAGCCCCGCAAAAAACCGTCAGCTCCGCAGCCTCAGGACGGTGGGTCAGTTCCAGGTACGTTGCCCACCGGGCATCGCTGCTCAGATAGGTAAATCCTGTCAACGCTGTCATGGCAATAAACGTAACGCTGATCGCCAGGCCATCTAAACCATCCGTGAGATTCACCGCGTTGGAAGTACCCAGCAAGACGCCGGCGATCAGGATCAAATAAAGGTACGGACCAATGTAACTCACACCCTGTGGGTCTGCTGTCGCCTTCAAAAATGGAACACTGACGTTCCAGGAATAACCGCTCGCCCAGTACTTTGTGGATATGAAGAGAATGGCCCATACGCCGACTGCAATCAGCAGTTGCGCCAAAAGCTTTTGCCGGCCTGTCAAACCAAGGCTTCGTTGTTTGGCCATTTTGGAGTAATCATCAACAAAGCCGATTGTTGCAAATAAGAGTGTGGCCATCATGATGGTCCAAACGTAAACACTGGAAAGACGGGCCCAGAGGAGAGTTGAGATGAGCACGGAGCCGATAATCAGCACACCGCCCATTGTGGGAGTGCCCCGCTTGGCCATATGCGCCTGGGGTCCCTCCTCACGAATTTGCTGTCCAATGTTCCACCCTTTCAGAGCTTGAATTAGTTTCCCGCCAAAAACGAGCGATAGGAGCAGGGCGGTAATAGAGGCGTAGGCCGTCCGAAATGTGACGTATTGGAAGACGTTGAGCGCCTTGATTAGATACCACTCTTTGTCCTTGAAATGGCCGTAGAGCAGTTCGTATAAGAAATAGTAGATCATTTTCCCGAGGAGCTCCGGCCCCAGTTGAATCAGCCAATACGATCAACCAAAACTACGTCGCGACGCATCTAAAGCAAAGTTCCTCCCCTGTAAAAATCATCAGACCCGCTCATCCTCGCCAAGCAACGGAAACTGTTCCTTGATCGCCTTTACTACCTTATCGGTAGCAACTCCTCGCGATCCTTTCACCAGAAGTAGATCGCCCTTTCTTAATTCCTGGGTCACGGCTTCGGCGGCAGCAGCGGAACTTTCAAAAAACCGCGTAGAGGTTAAACCGGCTTCGTTGGCCCCGCCGACAATCTCACGCGCCAGCCCACGCACGCCCCACAGAACATCCACTCCTGACAACGCAATCTGCCGACCTGCCTCGCGATGAAGGCTCGACTCTTCCTTTCCCAATTCCAGCATTTCACCAGCAATGACCAGCCGGCGCTTGCGCGTCTTTCCACCCTCTACGATTGTGCGCACCATATTGAGGAGCGAGCGAGGATTCGAGTTATACGAATCGTCAACCACTGTAAACCCGGCGGCGAAATCCAGCACCTCGCCGCGCATCTGGGGCGCGGTTGCCGTCCTCAGCGCGTCGCCGATTGCCTCCGGCCCGATTTGAAAGCAACTCGCCACGGCCGCGGCGGCAAGAGCGTTCATCAGATTGTGCCGACCGCTCATGGGCAGAGCTGCCCGTGAATGGCCCAGGGGAGTTCTCAAAATAAACCTGATCAGGCCAAGTCGCTCAGTGTCAATGTCGCTGGCCATTACGTCAGCTTCGTTTTCGATTGCAAAGGTCAGCGTTCGCCCTTTGTGTTTTTCCCGCATCTTGATCACCCATTCATCATCAGCATTGAGTATCGCTGTGCCGCCGGGCTTGAGCCCCTCAATCAGCTCGGCTTTTGCCGCCGCGATGTTTTCGATGCTGCCTAGATATTCCAGGTGAACGGGTGCAATCATTAGTTCCACGCCTACGTCGGGCGGCGTGATCCGGCACAGACGTTGGATCTCGTGTGTGGGAGAAGACATACCCATCTCGAGTACGGCCAAATCAAACTCCGACGGCGATCTGTTTTCGCTCACCATACGCAAGACAGAAAGAGGTAAGCCGAGACCATTGTTATAGTTCCGCTCACTCTTCAGAACGCGACGGCCCGTGCTGCTCAGAACATGAGCAGTCAGTTCTTTCGCAGTCGTCTTGCCCGCACTTCCGGTAATGCCGATCACAGGCCGCTTCCACGACTCACAAACGCGGCGGGCCAGTGTCTGCAGTGCAGCGATTACATCGTCGACAAATAGCAACCGGTCTCTGTACGGTTGCAGGTTCTCTGATTGACTCCGGTCAACTCTGGCGACGGCGGCAATTGCTCCCTTCTGCAGAGCTTCTGGAATGAACTGATGAGCATCGGCGAAGATGCCATTGAAGCCGGCGCGGGCGTAGTCCTTCTGTGACAAGGCGAAGAAGAGCTCGCCCGCGTTGACCGAGCGTGAATCGATCGAAAAGTCTTTTATGCTTTTGTCAAACAACGCGGCGCCCAAAGAGCTAGTGGCGCCCATCAAAGTTGCTACCTCGCCAACATTCACGTTCCGACCTCTTGATCTTCCGATATCGCCTACAATAATCGCTCGCAGCACGCACCTTGCTCTCGGCGCCTGCTGGAGTTGGCCGGGCTTACGGCGGTATAAGGGACCATAGCCCCAGCCGAAGAGATTGCGATCCCTCGGAGCGTTTCATCCAGTTGGAGGAGTTTAACCCGGTGAGTAGCGCGAATGAGTCGCAATCGCTTCCTGCAAGCCGCTAACCGGTATCTTACTCCATTTTCACAATTCTCTCCGCTCCGCCGGTAGATCATCGGTGCCTCGCTAAACGTGGGGTTGCAGAGTTGTCGTCCAGCTAGTTGGCTCTGCGAAAATCAAGGTAAACAGTTTGACCCGATTCAACCTCGTCACCCGGGTACGGTCTTTGCCGGACCACCTGCCCTTCTCCGTGTGCCTCCATCTGCAAACCAAGCTGAACACAAGCGCGGGCCACATCGCGTACGCTACGCCCGCGCAAATCAGGCATCACGATGGTCCTGCGGGTAGCGACCGCGTACACCACTTCACCTTCCTGGTCGTCATGGGCGGCCACCGTTGGCAAGGTGGCAAGGCGGGCCTGCTCCATCAGCATGCGCTGTTCACGGTCCCTGGTCATCCGGGGCGTGTCCGCCGCCTCCGCGATCAGGTCTCCGGCTGATTGAAAGTGAGTATCAGGAGGGACGCCAAGCTCAGGTAGCACCTGTTCGGCAATCTCGCGAAATACGGGCGCGGCCACGTCGCCTCCATGGTATGCCCCTCCTGGTTCATCAATAACAACCACGATGACCACAGCCGGATCGCCGACGGGAGCGAAGCCAACGAAGGAGGCAACATGCTTGGTATGAGAGTAGGCCTTCGTCCTGGGATCAATCTTCTGAGCAGTACCCGTCTTACCTGCAGCAGTGTAGCCGTCGAGCTGCGCTTTCTTTGCCGTGCCATTCAGAGTGACGCCTTCCAGCATCCCTCTCAGAGCTGTGGCAGTCTCCTCACTGACCACGCGATGTTGTTCCGGGTTGGCCCGATAAACTGAGGTGCCGGAAGGAGCGCGAATCTCACGCACAAGGTGCGGCGCTACTCTAATCCCATTATTGGCGAGCGTACCAAAGGCCGCGGCCATCTGTAACGGTGTGACGCCAACCTCCTGGCCCATAGCTATCGAACCTATCGATGAAGGTTGCCAGCGACTGACCGGTCGAACCAAACCGGCAGTCTCGCCTGGCAATTCGATTCGGGTCCGGCTGCCAAAACCGAAGCTCGTCATATAGTCGTGCATCGCGTTGTCGCCCACTCGGAGTCCCAGTTTTATGGCCGCCACGTTGCTGGATTTGGCCAGTGCTTCGGCAATGGTCAAGGTGCCAAAGGCATGGTGGTCGTGGATTAGGCGGCCTGCGACTGTTATGGATCCCATCTGACAATTAATTTTGTCACTGGGCCTTACTAAACCCTCCTCAATCGCGGCAGAGAAGGCAACGATCTTGAAAGTTGAGCCTGGCTCGTAAATATTTTGTATGGCCCAGTTCGAACGTACTTCGGCCCGCGTGGCCCCGACATTATTGGGATCAAACGTGGGCATGTTGGCCAACGCCAGGATCTCACCAGTTCGCGGATCCAAAACAATCGCGCTTCCCGACTTGGCGCGTGATTGAGCAACCGCGTTTGCTAGTGCATACTCCGCTCGATACTGCAGCGATTGATCAATTGTTAGGACTACGGTTTGTCCTGACTTTGGAGGAATCTCAAAACTTTCGTAAGGGCGGCCGCTGGAGTCTTTTTCAATGAATAGTTTCCCCGGCTCACCCGCGATCTTTTCGTTGTAAAATTGTTCGACACCTCCGAGTCCCACTCCATCGATCCCTACAAATCCAAGTACGTGTGCCGCCAGTTGACCGTTCGGATAGAAGCGCTGCGGCTCCCTTAAGAGATGAACTTTCTCCAACCCCAGGGCTTCAATTCGTTCAGCCACTTCCTGAGTAACGCGTCGCGCTATCCAGAGAAATCGGCTCTGTCCCTGCTGCACGGTCTGCAATTGCTTATAAAGAGCGGCCCCATCAGTGCCGAGGGCTGCGGCCAGCATTGGCGCCAGACATTCGATTTCGCCCTCGTTCAGTTCACCCGGATCTACAAAAATGGAAATAGTGTCGATGCTGCGGGCTAGTTCCCTACCCTGGCGATCAAGAAGTTGGCCCCGCTGCGGTGCCGTTTCAATCGCGTCCTGCTGCTGTTGGCGCGCACGCTCGATGAGACTGTCATGACGAGTGACTTGCAGGTAAACGAGCCGCGCGCTGATAGCGAGCATCCATAAGACGATGACGGCTCCAACCCAAAGTGCGCGGCGGAGAGAAGTATCGGGGCGGACTCGGGAGGCGGCAGAAAACCTTGCCATCATTGGATGAGATATTTCCCTTCTTGACCGGTACGCGAGGAGAACCGCACCTACCGTTAACTAAGTTGAGGTACCTGCGACCTGGCTCTATGGGCGGCAGTCGGTGGCCGCCTCGTGTTGATTCGACCAGGCTGCTCGCGAATTTGGGGCGGCCACGGCCGCCCCTACAACTGTTCGCGAATTTGGGGCAACCACGCAGTGCCGCCCCTACAGTAACGGGCAGGCGTCAGTGCTTGACACGAGTTGGATTCGACGCCAGACCGCCCCCGTCATTTCGCCGGCGTGATCCGAGCTGCGCAGCAGAGAGTGGCCGGAGTCCCAATCGACGCGCGGCTGCCTCAAGTTTGGCGGGAGCAGAAGCTTGCTCCTTTTTGAGAATCAGTTGCTCTTGTTCTTCGAGCAATCGTTCACGTTCGCCACGCAGGTTTTCAGTCTTGTACCCGTACTGGACGGCGGCAAAATGTTGCCTTGCGGCAAATACAAATCCTGCCGCGATTACGAGGCCGGAGAATAGCAAGAGCCCAAGGCGCGAAATCACGCGTACATCTCTTTTCCGGCGGATGCGGGCGTGACGCTGGCGCATAATTTGACCTTTGGTCTCGGAGCCATCGCTTTGCTCATTCAGCGGTGTACTACCTTGTACAGGCGAAGCTTCCATTGGCCTCATCCGAGTTTTTGCGCAGCCCGCAACTTAGCGCTGCGTGCTCTCGGGTTCTCCTTTAGTTCATTTATGCTGGGAACGATCGGGCGCTTTGTTAACACTTCTATGGCCCGCCGGGCGCCACAGGAGCAGATCGCAAGTCGGGGCGAACACTGACAATAGCCTGAGAGCCGTCGCAGTTCCCGCTTGATCGTTCGATCTTCAAGCGAATGGAAGCTAATGGCAACAAAGCGGCCGGCGGGCTGCAATAGGTCGACGGCTGATTCTACGAACCGGTCGAGGCCTTCCAGTTCGTGGTTCACCGCAATGCGCAGCGCCTGAAAGGTGCGGGTTGCCGGATGAATGGGTCCTTTGCGCTTCTTGCCCGCAGCGCGCGCTGCTAGATCAGCCAATTCCCTTGTGGTGACAATCGGCTTGCCTTCGTCTCGATGTTCCACGATCCAGCGAGCGATGCGGCGCGAGTTTCGCTCCTCTCCGTACTCGTAGAGAATCCTGGCAATCTCATGCTCTGGCAGACGCTCAAGTAGTTGCGCCGCTGTCTCCGCACCGCTTTCAGGGTCCATCCGCATGTCCAGAGGAGCGTCAAACCGAAAACTAAAACCGCGCTGAGGAGAATCAAGCTGTAGCGATGAAACACCGAAGTCTACGATTACGCCGGCGGCTGCCTTCTCTTCAGCATCATGAAGAACACGTGCGATATCTCGAAAATCTGCGTGCACCGGACGAAAGCGTTTCCGAAATGATGCCAGGCGCTGGCTTGCGTAACGCAGCGCTTCAGGGTCGCGGTCAATGCCGATCACGCGAGTCTCATTGGAAAAGCTCAGCAATAGTTCGCTGTGCCCACCCAAACCCACCGTGCAATCAACAAAAAGACCTCCTCGCTCGGGCGCGAGGAACTGTATTGTCTCCTCAGTCAGCACGGGGCGATGGGGCGCGCCCATGCCCCCCAAAGGCGCAGCCATCACCACCGCCCCGTGATCTCGTTCAAAGAACTAACTAGCCAGTGAGGGAGAACTCTCTTAACGCACGTGACAAGTGATAAGTGGTGAGTGATGAGTGATAAGTGATGAGTAGAAGCCAAGGGTGGGCTGGGCTCGGTAACATGGTTGCTCGAATGAAAAACCCCTCGACACATCACTCATCACATCCCTCACCACTCAGCACTCAGCACTCACCACCCCACGACCCTCAAATACCCAATCTCGCCATCGCTGCCTCGTCTTCCTCAGTATAGGGCTCGGAAAGTAAACGTTGTTTGAAGGCATCCAATTCCCAGACTTCCAAATGCGTTAGATATCCGAGTACGGCGACGTCCCCAGTTACACCGGCACTCTTCCGCAACAAGGGATGAATTAACAAACGACCCTGACCATCGATTGTGGCCTGCTGCCCGTAATAATTGGTTCTGTCAAGGAACTTGCGTCGGGCCGGATCCATTGTCGGCAAGAGCGAAAGTCTTTTTTCAATTGACTCCCACTCCGGCAGCGGGTAAATGCGAACGTTATCGCCGGTGAGACTGGTTATATAGAATTCGCTGCCATGCTTTTCTTCGATCAGGCGGCGAAACGGAGTCGGCACCTTAAGCCGACCCTTGGCGTCAATCCGGGCCGTGTAATTTCCTCGCAGCATGACTTTCGGGCACTGGCTGGAGCGATTTTCGGGTGGCCGCTAGGAAAAGATTTGCTGATCGGTTGCTTCGCTACGAGGTTGGACCCACTTCCGACCACTTTCGACCACCCGACGCCGGATAGTACGCTTGCCCTATCTTCGTGTCAATAGAAAATTTGGCAGTACTTGGCTTTTTCCCTTACCGCGGCTCGAGCGCGTGCAACTTCTGTTCGCCTCTTGTTGCCCCGACTCAATATGCTTAGTCGGTAGGCAAGGCCAGGGTCATGATGTATATTCGCCCAACGCTATCGGCCCACAATTTGTTTATTGAGTAGCAGCTTGATGGAGCTCATGTTTGGAGGACTCGCCGGTCTTCTGCTCTTTGGCTTGTTGGCAGCAGGAGCGAATGTGATTGGCGGCTTCCTACTTATCAAGTCCGGGGCTCACCGGTTTGGCGAACGGTTTCTTAAATACCTCGTTGCCTTGGGCGCCGGCTTTATGTTGGCAGCAATCTTTATCGAGATTCTTCCAGTGACCATTGGCATCTGGATGGAGAATCAGCAAGGCACTGGAGCCGCAAAGGCCGTTTTGGGACCCATGACTCTATTGCTTGCCGGCTACTTGCTGGTTCAACTCTTCGAACACACTATTGCACCTCATTTTCACTTTGGAGAGGAAACCCACCCCGAGTCGTTCATGCGACCTTCAGCAGCCTACACCGCGGTCGGTGGACTATGGATCCATACTTTCTTTGACGGTGTATCGATCGCCGCCGCCTTTCTGGTTGACTTCAGAGCAGGCCTCCTGGTGTTCATAGCCATCTTGCTCCACAAAATGCCTGAGGGGTTTACTGTAGCCTCGATAATGCTGGCTTCAGGTCGTTCGACCACCAAGGCGCTGATTGCCACTACAGCTATTGGCGCAGCGACTCTTGCTGGTGTGGCTGGTGTGGCTTTTCTCCAAGCTCGAATCCACTCAGCGATACGCTATGCCCTTCCCTTCGCAGCCGGCGTCACTCTTTACGTGGCGGCCAGCGACCTCATTCCGGAAGTGAATCATAAGGAAGAAAGAAACCCCACGGTCTCAATTGTCGTTTTTGGAGGCGTAGCTCTGTTTTATCTGCTGCATAGGTTAATTGAGCCATGAAGTCTACCTTCCCCGCACTGATGTTACTTAGAAACTGAAACAGAAAAATGCAATTGCGCCTACATCTCAATTCGCTACTTCGTAGTCGAGCGGCTGCTACTCTGGTAATGCCTTTGTTGCTTGCGGCCGCAGTCTCGACGAAGGCGCAAACTGCTAAGTCGCCAATTCCACTACCGGAACCGTTCACGCCGATTGTTGATTACGCCAAGGTCATTGATCCCGAAACCAAAAGCCGTTTGGAATCGATCTATCTAAATCTCAAACAACGTGCCGATATCGAATACGCTGTAGTTACGGTCCCTAGCACCGGAGAGCAGGACATTTTTGACTATTCTCTGGCCGTCGCTCGTGGTTGGGGAATAGGATCAAAGGAAGGTGAGCGTAACGGATTTCTTTTACTGGTCGCGATTAACGATCGCAAGTATTTCACGCAAGTAAGCGATCATCTCGAGGGCGATCTGCCCGATGGACTGGTGGGCCAGATTCAGCGTGAGCGCCTGGTGCCTAAGTTCAGGCAAGGAAATTTCAGCGCCGGAATCTTTGACACCATTCAAACTTATGTGGCCACGTTAGCGGAAAAGCGCGGGTTCACAGTTGAGGGCATCGACCAAAGATACGCTTACCGCGGCACGACCCGGGAGTCCGGCACTCCCAAAGGGGGATTTCCGGCTGGGTGCTGCACTATTTTGGTGATTCTTTTTATTGTCATTTTGGTTCTTTCTTCCTCGAGTCGCCGTGGAGGTGGTGGTCGTGGTGGCGGCCCTGGCAGTGGCCTGCAATGGTTTTTACTGGGCAGTTTGTTGAGCAATCTCGCAAGCAGCAGCGGAGGCCGTTCCAGCAGCGGCTGGGGTGGCGGCGGCTTCGGCGGGGGCGGATTCGGCGGAGGTGGCGGCGGTTTTGGCGGAGGCTTTGGCGGTGGCGGAGGCTTTGGCGGCGGTGGCTCGGGAGGCAGTTGGTAATATCTGGCGTAACCTCTGCAACCGCCCTGCGGGAGACGCACATCACCGAATTCTGATAGCATTGTCGCAATCTGAATGGTCAAAAGAATAGTCCAGGAAGCGCTGAGCAGTCTGGTTCAGGACCTGCAGGCCACGCACGGAGATAACTTAGCCTCTGTTGTGCTCTACGGCTCTGCTGCGGCCGGCGATCACATTGAACTGCGTTCTGATTACAATCTGCTCATCGCACTCAACCGCATTACTCCAGATGACTTGCGCCAGGCGCAGGCGCCAATGCGCGAATGGCAGCGATTGGGCCATCCCCTTCCTGTCTACTTCACCGTCGAGGAACTATCAGATGCAGCCGACGTATTCCCCATTGAGTTTCATCAAATGGCTAAAGCGCGCGTAGTACTTCATGGGAGGGATCCGTTTGAAATCGCAAAACTTTCCGACCACAACCTGCGTCATCAAGCAGAATATGAATTACGAAGTAAACTGATTCAACTGCGCCGCCTTTATATTCCAGCGTCTAATTCTATTGAGAAGTTAGACGATCTGATGAGCGACAGCCTGGCCAGCTTTGCGGCCCTGTTTCGGGCAGTGCTGATTCTTAATGGAAAGGATGCTCCGGTGGCGAAACCGGATTGCGTGCGCGCTACCGTACAATTGCTGCACCTGAATCCGGAGCCGTTCGAAAAGATCTTTCAATTGCGCGCAACCGGCCAGCGACCGGCCACAGAGAGAGAAGCCAACGATCTGTTTGCCTCTTACATGAACGAAGTCGAGCGCGTAATAGAGTCGGTCGATGAGATGAATTTGAAAGATGGTCAACCAACTTTAGCAAAGGACGCCCCTGACACGGCATGAACAATTTGAGGAGATCGAAAATGATGGGAAGAAGAATCGCGCTACTTTCATTGGCCCTTTTTGTCACAGTCGCAGCCAGTGGCTGCGGCTATAATACGCTTACAATCAAGCAGCAGAACGTCAAAGGCAAGTGGGCCAATGTGGAGACGCAACTTCAGCGCCGGGCTGACCTGCTCGCAAACTTGATCGAAACTGCCAAACTGGCCGGCGTGCAGGAGCAGGAGGTCTTTGGCACTATTGCCCGGGCGCGGTCAGAACTGTTGAATGCCACTCGCCAGCCACCTCAGGGAGAAGGAGGTGACAAAACACCCGAGCAGAAGCAAGCTGTGATTGATGCAGCCAACAGCTTTGGCGGGACCATCGGTCGTCTGTTGGTCTTGCAGGAACAGTATCCGCAACTGAAGTCAAACGAAAACTTTCTAAAGGCCCAGGATGAGGTAGCGGGCACTGAGAACCGGATTGCCACCGCGCGCAAGGATTACAACGAAGCCACGCAGGATTACAACACTACGCGAGCCCGGTTTCCTACTGTGATTTCCGCGAAACTATTCGGGTTTAAAGAAGAGCCCTACTTCAAGGCGCAGGAGGGAGCCACGGAAGTTCCCCGGATTGATGCCAACACACTCAGACAAAACCAGAACAGCGCGACAAAATAGGTCATTAATTCGATCCACGAACCCACGAAATCCCACTAAGCAAGTATCCAGTGTGATTTCGTGGGTCGATTTTCGCGCTCAGTATCCTTCCAGAAGGTCTCGTCAAAAACCTCTTGAACTGCACATGGCGCAGTGATCGCAGGGCTTGCCGCTCGGGTCAATGCTGCACTGTTTTTCCTGCTGAAAATAGTCTACCAACTCGGCGACAGTTGCCTCTTCGACGCCAAACCTTTCCTGACTGGGATGGTCGATGGCGCCGTTAACACCTGCCAGCCAGGGTGAATGGGTGCTGAGAGCGGGATTTGTCTCGCCGCTGGTTGGAGCGCGCACTCTGCTTTCGATCTGAGTCAGACGCCGTTGAAACTCTCCCAGACTTTCGCGCAGCGCCGCCAATTCCGAGGCCAGATCAGCTCCATCATAAGCCGGGCGCTTTTCAGTCGGCGTCACGCGTGCTAAACGCCGCGCGATGCGTTCGGCAACCAATCGAGCCTGATCTGATTCACTGCTCATCCAGCGCTATTGTAGGACAGCCATTCCCGAAGTGTCATTGCCTGGGTGAAATTAAACAGGAGCAGGTGTGCCAGTCAGCTTTTCTAAAGCAGATCTATCCGATCGACTACGCCCACGATAGCGGAATCAATGGCTGCTCCCGACCGGCCCGTGGCTACGGTTGAAGCACTCCAGCCTTCCTGAACAACCAAAACCGTATCACCAACACCTGCGTCCACTGCATCCAGCGCCAAAAGAGTGTTTCCGCTCTCGTTCCCTTCCGGCGTGATCTGCTGACAAAGCATTATGCGCGCGTTTTCGTAACGCTCATTTTTCTTGGTAGCAACGATGTTTCCGATAACCCGGGCGAGAATCATGACAGCGAAAATCCGCGCAAGCTAACACCTTGCCTTATGGTGAACGAGTAACGTGCGAGTCGGAATCAACTATTGCAACGATCGTGCAGTCGGTTGGTGTGTCTTCTCGTTTGAAAGGAAAGCTCGCTTCCTTACCGCGACACCAGAAAACCAGCTCGCCAATGCCCGCACCCACCGAATCGATTGCCACCATCGGCTTGCCCTGTGGTTGCAGGTCTTTATTCAATGTCTGGACCACGAGCATTTTTCGGCCTTCGAGTGACTCGTTCTTGACTGTAGCCACAACCGTGCCAATGACGCGCGCTAGTTGCATGATTCGTGAATGGTAAATCGTAAATCGTGAATCGTGAATCGTAAATCGAAAATCGATTCACGATTTACTATTCACTAACCAGAGACATCCACTGTATCAATGACGCCAACAATGGCAGCATCGACGGGAGTATCCTTCATTCCCTGGGCGAGTCGCGCGCTGGAGCCGGCGACAACGAGCACGCGCTCATGGAATCCCGCGCCAACTGTATCAACTGCTACCACATAGCCGGTGGTGTCGGAGCCATCGACGTTAATGGGACGGACAATGAGCAACTTTTTGCCCTTGAGCCGTTCATCTTTCTGCGTGGAGACAACCGTACCTAAGATACGCGCAATGATCATGGCTACGAGCGCAAACCTACAGGAAGGTTTTCATCAACACTGCCATGCGGCCGCGGTATGACATGAACACTAACCAACTCACCAACGCGGCGCGCCGCCGCAGCCCCAGCATCTGTCGCCGCTTTGACGGCAGCAACATCGCCCCGGACGATCGCGGTTACAAATCCCGCTCCGATCTTTTCGTAGCCTACTAGCGTCACGTTTGCAGCCTTTACCATAGCGTCGGCCGCCTCAATCATTGCAACCAGGCCTTTTGTTTCAACCATGCCGAGTGCTTCTTGCATTCAAATGCTCCTGTAAAGGGGTGAATGGTAGATCGTAATGGGAGTCTGGAGTCTTGAGTCAAGAGTCTGGAGTCAGGACTCCGAAAGTTTTCGAGTAATAGTTATACAATTAGAG
>Ga0209751_10002944_pt1 | contig 16724 bp, 13 predicted proteins | sample RifCSP13_1_FD_184019 | JGI IMG/M metagenome (GOLD analysis project Ga0209751, IMG submission 184019) | Soil microbial communities from Rifle, Colorado - Rifle CSP2_sed 13_1 (SPAdes) (version 2) | ecosystem: Environmental > Terrestrial > Deep subsurface > Rock core/Sediment | place: Rifle... | reverse complement strand
TGTGGTCCCCCCTAAAGGGGGGACTCCGGGGGGCATGAGCTGCCCCCCGTACCCCCTGCAATGGCTTGAGCTCGCCCGCGAGGAGGGCACGGGGCTTGCGCCAGAGATTGCCCTTGATTCGACATCGGTGGAGCTGCGTTGCCTCAGATTCGAATAGAGTTCTTCCTTGATGACGAAAGAGACGTGCCGCTCGCGCGACTGGGCGAGCGAGGAGAGAGCAAGGATTACGCATTCCTCATGTTAGCCAAAGCTCTTCGACTTATGCGTGAAATCGACTGCCATGAAATCAGGCGCGAGGCTCCCTCGAGCGCAGGGTTCGCGACTCCTTCTCCGATGATGGCCAGCCGTTGCAGGGGGGTGCGGGGGGCGTGCTCACGCCCCCCGCGTCCCCCCTTTAGGGGGGACTAAAGGGGGGTGAAAACCATGGCTCGAACTCGACGGAGATGGAGTCGCACAGATTGCGATCGATGGAGTCCTACGCTTGATTCTGTGAGGCCAATCTCGCCCCCGAAAATGAATGACTTTGGTGGGCCACATCACGCGTGCGCTTTCGAAGGAGGCTCACACCTTTGCGCAAGATCCGCTCGACTTCACTTGCGGAACCCGGCCATTGCAGGGGGTACGGGGGGCGGCTCGCGCAGCGTCCCGCCCTTGGCGGTCTGTAGAGACCGGAGCGCAGCGGAGGGATAGCCCCCCGGAGTCCCCCTAGAGGGGGACCATAGGGGGTGAAAGAGAGGAGGGAACCCTAATTGTGGTGCCTTGCTGAGCTCGCTTTTCGAGGACACCCGCAGCGGGGTGAACAGCTAACCGCCGACGCCGGCCGCCACCATCATCGCCGCGATCGCCGTCGCGCCGACGGCTAGCGCTGCCACCACCACCCGCGGCGCGACCTCCGGCCACGGCCGCTCATCGGTCAGGCCGGAGGGGACCCCGAGGATCACCTCGGGAGCTAGCCGGGGCCCGAAATAGGCGGCGCAGGCCGCGCCGGCAAGGAGGCCGCCGATGTGTCCCCAGAGATCGATCCCAGGGTTCGCGGCGCTGTAAACCAGATTGAGCGCGCCCACGATGATCAACTGGCGCAACTGCATCCCGCCTGCCGCCCCGAACAGGCCGCGGTGCAGATAGAGGAACATGGCCAGGGCGCCGAGCAGCCCGAAGATCGCTCCCGAGGCGCCCACCGACGGGTATGGATTGAAGGCCAGGCTGAAGACCACGCCGCTGATACCGGAGAGGAGATAGAGCGCCAGCATGCGCGGCGCGCCGAAGAACCGCTCGACCGGCGGGCCGAGAGCGAAGAGCGAGTACATGTTGACGCCCAGGTGTGCCAGCCCGGCGTGGAGGAAGACCGGGGTCACCAGCCGCCACACCTGGCCGGCCAGGATCGAGACGTTGTCCTTCGCCCCGAACTCGAGCACCTGCTCGAAGCCGACGAGGGAGCCGCCAACGTAGACCGCGACCGTGGCGATGATCACGCCAAAGGTGACGGGGGCGCGGCGCAGCCGCACAGCCCATGGCGTGGGCCTCGGCGGAGCGTTGGGAGGAGGGACGACCGTCACAGGCGTACCTGCCGCGGCCGACTGCGGTGGTGCTCGGCGTGGATGATGGCCAGGATCGTGTCGACCGTGCCGTCCAGCGCCAAGTCGCGGTTGACGACGGCGTAATCGAAGAGCTCGATCCGCTCCCCTTCCTGGCGCGCCGTCTGGAGCCGCAGCGCCAGGTCCTCGGGTGACTCGGTACGCCGCGCCCGCAACCGCCGCTCCAGCTCCTCCTCCGAAGCGGCCAGCAAATAGATCAGCAGCGCCTCCGGGGTCAGGCCGCGGATCGTGGCCGCGCCCTGCACGTCGACGCGCAGCACGGCGTCCCGACCGCTGGCCAACGCCTGCGCCACTTGCTGGCGAGGGATGCCTTTTTGATCGTTATAAACCAAAGCGTGCTCGAGCATCTCGCCGCGTTCGACCATGCGGTCGAAATCCGGGCGGGAGACGAAGACGTAATCCTTGCCTTCGACTTCATTCGGCCGGCGCTCGCGGGTCGTGGCTGTGACCACGAAGTGAAACGGCAATCCCCGCTCCTTCATCCGTCGCAGCACGGCGTCTTTGCCCACACCCGAGGGTCCGGAGATGACGATCAGCAAGGGGGCGGCCTGGCGTCGGAGAAGGTCTGCGTGCATGCGTGGAGGCCTCCTGCCCCCGGGGGCGCCCGCCTCTGGCGCCCTGCACCGCTTCCGGTGCGCCGCCCTTGGCGCCCTGTCCCCTGGGGGCGCCCGAAGGGGCGTAGAGGGCGAAGGGCGTAGAGGGCGAAGGGGCGAGCGGATCAGTATAATCCAGGCGACTCTCGGACCATGCCGATCTACGACTATCGCTGCCTCGACTGCCGCAAACGCGCAAGCCTGTACCTCTCGTACACCGAGTACGGCACGTCGGCGGTCGTCTGCCCGCACTGCGGCAGCGCCAATCTCAAGCGTCTGATCAACCGGGTGCGGGTGATGCGCTCGGAGGACTCGCGCCTCGATTCGATGGCCGACCCCGACGAGTGGGGCGACATCGACGAGAACGACCCGCGCTCGGTCGCCCGCGCCATGCGCCGCATGGGCGACGAAATGGGGGAGGACTTGCCGGAGGAGTTCGACGAGGTCGTCGATCGTATGGAGGCCGGCGAGGACCCCGAGTCGATCGAAAAGGACCTGCCGGATCTGGGCGGCGCCTCGGATGACGACGGCGGGGACGACGACTTCGACTTCTGAGGGGTCGGTGGTCAGTGGCCAGTGGCGAATGACCAGATCGACATCCACAAGTACGCCGGCCTGATCTCCCTTCCCAGGTCAGCCGGGTTCTGATATAATTGGAGCAAATCGCACGGACCTCGGCGAGGGCGGCCGGGGTCTTTTGTTCCGGTGGGAGAATTCCCGGTGCTGATCGAGCGGTCCGAACTGCGCAACATTGCCATCATCGCTCACGTCGACCACGGCAAGACGACGCTGGTCGACGGGATGCTCCACCAGGCGCGCGTCTTCCGCGACAACCAGGCCGTGGCGGAGCGGGTGATGGATTCCAACGATCTCGAGCGCGAGCGCGGCATCACCATCCTGGCCAAGAACACCGCCATCTCGATCTTCGACCCGCAGACGGCCCAGCCGGTGAAGATCAACATCGTCGACACCCCCGGCCACGCCGATTTCGGCGGCGAGGTCGAGCGGGTGATGAACATGGTCGACGGGGTGCTGCTGCTGGTCGATGCCGCCGAAGGACCGATGCCCCAGACGCGCTTCGTCCTGAAGAAGGCGCTCGAGATGGACCACCGCGCGGTCGTCGTCATCAACAAGGTCGACCGCAAGGGTGCCGATCCGGCGCAAGCCCTCAACCAGACGTTCGACCTGTTCATCCAGCTCGGCGCCACCGATGCCCAGGCCGACTTTCCCGTGATCTACGCCAACGCCGTGACGGGCCAGGCGAGCCGCACACCGGAACTCGGACCCAACCTGCAGCCCTTGTTCGACGCCATCCTGCGCCATATCCCCGCCCCCCGAGTGGACCCCGAGGCGCCGTTCCAGATGTTGGTGACCACGCTGGGCTACGATGACTACCGCGGCGCGACCGCTTCCGGGCGAATCAGCGCCGGGACGTTGCACGCCGGGATGCCGTTGGCGCGCATCACCCACGCCGGCCAGGTGCTGCCGGCCGAGGCGCGCTACGTGTACCAGCACCAGGGATTGGAGCGCATCGAGGTCGAGGGTGCGAGCGCCGGCGACATCGTCGTAATCGCCGGCCTGGAAGACGTGGCCATCGGTGAGACGCTGGCCGATCCGGAGAACCCCGTTGCCCTGCCGGCGATTCACGTCGAGGAGCCGACGCTGCGCATGACCTTCTCCGTCAACGCCTCGCCCTTCACCGGGCGCGAGGGACGGTGGAGCACCTCGCGCAAGCTGCGCGAGCGGCTCTTCACCGAGCTGCGCACGAACGTTTCACTGCGAGTCGAGGAGACCGACTCGGCCGACCGCTTCAACGTCTCCGGCCGCGGCGAGCTCCACCTGGCGATCCTGATCGAGACGATGCGCCGGGAGGGTTATGAGTTTCAGGTGTCGCGGCCCGAGGTCATCCTGCGTTACAAAGAGGGGAAGACGCTCGAGCCGTTCGAAGAGGTATACATCGAGACCGCCCCCGATGTGTTGGGGGCGGTGGTCGAGATGCTCGGCAGCCGGCGCGGCCAAATGATCGACATGCAGGACGCGGGGGACGCCGTCCGCCTGAGGTACTTGGTACCGACGCGCGGGCTGTTGGGGTTTCGTTATCACTTTATGACCGCCACGCGCGGCGCCGGGTTCTTGCACAGCATCTTCCACGACTACCTGCCGCTGAGCGGCGGCCCGCTGGGCCGAGGGGGCGGATCTCTCGTAGCCTGGGAGCCGGGGATCACGACCAGTTACGGTTTGAAGAACGCCGAGGAACGCGGGATGTTGTTCGTCGGTCCGGGGGTCGAGGTTTATGCCGGGATGGTCGTGGGGGAGCAGACGCGCCCGGGGGATATCGTCGTCAACGTGTGCAAGAAGCGCCACGTCACGAACGTGCGCTCCTCCAACAAAGAGATCGACGAGCGGCTGACCCCGCCGCGCGAGATGAGCCTCGACCAGTGCATCGAGTACCTGCGCGACGATGAGCTGCTCGAGGTCACCCCGAAGAGCATGCGCATCCGCAAGCGCATCCTCGACGCCCGCACCCGCGGGCGGGAAGAGAAGCGCGCCAAGGAAGCCCTGGGCGCGTAAGGCGTCGTTCTGGAAGGAACGTCGCTCGTCCTACCCTTCGCAAAGCATCCCGTGGGGCTCCCCGGAGGGATGGGCGGGGGTGAGCTCAATACAATCCCGACCGCGGCCTTGACGCAGCGCGACGCGGCTCTATCACGGCCTGCTTCGCCTCTTCTCGCAGGCCTGCCAGATCCCCTCAAGAACACCATCGATCAACTTCTCGACCTCAGCCGCGGGCACCCGAAGACCTCGATTCCGCGAAGCCCCGGCCAGGATGACCGCTCGCGATCGCAGGTGATCTGCTCCCGCCGGGCGTGTTGATCCCCGTCGACCTCGACCGCCAACCGGCCTCGGGGCAGAAGAAATCCAAGACATAGGATCCGATCGGGTCCTGGCGCCGGAACTTGATGTCGGCGCGTCGGTCGCGCAGCCGCTGCCAGAGCTTGGCCTCCGAAGGCGTGAGCTGCCGGCGCAAGGATCGGGCGCGGCGGAGCGTGGCCGGCCGTTGGCGGAGGCGAGTTTGCTTCATTGTGTCCCCCTGAGGATTCACCCCTCACCCTTCCCTCTCCCCGGAGGGGAGAGGGTGGGAGGAAACCACGGCTACATTCCCGGTGTCCCTTCCGCTTCCGTCCAGCTTCCCGCCTCGACCCCGCCGGCCACGACCTGTGTAATCGAGGTCGGGACAGGTTTCCTGGGCAGTGCCGTGGGCGTTGGTGAGGGCACCGCCGTCTGCGCCGGAAGTGCGCAAGCCAGCATGGCGAGCACAAGCGAAGTCAGAACGATCGAGCGGATCGGTCGGGCCATCGGATCTCACTCCATAAGGTGCCGACGCAGGACGGCGCCGTTCGGGATGTCTGGCAAGACGCCGAGCCTCACCGCAAGCAGCCCGGCGGAAACGGCGAAACATAGCCTACCTGTCTTGGGACGAGGCCCACCTAGCCGGATGGTCCTTGGCGCATTTCGTGCTAAACGGGAGGAGAAGCGCGCGAGCCCCAGAGATTGCCAACAACGATACTCCCCCATCTTGCTTCAGGGCGAGTTTGGCGCGGCTTTGCTGGGCTTGGGAGCCGGAGAAGGACCTTGAAAAGCCGCGCCGAGTGCAGTACTGTAGTCCTACCAGACCAGCTTGTACGCAGAGGCCCAAGCATGCGCTTCGCAGCCCAAAGCCTTCTCGCTGAACCTGTCGTCGGCCTGCTGGCCTGTTCACCATGACGCTAGCCCTAGACACCTCCCAACTGCCACAGGATCAGCAAGAGGAGACTCGTGTCGAGTTGGAGTTCGCCAGCGTGGAGGGGGAGGCGACGGAGCTGGTGGATCTCGGCGCCCTGGCGGCTGCCCAGGCGCAGGCCGAGTTCGAACTCACGATGGGGCAGATCCTGAACATGGCGACGGGCGGCCAGGGTCCGTCCGACGACTGGCTGCTGGCGCGCCAACGCGCGTTGCTGGAGCCAAGGCATAGCTCAGCAACTCAGTAAAATCCGGTAAGAGAGCTCACAGCGGGCCCAGCCTAGGCAACCGCCTAACGTGCCGAGACGCTCAGCCGGGCAGGCAGGTCGTCCTCGGAGGGCACCAAGATCAGATCGTGGTAGTTCCCCGGCGGGCTGCGCCATACCAGGCTAAAGCCCCAGCCGTGCCATCGCCAGACCGTGACGTAGCGGGCCGAGTCGTCGATGGCCGCTTCGATCGCCGCCAGTTCCTCTAAGCCGTCGCCATTCAGGTCGCCCAACTCGACTTCAAGAATAGGGGCATGGACGGGGGATCCACCCCAGAGATCGCGGTAGGTTCCGCCGCGGTAGCCGACGACGAAGGGTTGGCTGGTGCTTGTCCCCGAGGGCCCGGTCTTGTCTACCGCCAGCAAGACCTCATACCGCCCGTCATCGTTGGGGTCTCCCAGGGCCATATCGTGCACCTGCCATTCCTCGGGACTGCGCCAGACGGACTGGCTTCCCTGGAGAATCTCGACCGCATCCTTCCGACGTCGGATGATCTCGGGGACTCCGTCGCCGGTGAGGTCGATCGCTCCGGATCCGAGGATGCCGCTCCTTGAGTCGTTTGGGACGAGGACGGCCTCGCACGCCTCCTCAACGCATTCAAAGCCGAGGCGCTGCGCGGGGAGGATCCGAGCCAGCAGCGCCGCGGCGGGATCGGGACTCATCCAGCGCGGCCGGGGCGCCGTCCAGAGCGGCAGGGCCTGCGCCGCGCGCAGACCACCCGCATCGAACAGCAGCCGAAGGCCGAGGCCCTGCCCCGTGTCGTCCCACCCCTGGTCGAAGGCGAAGTTGCCAAGACTGAAGGCGATGAGCCGCGTGCGGTCACTCGCCGCCACAGGCTGGACGACCCGCAGATCCTGAACGACATGCGGGTGCGAACCCACCACGACGTCGACGCCGGCAGCGAGCAGCTCGCCCGCCAGGTCCCGCTGGAGCAGGGCCGGATGGCGCTGGTACTCTCGCCCCCAGTGCACCATGACGACGACGACGTCCGCACCGGCCCGGGCCGCGCGCACGGCCGTCAGCAGCGGGTCACGGTCCGGTTCGCCGAGATCGTTCCAGGCCAGAAACGCCAAGCTTAAGCCGTCGATCTCGCGCACGACCACGCTCTCGCCTTCCACCGGCTCGAGGCCAGCCGCGCGCAGGAGGCGCCGCGTTTCGGCCAGACCCGCCCGACCGGCGTCGAGAGCGTGGTTGTTCGCCATTCCGAGCAGATCAAAACCGGCTTCGGAAAGCGTCGCCGGGGTGCTGAGCGGAAGGTGGAGCCATACCGAGTCGGCGGGCACGGGCGCGGCGGAAAGGGCGCCCTCCAGGTTGCCGATCGTCAGATCGGCGGTTCGCAGAGTCTCGGAGACGTGGGCGAAGACATCTTTCACCCCGGCCAGCCCACGACCGGTCATGATGTCGCCGACGGCGAGGATTTCCACCAGTTGCTCGTCCGCGGCGGGTGGTTCGCCGCCGCGCAGGTAGATCCAGCCATCCGATTCGGAACCTGCCGCACTGGACGAAGACACGCCTACGACCAGGACGGCAAGCGCGATGGCAAGCGCGCCGAGCCGTCCGGCCGGTCGCAGAGCGGTCCCAACTGTTCTGCGCATCACGCCCATCGAGCGGGTGAGGTTACCACTCCACAGGCAAGAGGGGACCGGGGGAGGGGGAGTGCTTCCCCCTCCCCCCAGAAAGTGGAGATGATCTAGGCGAGGACGGCCGGCTATGGGCCGAACGAAGGTGGTTCCTCTGCATAGACCACGTTCACCACACGCCACACCGGCCCCTGCTCCGTGTCGCGCAGCTCCAGCGTGTAGGTGCCGTCGAGGGTGTAAGGACCGCGCTCGGTCACGACGGGGTCGTCGAATTCAGGCGACCACTCGGTGATGCTGTACAGCGTGTCGCGCCAGGTCTCGCGCGCAGTCACGACCGCCAGCGTGGGCGACTGAAGGTCGAAGGAGCGGAATTCGGATCCGACGAGCTGGTGACCCATGTAGTGCTTCTCTGCGGCAAGGCGTTGAAGATTGTCCCGGATATCCTCCGCGCCCAGACCGCCGCCGAGCAATTCGGCCTGATCGCGATACCAGTAGGCCCGGGTGACCGACCAGCGGAAATCCTCCACGGCGCGACTGAGCTCCGCGTACTCGGTTTCGTCGACCAGGAAGCTTGCCGTCCATTCCGGCGGCGGCGGAGCGCTGCCGTCGTCGAGCATGATGCGCCACTTCTCGTCCGTCAGACGGTCGTCGATCGGCCAGGGGAACTCGTAGTAAGAAAACACGCCGCCCCTGGCGACCTGCAGGTAGCTGCTGCCGTCCGCTTCGAAGATCGGCACGACGGCGTAGATCGGATTGACGCGGCCAACGGCCTCCTCGAGCGCGGAGGCCGGCGGGGCGGGGTTGGTGGCGACATCGGCGATCACGGCCGCCTGAGGTTCTTCCTCCATGAACCGCGGGGCGTACGGTTCCTGTGTATCCGAGTCGGCGGCCGCCATGGTGAGAGTCTCCAACTGTCCACCGTAGAAGCGGATCGTGGCGTATTCATCTTCGGTGAGCGGTTCGCCGCGCAGCTCCTTCTCGGCCATCGTCTGCAGCGACCGCGCCAGCGCCTCCAGCGAATCCAGGCTAGTGGCGTCCAACTCGTTGAGCAGCCCGCGACTATCCAGACCCTGGCGCGTCATGGCGGTCAGCGCTGCCAGGCGGGCATAGAATTGCGGGACCGGCTCGACGTAACCCTTGGGCGGCTCGGGTTGAGGCGGCGGCGCCCCGCCCCCCAACTCGGCGTAGACCTGTTTGGCGTACAGAATGGTGTCGTGCTTCAGCTCGGACCAGCTCCCCAGGACGGTGTTCAACTGCTTATCGAGCCAGGCCGACGAACGCATGAAATCCGGGTAGCCCTCACCAGGTACTTCGATTAGCGGACCGAAGGTATACAGCCAGGTGTTGTACAGCGTCTCCGTCCACTCGCCGACGGTCAGACCGGACATCCAGTCGCGCATCTTCTGCATCTGCTCGGGGTAGCTCGCATAATGGGTCTCACCCATCTGGTCGAGTAGCGAGTAGGCGCGCTCGGAGCCCATGGCGGCGAACAGGTCGAGGCCCTTCGGCAGGCCGCGCGGGTCTTCCGGTGTGCCGACGTTGCGGTAGATCAGCTCGCGGAAGACGTAGGCGTCCGGGACGAAGCGCTGCCCCATGAAGCGCAGGCCCTTGGTCGTGGCCTCGACGTCGTCGGTGACCTGGATGACGATGCCGAGGATCTTGGGTGGTGGGAGCTGAAAGGCGAGGTCGATGAATTGCTGCAACTTCGTCTCATCGACCAGGTCGGAGACGACGGCCTGGGGCCCGAAGACGGTCTGATAGATGTCGAGGTACTGCAGCGCGGTCAAGTCGTCCGAGCGGCCGACCATGAACGCGGTCGGGCTGTACAGGTCTTGCCAGCTCTCGAGCGCCGGGCGGCCATCGACCGTGGCGTCCTTGAGCGCCTGGACAAGGAGCAAAGCGCTGCGCGTCTCGGCCTTGCCTACTTCTGGGTCCTTGGCCCTCAGGCGAAACGTCATTCTCCCGTACCACATCATGCTCTGGAAGTAGCGCTTGAGATCGTCGCTCAGAGTGTAGTGGCCGCGCGGGATGTACTGGGTGTAATCCTCACCGAACTCCAGGCCGGGGAAGAGCGGGGAGGGCAGGATACCGGCCGCCTGTTCAACAAGTTCGAGCTCGCCGTTGACCAGATCGGTGGCATAGGCCGGCACTTCGACCTCGGGGTCGAGCAGCCGGCTGGCCACGCCGACGAAGGCGACCGTCCGCAGGGCGGCCTCCTCCCAAGCTCCGCCCTTGAGCGCCTGGTACTGCGCATCGGTCTGGGCCAGCATCGCCGCGTTCAAGTCGCGCAGCAGCGAGATGAAATGCTCGATCTCGGCCGTGCGCAGGACCTTGTCGAAGAGCAGGTGGTAGACGTGCAGCAGCGAATCGCTGGTGACGAAGGCCGGCTGGTTGTCGTAGCGCGTCTTCTCGTAGACGGTGAAGAACTCTTTCTCGGCTCCGGGGGCCACGACGAAGCCGTTCTCCGCCAGGCGCTGGCGTAATCCGCCGGAGAGGAGGAAGGGAACGCGCACGTTGCTTAGGTCAGCGGCGATCGGCTCGTGCGCCACCGCCGGAGCGACGCTCAGGACGGGCTCGTCGTATGGGGCGAAGACCGGCAGCGCGGGACCCGTGACCGGTGTCGCGGCGGAGGGCGCGGTTGGTATGGGAGTCTCGTTGATGGTGGTCGGGGAAGCCCGGCCGCATGCGCCGGTGATCAGCGCCAGAAAGATCAGGATGGAGATGAACATGTCTCTTCTCATGGCAGACCTCCGGCAGGTAAACGGCGTGCGCGTGGACATCATGGGTGACGGCACGCGCTGAAATCATACTCGCGCCGGAGGATGGACGGCGCGCGGTGGGTACGAGGGGTATTGGCCTCTCGAGCAACTCCAGCGCGTCTCAAATGTGATAGAATCGGTCTGATACATCAGAAACGAGGTGGATTGTCAGCATGTTCATCTAGCATCCACCAAGGAATGCAGTCCGACGAACCAACAAACACCAAAAGGAGCAACACTCTCATGACCGCACTCGAAATGGCGAGCAAGCTGTTCCAAGCAATCGAAGCCAAAGACATGACCGCCGCTGGCAAGCTTCTCTCAAGCGATTTCACCTTCAGCGGCCCGGTCCCCGAGCCCATCAATGGGACCCAATGGCTGGCCATGCAACAGAGTCTGAGTACAGCGTTCCCGGATTGGAAATTCAACGAAGCCGACCTCCGAGAAGAAGGCGGCAAGATCCGCGGCGCGGTCCAAATCACCGGCACGCACAAAGGCGAGCTGGACCTATCGGCCCTTGGCATGCCCAACGTGCCGGCGACCGGTAAAGCCGTCAAGCTCCCGCGTGAGGAGATCACCCTCACTGTCTCCAATGATACGTTCACGTCGCTCAGCACCGCGGCGACCGAGGGCGCAGGAGTCATGGGCATCCTCAGCCAGTTGGGAGTGAAGTTGCCCGCAGCCATGTAATACGTTACTGAGGAATGGTGTTGTACTGGCTTTGGGGCTGCGCCCCAAAGCCAGGACCACTTGACTTTCCCCTTCTGACCCTCAGCTAAGCCACCAACCAACCGACAGCACGAGAGCCTGATAACCCTATCCTCAGGGGGCGGGGCTGTGCCGGTTCTTGTGGCTTGAGCATCACCTGCGCCTCTCGCCCCCAATAAATGCTGCCCGGGACTGATCGATACAACACATGCTGCGCGAGGATGCCGGCTCCAGCCGCGGACGAGGTTGAGGCGGCAGACAATGACGTGGAGAGGGGTCGAGCGACGGTTGAGGTTGCGGGCCAGGAGGGCCAGCGGCGTGGGTGGTCTTACTCGCCTTGGCCTTCGAGGATCGGGCGTAGCGCGTCGGCGTAGGCCCGTCCATCGGCATCGTCGGCTAGGACGGTGATTGCCTCCGGGTGCGCCACCCCGAGCCCGAGCTCGACCGCCCGGGCGATTTGCTCCTGTTCGAAAACCCGCCCGCGCCGGACGTTGGCCGTCGTCCCGAGGTCGCGCAGGATGGCGACACCGACGGCGTCGACGGCGATCCGATCGACGCCGGCCAGGACGACGCCCGCCTCAACCTTGTTCCCCGCCTCCGGTCCGCCGCTAGTGAAGGCCTCGACCCCGTCGAGAACGATGAGGGCCGGCGCGTAGGCGGCGTTGATCTCGGCGATCATGGTTCGCTGGGCAGGTGAGTTGTGGAGTTCGGTCATGTAGTTGTATCTGTCGCCAGGCACGGTCTTGGCCGCCAGGCCGACCGAGTTCTTGAGCGACAGCGTGAAGTGGCCGCCGAAGCGGTGCGTCTTGAGGTTACAGGTTTGGACCACGGCTTCGGCCTCAACGCACGGGCGGGCCAGGGAGAAACCGCGCTGCCAGTGGCTCCTGGAAGCGCCCGCCGGGACCCAGCCGTCGCCTCCCAGCTCGTCGAAGTCGATCGTCTCAAACCCCAATTCGGAGGCCAGGTCGAAGATGCCCTTGGCCTGCATCACGGCGCGCGTGTCGCCCATCCCGCTGCGGTCACCCAGGCTGATGCGCTGCGCGCCCATCTCCCACAGCCTTTCGACCAGCGCTCGCAGGGTGTCGTTGTGTGTCGATCCCGGCGCCGGGTCGGCGCTGTTGAAGTTCGGCTTGAGGAAGACCGATTTGTCCTCGACCGGGTTGATGCCGAGCAGGTCGAGGGCGCGCCGGACGCCCTCGGCGCGGTCCCCGGTACGGACAAGGGCGACGCGGCCGATGAGGGACTCGGGTGTGACGCTGGCGGGCACGCTCGACGGCATTGCGCTCGGGGAGGCCGCGCCTGGCATCGGGGTTGCCGGGAGGAACGGAGTAGGGCTGGAGGGTGCGAGCGGGCTCGCCATTCGGCAGGCGGGGCCGAGCGTGGCGGCGGCCGCCGTGCTGCCGAGCGCCAGCAAGAACTCACGCCTAGTGAGACCTTGCTTGCGGTCCCTACCGGCCACGGGCCTCATCCTTCCATCTAAACACCAGACGTCATCGGGCACAAGAGGGCGGCGTTCACGCCGACGGGGTGCCGGTCAACACATCTTTCCTGCTGGACAGAGACCGACCCACCATCAGACGATGACCCGGCAACTGCCCCGGTGAAGGATATGGCCCCGTCCTAGGGCTACGCCTGCCCGACTCCGTCCCGTCGACGAATCTCGCCCGTCGTCGCGCTATCCGCTGAGACGATGTCACCGTAACAGGACTATAGTAGCCCGGGCAGACGTCGACGGAGGAGGGACTACGGACACCGCCATCGAAACCGACGCTGTAGTGAAGCGATACGGCGAGGTCACGGCCGTGGATGGGTTGTCCTTGCGCGTCGGTCGCGGCGAGATCTACGCGTTCCTCGGCCTCAACGGGGCGGGCAAGACGACGACCGTTCGCTTGCTGCTCGGGATGGTGCGGCCGACTACCGGAGAGGTGCGCGTCCTGGGGAGGAGAATCCGCGTCGGCGAAAAGAAGCCGTGGGATCGGGTTGGCTATCTGGTCGAAACGGCGGACGCTTATCCGGAGCTGACGGTGCGCGAAAACCTGGACGTCATGCGCCGCCTTCGACCCGGCATTGAGGTGAACGCCGTAGGTCGCATCATTGAACGGCTGGGGTTGGCTCCCTATGCCGATCGACGAACGGGCACCCTGTCGCTGGGCAATGCCCAGCGTCTGGGACTGGCCAAGGCGCTGCTGCACCACCCGGAGCTGCTCCTGCTGGACGAGCCGGCCAATGGGCTGGACCCGGCCGGCATCGTCGAAATCCGCAACCTGCTCATCGAACTGGCGCGGGAGCAAGGCGTCACCGTCTTCCTGTGCAGCCATATCCTGGCCGAAGTCTCCCGCCTGGCCCAGCGCATCGGGATCCTTCATCAAGGGAGACTGCTGCAAGAGCTCGACCTCGAGGAGCTCGAGCGCAATCGACGACGACGGCTCGTGGTCCGTACGCGCAACGATGCGGCGGCCCTGGCTGTGCTGCGGAGTCAAGGTTGGTCGCCGGAACTCGCCGCCGACGGCGCCATTGAGATCGAGGACGGTGCCGCCATCGAGCGGCCGGATGATGCCGCGACTCGTCTGGTCCAGGCGGGGTGCCCGCCGACCGAGCTCGTGGTCGAAGAAGAGGACCTCGAGCACTACTTCCTGAGACTCGTCGGCCTGGAAGGTGGAGGCGGGCCATGAACAACCTGTCCCAGGCGATCTATGTGGAGATGCTCAAGGCGCGCCGATCGAGGATGTCCCTGTTTACCGCACTCGGGATCATGCTCCTACCGCTGGCCGGCGGTTTCTTCATGGTTGTCCTGAAAGATCCCGAAATGGCACGGCGCGTCGGTTTGATCAGCGCCAAGGCGCGCCTCGTCGTGGGGACCGCTGACTGGCCGAGCTATCTGGGCTTTCTAACGCAAGCGGTCGCCGGTGGCGGCATTGTGCTGTTCGGCCTCATCGTCAGCTGGGTGTTCGGCCGCGAGTATTCGGATCGCACGGCCAAGGATCTGTTGGCGCTGCCCACCTCGCGATCGGCCATCGTGGTGTCGAAGTTCGTGGTGGTGGCGGCGTGGTCCGCCGCGCTGACAGTGTTGATCTGCCTCGTCGGGCTTGGGATAGGCGCGGCGATCGGGTTTCCCGAAGCACCGGCGCAATTGATCCTGAAGGGGATGGGTACGGTCGCTCTAGCCGCCTGCATGGCGATCGCCCTCGTGACGCCGATCGCGTTCTTCGCCAGCGCCGGGCACGGCTACCTGGCGCCGATGGGCTTTTTGTTCCTGATCGTGCTTCTGACGCAGGTCATTGCTGTCGCCGGTTGGGGAGAATACTTCCCATGGTCCATTCCTGGGATGTATTCGCAGGGCGAGGTCCTCGGACCTGTCAGCTACGTGATCGTTGGTCTGACGAGCCTGGCCGGGGTGGTCGCGACGCTGATCTGGTGGGAGTGGTCGGATCTGGCGCACTAGCCCCGGGCGGAACGGCGCGAAGGACGCAGGCTAAAGCCTGCGGCTACGGTGTCTCACAGACGGCATCACTCCGCGGCGATCACTTCGATCTCGCGCCAACCGACCCACGACGGGCTGAACGTCGACTCGATCCGGATCGTCCGGATGCCGCGCATCGGCTCGTCGGGGCGGAAGACAAGGACATCGGAGTCGGCTGTCGTTCCGGAGAAGATGTGGAGCTGGTCGAACTCGCCTGACGTGCCGATCCCCTGACCATAAACAACATGGATCGTCTGGCCGGCGGGCGACTGGGCGACGGTCAGGCGGATCTCGGCGATGGAGTAATCCTGCCCGAGGTCGATCTGGATCCACTGGAGCGGAAAGCCCCCCGAGTTCCAGCTCGTCTCCGGATCGCCGTCGACGGCGAAGGCACCTCTCTGGTCCCCGAAGACGCTGTAGACGCGGGCGGTCTTCTGGTAAGCCAGGTTGGCGCCCGGTCCCTCTCGCGGAATGCCGAGCGAGGCGCGGTCCTCGAAATAGGTTCGAAGGAAGCCGGTGAAGGTGTAGGGCTCGCTATCCGGCAGCGCCGCGTCCGGCTTGTCGTGCCACGACTGAAACAGGACGTGCTCCGGATGCCCGCCGGCCTGGTCCTCGTAGCGCAGGACGCGCTCGCCGGCGATGGACAGCCAGGCCTCGTCGGAGGTGTCCTGGGAGTTGCCGGTGTAGATGATCCCCACCGGCACGCCGAAGGTGCGGCCGAAGCCCTCGATCTTCTTGACCTCGCTCGGCCAGGTGGAGCGTCCCCAGTCGATGTCCATATGCAGAAAAGCGAGGTCGAAGCCGTTGACCCGCCGGAAGGTCTCGAGCCACCGGGTGTAGGAGCCCGGGGTGGAGGCTCCGGCCAGGGGCTCGGTGTCTCCGACGAGCAGGTCCGGGAAGAAGCCGCGCATCACACCGATGTACTCACCGACCTCGGCGGCGACTTGTTCGGGATCCCAGCGGCAGGCGCCCGGGCCGTCATAGATCGAGGCGAAGAAGAGCGGCTCGTCGAGGGCGATCAGATCGATCCGGCCGCCGGCATCGAGGATGCGGCGGGCGATGAGGCGGCCCTCATCGGTGCCGGCGAAGCCTTCGATCCCCTGACCGCAATCGGCAGGCGGGTCGAGCGGCCCGGCCTCGACCGCCAGCGCCAGCCCGCGCTGGCGGATCCCCTCGACGGCCATGCGCAGCTCAGCCTCGCTGGCGTGGTAAGCGACCCACTCGCCGTACAACTTGAAGACGTGAAGATGCGCCGCGGCGTCGGACCAAGGCGCGTCCGGCTCGAAGAGGTCGAGGAAGTCCTCCGAGCCGACATACGGTCGTCCGGGGCCGGTGGGCATCGGCGGCAAGGGCGCGAACCAGACGAGCGGCCGCGGGCTGAGGTCCGGAGGCGGCGCAGAGGTGGCAACGGCCGCTGGCGTGGCGACGGCCGTCGGCGGTTGTGTCTGGATCGGCGGACCAGGGGAGGGCGAGGTGACGACGGCCGTGGCGCACGCGGCCGCGGCGCTAGAGAGGAGTACCGCCAGGACACCGGCACGAAGGGCTGACCGCAAGCGACGAGTCCTCGAGGCCCGGGGCTTCATTCTATCCGGACGGCTGTTTGGTCCCCGCGCCCTCGCGGAGCACCCCCGAATCCCTTCGGTGAGCTCAGGGCAAGCTCCGCGGAGGGAAAGCGGCGGAGGTGCGAACCGCGCTCTGAGCTGCGGGGTCTGCCTCGATCCGGCACTGAATTACCTGTCACTTTTCGGGGGCCATGGGGCGGGGGCTTACAGCCCCCTCCCCTCTGGCACCCGGACCCCCGTCACCCCTCCCCTGAAAGCGGCGGAGGGTGTTGCTTTGCGCTCGAGGGAACGAACCGCCGCCTAAGACCATCGCTGATTGTGAGGCCGTTGCGACCTCAGAGGTTGAGGGGGACGGGCCTCGGGCGGAGAGGCAAGTCGTGGTGCTCGCGGCGGATCGCAACTCCCAAGTGGCGACTACATCAAC
>Ga0209751_10002943_pt1 | contig 16724 bp, 17 predicted proteins | sample RifCSP13_1_FD_184019 | JGI IMG/M metagenome (GOLD analysis project Ga0209751, IMG submission 184019) | Soil microbial communities from Rifle, Colorado - Rifle CSP2_sed 13_1 (SPAdes) (version 2) | ecosystem: Environmental > Terrestrial > Deep subsurface > Rock core/Sediment | place: Rifle... | reverse complement strand
CACCGCTGGGAGCGCGCCGGCGGGGAGGCCGCCATCAAAGAGACGGTCGTGTTGAAGTTGAAGAGCAAGGAACTGCTGGAGACTCTGCGCCGCACGCCGGGCGTCCGGCGCTATCTCGGCGAAGCCCTCAGCCCGGAGGCCGTCGAGATACGCGGCGAGGATATGGAGAAGTTGCGCGAGGCGCTGGCCGAGGTGGGGATATTGGTGGATTAGCGCCTAACGACCCTCCCGCAGGTTCACGCTTTGCGCCTGCAGGAGGGTTTGATCAATCGGCGCGCGGGGTGGGCCGAAGCATGTAACCAACTCCGGCGATGGTGATGACGTATTCTGGCTCTGCCGGATTTTGTTCGACCTTGTGGCGCAGGCGATGGACTAGCTGTTTGAGAATTTGCCGGTCGTCTCCGCCGCGATAGCCCCACACGTGCTGAGTCAACCGCTCCGCCGGGAGCGTGTGCTCCGCATTGACCAGTAGATAATGCAACAACCTGAACTCCAAACCCGTTAAGCGCACCGGCGTTCCTCCGCGCACGCTCACTGATTGGCTTTCGACATCCAGCATCAAATCCCCGGCGCGGTAAGCGCGCTCTTTGTGTATGCCCTCCTGCCGGTCAGTTTCTCCGCGTCGCAACAGAGCGCGCACCCGGGCCAGCAGCGTGCGCGGGCTGAAGGGCTTCGTCAAATAATCGTCGGCTCCCAAATCCAGGCCGCGCACTTCATCTTCCTCGCTGTTGAGCACGGTGAGCATCATAATCGGCGTCGAGGCGTGTTCCCGAATGCGCTGGAGAACCTCGAAACCGTTCACTCCTGGCAGATTCGCGTCGAGGAGGACGAGGTCAGGCTGTTCGCGGTCGAAGGCTTCCAGCGCCGCATTCCCATGAGCGGCCTCGATGACCAGATAACCGGCTTGGCGCAGGGCAAAGCCAATCAGCCCCAGCAATTCCACGTCGTCGTCAACGGCCAAAATCTTCATCGTCGTTAGACTCCCGTGGGAGGGTGATACAGATGCGCGTCCCGGCGGCGCGGCTCACCGCCTCCACCCGGCCACCGTGACGCTCGACAATGGATTTCACAATCCACAACCCCAGGCCCACGCCGCCTTGCTCTGGTTCCCCGGCTGGGGAGCGCACAAAACGGACGAACAGCGATTGGTTCGGCAGTTCCGGCAATCCTGGTCCTTGGTCCTCGACCCAGAGCGTGACCGACTCGGCCCCGACTATCCCACCGATTCTGATGTCGGAACCCGGCGGCGCAAATTTGTTGGCGTTCGCCAGCAGGTTGACGAAGACTTGCGCCAGCCGAGGCGCATCGCCGTAGAGGGCTGGGAGCGAGTCGGGCAGATTCACGCTGACTCGTTGCTGGCGCTGATCGAGCAACGGGCGCGTCATTTCCAATGACTGCTCAATCACCGCGTCGAGGGTGAGTGGTTGATGCCGGATCGTGTACTGGCCTGCCTCGATGCGCACGCTCTCCAGCAAATTATCAATGAGTTGCGTCAGGCGCAGCGTCCCACGCTGGAGGGAGCGCACCAGGTCGCCGATCTGGCTGCTCGTCAATTGGGGGAGTTGGTCCAGCAGGAGTTCGATGGAGGCCAGTTGGGCCGAGAGCGGAGTCCTGAATTCGTGAGAGATGTTGGCGAGCACGGCGTCGCGCAGTCGGCGCGTCGCTTCCACTTCGGTCTCATCGCGCATCACTTGCACTTGCCGCAGGTCGCCACCCGATGACGAGTCATCCATCGGCGGCGCGCTGGTGATGACGACCGTCCGCCGCTGGCCGTTACTCAGCAAGAGATGCTCAGTGGCTCGCGCCCCAGCGCGAAAGCGCGCGTGGATGATGGGGCATTGTTCCTCGCAGGGCCGCACGTCGCCTGGACCTTGTGGGTTAAGGGCATCGCCGCAGAAATGATTGACGATCCCTTCTGCCGTCAGGCCCAGCATCGCCACGGCTTGGGGGTTGACGTACTGAATGCGCCGTTCGCGGTCAACGGTGAAGACGCCCTCGACAATGCCGGTGACGATGGCGTTGGACTCAGCCTGTTGTTGACGCAAGCTGGCCGTCAACTTGAGCAAGCGGCGGCGCATCTCTTCCAGAGTGGCCGCCAGCGCGCCGATCTCAACCCCGGAAGCCGGAGGAATAGGCATGGCGAGATCGCCGTGACCAATCCGTGCCGCAGCCGTTGTCAGGGCGCGCAAGGGTGAGCCGAGTTGGCGGCCCACCAAAAAACTGACGAGCGCTGCCAGGGCTGCGACTCCCACGGCCCACAGCAAGAATGTTCGGATGAGTTGCTGTAAAGAGCGCGTCACAGTGATAGCCGAAAGCTCGGTCTCGATCAGTCCGGCGATAGCGCCGGTCGCCGTGCGCAACGGCACGCTGGCCACGTACCGATCGGAAGAGGCCAGATAAGTGGTGACGGGTTCTCCGGTATTTAATGCACGCGTCCGCAGGGCCGCCAGGGGGCCGGGCGTTTGCGCGGCGGAGGGCGATACGATGCTCACCGGCAATCCAGTCTCGACGGTGATCTGGTTGGCGAACGACGTATCCAGTTCGACCGCGACGTGCACCGTTCCATTCGGCATGGCAGGGATCGCCGCCGCCGCGCCCAAGATCAAAGCGCTATCAGCGGCAAAGAAATAATTTTGCTCTAGACGATGCGCGGCCCAGATAGATCCCCACGGCAACGGCAACCCACTTTGAGCGATGACGCGGTCATTCAGGATGACGACACAGCCGTCGAGCCGGCTGGTCTGCTGGAATTGATTCAGAAAAGCGGCGAGGGAGGCTGTGTCATTCGCCTGCACTAGGCGTAGGAGCGTGGGGCGTTCGGCAAGGAGTTGCGCGCTGGTGAGAATTTCCCCTCCAGCACGGTTGACCGCGTTCCGCGCGCTGGTCCCGGCTTGTTCTACGCGAGCGAGCGCCTGATCGTCGGCCAGTTGTCGCAGCAACCGTACGGCTAAGAAGGCCACGCCCGTAATGGCGAGGAGCAGCAACCCGACGTTGAGGCCGATGAGCAGCGTGCTGAGTCGCAATCGGCGCATGCCTCAACTATAACCTATTTCTCCTTTCGGCGGAGCAGATCGGAGCCGACCACGAAAGCCAGCGAGAGCAGGCCGAGCACCAGCGCCGCGCTGTACGCCCCGACATATTGGCGCTCGTCGAGGGCGCGGAAAATGTAGAGCGTGGTGGTCTCGGTCGCGCCCTGCGCCCCGCCGCCGATGACCAGCACCGCGCCGAATTCGCCGAGCGCGCGCGCGAAGGTCAACGTCACGCCATAGATGAAACCCCAGCGCAGAGCGGGGAACGTCACCCACCAAAAGGTCTGCCAGCCGCTCGCGCCGAGCGTCGCCGCGGCCTGTTCCTGCTCGACATCCAGGGCCTCCAGCACCGGCATGACCTCGCGCACCATGAAGGGCAATGTCACAAACAGCGTCGCCAGAATCATGCCCGGCAGCGCAAAGGCGACTTTGATGTCCATCGCCTCCAACCATGGCCCCAGCAAACCATTGCGCCCGAAAATCAATAGCAGCATATAGCCCACCACCACCGCCGAGGTCGCAAAAGGCAAATCAAGCAGTCCGTTGAGCAACTTTTGGCCGGGGAAGCGATGCCGGACTAAGACCCAGGCCACAAGCGTTCCAAATACCGCGTGGACGACCAACGTGATGAGGGCGATGTAAATCGTCCGCCAGAACGCGCTTAAGACTTCGGGTTGAGCCAGTGCATTGACGACGCCACGTATCCCCTCGCCAAACGCGCCCACAATCAGCGCCGCGATGGGGGCGAGGACCAAGAGAGTGACGTAGACGGCCACTATACCGATGACAATCCGTCGTCGCCAAGTATCGCTGGCGAGTGAGAGGCGTCCGCGCCGGGCGACAGGGTGGGCCGCAGAAGTGACGGCGCTCATTCGGCCCTCCCAGGTGAGCCGCGCCGCTGGAGCCAATCTACCAGCATCACCAACCCGAACGCGAGCGCGAGCATGACGACTGACACGGCGCTGGCGCCGAGCCGGTTCTCGGATTCAACTTCGCCCAACACGTATACCGCCGCTGTTTGTGAGCGCAAGGGGATGTTGCCCGCCACGATGACGATCGCGCCGAACTCGCCGACGGCGCGCGCGACGCTCAACAACGTGCCGCTGATGATGGGCAAGGCCAGCGCGGGCAGGGTCACGCGCCGGAAGACTGTCCACGAGCGCGCGCCGAGCGTCGCGGCGGCCTCTTCCGGTTCGGGGTCGAGGCCCAGCAACACCGGCTGGACGGCGCGCACCACAAACGGAAAGGTGATGAACAACAGCGCCAGGATGATGCCGGGAGGAGCGAAGATGATGCGCCAGCCCAACTGTTGAGCGAGCCAGCCTCCCACCGCGCCCTGCGGGCCATAGAGCACCACCAGCATCACGCCCGTCACCAGGGTCGGGATAGCGAGCGGCAAGTCCACCATCGCATTCAACAGTGACTTGCCTGGAAAGGTGTAACGCACTAACACGTAAGCCGTGAGCGTGCCCATGATGGCGTTGATGAGCGCCATGACCGCCGCTGTCCACAACGTCAGCGTGAGCGCGTGCCAGGCCACCGGCAATGTGACGGCCCGCCACAGTCCGCCCAACCCGGCCCGCAAGCCGTCTTGCAGAATCACGGCGAGCGGGATGATGAGCATCACGCCGAGATAAGTAAATGCGAGGGCGCGCAACCCCCAGCGGCCCCAGGGGATCGATTCTCGGACCGGCAGGGCAGTCGCGGTCATGGCTGTTGCACGGCGGCGATGGCGAGCGTATAAATCCCGCTGTCGCCGAAGAACTTGGGCGTGGCCGTTGCCCATCCGCCGAACTCTTGAATGGTGAACAGGTCTTGCACTGGGGGATATTGGCTGGCCGTGGCTTGGGCGACTTCGGGGTCAACCGAGCGCAGGCCATACTGCGCGAAAACTTCTTGCGCTTCTTTGGTGAAGAGGAAGTTGACGAAGGCCTCAGCCACTTCGCGCGTCCCGTGTTTGTCCACGTAGGTGTCCACCACGGCGACGGGGTTCTCAATCAAAATGGTCGAGCCGGGGATGATGAGCTCGTAATCCTGCCCCTTCTGTTGCCCGACCAGCACCTCGTTCTCGTAAGTGATGGCGACGTCGCCGACGCCCTTTTCAAAGTTCGTGATGCTTTCCCGCGCGCCCTTGTCCATCACGGTGACGTTCTTGAGCACGGCCTGGAGGTATTCCGTGGCCGCCGCCTCATCGCCCTGCGGCACGCCGTTCACGCGGCCGCGCAGGGCTGCGCCGTAGAGGGCGAGGATGTTCCACATGGCGCCGCCGCTGGTCTTGGGGTTAGGCGTGAGGATTTCGAGGCCGGGTTGCGCCAGGTCGGCCCAAGCGTGAATGTTCTTCGGGTTCCCCGTGCGGACGGCGAAGGCCACGACAGAAGTGCTGACCATCCCCTTGTGGGACGCGGCCTGCCAGTCGTGAGTGATCAGTCCGGCTTTGGCGATGCGGTCAATATCGGCCTGCAATGAGAGCGCGGTCACGTCGGCCTCGAAGCCTTCGACGATGGCGCGCGATTGCGCGCCAGAAGCCAGGTACGACTCTTCAAATGTAATCTCTTGCCCGGTCTTCTGCTTCCATTGCGCCGCGAACATGGGGATGAGTTCGCCGTAGGCCTCGCGCGGCGTGGTGTACGCGCCGAGGATGAGTTTGATCGGACCGTGGGCGTTTCCGGGCATCGGCGTGGCCGTCGGGCCAGCGCAAGCCGCCAGCAGGCTGAATAGAAGGACTGCCAAACCGGTTCGTGCAAGCAACTTGGTGTTCATGGAATAATCTCCTCGATAATTTTGGTGCGGCCATCAAACGACGCCTGGGGCGCCAGCACATACCGGGAATGCACAATCAACATGGGATGATTCGTCATCTCTTCCAAAAGTTGGCTCACGAGGCCGCTCAACGAGACCTGGCGGCTGCGTTTCGTCAGCGGCGCGCCCAGCACCAGCAGATCGTGTTCGCCCGCCTGCATTTGTTTCAAGATTCCCTCGCGCACCGGACCCGAGCGGATGATCGTCTCCGCCGGGACCCCCAGCACGCCCAGCGTCCGCACGCCGTCGGCCAGGAAGCGCCTGGCCCGCTCTTGGAGGAGCGGGTCCCGCGCGGCGGTGGGGAGGATAGACAGCAGGGTGGCCTCCGCGCCCAGGTGGCGCAACAATCGTCCGGCGAAGAGCACGTCGTCCTTGCTCGGTTCGCTCCCGGTCACGCAGACTAGCGCGCGCCGGGGGGTAGGGTGCGGATTGGGGACAAGCAGGAGGTGATGCTCGCCCGATTGCAAAATTTGCTCGGCCAAGGCCACGCCGCCGGGCGGCAGGAAATCTCCCCAGCCCAGGATGACCAGGTCAAACGGTTGGCGCTCTGTCTCCAGGGCGACGGCCACATCCGGCAGGTCGGGCGTCGCCCGGATTTCAAGCGCGGCCAGCCCACTGCCCAACTTTTCTTTGGTCTCTTGAAAATGATGCTGCAGCGCTTCGGCTTGCAGACCGTAGCCCAGGATAGTGACTCGCGCGTGAGCCAGGCGGGCAATCTGCCCTCCCAAGTCCAGCGCGGCTTGCGATGGCTCAGTACCATCGGTGAGGATCAAAAAGTTCAGTCCCGGATGAACGAGGGCGTGGATGCGGCGCACGCCCACCCACAGATAGTCCCCCGCCTGGATGGACAATCGGCGGGCCTGTTCCTGTGAGCGAGTCGCCTCGACCACAATCGAGTTATCGCCGAACGAGACGGTCGGGGCAATCGGCCGCACCCCCGGCAAGGGCGGCAGGCGCAGGCGCAGCCGCTCAAAGGAACCGCCGAAGGTGCTCTGCTCGACTTCACCTCGCCCAAGTTGCGCGCCTCCCAGCGCTTCGGGAGAGGCCGCCAGCGCCACATCTTCGGGGCGGAACAGCACCTGAACCCGCTGGGTATCACTTAACTGCGTCGCTTCGGTTTTGAGCGGAAAGTGAAGCGGACCGACTTGCACGCCGCCGGGCACACAGCGCCCGACGAGCAGATTCGCCGTGCCCAGGAAAGTCGCTACGAATTCCGTTTGAGGGCGCTGATACAGTTCGGCGGGCAGTCCCACCTCCAACAGGCGGCCAAAGTTCATCACGCCCAACCGATCCGCCAGCTCAAAGGCTTCCTCCTGATCGTGCGTCACAAAGATGGTCGTGATTCCCAACTCGGTTTGGATGCGCCGGAGCGCGCGCCGCAGTTCGACGCGAATCTTGGCGTCCAACGCGCCGAACGGCTCATCCAGCAATAGCACCTCGGGGCGGTGGGCGAGCGCGCGGGCGAGCGCCACGCGCTGTTGCTGCCCGCCGGAAAGTTGCGTGGGCAGCCGGCTGCCCAGCCCGGCCAGGCCCACCAATTCCAACAGTTCATCGCGCCGCCGCCGCCGTTCTCTGGCCGAGACCTTGCGGACGCGCAGGGCAAACTCGATGTTCTCCGCCACCGACATGTGGCGGAACAGGGCATAGTGTTGGAAGACGAAGCCGACGCCGCGTTGCTGCGGCGTGGCGTAGGTCACGTCGCGCCCGTGCAGCAGCACCCGCCCCTCGTCAATCGTGTTGAGGCCCGCGATCATGCGCAGGATGGTGCTTTTGCCGCTCCCGCTTGGCCCGATGAGGACAAGCAGCTCACCCTCCGCGATCTCTAGCGAGACGTGGTTCACTACCGGGTAGCCCCCATACCGTTTAGTGAGTTGTTCCAGGACAATGGACATCGTTTGCCTCGGTCGTTACACGATTGATCCAAAGTGGTGACAATCTGGTTACAGCGGTTGACTTCACAGGCAGTTTCGCGCCTGTGTTGCAGCCGGATCATGCCAGCGCTGCTTTAGCGCTCTGTTGGAGCGCAGAGGCTATGCTTGACTACCCCCGAAGGTTCCGAGCCTTCGGGAGAGTTTGCCTCGTCGGTCTTCACTCTCAATATAGGTGATGAGCGTTACAGGCGCGGTTATAGCGGGGTGACAGGCGGGATTGGTCAATCTACAGTAATATTTACGGAGGGGGGAGGATGGAGTAGGAGAACCCTGCGCCGCACGTCCGGCGTCAAACGCTGCCTCGGCGAAACCCTCAGCCGCGAAGCCGTGGAAGTGCGGCAGGAAGACATCGAGAAATTGCGTGAGGCGCTGGCCGAGGTGGGGATAATAGGCTTCATGTTGTGGTAGAGCCTTTCAACTCAGCTTGGCGCTATAACAAATATTTCTTTTTCACTAACGACAATGACTGATATCCTCCAGCGCCTCACTGGCAAATTTCAAAACTCCTACCACACCTCTCCCTCCTTCATCGCCCGCGCGCCGGGGCGGGTGAACCTGCTGGGCGAGCACGTGGACTACAACGACGGCTGGGTCCTGCCCGCCGCGATTGACCGCGCGGCCTACGTCGCGGTGGGCGAGTGCGACAGCCCGCTCGTCTCGCTCTCAGCCATGGACCTCGACGACGGCGCGGTCTTTCGCACAACTGAACTCGATGCCAAAGTGGACGTGACCGGCAAGCCGCTCACAAGCTGGGCGCATTATCCCGCCGGGGTGGGGTGGGCGCTCAAAGCGCGGGGGCTGGCGGTCGCCGGGATGGACGCGGTGCTCACTGCGGACGTGCCGCGCGGCGCGGGGGTGAGTTCCTCCGCCGCCGTCGAGGTCGCGTTTGCGACGGCGTGGCAAAAACTCGGCGGCTGGTTGCTGAACCCGATGGACCTGGCGTTGACCTGTCAGCGCGCCGAGAACCAGTACGTGGGTGTGAACTCCGGCATCATGGATCAGTTCGCCTCGGCCTGCGGCCGCGCGGGACACGCACTCCTGCTGGACTGCCGCACACTCGAATGGGAACCGGTGCCCCTGCCGGAGGGCGTCGCCATCGTCGTCGCCGATACGATGGTGCGGCGCGAGCTGGGCAAGAGCGAATACAACGTCCGCCGCGCGCATTGTGAAGAGGCTGTGCGCGTCCTCGCAGAAGTCCTGCCCGGCATCAAGGCGCTGCGCGATGTGCCGGTGGAGGATTTCAACCGGCACGCACAGCGCCTGTCGCCCATCGTGGCGAAACGCGCGCGCCACGTCGTCGAGGAATGCGCCCGCGTCCAGACGGCGGTCTCCGCCCTGCGCGCCAGCCGCGTGGCCGAGTTCGGCGCGCTGATGATCGAGTGCCACGCCAGCCTGCGCGATTTATATGAAGTCTCATGCCCGGAACTGAACGCGATGGTCAAGGCCGCGCAGAAAATTGAAGGCTGTTACGGCGCGCGGCTCACCGGCGCGGGCTTCGGCGGATGCACTGTGAACCTCGTCGTCTCCTCGGCGGCAGACGATTTCAGACGTGAGTTGGCTATTCAATATGAGAAGGCAATCGGCAAGCAGCCGGAAATTTACGTGTGCCGGGCCTCGCAGGGAGCGGAGATATTGGACGCGGATGCTTCTGGGCGGGGGTAGCAAGCGCGGATGATTGAACCACAAAGCACACGAAGAATACAAAGAACCGGCGTCTGCCTTTGTGCTCTTTGTGGTCTTCGTAGTTCGAAGGTAACGACTATGAAACCAAGACGAAAACCCAAACCGCGCCCCAAGACCCGCGCCGAGTTCGCCGCCCGCGAGAAGGAAGTGTGGGATGAGTTAGCGGCTGCGTGGTGCAAACTGCCGGACGAGGCCTTGATGCAGCCCGGCGCGTGCGGGCCGGAGTGGAGCGTCAAGGACGTGATGAATCACATCGCCGCGTGGCAGGAAGCCGCGCTGCGCATCATCCCCGACTTGATGAAGGGGCGCAAGGCCACCCTCGGCCATAGCACGAATACGTTCAACGCCCTCAGGCAGGTCGAAGACAAAGGCCGCCCTCTCGCCGCGAGCAAACGCCGCCTCAACCGCGCCCGCCGGGAGTTGCTGGCCCTCATCGCCGCGCTGCCCGAAGCGCGATGCCTCGACCCGAATGATCGGGTGGGGTGGTGGGTCAAATTCACCACTTACGCCCACTACGGCGAGCACATTTACGAGTTGACGGAATTTCGGATGCGAATTGTAGATGGATGATTTTTGATTGCTGATTGAGGCATGATTCACTCAGCAATCATCAATCCCAGAAGATTTCCCCTTCCCCCACAATCACTGCCTGCCCGCCGATTTTGAGTTCTGTAAAGGTCTCGCCAGCTCGGCGCACGATGACGTAAATTTGGCTGGGCCGCCCCATCTCTATCCCCTGTTCGACGATAAATTGCTCTTCGGAGACGAGGCCATAACGGGCGGCATACGCGCCCAGCGGCGCGGCGGCTGAACCGGTGGCCGGGTCTTCGGGGATGTCGGCGACATGCGGCGCGAACATGCGCGCGTGCAGGCGGGCGTGCGGGTCAACTGTTTCCGTGGTGAACATATGCACCATCCGGGGGTCAGCCCCAGCAAACAGGCTCTGGAGCGCGGCCTGGTTGACGCGGCAGCGGCCAATCGCCTCCAGCGAGCGCAGCGGCACCATCAAGAAGGGCATGCCGGTAGAGACCACCTGCATGGGCAGGTCGGCGCGCAAGTCGCCGGCCGAGACGCCCAGCGCCTCCGCGACACGCTCCCGGTCGTCGCGCGTCGCGCCGAACTCCGGCTGGCGGTGCGTCATCCATACAAATTGCGGCTGGCCCGCCTGGCGTTCAATCTCCACCCGCACCGGCCCAATGCCCAATTCCAACACGGCCTCGTCGCCGGCGATCTCGCCGCGCTGGGCGAGCACAAACGTCGTGCCCACGGTCGGGTGCCCGGCCATGGGCAGCTCGGTCGCGGGAGTGAAGATGCGCACGCGCCTGGCCGCGCCCGGGATTTCGGGCGGCAGGACGAAGGTGCTCTCCGAGAAGTTCATCTCGCGCGCGAGCGCCTGCATCTCGGCCTCGCTCAAGCCGCGCGCATCCGTGAACACCGCCAGTTGATTCCCGCCGAAGGGCTGGTGTGTGAAAACGTCGGCCTGGACGAAATGGTAACGTTTCGCCATTCTGCCCTCAATCGGCTGAGGCCGGCTGGGGCGCAGGGATCGGCCGGGGGCGCAGCCTGAGGTTGACGACCGCAATCCCGCCCACGATCAGTAACGACCCCGCGATCAGCCGCCAGTCGGCGGCCTCGCCGAGGAAGATGATTCCCAAAATCAGGCCGATGACTGGGAACACATACGTCACCAGCGAGGCGCGCGTCGGCCCCCAGGCGTTGATCAGGTAAAAGAACAACAGGTACGCCAGGCACGAACCGAGCAGGCCCAGCCAGGCGATGGCGAACCACGTCAGCGGCAGGCGCGGCAGGTGGAAGCCGCCCTCGGCGATCGGCGCGGCGACCCACATGAACGCATCGGCGATCAGCAGGACCATGGTGGATTGGACCACCGGCGGCTGGCCGCGCAGATGCCGGCGCGAGAAGGTGATCGCCGTGGCGTAACACATCGCGGCGGCGATGACCGCCAACTGGCCCCAGGTGTTCCCTTGCAGGCCCCCGGGGCCGAGGTCCCGGCTCACCAGCACCACCACGCCGACGAACCCGACGACCAGCCCGGCGATGCGGGGGAGGGTGATTTTCTCGTCGTGCAGCCAGTAGTGAGCGATGACGATGGTAAACAACGGCACGGTCCCATTCAGGATCGAGGCCAGGCCGGAGTCAATGCGGGTCTCGCCCCACGAGATGAGCGTGAAGGGGATGGCGGTGTTGAACGCGCCCATGAAGAGGTAGGCAAGCAGCACCCTGCGCTCGTGCGGGAAGGCTTGCTTTTGCAGGCGCACGACCGCCAACAGGCCGATCAGTCCGAACAGCAGGCGGAAGGCCACGAGCGTGAACGGCCCGATCTCCGCGACGGCGATTTTGATCCACAGGAACGACGACCCCCACACTAAGCCAAGCACGGCGAAAGCGCCCCATTCTTTGAGTTTCATTTTCTCTTCCTCGATGATTTGTGGTTGGCCGGGAGGGCCGAGGGCGGCGGCAGCGTATTCAGGGGCGCGCCCTCCTTAATCACGGACAGAGCGATCATCGTCACACTCCGCTGAATGTTCATCTGTTTGCGGAGGCGCGCGAGCAGCGCTTCCAGCTCGCCGGGATCGCTGGCCCGGGTCTTGAGAATGTAGCAATCTTCCCCCGCGACGTGATAGCACTCCAGCACGTCCGGGTCACGGCGGATGGCTCGGATGCCAGCCTCGTTTTTTTCGTCCGAGGCGACGGTCAGGCGGATGAAGGCGGTGAGGGGGCGGCCCAAAGCCGCGGGGTCCACATCGACCCGGTAACCCCGGATCACGCCGCGCTGCTCAAGCTTGCGAATCCGCTCAAACACGGAGGGGGCGGTCAGGCCCACCTCGGCGGCGATCGCCGCGTTCGTCATCCGCGCGTCGCGCTGCAACAGGTCGAGTATTTTGCGATCCGTCTCGTCTAATGTGTGGCTCATGGCGCTCTCAGGCGAGGAGCAGGGCCAGCGTGATCACGGCGATAGGGATAACCAGCCAGGCCAGTTCTCCCCAGATAGAAGCGCCGTACATGGACAAGACAGGGCGTGCATGGAGCGGAGCGTTGAATTTGGGATAGCGGGACCTATCGTTCATGCCAACCTCACTTTCTTAGGCGCTGACCCAATCATACCTATATTTATAAGGCATTTTGTCTAATTTGTCAATATATGTTAGAAGAAATCATTATCCATCTAATTTTATTCGGAAAGCTAGGGCAGAGGCTGGAGGCGATTGCGCGCCGCCGCGTATTCACCCCACCTGGGCGCCTTCCAGTTGAAGCAGGTGCGCTTTGGTTTCAATGCCGCGCCCACCCGAGTAACCACCCAGCGACCCATCGGAGGCGAGGACGCGATGGCAGGGGATGACAATCGGGATTGGGTTATGGCCCAATGCCTGCCCCACAGCCCGCGCGGCCCGCGGCTGGCCGATGCGCCGGGCGATATCCATGTAGGTCGCCGTGTGCCCGCGCGGGATTTTGAGCGCGGCCAGCAGTACCCGGCGCTGGAACGGCGTCGTGAGGCGCAGATCCAGCGGCGTATCGAACGCCCGGCGCTTTCCGACCAGATAGTCCTGAAGCTGGCCGGCGACGCGGGTCAGCTTTTCGGCGGACTTGACGACCTTAGTTTTAAGCTGTCTCTGCAGTTCAGAGACGAAGTCCGACTCGCTCTGGGTGAAGGATAAGCGCACCAGGCCGGTTTCGGTCGCCGCGGCGAAGAGGCGGCCAATCGGCGTGATCAGCGCGGCATAGTACACGACAGGCTTCGGCTCGGCCAGATGGACATGCTCGTATAATTCGCTCAGGGTGCTCACCGCTTTCCGGTAAGCGGCCAGCTCCCGCTGCCCTTCCTTTGTCTCCAGCCAGCGTTTCATCTCCGGCGAGGGGGCGGCGTCGCCCAGCACCATCGCAATCAGTTCGTCGTCACGTTTTTCCATTTCTCTTCACTCCTCTCGGTCAGCCAGCGCCTCGCGCAGCTTTTTGACCGCCTGATAGACGTTGGCCCGGGCGGCTTCTTCGCTGCACCCCAGCGCCAGGGCGATCTCCGCATAACTCAGCCCCTGAAACTGGCGCTGCATCAGGGCGGCTCTTTGTTTGGGCGGCAGGTTCTCCACCGCGCGGGCAATGGCGCGCAGGTCTTCCCTCCGGCTCCACCCTCCCGGCGGGTCAGTGGGCAAGGCGTCTAAATCCATGTCAACGCTTCTCGCTTTCTCGCGTTTGCGGCGCTTCAGGGCGTTGAAGGCCGTGTTGGTCGCGATCTTATACAGCCATGCCCGCGCGTTTGTGTCGGGACGCAACCGCTCGAAGGCGCGGTAGGCGCGCAGCAGGGCCTCCTGGCAGGCGTCCTCGGCATCCTGCGCATCGCCGAGCAAACGGGCCAGATAGGCCAGGATTTCAGGGCGGTGCTGTTCGGCCAGGCGGTCAAACGAGACGGGCGCTTGGGGCATGGTTTCCCTTTCACCCAATATAACAACGCCCCGGCCAAAATGTGAAATTGGCCGGGGCGGTCCGATGATGTGGGGCGAGTTTCAAACTCGTCCGACGGCTCGCTCCTTGCATCTTTGAACCGGCATAAGCGCTGCGGGTTTACGGATAGGCGCTTAATTGACGTTCACATTGCCGATCCCGGCGGTCAACTCCAAATCCAGATGCGGGCCAGTCGTCGAGAACCCGGCTGTCGTGTACACATCTCCATCACGGCTGAAGCGCGGGGGGATGCGCACGCTGCTGAGGCCTGATTTCACTGTGATGCGCGCCGGCAGGTCCGGCGGGATGGTCAACGTCACTTCGCCGATGCCGCTTTGCACGATGGCTCGCAGCGCGCTGCTGGCGGGGAAGACGACGCGCGTCTGGCCCACCCCGGCGCTCAGATCGAAAGCGGTCAGGTTCAGGCCGGAGAGGTCAAGGTCGGCCTCGCCCGCGCCGGTCTTGATTTCCAGCGTCAGCGGGAGGGCGGGGGAGAAACGGATATTCCAGCGCGTGTCAGGGTGGGTTGCCGCGAGGAAGGGCATGAACAGCGGCGCGCGCTTTTGGGACAGCGTCAGTCGCCCCTCGGCCTCCTTCACCGTGTAACTCTGCTGGACGGTCTCCCCCGGCCCGTTTTGCGCCTGGCCCTCCATCAAGTAATCTGACGCGCCCAGGGCCGACACCTTCAGTGTTCCCACGTCGAAAGCGAGTTCCACCGAGGCCTGCCTGGCCCCACGCATGGTCTGGATGAGCGATTGCGGCTCGCCCGCGGGCAGGCGGCTGGCCTGGAGCGCGGCCCAGGTGAGGGAACCGGCGACGATGAGCGCGCCGACGAGCAGGACCACCGCCGTCCCCGCCGTCGAACGGCGGCCAATGAGCATATCCAGCCCCAGCAAGATCAGCAGCACCGGCCAGAGCTGCGCCAGCGCGGCCCACATTCCCGCCGGAAGCAGGCCGAAATTTTGCAGCAGCCAGAGCGTGCCCAGGCCGATGAGCAATAGCGGCCAAATCAGGCCGGAGCGGCGATAAGAATTTTGCATACCAGCACCTCGCAGAATAAGTTGGCACTATATCATACGCGAGGCGCGAGGCCGGGTTGCAGGTAGAAAGCTCAGCCTCCACCTTTCAGGTAAATCCCCTGCGGGTCGAGTTCTTCGCGCAGGAGACGGAGTTCCTCAGCGGTAGGCGGATCGGTGGCGCGCAGTGACGGCGAGGCTTTCAAATCCCAGCCAGTGTTTGCCCTCGCCTTCTCGACGGTTTGATCGGGATGTAGAGCGACGAGCGTTAACTCCCCTTCGGCGTCGGGTTCGAGGATCCCGATGTCGGTGACGACGGCCTGCGGCCCGCCCCCGCGGAGGCCCGAGGCCGCACGGGCGCCGCGCCCCGCGAGGAAACCCGCGCCTGTGATGAAGTCGCACTTTTCGGGGAAGCGGCGTTTTTGGTGCGGGGTGAGGAGATAAGTCCGGTTGGCCCACGCGGCGATCTCGGCGCTCCCGCCCGAACCGGGAAGCCGCACTTTGGGGTGAGCGTAATCTCCGATGACGGTGGCGTTCACGTTGCCGTAGCGGTCAATCTGCGCGCCGCCGAGGAAACCCACGTCAATCAATCCGCGCTGGAGATAAAAGGCGAAGATTTCGTACATCGAGCACACACACGCCGCGCCGGAGACGAGCGTCGGGTCGCCAATTGAGAGCGGCAGCCGGGCGGGCTGCGCGCCCACCACGCCCGCTTCGTAAATCATCACGATATTCGGCGCGTGCGTGCGGCGGGCGAGATTGCAAGCCAGATTCGGCAGGCCCACGCCGACGAAGACTACGTCGCCGTCGCGGAGTAAACGCGCGGCATTGATCGTCATGAGCTCAGAGGAGGAGTAATCCATCTCACAGTCCCTTGGGGGTCAGTGAAAAGTCTAATTTTCCCAGAAAAGATATGATCACTTCTCCCACCTCCTGCGGCCTTTCCAGCGGCGCGAGGTGGCCCGCGCCCTGGATAGCGCGCAACGCCGCGCCGGGCAGTTGCCGTTGCATCCTCCGCGCCGCCGTGGGCATGAACGCGTCGGTTTCCTGCCCGCGCACGACCAGCAGCGGGGGGCGGAGGCTCTTCAACTGCGGCCACAGTTTCCGCTCGTACCGTGGGCCGGTCAGATAAATCCTGGCCTCCCACTCCGGCGGATAAACCAGTTCCACCTGCCCATCGGCGCGGGGGCGGATCAACGCTTCGACGCACAGGCGCAGGTTGCGGTCGTCCATCCGGCTGAAGGCCGGTTTGCGGCGGTAACTGGCGTACATCGCGTCCGCGCTCGGAAACACCCGCTGCCGTCGCAGCGTCGCCGGGATGAGCGGGTGCAGCCAACGCGCTAATCCTAATCGGTAAGCGGCCTCCCACGCGAGCGTGGCGGCGGGGGAAAGGAGGACCGGATCAATCATGACCAGCGCCCGGAACAGGTCGGGGCGGCGCAGCGCGGCGATGAGTGTGACGACGCCGCCGAGCGAGTGCCCCACGCCGACGACGTTTTTGATCCCGCGCTCGTCCAGGAACTGGAGCAGGTCGTCGGCCAGCGGTGACCAATCCTGCAACCCGTTCGGCGGGCGCGCCGGCCAGAGCGGGCGGGCGCACATCGCCATGACGCGGTAGCGCGGCCTGAGCGTCTCGACGAGCGGCCGATAGGCGTTCGGCGGAAAGCCGTTGGCGTGCGCAAAGTGCACAAGCGGCCCCTCGCCGCCGAAGTCAACGAACGGAATCATCGCGGAGAGCCGGTGGTTGATGGCAGATGGCCTTGCCGACGGCCATCGGCCGCTTCGCGCGCCATTCGCTATCGGCCATT
>Ga0209751_10002941_pt1 | contig 16727 bp, 11 predicted proteins | sample RifCSP13_1_FD_184019 | JGI IMG/M metagenome (GOLD analysis project Ga0209751, IMG submission 184019) | Soil microbial communities from Rifle, Colorado - Rifle CSP2_sed 13_1 (SPAdes) (version 2) | ecosystem: Environmental > Terrestrial > Deep subsurface > Rock core/Sediment | place: Rifle... | reverse complement strand
CATTCCGGGGAGTGCTGACATCGCCATCCTGGATCCGCCGAACTCCGACAACCTCGTCGCCGAGGGGTCCCTTCCAGGAGGGTTCACGTACACGGGGAACGCCCTCCCCCCGCGGATCCGGAGCATCACCCCGAACTTCGGGACCGCGACCACCTCCACGAACGTCACAGTGGAGGGCGACTACTTCGTCGCGGGAGCGACGCTCTCCTTCGACGGGGTCGAGTGCGCGAGCTACTCCGTGGTGGATCCGAGGACCGTCGCGGCGACTGTTCAGCCGCTCCCCCTGGCGGTGTACGACGTCACGGTCACCAACCCCGACGGCGGCAACGACACGCTCGTGAACGGGTTCGAGACCACAAGCTATGCCGCCAGCGATGTGGAGTCTCCCTTCGACGGGGTCGCCTCCCTGAACGTGTCGCTCGCGATTGTCGACGACTTCGCCATCATGGACCTGTACGTGTTTGCGAACGTCACTCACACGCCGTACTACTGGGCGGGAGTCCGGCTCGAGCTCGAGAGTCCGAGCGGGAGGAGGGTGATGGTCTTCGACCAGATCATCGCGACGGACAGCACCGGCACGACCTGGCGGTCCGGATTCTCCTCCGTGTTCGGGTACGACGAGGCTCCTTCCGAGGTCCTGTGGCAGCTCCGAGGCGAGCGCGCTCTCGGGAACTGGACGCTCCATCTCTCGTCGGCTCCCGGGGTGGCGGGGAGCCTGCACTCCTGGGGCCTCTACCTCTTCAAGTACCGACAACGGGAGATCGCCAAGACGGTGTTCGTCGCGGCAGAGTTCCGCAACTACGTCGCGGCGTTCGACGAGGCGACGGGGGACCCGATCTACCGCGTCCACCTCGAGGCCCAGAACTCCCCAGTCGCGTTCCCGATGACGGTCGCTGTCTCGCGCGACCAGAGGTACGCCTGCGGCGGCGCGTACACTGCCTACAACGCCACCCGGGTGGGGTGGACCGACAGCGCCATCACCTGTTTCAACGCGACCACGGGCAGGAAGGTCGGGCTGTTCTCCTTCTCCGGACACCTCAATATTGACGGGATCGAGGCCGCGGCGAACGCGGACCGGCTCGTCGCCGCGACGGAAGAGAGCCTGTACCTGATCGACACGACGACCCTGCAGATCGCGGGCATGATGCCGCTCCTCGACGACACGGGGCCGCCTCACCTCGGCCTGACGGCGGACGGGCGCAAGGCCTACGTCGCGAGCCCGGGGAAGCAGCGCGTCCTCGTCGTGGACCTCGACGCGATGGCCGTCGTGGCGCAGATCGACACGCCCGGCTACGACCTCGGCGACGTCGACATCGCCGCGGACGGGAGCTTCGGGATCATCAGCACCTCAGGCTCCCCGAGCGCCCTCCTCAAGTTCGACACAGCGACGAACACCGTCGTCGACACCCTGACGATCCCCGGGTTCGCGTCCCAGAGCGTCCTCTCTCCGAACAACTCCAAAGCGTTCTACACCCAGTTCCAGTGGTACGCGGGGTTCGGCCGGCTGGACCTCGGTGGCGCAGCCTGGAGGGGATTCATGCCCCACCCGGAGTCCACGACGCAGGGAATCGCCATGGGCCGGGACGGCTTCCTGTACGTGGCCGACTGGGCCGTGCAGCGCATCTGGGTGTACAACTCCTCGACGGAAACCCTGGTCCGGGAGATCGAGGTGCCGGACCGGCCGTGGCTGAGGGGGGTCGATGTCGGCGAGCTCGCGCAGGGTCCCGCGCTCACCGCGTCCGGCGGCAGCGGATCCGTGACCTTGAGCTGGGTCACTCCGCGCAGCTACGGGACTCCCATCTCGGGATACACCATCTACCGCGGTGATCGGCCCGGCGAGGAGGTTTGGCTTGTCTCCGTGGGCCCCACGAACACCTACGTGGATGTGGCCGTCACGAACGGCGCGACGTACTACTATCGGGTGGCCGCGGTGAACGGGGCCGGGGAGGGCGCCCCTTCGAACGAGGCGGCAGCGACCCCGACCCTCAACCTCCCCGAAATCACGAACGTTGCCGCGACGCCGAATCCTCAGATCGCCGGTGGCCGCGTGAACATCACCGCGACGGTCACATCCGGCCCGCCAGTCTCCGGGGTCTGGGCGAACGTGAGCGACCCGGGAGGGGGCTACACGAACCTGAGCATGGCGAGGCTGGGGGCGTCGGACTCCTTCTACCGCGAGGCGACCTACGCCCTGCTCGGGGGCCACGCCTTCGTGATATGGGCTGTCAACGCGGATGGCGTGTGGAACCGCTCGCAGACCTCCAGCTTCACCATTCTCGCGGACGCGCAGCCCCCGCAGCTCTCCCAGGTTCGCGCCGACCCCGACCCCCAATCCGTCGGCGGATACGTCAACGTCACCGCGGACGCCCTGGATGACCTCGCGGTCAGCACCGTCTGGGTGAACGTCAGCCTGCCCGGGGGAGGGACGTCGAACGCGGCCATGGTCCGGATCGGATCCACGAACTCCTTCTACCACATCGCCCCGTACTCCACCCCGGGCCTCCATACCTATGTGGTGTGGGCGAGCGACTCCACCGGCAACACGAACTCCAGCTCCGGCCATTTCTTCACGATCGTGGACGGTTCCCCGCCGCAGATCACGAACGTCCAGGATTCGCCGGACCCTCAGGCGGTTGGCGGCCAGGTGAACATCACCGCCACCGTGACGGACGACGTCGGCGTGGCCGGAGTGTGGCTGAACGTGAGCCTGCCCCAGGGGGGGTCCACCAACGCCACCATGATGCGGGTCGGCCTGACAGACTCGTACTACTCGGAGCGTGGGTATTGGGCGCCCGGAATCTACTCCTACCGCGTGTCCTCCGACGACGCCGCGGGGAACTGGGCGGCATCCCCCGTCTACTCCTTCGCCGTCGTCGACACCTCACCGCCGGGGATTTCGAACGTCCAGGACGCTCCGGACCCCCAGAGCGTCGGGAGCGGCGTCAACATCACCGCCACCGTGAGCGACGACGTTCAGGTCGATCTTGTTTCCGTGAACCTCACCCTGCCGGGTGGCGGTTACGTGAACACGAGCCTAGTGCGGATCGGCCTCACGGACGCGTACTTCCTCGAGGCCGCCTACGCGACGCCGGGGGTGCACACCTACCACATCTGGGCCGCCGATTCGAGCGGCAACCTGAACGTGTCCTCAGAGTACTCGGTCACCATCGTCGACCCCTTCCCCCCGCAGATCACGAACCTCCAGGATTCTCCAGACCCCCAGGAGGTCGGCGGCGACGTGAACATCACCGCCACCGTGACGGATGTCCAAGTCGACCGCGTCTGGGTGAACCTCACCCTGCCGGGTGGCGGTTACGTGAACACGAGCCTGGCGCGGGTCGGTCTCACGGACGCGTACTTCTTCGAGGCCACCTACGCGAACTTGGGAACGCATGCATACCAGGTCGGGGCCGCGGACGCGTGGGGGAACGTCCGGACGGCGGCCGGGGCCTTCCTCGTTCAAGACCTGCGGAAACCCGAGCTGAGGAACGTGCAGGCAACCCCACGCGTCCAGGAGACTCCGGGCCGCGTGAACATCTCGCTGACCATCACCGACAACCACGCGGTGTTCCCGACGGTCTGGATCCGACTCGTCGACCCGCTGGGGACCGCAGCCAACCGGACGATGATGAAGGCGGCGGGCGATGTGTGGTTCCTCAACGGCACGTACTCCTGGGTGGGGACCTACGCCGTCACGGTCTCGGCGCGGGACAGCGTGGACAACTGGAACTGGACATCCTCCACCTTCCGGATGGAGGACAGGACCCCTCCGGTTGCTGTCGGCGGCGCTGACCAAGACGTGCTCACCGGGGACTCCGTCCTTTTCGATGGCTCGGGCTCCTCGGACGGCGCCGGGCCGGTGGCGAACTACACCTGGCGCATCGTGAGGGATTCCACCGCGGTGGCGACACTGTACGGCGCCAGCGCGGCGTTCGCTTTCGCTTCCAGCGGGGAATACACGGTGACCCTCCTCATCACGGACGCCTCCGGGAACGTCGGCGAGGACTCGTTCACGGTGACCGTGCGGGACTCAGCGCCTCCTCAGGGCCATGTCAACAGCGGGGCCTTGTTCCTCGTCGCGCTTCTGGTCGTCCTCGTAGCAGCGTTCGCCTTCTATCGCAGGGAGAGGCCGCCGCCGAATGGGGTGCCACAGAAGGTGGAGGCTCCGCCCGCAGGGCCCAAGGACGCGGCGTCCAAGCCCGCGGGAGAGCATCGCGAACCACTCCGGGGGCCCTAGCGGCGCCGGATGGTCCTCCCCCGCCTCGCGGGGACGGTGCCCCGCGAACCGCTAGAGATCGATGACACAGCCGCCGTGCATCACGCGCTTCAGGCTCGTGCGGAAGGCGGCGATGTCGTCGAGCGGGTTCCTGTCGAGGATCAGGAGGTCCGCGGCCATCCCCGGCTTCAGGAGGCCCACGTGGGTGTCGAGGCGCAGGAGGCGGGCCGCGTGGAGCGTCGCCGCGCTCAGGGCCTGCTGCGGGCTCATCCCGTACTCCACAAGGACCTCGAGCTCCCGCGCGTTCTGCCCGTGCTCGTTGAACGGCGTCCCCGCGTCCGTGCCCATGGCGACGAGCACGCCCTTGTCGAGAGCCCGCCGCACCGCCTCGCGGTGCTTCGGCAGCACCCGCTCCGCGTTCCTCACGCTCTCCGCATCGATGCCGCGCCCCGTCCCCGCCTCCGCGATCGCGCGGACGGCGACCGCGGTGGGCACGAGGAACGTCCCCCGCTGCTCCATGCGCTCCGCGAGGGCGTCCGTGAGGTAGGTCCCGTGCTCGATGCTCGCGACGCCCCCTTCCACCGCGGCCTCGATGGCCGCAGCCCCATGGGCGTGCGCCGCCGTCGGCTTCCCCGCCTTGCGGCCCTCCTCGACGACGGCGCGCACCTCCTCGAGGGTCATCTGGGCCACGTTCGGGTTCGCCCCGGGCCCGAGGACCCCGCCGCTCGCCATGATCTTCAGCCAGTCCACCCGGGCCTTCAGCTGCTCGCGCGCGGCCTTCACGTACTCCGCCGGTCCGTCGGCCTCGCGCCCGACGAGGTAGGCGTGCCCGCCCGTCATCGTGAGGAAGTGCCCGCTGACGAGGAGCGTTGGCCCCGGGACGGCCCCGCGGTGGATTGCGTCGCGCGCGGCGACCTCGGCGAACTTGTACCCACCGCAGTCGCGCATCGTCGTCACGCCGCCCTCCAGGGCCTTCTGCGCATTCGACAGGCAGAGGAGGGCGAGCTCCGCCTCGGAGCGCCGCAGCGTGGCGAAGTAGTCGGCGGTGGCATCGCCCGTGAGGTGCACGTGACAGTCGATGAGGCCCGGCGTCACGAAGCGCCCGTTCGCCGCCACGATGTCGTAGTCGCCGCCAGGGACGTCCCCGATCTCGCGGATCGTGTTTCCGCTCACGAGGAGGTCCGCGCTCCGCTCCCCCCCGGCGTCCACCGCCTTCGCGCCCTTGATGAGAACCGGCTTCGTCAACGTCTCCCCCGTCCGTCCACGCACCGCCGCCGGCCCCAATCAAGCTTTCGGGGGAATCAGCCCCCGCAGGGCCTCGCGGATCCGCCCAGCGGTGGCTTCCAGGTCCTCCGGGGACGACACCGCGCGCCTCGGCCAGCGCCCGCCCTCGCGGTCGTGGCGGGGAATCACGTGGACGTGGACATGGAAGACGATCTGACCTGCGGCGGAGCCGCTGTTCTGCCCCAAGTTCACGCCGTCCGCGGCCATCGCCTCCTTCACCGCGCGGGCGATGAAGGCGGCCTTCGCGAAGAGGCGACCCGCCTCCTCCGGCGGCATGCTGAGGGCGTCGGGATGGTGGGCGCGGGGGACGACGAGGACGTGCCCCGGGCTGATGGGGAACTTGTCCATGAAGGCGACGTGCTCGGGGTCCTCGTGGACGAACACGGCGGAGGCCTCGCCGGCGACGATGGCGCAGAACACACAGTCCCCGCTCGCGGGCATCGCCGGGCGGAAGGCCCGCCCGCTACTTGAAACCGCCAAATACCCGCACGCCCCTCCCCGTGGATGATGATCCTGGGGGCCCACGTGAGCATCGCGGGAGGCGTGGAGCTCGCGCCGCAGCGCGGGAAGAAGGTCGGCTGCGAGTGCATCCAGGTGTTCTCGCGTTCCCCGCGGATGCTCCGGAAGGCGAAGCCCGTGACCGAGGAACAGGGCCGCCTCTTCCAGGAGAACATGGCGAAGTACAAACAGCGGGCCGCGGTGATCCACGGGAACTACCTGATCAACCTCTGCGCCCCGGACCGCAACCTCCTCAAGGTCTCGCGCCGGGCCCTCGTCGACGAGATGGAGAACGCCCAAGCCATGGGCGTGCGCCACATGATCTTCCACCCCGGGTCGCACCGCGGGAAGGGGTTGAAGTGGGGGATCAAGACCATCGCGGCAAGCCTGGATGTCGCGGTGAAGAAGGCCGACGCCCCCGATGTCCTCCTCACCCTGGAGAACACGGCGGGACAGGGGGACACGGTGGGCGACACCCTGGAGGCGCTGCGGGACATCATCGACGGAGCGAAGGCTCGCGACCGCCTCGCGGTATGCCTCGACACGTGCCACGCGTTCGCCGCGGGCTACGACTTCCGCACGGAGGAGCTCTACGACGCCTTCGTCGCCAAGGTGGAGGAGACCATCGGGATCGACCGCGTCCAGGCATTCCACCTGAACGGCTCCAAGACGCCGCTAGGTTCCGGGAGGGACCGCCACGAGGACACGGGGAAGGGGGAGATGGGATTAAGACCGTTCGAGTTCCTCGTGAACGACCCGCGGTGGCGGGACCGGCCCGGGTGCTTGGAGTACCCGGGGACGGACGGCGGGTACCGGAAGAACCTCAAGGTCCTTCGGGCTCTGATCCAGTAGGCAGAACCCAATCGCGGATGTGCACGGCCTCAACCTCGTCCCCCACCGCATCGATAAGCTGTTCGTCGGCGGTGACGAGGCGGCACCGAAGGGCACGGGACAGCGTCACGTAGCTGGCGTCATACACAGTGATGTCTCGCCGACGCGCCGTCGCGACGGTTTGCTTCGCGAGGGCACCCTCCAATGGGTAAAGAGGAAGCGCAGCCTTGTCCAGGGAATCTACCGCCTCCTCGAGATCGGAGGCGTTCACGGAGTCGTTGAAACGCAGGGCGTTGAGGACCTCGTATTGGAAGATGCTCGGACAGGCCACGTCCACCCGTCCCGCCAGGAAGGCGTTTCGGAGGTCGCGCGCGCGGTGGTGGTCCGCCTCCGCGATGAACCATTTCACGGCGACCGAGGCATCAATGACGACCCTTTCCATACCTGCGGTCCCTCCAATATCGGATGATCTTCGTGCTGTCGTAGCCCTTAGGCACCTTCACACGGGCGCTGATTCGCTCCATGATCAGAAGGGCCTCGACGCGGTTCTGGCGCTTCCGGTTCTCGACGTGCCCCACGATGGTGTGCCGAATGATCTCGCTCCAGTTCACATCAGGCAGCGACGCCATCGCCTTCTTCGTCTCGTCATCGACGCGCACGGTAATCAGCGGCATGCTCGTCTGTCTATACAAGATAGACGGTATATTACTCTTTCGCCCTCGCCCCGCTGCCACCCCGGCGGACCGCGACTAAGGCGGAGACCTCGCCCGGTGCTCGCACCTCAGATCGCCGCGGAGCTTCACCGCGAAGTCGTAGAGACCCCGGGCCCCCGACCGCGCCGGGGGAACGGTGTCCATCACCTTGCGCACGGACCGCGTCACGGGGAGTATGCCTAGGATCTCCTCGAAAGCGTCCGCGCCGCTCCTCACCTGACGCCGCGCGACCACATGGAACGTGCCCCAGTACCGCTCCTCCGGAATCCCCGCGGCCAGCCGCCTCGCCCGCTCCGACTGCAGGCCGAGGCACTCGATCGCCCGCCGCGTGTCGAAGCGCGCGATCAGGTCTTTCGCCGCGGTGCACACCCGGCATCCGTCGTCGTAGAGGAGGTAGGCCTGTGGCACGAGGGCATCCAAGCCCCGGCCGTATCTAACCCTTGGCTCAGAACGGGAGCTTGTAGAGCGAGCTGACCAGGGGCGCCATCGCCTGCTCCTTTCCGAGGAACGCCGCCGTCTGCACCGCCGCGCTCAGGTACTGCAGCGTGTGCTCCTTCTCCCCGACCGTCCAGTGCGTCCAGTTGTACGCGACATGCTGAAGGACCTTCTCCAGGGGGACGCCGGACTCCAAGGCGTCGCGCAGCGTGCGTTCCACCGGTGGGGTCTTGACCTTGAGGCTGGACTTGAGGGCCTCCACCGCGGCCGCGGGGTCGATGCCTGGCCCCCCGGAAAGGCGCAGTCCCTCGGGATATCCGAAGCGGTGGACGAGCGTGCGGTAGACTTTCCAGAGGAGGAAGGCGCGCTCCTCCGCGGTGAGGCGTGTGGCGGCAAGCCGCGCGTGATGCGCGGCGATCAGGGAGTGGCCGAGGAACCCGGGCTCCAGGCACGCCGCGATGAGGAGGGGACGGAAGGCGTCCTCCCAAATCCCGGAGGCCGCGAACCCCTTGAGCTGCGCGTGCACCTCGTCGAAGTCGTCGTCGAAGAGCGCGGCATCGAGCCTGTCCAGGCTCGGGTCAGCGGGAGCCGGAGGGGGCTCCAGGGGTTCAATCGCGTGTCCCGGCCCCGGCTCCGTACGGGCGGCGAGCTCGAATCCTCCTGCCGCGAGGGCCACGAACCCGGCCGGTTCGCCGAGGGCCTCGGCCGCGTCCGCGTGGGCCGCGGCGAGGACGAGGTTGTGGTGGAGCTTCCCGACATCCCCAAGGGAGGCGGCGACGAGGGCGCGACCCGCGGCGGGAAGGCCCTCACGGCGCGCGAGGGCGACCGCCACCGCGGCGGCCTCCTCCGGCTTCCTTAACGACACCGCCCTCGCGAGCGATTCGGGGAGCCGGGCCCCCTGCGCGATCTTGAGCCGGGCCGCCGTTCGCTCCAGGGCCTTCGGCGTCCAGTCCCGCCTCGTCAGCGTGAAGGTGTACAGGGCGAGAAAGCGCACGACCGGGAGCGAGGCGGGCCACCCCACCAGAGCGAGCATCCGGCGCCCGGACTCCGCGGTGAGCAGGGCGTGCGGCGTCGTCCCCTCCGGGGCCTTCTGGTTCGCCGCGGCGAGGAGGACCCCCAGGGTCGCAGTCTGCGCGGTGTCGAAGTCCTTCACGGAGGCCTCGAAGAGGTCCATCCCCCGCTTGTGGTCGTAGGTCCCGAGGGCGTCGAGGAACTCCTGGACCTTCGCCTTCGCCATCCGCGCGCGGAACGCGGGCGCGGGAGATAACGGTGCGCTTCCTCACTCGGGCGCCGTCCCTTCCGCGGCGACTTCTCCCGGGGAGACCGGCGTGCGGCGGGGATGCAGGCGGCGGTAGGCGAGAACCGCGAGGGCCGCGGCGAGGGCGATCAGGCCGACAGCCAGGAACGGAAGCGCGCCAGATGACGCCTCAGCGAAGCCCGTGGAGCCCGTGACGAAACCGGGAGCTCGCAGCAGTCCGGCGACGAGTGCGACCGCGCCCACCGCCGCGGCGGTGCCCGAGACCCCGAGGAGCACGACGATCCGGACGTTCGCCTCTGGCCGGACGACCCCGCGGCCTCGGAAGGTGAGCCGGTAGTAGGTGAAGCCGTGCCCGTCGTCGCGCTCCACGAGCCCGCCGTGGAGGAGCTTCTGGAGGTGGCGGTGGACGACGGCCTTGTCGAGGCCTATGGCACGCGCGAGCTGCGTGAGCGTCTGCTGGTGCTCGAGGAGGGCCTTGAGGAGCCCCACCCGGGACTCCGAGGTCAAGGCCTCGAGCGCCTCGGCCTCGAGGACGACCTTGGGCAACAGGGCCTCGACGGGTCGGCGGGGGGCTTAGTCCTTTCGCTCGCGTTGCCCGCACGGACAACCGCCGGCCGGGTACGCTGGCTTCCCTCTTTGACATGTCAAGGAGAGCCTTAACCCCCTCCGCGCTTCTCGGGGGGGTGGAGACCTGAAGCCCATGGAGAACGCCCCGAAGCCCTTTCGCGCACGAATGAAGGCGACCGCCCTCCCCCTGGTCGTCTCGATCGCCCTGATCGCCACGTTCGCCGCGGTCCTCCTCATCCCCAAGTCGCCCACGGCCCCCGACCTCTCCCTCCGTCGCTTCGCGAGCGAGGCGGAGCTCGCCGCCTACCTCGAGGTCGCGGGCGGCGGGAACACCGGGCGCACGGTGGGCTTCGACTCGATGGGCCCCGGCGGGGTGCCCGAAAGCGGGAGCCTCGGCTTCGCCGACACCTCGGCCCCGACCACGGCCTCCCCCGGCACGCCGGGCACGGACTTCTCCGGCACGAACGTCCAGGTCGCCGGCGTAGACGAGGCGGACATCGTGAAGACGGACGGGGACTACCTCTACGTGGTCTCCGGCGGCGATGTTGTGCTCGTGAAGGCGCGGCCCGCGGCCGACGCGGCTGTGGTCTCCCGGATCGAGATGGACACTTGGACCGCGGAGCTCTACGTCCTCGGCGATCGCCTCGTGGTGATTAGCCACGGCTACCCATGGTACGCCATGGGGGGCGGCTTCGCCCGCGGCGGGCCCGACGTGGGCATGATCATGCCGGAGTTCTACACCTACAAGACCCTCGTCCGCGTCTACGACATCGCGGACCGCGCGGCCCCGACGATGATCCAGAACCTCAGCCTGGACGGCTCGTACTCAGGGAGCCGGCTCGTCGACGGCTACGCGTACATCCTCGTCACGGAGTACCTCTGGATGTACAGCGACGATGTCATCCTCCCCGCCATCGCCGAGAACGGAGTGAACGAGACCCTCCGCCCGCAGGACATCGGCTACTTCAACGACGGCACGTACGAGAACACGCTCCTCACCGTCGTCGCCCTGAACGTCCCCAATCCCGACCAGTGGACGCACGACTCCTACCTCGTCGGGGGACTGGGCACCCTCTACGTCTCCGCGACGCACATCTACGTCTCCTCCGCGATCTGGTGGCGCTTGGACGCGCCCCCGGAGACCGCGATCTACCGCATCGCCATCGACGCGGGCGCCATCACGTTCGCGGGGAGCGGCAGGGTGCCCGGCTACGTCCCGAACCAGTTCTCCCTCGACGAGCGCGGCGGCTATCTCCGCGTCGCCACGACCACGTGGAACTGGAACGACGGGGGCTCGGCGAGCGGCGTGTACGTGCTCGACGCCACCCTCGCGGTCGTGGGGAAGCTGGAGGGGATCGCCCCCGGGGAGTCCCTGTTCGCCACGCGGTTCTTGGGTGACCGCGCCTACCTCGTGACCTTCCGCCAGATCGACCCGTTCTTCGTCATCGACGTCTCCGACCCGGCGAACCCTCGGGAGCTCGGCAGCCTCCACATTCCCGGTGTCTCCACCTACCTCCACCCCTACGACGACGACCACATCATCGGATTGGGCACCGCACCGTGCGATGGTTCGGACCAAGGCTGGCCGCAGTGCGTGAAGCTCTCGCTCTTCGACGTCACCGACGTGGCACACCCCCAAGAGACCGCGCGCTACATCGTGAACGCGAGCGGCGGCTCGTACTCCGAGGCGCAGTACGACCACAAGGCCTTCCTGTTCTCGCGGGAGAAGAACCTCCTCGTCATCCCTGTGCAGACCTGGAGCTGGACGCCGATCCCGCCGCCACCCGACGTGAACGAGACCTGGGGGAACAACTCCTGGCGCGACGCGACCTGGGTGGACTCCTACTACAGCGGGTGGTCCGGGGCCTATGTGTTCGGCGTCACGCTCGACGGATTCACGCTGCGGGGGAACATCACCCACGCGGACGAGAACGGGTCGCGGCCGGACGACTACTGGTACTACGGGCCCGCGGTGCGGCGGTCCCTCTACATCGGGAACGACCTCTACACGGTCTCGGACACCCTCGTGAAGATCAACGACCTCGCGACGCTCGGGGAGCTCAAGGCCATCCCCCTGTGATCACGCGGCGACGTCGATCTCGAGCTCGCGCAGCTTCGACGCCGTCGGCCGTCCGTCCGCGTCCCAGTCCCGCGCGGCGTAGTACTCTCGGAGCATGAGTCGGAGGTCCTCCTCGGAGATGCGCTCCGTGCGCGACCCGTACGGCAGGGCGAGCTCCTTGAACCGCGGCGGGAGGTCGTCGTCGGCCCGCCGCAACCCCATGCGCACCGCGAAGAGCCTTGCCAGCGTGGAGGCCCTCTCCCCCGCGCGGAGCATCTCCGCGGCGTCCATGTCAAAACCGGTGACCGCGTTCGTCATCTCCCGCGCGAGGTGGAGGTTGTACTCGGAGCCCGAGGTGTCCACGTCGAAGATGCAGAGGATGAGGCAGTTCAGGTAGGAGCGCGCGTCCTCGAACACCTTCGTCACCGCGCCCTTGCCCTCGACGGCGTAGCGGTCCATGGGCTGGGTGACCCCGAGCTCGGGGGCCGTCTCCCGCTGGATCATCGGATCGTGGAAGCCCTCCATGTGGTTCGCTCCGCGTGGGGAGACGGCGTAAGAGATTCCGAGGCCTTTCTTCCCGCGGGGCTCGTGCATGGGGACCTCGCTGCCCTTCACGTGCATGGCGAACTCCTGCCCGCCGAGGCGCTCGCTCGCGCGCTTCACGCCCTCCGCGAGAATGTCCCCGAGGCCGCGGCGGAGCGCGATGTCCTCGACGAGGCGACAGGCCGCCGCGCCGTCCCCCCAGGCGAATCGGTCCTTCAGGACGCCCTTCTCCGACGCCTCCATGGCCCAGGCCACGACGACGCCTGTGGAGATCGTGTCCAAACCGTAGGCGTTGCACAGCTGGTTCGCGAGGGCCACGTAGTCCAGGCGCTCGTTCTCCAAGAGGGAGCCGAGGGAGGAAACCGTCTCGTATTCCGGGCCCCCGTACTCCTTGACGACCTTCGTGCCGTCCGGCATCGTCACCTCGACCTCGCGCTTGCAGGACACGGGGCAGGCCGTGCAGGTGTCGCGCCCGACGAGGATCGTCTCGTGCATCCGCTCCCCGCTGAGCGCCTCGTGGGCGTGGAAGCTCCCCGCCTGGAAATTCCTCGTCGGCCAGATCCCTTGCGTACTATAGGACTCGACGCCACCGGCGGTCCCGAACTTCCCGAAGGACTTCATGGAGTCCGTGACCAGAGTCTTCGTGTACTCCTTGCGGACCTCGTTGAATCGCTTCGGGTCTGCCACATCGACGTTGCGGTGGCCCTGGACGACGACGGCCTTCAGGCGTTTGGAGCCCATCACCGCGCCGACGCCACACCGCGCGTTCGCCCGGTTGCGGTCGTTCATGATCGCCGCGAAGCGGACGAGCTTCTCCCCCGCGGGCCCGACGCAGGAGACGCGGGCCTTCTCCCCATGCTTCTCCCGCAAGGCGTCCTCCGTCTCCCCGACCGCCTGCCCCCAGAGGGAAGTGGCGTCGTGGAGCTCAGGGGCGCCTCCGAGGATGGAGAGATACGCGGGGTGGTCGCTCTTGCCTCGGAAGATGATTCCGTCGTACCCCGTGCGCTTCAGCTCGCTCCCGAAAAACCCGCCGCAGTAGGACTCCCCCAGGAACCCGGTGAGGGGGGAGTGCGTCACGACGACATGCCGGCCGCTCCCACCGACGAGGGCGCCGACGAGCGGTCCGGTCATGTAGATCAGGGGGTTCTCTTGGCCGAACGGGTCGCTCCCGCGGTACTCCTCGAGGAGGGTGCGCGCGGCGATGCCCTTCCCGCCGAGGTACTTCCGCAGCCAGGAATCCGGGATGGCGTGCTCTCCGATGCGGCCGCGGGAGAGGTCCACGTCGAGGAGGCGGCCGAAGTACCCGCCCGTCATCGGGGCCTCGAAGGCGGGCGGGGGCAAAAGGGTTGCTCACGCACCGGAGAAATGCGAGGGCGCCTTGATGCCCACAGCCCCCATGGGGTGGACCCGAAAGTGGGCCTCTCGCCCTCCCCTTCTCGCACACCTTCTCGGAAGCTGCCGTCCCCTCCCTCGAGGAATCGCTGCGGTTCCGCGGGCAGTTTCCGTCATCGTTTCGAGGCCCGCAGTGACGCCGGTCCCGGGAACAGCTATCCCGCGTCCCGGAACCGATATGGTGCGGGCGTGGGGAGGGTCCGGTTCCGCCACCTTCGGTCACCACGAACCGGAATCCCTCTCCCTCCGGGCCGCAGGAGGCTGGATCCCGTTCGCGGGACATCGGTGCGAGGCCGGGTCGGTCCGGTGCGTCCCCGAACGGAATGGGCGCGGCTCCGTGGCGGGGAATCCGAGGCTCCGGCAGGCCTCCAAACCCGCGCGCCATAACGGTTCCCGGAGGAACCAACATGCCGCGAACACGAAGCGAACCAGGTCGGTAGGTTGCCACTCGTGTGAAGGTGCCGAGATGCCGAGCGACGGTGAGGAGCGGCCTGGGGGACGCGCCTCCACTTCCCCCTATAGTCATTCAAAAGCCAGCCGGTCGTCCAACCAGCCCGCGACATACCCGCCTCACCGCGACAATCTGTCCTGCGGCGTGATTAACCCTGGACCCAGGTCCCGCCCGAGCCGATGACGAGAACCCAGTAACCCTCGCCGGGGACGAGCAGCTCGGTCGCCGCCACTGCGCGCAGGCCGTACGGGTCCACCGGGGAGTCGAAGGCCTCGACGCGGGCGATCCCCGGAACCCCCGCGAGACTCTGGGCACGGGTCTCCGTCACCCAGGCGCTGTAGCCGACGAGGTTCCACCCTGGCCGAAGGACCGCTGAAGGTGTCGTCTCGACGAGGCCCGCAACGGTGTAGACGCCGTCCGCGGTGACGTTCACCCAGAAGGCCTCACCGAACTCCAGGGTGGCGAGGTCACCGGCCCTCGCGGCGTGAAACGCCTTCCACGGATCGAGACTGTCCACAGAGCGGTAGGTCCGTACGCGGTCGTAGGACACCGTCTGCAGAACCTTCGAGAGGGACCAGTTCGTCTGCTGGAGGGGGACGGAAAGGAGGTGGCGCCCCGCGGGAACAGTTCTTGCCGACTTCGCCGCGGCGTCGCTGTCGGCGGTGTTCCCCGCGGCATCGACGGCGCGGATCCGGTAGAACTTGGTGCTGGTGTCCACGAGGCTGTGGCCACACCCGAGGCAGAAGTACTGGTAGGTCGCCTGGCCGGTGGCGGCGGTCGTCGCAATCACCGCGTAGCCGCCGATCCAGCTCGACGACCGCAGGACCTGGTACGTCACCGTCCCACCCACCGTCCCCTCGTCCGCGGCCCGCGCCCACGTGACCCTCAGGTTCCCCAGGGTTGGGCCCGTGAGTGTCGCGGAGGTGAGAACCGACGCGGTCGGGGGGAAGGTGTCCGGCGGTTCCTGCATCAGCGGGTATCGATCCCGTTTGTTGATGCCGATCATGTAGGGCGTGTCGCCGAACCCGTCCGGGCCCGTGCACACGTCCTGGTTCGGCCCGCTGCAGTTGTCCACCCCCGAGTAGTCGTCCCAGTAGTTCCCGCCGCTGGGCCAGCCGTTGTCCCATACCACGAAGGGTGCCGGGGTACCGTCCGCATTGACGCCGTTCCCAACGAGCGTGTTGTGGTGGGCCTTGATCCCCGCCTCACTCAACTTGAGACCCCACAGGGCTGTGCCGGTAACATAGTTCCCGAACACCTCCACGTCCCTCGCGTACTCGAGGTAGATCCCCGCCTGGTTCGACCCGGAGACCCTGTTCCCGGAAATGGTGATGTTGTTCGGGATGATGAGGAGCCAGATCCCGTAGAAGGAGCTGGAGACCACGTTGTCGGAGATGAGGGTGTACGCCGTGGCCCCGGCGAGAATCCCCGCCCCGCTGTGCCCCGAGATGAAGTTCCTGCTGACCGTGGTGTAGTTGCTCCAATCCATTCCCGCGAGGTAGACGCCGAACACATCGTTCGCGTCAACGACGTTGTCCACGACGACGACGTTGTCCGAGTTGATTACCCCAACGCCGTGCTTGTTCCCGACGAAAGTTGAGTTCTCGACGCGGCCATTCGGGGCATAGTTCAAGAGGACCCCGTACCAGTCGGAACCCCCCGAATGTACGTAGACGTTCCGGATCACGTAGTACGCGGTCGTCTGGCTGATCCAGATTCCGTGGCTCGTCGAGGCGTTGATCTCCCAACCCTCGATGATGAACGGGTCGGCGGGGAGGCCCGACCCTCCGACGACGCCGCGCGACGCGGTGAAGGCGACGTTCCCCTGAATTGCGATGGTACCGCGGGGGGTGAAGGACGAGGTGGCCGCGGGCGCGCTCATGAGGACCGCGAACGACGCCGCGAGAAGCGCGATCGAGAGGCCCAGCGCGCCGGAAACGCCACGCCTCCCTAGGTGGGCCGCCGTCCCCATTCCCTACCTCGTCGGGATAGCGGTCCAAGTTCGCTTCAACCTTCCCTTCCTACCCCGCCAAACCCTTATGCCGTTCGGTCCGATGCCCGCCGCGGTGGCGGACCTCTACGACGTGATCATCCTCGGCAGCGGGCCCGCGGGCCTCACCGCGGCGATCTACACCTGCCGCGCGAACCTGAAGACGCTCTGCATCGCCGGCATCACCCCTGGCGGGCAGCTCATGATCACGACCGACGTGGAGAACTATCCCGGCTTCCCGCAAGGCGTCAAGGGCCCGGAGCTGATGGACCTCATGCGGAAGCAGGCCGAGCGCTTCGGGACCGTGTTCGTCGACGACGACGCGTCGGCGGTGGAGCTCGCCTCGAACCCGAAGAAGGTCTGGGTGGGGGACGCGGAGTACCACGGCCGCTCCCTGATCCTCGCCACCGGCGCGAAGGCGAAGTACCTCGGCCTCCCGAACGAGGAGCGCCTCCAGAATAAGGGCGTCTCGGCGTGCGCGGTGTGCGAC
>Ga0209751_10002937_pt1 | contig 16742 bp, 17 predicted proteins | sample RifCSP13_1_FD_184019 | JGI IMG/M metagenome (GOLD analysis project Ga0209751, IMG submission 184019) | Soil microbial communities from Rifle, Colorado - Rifle CSP2_sed 13_1 (SPAdes) (version 2) | ecosystem: Environmental > Terrestrial > Deep subsurface > Rock core/Sediment | place: Rifle... | reverse complement strand
ACCGCGGCGTGCCGTTCATGGTCGCCGCCCGCCAGACGCGCGTCAGCGAGGACGTCGCGCGTCTAGCCAAGACGATCGTCAATGGTGAGCATGCCCAGCTGACCCAGGCGCCCGCGCGGGCAGCGCAGCGCAAGTCGGGCGGGCTGTTCCAGTGGCGCACTCACTGAGCAGGAGGAGCTGATGTCGCTGCTGCGTCGAATCGAGAGCGCCCGCCCGGCGGCGGACGTGCCCGGGACCGGGCCGGCCGACTCAGGGACGCCACCGCCCGCGCCAAACCGGCCGCCTAACCAGACCCGGCAGCATGCGGGCCTCGAGCGCATACCCGCAGCGCCACCCGCCGGCCCGGCCGCGGCCGGTCCAGGCAATGGCATCACGACGGGCCGAATGCTCGCCCAGGTGCCGCTCCGCGAGTCGTTCCGCGACGCCAAGTTCCGCATCCAACAGCGCGTCATCTCCGATATCGATCCCAAGCTCGACCTGGCCAACGCGGTCGAGGTGCGGCGCGAGATCGAGGAGGCCTTCGGCCGCGCGCTCGACGCCGAGGGGCTGGCGCTCACCCGCGCCGAGCGCACGCGCATGCTCGAGCAGATCACCGACGAGATCGTGGGCCTGGGCCCGCTCGAGCCGCTGCTGCGCGACGAGAGCATCACTGAGGTAATGGTCAACGGCCCGCGCCAGGTCTACATCGAGCGCTCGGGCAAGCTCGAGCTGACCAACATCAGCTTCCAGAATGACGAGCACGTGATGCGCATCATCGATCGCATCATCTCGCCCATCGGCCGGCGCGTGGACGAGTCGAGCCCGATGGTCGACGCGCGCCTCGTCGATGGCTCGCGCGTCAACGCCATCATCCCGCCGATCAGCCTGGTTGGGCCGGTGCTGACCATCCGCAAGTTCGCGGCCACGCCGTTGACCACCGACGACCTGATCCGCTTCGGCACGTCCACGCCGGAGATGTTCGACTTCCTGCGCGCGTGCGTCGAGGCGCGGCTCAACGTCTTCGTCTCAGGCGGCACCGGCTCGGGCAAGACGACGATGCTCAACGTGCTCTCGTCGTTCATCCCAGACGACGAGCGCATCGTCACCGTCGAGGATGCGGCCGAGCTGCAACTGCGCCAGGAGCACGTGGTCACGCTCGAATCGCGCCCTGCCAACATCGAGGGCAAGGGCGCGATCCCGATCCGAGAGCTTGTGCGCAACGCGCTGCGCATGCGGCCCGACCGGATCATCGTCGGCGAGTGCCGCGGCGGTGAGGCGCTGGACATGCTCCAGGCGATGAACACCGGCCACGACGGCTCGATGTCCACCGGCCACGCCAACGCACCGCGCGACATGCTCGCGCGCCTGGAGACCATGGTCCTGTTCGCCGGCGTCGACCTGCCGCTGCGCGCTGTGCGCGAGCAGATCGCGTCCGCGGTCGACCTGATCGTGCACCAGGAGCGGCTCAAGGACGGCTCACGCAAGATCACCAACATCACCGAGGTGCAGGGCATGGAAGGCGACGTGATCGTCCTCCAGGACGTATTCGTCTTCGAGCAGACCGGCCTGGTCGAGGGCAAGGTCCAGGGCCGCCTGCGGGCGACCGGCGTCCGGCCGCGCTTCACCGAGAAGTTCGAGGCGCACGGCATCCATCTGCCGCCGCGCATGTTCGGGCACCCGGTCTAGCCATGGACCCGATCACGATCCTGATCGCCGCCGGCGCCGCGGTGGGCGTGCTGCTGATCTTCGTCAGCATCGCTGGCGGTTCCGACGTCAACGCCCGGCTTGAGCGCTACGCCGCGACAGACGTGGAGAAGCGCGACGCTGGCGGGTCGCGTGACCTGGGCGAGCGCATCGCCTCCTCGGCCGCGCTGGCCAACTTCAACCGCGTCATCGAGCGCCGCGACTGGGGCAGCAACCTCGCGCGCGAGCTCGCCCGGGCCGACCTGGCCCTGAAGCCGAGCGAGTTCCTGGCCATCCGCGCCGGGGCGATGGTCGGCTTGCCGCTGGCGGCCTTCCTGCTCAGCCCGATCGTCAGTCTGTTCAGCAGTCCGATCGTGTGGGTCGGCGCCCTTGTGCTGGGCTACTGGTTGCCCAAGTTCTGGCTCAACCGGCGCAAGGGCAGGCGACTCAAGGCGTTCAACACGGAGCTGGCCGACACGATCATGCTGTTGGCCAACTCGCTCCGCTCCGGTTCTTCATTCCTCCAGGCGGTGGAGATGATCGTGCGCGAGACGCGACCGCCGATCTCGACCGAGTTCGCGCGCGTGATTCGCGAGGTCAACCTGGGCCTGCCCCTCGACGAGGCGCTTGCCAACCTGCAGCGTCGCGTGCGCTCGGACGACCTCGACCTGATGACCACGGCCATCGCCATCCATCACACCGTCGGTGGCAACCTGGCGGAGATCCTCGACTCGATCGCCTTCACCATCCGCGAGCGGGTGCGCATCAAGGGCGAGATCCGCACCCTGACGGCGCAGCAGCGCATGTCGGGCTACGTCGTCGGCTTCCTGCCCGTTGGCCTGGTGGTCGTGATGTCGGTCATCGCCCCGACCTTCATGGCCCCCATGCTCCAGAAGCCACCCGAGCTGCTCGGCCTGCCGGCCGGCATGTTCATCCTTGCCGGCGGCGGAATCATGATGCTCATCGGCTTCGTGCTCATCCGGCGCATCGTGGATATCGAGGTCTAGAGGGAATGCTTCCGATCGTCATGGCCGGCGTCGCCGCGCTCGGCGTCCTGCTCGTCTTCTACGCCCTCGCCGGGGCGCGGCCGATGGACCCGGTCCAGGCGCGCCTCTCGCAGCTCGGCTCGATGCAGGCGCGGACACTCGAGGAGATAGAGCTCCAGCAGCCACTGTTCGAGCGCACCCTGCGCCCGCTCGCGACCCGTCTGTCGGGCCTTGCTCAGCGCTTCGCCAGCCCATCCAAGGTGAGCCGTACCGAAAAGCGGCTGGCCATGGCCGGCAATCCGGGCGACCTGCGCACGATCGACTTCCTCGGCTTGAAGCTCGCCGTCGCCGGCCTGTTCGGCGCCGGCACGTTCGTCCTGTTCGGCCTCGTGCTGGGCAACCCGCCGTTTGGCTTCGCCGGCGCCGCCGCCCTGGGTGGGCTGGGCTTCCTTGGCCCGGAGCTGTGGCTGAGCCGGCGCATCAAGGCACGCCAGAAGGCGGTCCTGCTGGCGGTGCCGGACACGCTCGACCTGCTCACGATCTCTGTCCGTGCCGGCCTGTCGTTCGACGGCGCCCTCGCCAAGGTCGTCGAGAAGACGCACGGCCCGCTGGCGGACGAGTTCCGCCGCGCGCTGGCCGAGATCCGTGTCGGCAAGGCGCGACGCGACGCGCTGCGCGACGTGACCGGACGGACCGACGTCAGCGCGCTTTCCAACTTCATCGGCGCGATCATCCAGGCCGAGCAGCTCGGCGTCTCGATCAGCAAGGTCCTCCAGGTCCAGTCCGAGCAGCTGCGCATCGAGCGTCGCCAGCGGGCCGAGGAGATGGCCGCCAAGGCGCCGATCAAGATGCTCTTCCCACTGGTGGGCTGCATCTTCCCGTCGATGTTCATCGTCATCCTCGGCCCGGCGGTCATCCTGATCGCGCTCAACATGGCCTCCGGCCAGTAGGCCGCGCGTCATCCTTGGGGGCGTGGCCAGACACGTGAACCTGCTCGCCGAGAACGACGCGACGCCGCTGTGGCGGCTCGACGTCGCCGGCTCGTGGCTGGCCCGCCTGCGCGGCCTGATCGGGCGGCGTGCCCTGGCTGCCGGCGAGGGGCTGTACCTGCCGGGCACCAACGGCGTGCACATGCTGTTCATGCGCTTCGCGATTGACTGTCTGTTCGTCGGCGCGCCGCGCACCGACGGCGCTCGTCCGGTGGTCGCGCTCAAACCCAACCTCGCGCCCTGGACAGGGATCGTGTGGTGGGTGCGAGGCGCGCGCGGCGCGATCGAGGTTCCTGCCGGCGCGCTCGCCTCGTCCGGGTTGCGCGTCGGCGACTACGTCACGCTCGCGCCGGCCGACTAGCTGCGGGCCTCAGTCGTGGGCGGGGGGTACGGCCCGCCAGTCGAAGAGCAGTCCGAGCCAGCCTGCGATCCGGTCGCCGTAATAGGCGATCGCCACGACCATTGGCGACAGCCACCAGAAGACGTGCGTCGTGGGCATGACCAGGCACGACGCCGTCGTGAGCAGCAGCAGGCTGGCTCCATCGGAGGTTTGCGGGCGCAACGCCGCCGCGCCGAGCCCGATGGCGGTCAGCCATGACACGGGCAAAGCCAGCGCCCCCAGGAACGGCGCCAGGAGATACGCGGGCGCGACATTGGTCCATTGATCCAGCGGCAGCTGGCTGGTCGATGCGGCCACGAAGTCGGTCAGCACGGACGGGCCCTGTAGTGCGACCGCGATGGCGGTCAGGGCGGCCCCGGCAACGACGGCGACTGCGACGGGACGCCATTGTCGATGCTTGACGACCAGCCACAGCACGAGGGGCACGGCGGGCAGGATCTTGGCAATGCCAGCGAGCAGCAACCCGATGGCGACCAGTCCGGTTGACCGGCGTCGCTGGCCCACGATGCTGAGCGAAACACCAAGCGCGACGGCGGAGACGAAGTTCGCTGTCCGAAAGGCCAACCATGTCGCCGGTATGAGGGCGACGATCAGTGCCAGCGCGGTGGCGGTCAGCGGCTGGGGCCTTCGCGGCCAGACCAGTCCGAACGCCATGACCAGCATGGCCGCCATGACCAGGCCCCAGACGGGCTCGCGCAGCGGTTCCGGAACGGCCACCTCGAAGGGCACCAACGAGACCGCCAGGGCGGGCCATTGGTTGTATTTGCCCATGACCGCAGGATCGGCCTGATCGTAGGGCCCGTGCAGGTAGACCGGGTCGTACAGCGTCTCGCCGGTCATCAGTCGAACGGCACCATCGTGATACCAGTGCCAGTCTTCGAACAGCCTGGCCCGAATGTTGGTCTGCCAGGCCAGGATGCCGAGCAGGACCAGCGCCATGCTGATCACGACCAGGGTCGCCACGACGCGACGCGTCACCAGTGACAAGCTCCAGCCAACCGGTCGACTGGTCTTGGGGCGGTCGATCATGATCCGGCTCCTGCAGTGACGTCGCGCAGGCCAGGTCCGCCCGTCGCCACGGTCACCCGGTTGATCGGCCCTCCCCGGGCGGGGGCGAGGAAAGGCAGGAGCAGTCCAGCCAGCGCGACCAGGGGCAGCATCACCAGCGGCAGCCAAGCCAGCAGCGGCAGGGCGAGGCCCCACGGCCGGCCCCGAGCCATAAGGAAGGCCGTCGGCACGAGCAGGTTGGTGAGGTAGTGGTCCCACATCAGCGGTGACAGGACCAGCGTCGCCATCACGGTCACCACGTAACTCAACTCACGGTCGCGGCGCGGGCTCAGGAGAACGGCGCTGATCGCAACCGCGTACCCGGCGAACAGCGCCAGTTGGGCGAGCCAGGCCGGGCCGCCGAGCGTCAGCACGGACGAGCCGAGATCACCGTTGCGTTGCACGCCGGTCACGTCGCTGACATTGCGCAGCACGGTCAGGAACTCGAACCAACGCTCGATGCCGATGAAGGGCAGGCTGGCGAGCACGATGGCCGCGCCGCCGACCGCGGCCCACACGACCGGCCGCCACTGTCCCCGCAGCAGCCACCAGCCCGCGATCAGCGCCATCGCCGGCCGCACGATCAGGACGACGGCAAGGCAGATGCCCGCCGCGGGACGATCGAGCCAACGCCAGATCAGGACCGCGACAAGCGTGGCCAGCAGACTAACGTTGCCCAGGTCGAGATCGACCAGGACCGGCGCGCTCAGGGCCGCCACGCCGAAGACGGCAAATCGAAGGTGACGCGGAATCGGCATCAGCGCGCACGTGGCGGCGAGCGCGCCGACCCGGAGCACCAACCAGACCAGGACCGCGCCCTGCTCGCCCAGCCAAGTGAGCGGCACGAAGAGCCCGGCCAAGATGGGCGCATAGAGGTACAGCCCGAATGGTCCCGGTCGGAACGGACCGGCCAGCGTCTGGGCCTGGTACGGGCTGCCCGTCTCGATCAGACGCTGCGCCGCCATGTAGTAGGCGCGGAAGTCATACGCCCAGCCGCGCGACTCGTTGTACCAGGCAGCGAGAGTCGCGAGAAGCGCGATCAGGCCGACCGCAGCCAGGCCCAGAGCCAACGGGCCCGACCAGCGCCGATCGATCACCTGCGCGCCCCAGTCCCGGCCGCCAGCGGCTGCATCGCAGGCGATGATAAGCGGCTGCTAAGGCGCCGATGACCGCGCAGCACCACGCTGTACTGCAGCATGAAGCGAGTGCTCGACCTGCTGCTGCCTCCGGCGTGCCCAGGTTGCGGGCGCGAAGGGGCCGTCGTGTGCGCCAGGTGCCTGCCGCACCTCGCTCGCCGGCGCGACGAGCCGTGCGGTGTTCCGCTTGGCCTGCGCGCCACGCAGCCGGCCGGCCTGGTGCAGCTCGAGTGGTGCTGCGCCTACAGCGGACCGGCGCGCGCCTGCGTTCACGCGCTCAAGTACGACGGCGAGCTGCGCCTGGTCGAGGCGCTGGCCGAGCAGATGGCCGCGCGCTGGGCGCGCGCCGGCGTGGGCGGCGAGGTGCTGGTGCCGGTGCCGGTTCATGCCGCCCGACTGCGCCAGCGCGGCTTCGACCAGGCCGAGCTGCTCGCGCGCGGCGTCGGCCGCGTGCTCAACCTGCCCGTCGCGCCCGCCCTCGAGCGCGCCGCGCGGACCGCCGCCCAGCACAGCCTTGGTCGCCGCGCGCGCGCCGCGAACGTGGGTGGCGCGTTCGTCGTCAAGCCGTCGGCCCGTGCGCAGGTCAAGGAGCGCTGGGTGGTCCTGATCGACGACGTCGTCACCACCGGTGCAACGCTGAGCGGCTGCGCCGAGGCACTCTACGAGGCCGGCGCCAGCGCCGTGTCCGGGTTGGCGCTGGCGCGCGAGCGATAGCGCCGCGACCGACGGGCGAGAAGCGACCTCAGTCCTCGGCGCCGGTCTTTGGCCAGTTGCTCCGCGGGCGCAGCCGGTAGACGCCCTGCTTGCGGGCCATGAACCCCTCGTCGACCAGGTAGCGGCGCAGCGAAGCGGCGTCGGGGTGGCGCACGGCGAGCAGCTGGTTGACCTCCTTCTCGGGGTACTTGCGCTTCTTCTCGAAGACGCACTCCGCCAGCAGCCGCAACACGATGAGTCGCTTTGAATGCTGAGCGGGGATGCTCGTCAGCCGCTCGCCCTCAAAGAAGGCGCGCAGCACCTTGGCGTCGGCCGGCGTGGCCCATTCGGGGAGCGTCGAATCGTCTGCCGGCAGGCCTGTCTGCTCCCGCGCGATGCGGTGCAGGCTGGCGCCGATCTCGCCCAGGCGGCCGAGTCGGAGCGAGTAGTCCATGTACGGCGGCCGCGGGTGAGACTCGACCAGGTCTGCCTCACGCAGCTTCTTGAGGTGGTGCACCACTGTCGCCGGCGTGAGCTCGAGCGCGGCGGCAAGCTGTTCGACTGCCATCCGGCGGCCGTCAGCGAGCAGGCCGACGATGCGCAGTCTGGAAGCGTCGGAAAGGGCCTTCAGGGCGATCAGGAGATCAGGGTCCATGCCTGAACAATATGATGCCCGTCAAAGCGGTGCTGCTGGCTAGCATCCGTTTGGTGACCGCCTCCCACCGGCTGATCGGCCCGCACCTCCCGCTCGCGGGCGGCCTGCTGCGGGCGGCGCAGCGGGCCAAGCAGATCGGCGCCAGCACCATCCAGGTCTTCACCGACAACCCGACCGCATGGCGTCGCCGCGCGGCGCCGGCGGCGGAGCTGACCGAGTTCAGGGCGCGCCTGGCTGCGGCGGGCATCGGGCCTATGACCGTCCACGCACCGTACCTGGTCAACCTGTGCGGCGCCAACGACGACTTCTGGGAGCGTTCGGTCAAGACGATGGCCAACGAGCTTGTCGTGGGCCGCGAGTTCGGGGCCAGCTTCGTGGTCATGCACATCGGCTCGCACCGGAGCCTGGAGCGTGAGACGGGCATCGAACGACTTGTGCGTGGCCTGGCAGCAGTGCTGGTTGAGGCTGATGCAAGCGTCGAATCGGTCGGTGGAGATCGCGCAGGTGGGGGCGCGCTGCCGCGCTTGGTGCTCGAGAACGCCGCCGGCACCGGCGACGGCATCGGCTCGTCGCTCGAGGATCTGGCCGACATCATGTCCGCGGCCGCGGCCAGAGGTCTGCCTCTTGACCGTCTGGGCCTGTGCCTTGATACCGCTCACCTGTGGGGCGCCGGCTACGACATCGGCGACAGCGCCCGGCTGGATCGATTCGTGGACCGGGCTGAGCGGCTGATCGGGCGGGACGCCGTCGCTGTGTTACACCTCAACGACTCGCGCACCGAGCTCGGGTCGCGGCTCGATCGCCACCAGCACATCGGCGCGGGCAGGATCGGTCGCGGTGGGCTGCGCGACCTGCTCAACCACCCCTGGCTGGGGTCGCTGCCGACCTATCTCGAGACGCCGGGCATGGAGGCCGGCTACGACGCGATCAATCTCGAGCGGGCGCTGCTCCTGGCCGACGATCAGGCTCTCCCTGAGCTGCCCGCCGAAGCCTTCCAGATGCGGCGCCAAACCGCCCAGACGGGACCGCCAGACGGTTGACCCGGTCGTGCGCACATGGACCGTACCAAGGGCCTATATCGAGCACCACCTCGCGCACCAGATCATGCCGCTGTGCCCACACGGGCCCACGCAACAGGGGATCCGATGAGCGTCCAGAACGGGCGGGCCTTCAACGAGTGGTTGCGGACCCAGCTCAAGGCGAAGAAGATGTCGCAGCGCCAGCTGGCGCAGCAGTCGGGTGTCGATCACTCGACGATCTCTCGCCTTGTGCGCGGCGATCGCACGCCATCTCTTGGCACCGCCACCAAGCTCGCCCGCGGCCTGCGCGAGCTGCGCGACGAGACTGAGACGCCACACTACTTCGGACTGGTCGGTTCATCGACCAGCCACCCCACGGCACGCGTCGAGTACGCGCTCCGCTCTGACGATCTGCTGAGCGAACCGCAGGTGCGCCAGGTCATGGAGTACTACCTCGCGCTGCGCATGCGTCGCCTCGCTGCCGCGCGCCAGAACGGCACCGTCGCCCACTCGGCTCCGGCTGATCCGCGCCAGGTGCTGGCCGCGGCCAGGATGCCCAACCGCAACTAGTCCACACTGCGCGCCGGTTGGCCGGCTCGCGCAAGACATCTGCCGGATGCCGGTCGCTTTGACCGGCATCAAGTGTGTCTAGGCCCCGACGTCCACCTCGACCGAGCGGCGTGTCGTACGCGTGCGCGTCTTGCCAGAGAGCACGTAGGCGATGCTGCCGAAGATCCAGATCGAGAAGACGCTGATCGCCCGGTCGACCAGGGTGATGGCCGTTGCGTTCGTCGCGTCGACGCCGTAGATCACGGTCAGGATGCCGACCACGCCGAGCTCGACGATGCCCAGGCCGGCTGGCGTGAACGGGATCGCCGTCAGCAGCGACGCGCTGAGGGCAACGAAGAAGGCGCCGCTGATGCCCAGGTGCACGTCACGGAAGTTGAGCGCCTCGATGACCAGCAGCAGCCGGATTGCCTCGGTCGCCCAGATGAGCGCGGTGATCACCGCCAGCCACGGAACCTGGCGCGGGTTGATGGCAAAGACGCCCTGCTCGAAGCGCTCGTAGAACTCGAGCAGCTTGGCCTTGCCCGGCAGCGGCAGCCGGAGCAGGGCACGCCGACCGAAGTTGCGCACCGTGTACAGGCCAAAGCTGAGCAGCACGATCACCGCAAGGCCGATGCCGATGACCACCTGGACGCTTGTCGGCAGGTTGTCGCGGAAGCTCCAGAATGCCGCGCCCAGGCCCAGAATGGCGATCGCGAAGAGATCGAAGATGCGCTCAATGAAGACAGTGCCGAACGTGCGGCTGAGCGAGACCGTGAAGTTGGCCTTGAGCAGCCACGCTCGATAGACGTCGCCCAGCTTCGCCGGCACGAGACAGTTGACCAACCAGCTGATGAACACGATCTCCGTCGAATCGCGCACTCCAATCCTCGTGCCGGCGCTGCGCAGCAGCAGCTGCCAGCGATACCCGCGCAGCGGGAAGCCGAGGTAGTAGACGGCGAAGGCGGCGAGCAGCAGCCACGGATTGGCGGCGAAGATCGTCCGGTCCAGCTCCGCCAGGTCGAGGCCGCGCAGTTGTGTGCCCATTAGCACCAGCAGCACGATCGGCAGAACGAGCGAGATGATCGTGCGTGGGTCGCGCAGCCGGCGCGACAGTGGCTGGGGCGGTGTCGATTCCTCGTGAACGCCGGGATAGTCGACGATCGGCTCCTCGATCGGCGGCTGCTCCTGGCTCATGCGGGCGCCACTCGGCCGTTGCCGCGCAGACGCTGAATCACCTTGGCCAGCGGGGTTGCCAGGCGCACAAGGCGCGAGCCGTGGCTCGTGACTAGCCGGCCCGTTGCAAGCGCCGCGCGCAGCTCGGTGGCGCTGTCAAGCGGTCCATCGAGGATCGTGTAGGAGACGCCCACCTCGAGCAGCGTATGCGCGTCGGACACAGCCACGCCGGGCAGCGCGTGGGCCAGCGCCAGCTGGGCCGCGCGGCGGTTGCCATCGCCGATCATCAATCGCGCGTTCCACGTCTCGACGTAATCGAGCAACGGAAGCAGCAGCTCCAGCTCGTCCTCCCAGCCCGGCCGGCCCGCGCCAGCACGAAAGCGATCATAGGGATGGGCGAGGCCGACCGCGCCGCCCTGATCACGAATGCGCCGCGCGGCCTCAGCCGGCGCCAGGCCGGGCGGAACCGGTTGCTCGACAAAGAGCGCGATCAGATCGCCCGCGCTGGTGCGCACCTCCTGGCCGATGATGACCGTCAGCCCGGCCGGCGCCGCGTCGCGCACGCCGAGCGCGCCGTCGATCCGGTCGTGGTCGGTGATCGCGAGGTGGGTCAGGCCGCGCTCGGCCGCGACACGCACGACGTCAGCCGCCTTGCTGAGCGAATCGAACGACGCCGACGTGTGACAGTGCAGGTCGGCCAAGGATCGGGCAGGTGCGGTGGGCTGGGACGCCGTTTCCCCCGCGGGCGCCCGTTCGTTCGCCGCTGACTCGCTCAGATGCGTTGGACGAGCGACTTGCGGAAGAAGTCGAAGTGCTCGAGCGCCAGGCCGGTGCCAAGGGCGACGCAGTTGAGCGCGTTCTCGGCGACGTGGCACGGCACGCCGGTGACCTGGGTGAGCAGCTTGTCGATGTTGCGCAACAGCGAACCGCCGCCGGTCATGACCATGCCCTTGTCGATGATGTCGCTCGACAGCTCGGGCGGTGTCTCCTCGAGCACGCCGCGCACCGCGCCGATGATCTGCTGGAGCGGCTGTTCGAGCGCCTCCATCACCTCCGAGCTGGTCAGCGGCACGGTCCGCGGCAGGCCCGCGATCAGGTCGCGCCCGCGCACCTCCATGTGCAGCTCGCGCTCGAGCGGCATCGCCGTGCCGATCTGGATCTTGACTTCTTCGGCGGTGCGATCGCCGATCATCACGTTGTACTTCTTGCGCACGTAGTTGGCGATCGCCTCGTCGAACCGGTTGCCGCCGACGCGGACCGAGCGCGAGACGACGATCCCGCCGAGCGAGATGACCGCGATCTCCGACGTGCCGCCGCCGATGTCGATGACCAGGTTGCCTGAGGGACCGCTGATGGGCACATTGGCGCCAATCGCGGCTGCCAGCGGCTCTTCAATCAGGTATGCCTCGCGTGCGCCCGCCTTGAGCGCCGCGTCACGCACGGCGCGCTTCTCGACGCTGGTCACGCCGGACGGCACACTGATCATCACGTCTGGCTTGGTCAGTGCGCGGCCGGCCTTGCGGATGAAGTAGCGCAGCATCGCCTCCGTGATGACGTAGTCGGCGATCACGCCATCCTTCATCGGCCGGATGGCGCTGATGTTGCCCGGCGTGCGGCCGATCATCTCGCGTGCCTCTTCGCCCACGGCGACGATGTGGTTGTCGTCGCTCACGGCCACGACTGAGGGTTCGCGAGCCACGATGCCGCGGCCCTTGACGTAGACCAGGATGTTGGCCGTGCCAAGGTCAATGCCGATTTTCATAAGTTGCTGACGCCCGCCTCTTCGGAGACACGCTCGATCTGCGCGCCGAGATCGAGGAACTTGCCGTCGATGTTCTCATACCCGCGCCGAACGTGGTGCGCGCCGTGAATCGTGCTCGTGCCCTCTGCCGCCAGCGCGGCCAGGATGAGCGATGCGCCGGCGCGCAGGTCGCCCATCTCCACCTCGGCGCCGTGGAGCTTGACCGGGCCGCGGATGGACGCGTGATGCGCGTCCATCAGCTCGACCTGCGCGCCCATGCGGCGCAGCTCCGCCAGCCATTCGAGGCGGTCCTCGAAGATCGTCTCGTGCAGCCGACTGGTGCCGTTAGCCTGGCTGAGCAGGACCGACGTCGGCGATTGGAGGTCGGTCGCCAGCCCTGGGTACGGGGCGGTCTCGATGTCGCGCGCCTTGAACGAGCGCAGCGCGCCTTCAGAGCATGCCACCTCGATCCGGTCGCGGCCGCAGGCGATGGGCACGCCGATGTCGGTGATGACGTCGAGGAACGAGCCAAGGTATTCGCACGGCGCGCCCTCGAGGGTGACCTCGCCACCGGTGACCGCGGCGGCAACCACGAAGGTGCCCGTCTCGATCCGATCCGACAGGACGCGGTGTTCCGCGCCACGCAGCCGGCGCTGGCCGTTGACCACGATAGTGTCCGGCGCGGCCCGCTCGATCTCCGCGCCCATCTTCTGGAGCATCACGATCAAGTCGTCGATCTCCGGCTCCTGCGCGGCGGGACGGATGACCGTCTTCCCCTCCGCCAGGGTGGCGGCGAGTATCGCGTTCTCGGTCCCCATCACGGTCACCTGCGGGAAGCCGATCTCCGTGCCGCGCAGCCGGCCGGGGGCACGGGCGAAGTAATAGCCGTTGCGGTACTCGATGTCGGCGCCCAGTGCGCGCATCGCGTCGACGTGCAGGTTGACCGGCCGGCGGCCGATGCGATCGCCGCCTGGATTGCTCATGATCACCCGGCCAAAGCGCGACAGGAGCGGTCCGAGCAGAATGAAGCTGGCGCGCATCTTCGCCGCGGCCTCGAGCGGCACGAAGAGCCACTCGACATCGCCCGCGGCCACCTCATAAGTGTTCGGCGCAGGGTGGTCGACGACCACTCCAAGGTCGCGCAGCACGTCTGCCATGACGCGCACGTCCTCGATCTCGGGCACATTCGTGAAGCGGCACCGCTCGCCGGTCAGCGTCGCCGAGGCGAGCAGCTTGAGCGCGGCGTTCTTGCTGCCGCTGATCTGTACCTTGCCGCGCAACGGGCGGCCGCCGGTCACACGAAACGCCTGGCGCTCTACCGGTAGCTCCTCGTACTCCCAGTGGAACAGGCGATCGGCCATTCCTAGCCGCGCGAGCGCGGTCCCTCCCGGCGGTGTCGCTCGGCGACGCGGATGCGCAGCAGCGCGCGCTGCAGCGCGGCCCGCGCCCGGGCCAGGTCGGCCGGCTCCTCGAAGCCCTCCGCCAGCGCCCGCTCCGCCTCGCGCCGTGCCTCAGTCGCCTTCTCGAGATCGATCTCTGACGCCATGTCGGCCGTCTCCGCCATGACCACGACCTTGTCCGGACGCACCTGCAGGAAGCCGCCGGCGATGGCGAAGTACTCCTCCTCGCCACCGCGGCGAATGCGCAGCTCACCCACGCCCAGGGTTGTCAGCAGCGGCGCGTGGTGAGGCAGGATGCCGAGCTCACCCTCGACACCCGGACAGACCACCGAATCAACCTGCTCCGAAAAGACCTGCCTTTCCGGAGTAACGATCTCGAGTAGCAGTGGCATCAACTAGTCCAGACGAAGCAGGGCCGATTGGAGTGGCGTGCGCGTGAGGCAGGAATCGGGGAGCGCCCGCGCGGGTGACGGGCGGTCGGCGCGTCACCCCGACGACCGTGGGCGCGCAGCGCCGATAGGTCGGAAAGGGTGACCGCGACCGCCAGGGCAGGACCCGCGCTCTGCGAAAACCTCATGCCGCTAGCTTCTTGGCGTTCTCGCGCACGTCGTCCATGGTGCCCGCGAGGAAGAATGCCTGTTCCGGCAGCTCGTCAGCCTTGCCGTCGAGGATCTCCTTGAACGACGCGACGGTGTCCTTGATTGCGACATAGCGGCCCGGCCGGCCGGTGAACACCTCGGCCACGAACATCGGCTGGCTCATGAAGCGCTGCAGCCGGCGCGCGCGGGCGACGGTCACCTTCTGGTCCTCTGAAAGCTCGTCAATGCCCAGGATGGCGATGATGTCCTGCAGGTCGCGGTAGCTCTGAAGGACGCGCTGCGTCTCGCGCGCGACCTCGTAATGCTCCTGGCCGACGATGTTCGGATCGAGCACGCGCGAGGTCGATGTGAGCGGGTCGACCGAGGGGTAGATGCCCAGCTCGGTCAGATAGCGTTCGAGGCGGATGGACGAGTCGAGGTGGGCGAAGGTCGTCGCCGGCGCAGGGTCGGTGTAGTCGTCGGCGGGCACGAAGATGGCCTGGAGCGAGGTGATCGAGCCCTTCTTGGTGGAGGTGATGCGTTCCTGCAGGCCGGCCATCTCCGTCGCCAGGTTGGGCTGGTAGCCCACCGCGGACGGCATTCGGCCGAGCAGCGCCGACACCTCAGCCCCGGCCTGGGTGAAACGGAAGATGTTGTCGATGAAGAGCAAAACGTCGCGTCCTTCGTCGCGGAAGTACTCGGCAAACGTGACCCCGCTCAGGCCCACGCGAAGGCGCGCCCCTGGTGGCTCGTTCATCTGGCCAAAGACCATGACCGTCTTGGCGATGACGCCTGACTCGGTCATCTCGTGGAGCAGGTCGTTGCCCTCGCGCGAGCGCTCGCCCACGCCGGCGAAGACCGAATAGCCGCCGTGCTCTTCCGCCACGTTGCGGATGAGCTCCTGGATGATGACCGTCTTGCCCACGCCGGCACCGCCGAAGACGCTGGCCTTGCCACCCTTGGCGAAGGGGGCGATCAGGTCGATCGCCTTGAGCCCGGTCTCGAATACCTCTGTCGCGGTGGTCTGGTCCTCGAACGCGGGCGCCGCGCGATGGATCGGGTACCTCTGCTCGGCGTCGACCGGGCCCTTGCTATCGATTGGCCGACCAAGAACGTCGAACACGCGCCCCAGAGTCGCCGGGCCGACCGGCACAGAGATCGGCCCGCCGGTGTCGACCGCCTCGGCGCCGCGCGCCAGGCCGTCTGTCGTGGTCATGGCCACCGAGCGCACCCAGTTGTTGCCGAGGTGCTGCTGGACCTCGCACACCAAGGTTGCCAGGCCCTCGCGCTCGATCTCGACCGCATTGAAGATCGCGGGCAGCTTGCCCTGCGGAAACTCGATGTCGACGACCGGCCCGGTGATCGCGATCACCCTTCCGGTGGTTGGTGCGGCAACGGCCATGGCTAGAAGTGTCCTCCCTGGTTCACAGCGCGTTGGCGCCGGTGGCGATCTCGATCATCTCGCGCGTGATGTTGGATTGGCGGACCTTGTTGTAGGTCAGGGTCAGGTCTTCGATGAGCTCCTGCGCGTTCTCGGTGGCGTTCTTCATCGCCACCATCCGGGCTGACTGCTCGCTCGCGGCGAGCTCCAGCGCAGCCTGGTAGACGCGCGTCGCGACGTAGCGCGGCAGTAGCTGGCGCAGCACCGCATCGGGATTTGGCTCGAAGATGAACTGCCGGCCGGGAATGCCCGCGTCCGCGTCGTCGGACGGTTCGACCGGCAGCAACCGGTCGATCACCGGGCGCTGGGTCAGGGTCGAAACGAAGCGCGGGAAGACCAGGTCGATCTCCGAATACGTGCCGGCGAGGTAGTCGTCTGTCAGCAGGCGCGCCAGCGGCACCACGGAGGCGAACGTCGGCCGGTCGCCGAATGCCTCGAAGGTGGCCGCGATGGGAACGCGCGAGCGGCGCATCGAGGCGTGGCCCTTGCGGCCGACGGTGATGACGCGCATCTCCGCGCTGTGGCCGGTGATGAGCTCGGCCGTGAAGCGGATGGTGTTGGTGTTGAGCGAGCCTGCCAGGCCGCGGTCGGTAGTGAGCAGTACGAGTGCACGCGTACCGCCCGCGCGACGCGCCAGCAGCGGGTGCTCCTCCTCGCCCAGCACCGCGGCGAGGTCAGCCAGCACCTCGTCGATCTTGTCGGCGTACGGGCGCGACTGGAGCGTCGCGTCCTGGGCGCGCTTGAGCTTGGAGGCGGCCACGAACTGCATCGCGCGGGTGATCTGCTTGATGTTGCGCACCGAGCTGATGCGCCGCCGGATCTCGCGCTGACTGGGCACGTTGTGCTGCCTTTGTCCGACTAGCCCAGGAAGGTCTGCTTGAACGCCTCGGTCGCCGCGCGCAGGCCGCTGACGACCTCGTCGGTCAGCTCCCTGCGCTGGCCGAGATCGGTAAGCAGCTCAGCGTGCTCGGTCTCGAGGAAGCGGTAGAAGCGCTGCTCGAAGTCGCGGATGCGCGGCGTCGGCACGTCGTCGAGGTAGCCGTTGGTCACGACCCACAGGATCGCCACCTGCTTCTCCACAGGAAGCGGCTCGTACTGCGGCTGCTTGAGCACCTCTGACGTCTTCTCGCCGCGCGTCAGCTGGTCGCGCGTGGCCTTGTCCAGGTCGGACGCGAACTGGGCGAACGCGGCCAACTCGCGGTACTGCGCGAGATCGAGCTTCAGGGGCCCGGCGACCTTCTTCATCGCCTTGGTCTGCGCTGCCGAGCCGACG
>Ga0209751_10002932_pt1 | contig 16759 bp, 16 predicted proteins | sample RifCSP13_1_FD_184019 | JGI IMG/M metagenome (GOLD analysis project Ga0209751, IMG submission 184019) | Soil microbial communities from Rifle, Colorado - Rifle CSP2_sed 13_1 (SPAdes) (version 2) | ecosystem: Environmental > Terrestrial > Deep subsurface > Rock core/Sediment | place: Rifle... | reverse complement strand
GGCCGCCGGCATCTTCGATGTGTCTGCATTGGATCTTGCGCTGCAGGGTGGGTATTACGGGGAAAGCATTCAAATTATCTTTGACGGCTCCATTGTGTTACTCGCCACCGTGAGCACCTTAGCGTACTTCCACTTCGGCGCGGCCAGCCGCGGCAAACAAGAGCCATTGCGCAGCATCTTCATCGACGCGCTGGCCTGGGTCGGTTCCATCTTCATTGCCATCGCCCTAGCCGCCCTTTTCAGCGGCGTGCTGCTGGCTGCCCTAGGCGCCCTCATCGAACGCGTGGTTTTTCTGCAAGACGCGGCTCTGTTGCTGCCGGGGGTGCCATGAACAAACCCCCGGAACGGCAAGGCCTTTCTCTTGTCTCGCTGGACGTGGGCAGCGTCAACACTCGCGCCCAATTCTTTGACACCGTAGAGGGACGCTACCGCTTTCTTGCGGCGGGGGAAGCGCCCAGTACTGCGGGAGCGCCGGCGTTCGATGTCACCGTGGGAGCGTTGGAAGCGCTGGACCAGCTCCAGTCCTTCCTAGGACGAACGCTGATCTCCGCTCAAGGATTTCGCATTTCGCCTGAGAACGAGAGCGGGGTGCGCACCAACGCGGTCACCACGACCTTCTCAGGCGGCCCAGCCCTCAAGGTGATCGTGGTGGGGCTTCTGGGCGAGGTCTCGCTGGCTAGCGTCAACAAGCTGGTGAACTCTTCCTACAGCCGGGTAGTGGAGAGTTTCAGCCTCAATGACCGACGCAAACCGGAGATCATCATTGACGCCATTTGCCGAACGCTGCCCGACTTGATTGTGCTGGCAGGTGGCACCAACCGCGGCGCTTCGCGCTCCGTGGTGCGCCTGGCAAACTATCTAGCTCTGGCGCTCAAGCTCATTCCTGAACAGGAGCGCCCGCAAGTTTTATTTGTCGGCAACGAAAAGCTACAAGATGAGATCGATAATTTATTGGGGTCGCTCACCACGCTGCATCGGGCTCCCAATGTCCGCCCCGGGTTGGATCTTGAGTATCTTGGGCGGGCAAAACAGAAGCTGGCGGAGGTCTACTTCAATATCCAGTCGGCCAAACTGGGCGGCCTGAAGGAGCTACGCGAACTGGCCGAAGGAAACTTTTCGTCCTCGGCCGCCGCTTTCGGTCGCGTGGTGCGCTTTTTGGGAACAGTAATCGACCCGCCAAAAGGCGTTTTAGGCATTGACCTGGGCGCGTCCAATACCAGCGTGGCTTCCGCATTCGCCGGTGAATTGCAATTGCGCGTGTACACTGAACTGGGCATGGGCAGCAGCCTAGGCGGTATGACCGCCGAGACCCACCTCTCCCAACTCATGCGCTGGATCCCCTATGATCTGAAAGAGGATACAGTGCTGAATTATCTGCACAACAAGCCCCTCATCCCGCAAACGTTGCCCACCACGCCAGAGGAGCTGGCCATTGAACAGGCCGCGGCGCGGCAGGTGATGCGCCTGGCTATCGGCAAAAGCTTGGCGTTGTTCCCGCCCAGTGCCATTTATCCGCTGCCGGGCACAGTGCCATGGTTCGACCGCATCCTGGTAAGCGGCAGCGCGGTAGCCCGCGCTCCGCGCCAGGAACAAAGCCTATTAATGATCCTGGATGCGATCCAGCCGGTAGGGATCGCCACGATCATCCTAGATCAAAACAACCTGGTGGGCGCCGTGGGCGCCAGCGCAGAGATCGATCCCCTGCTGGCCGTTCAGGTGCTGGAATCCAACGCGTTCATGAACTTGGGCACCGTCATTTCGCCGGTTGGGAGAGCGCGCGGCGGCATGCTCTTGCGCATCCAAATGGTGCGCGATGGTCAAAAAGAAGCTGTGCTCGATATAAAGGCTGGGGGCATTCAGGTCATTCCCCTGGCCATGGGGAAGGTAGCCGACCTCTATGTACAACCTATGCCGAATGTGAACATCGGTCTTGGGCCGGGGCGCGGCGGCTGGGTGCGGAGGGTGGTAGGTGGTGCTTTCGGCTTGATCATCGACGGGCGCGGCCGGCCAATTCAGGTTCCGGCCGGGTTCCATCAGCGCCAGGAGATCCTCCAGACCTGGCAGAATGCCCTAGGCGGCTCCTAATATGATCGCCCCAGTTGGCTACATCCAACCTCTCACCACCCTGCGACGCAAGCGAACCATGCCTGTGGAAGGTGTTGTTCTGGTCAACCTGGGAGACACTGTGCATTCGGGGGACGCAGTGGCCCGCGCCAACCTGGAGGCCAAGCACTTTATCCTGGATGCGGGGCGGGCGCTTGGCTTGCCCCCTGAACGAGCCAAACGACTTATTCTGCGCAGCGTGGGGGAGCAAGTGGAGGACGGCGCCATCATTGCCGGCCGACGCGGTGTGGGAGCGCGCCTGTTGCGGGCGCCAGCGGGCGGAACCATCGCAGCCATTAGCGAAGGCCAGGTCCTGTTGCAAGTGAGTGATGACAGCTCACTGCTCCCGGCGCGCGTACCGGGGGTAGTGATCGACATTGAGCCGAACCGCGGAGTGACCATCGAGTGCGTTTGCGCACTTGCCCAAGGCGTGTGGGGAAACGGACGCCTGGCAGATGGATTCTTGCACGCCGTGGGGACTGAGTGCGACCAAATGCTTACGGCGGACCAGATCGACATGAGCTTGCGCGGCGTTATTCTTTTCGTAGGCGGTTGCGAGCAACGCCAGGCACTGGAACTGGCGGCCCAAGTACCCATCCGCGGCCTGATCGTGGGGAGCCTGGCGACCCGGCTTCTGCCCATTGCAAAAACAATGCCCTATCCCGTGGTGGTGATAGAGGGTTTTGGGTCAACGCCAATGAATAGCGATGCCTTTAAGTTATTTGCGGATCACAATGGAGAACAGGCCACCCTCAACGCACAACCTATCGACCCCGGCACCTGGGGTCGCCCCGAAGTCATTATCCCCATCAAATATGAGGGCAGGCCGCCCCAGCCTGTGCCCATGCAAAATTTCCGCATCGGGCAAACCGTGCGAGTGTTGAATGGCCCAGACAAAGCCCGGGTGGGGGAGCTAACCGCGTTGCTGCCCTCTTCCACCCTGTATAGCAGCGGCCTGCGGGCTGCAAGCGCAGAAGTGGCACTGGAAAACGGAAACATTACCAATTACCCGCTGGCTAACCTACAGCTTCTAGGGTAAAACTAGTTTCCCAATGACCATATCTCAAACCACAGGCCCAGGGACCCCTGCGAATGCTTGATGATCTGGATTTAGACATCCCAGAGTCGTCGCCTCCCCCGCCGCCGCGTTCGGGTAACCGCAGTTTCCTTTTGGTCGCGGGGATTTTGGGCGCCATTATGTTACTGGCCTTGATCGCCATGGCCTATTACGCCCTGGTTATTTTGCCGGCGCAGCCTTCCGCGGCGCTCGCCACAGGCACGTCCAGCCCCACCGGCAGCCCAATCGCCAGCCTGACGCCTTTCTCCACTAATACAGAAACCATCCCACCGCCCACAGCCACCCCCAGTCTGACCGATACACCGGTTACTCCGATTTTCACCGCAAACCCCGCAACCGCTACAGTGAACGCATTGCTCACTCAGGCAGCCTTGGCGCAGACCGCAGCAGCTACCGCAGGGGGCGCAACCAACACGCCGACCTTAGGTGCAGGCACAGCCGCAGCGCCCACCAATACACCCACGACCACCCCTAGCGCCCTGCCGAACAGCGGCTTTGCGGAGGACGTGGGCGCGCCGGGACTGCTGGTGATGGCCGTCGTTCTACTTTTGGTTATTTTGCTCTCCAGGCGCCTACGGGCAGCCTGAGCTAATTAAGGAAATCTCGCTGCATGCAGCGAGATTTCCTATTTCCAACAGGCGCTTACTTTTCGGCCAACAGCGCGGTGGCGCGTTCCACCACGACGCGCGCCACCTCTTCCTTTCTCAATAGCGGTAATTCTTCCTGCTTTCCGGATTTATCCAGTAGCACAACCCGGTTAGTATCCACTTCGAAGCCAGCATCGTTGGCAGTAATATCATTGGCCACGATCAAGTCCAGGGCCTTGGCTTTCAATTTTTGTTTCGCATTTTCGATCAAGTCCTTGCTCTCCGCAGCGAAGCCAATTGTCACTTTGGGTTTGAGACCTTTCGTCTTCTGCAGTTCCAACAAAATATCGGGGTTCGCCTCTAGATCAAGAACCGGCACCCCCTCGGCTCGTTTTATTTTTTCTTCCACCTCTTTACTAGGCCGGAAATCGGCGACCGCCGCGGCCATCAAGAGGATGTCGGCGTCCTTCGCCTCAGCCAGCACCGCCGCCAGCATGTCGTCGGCGCTGGTCACCGACACGAGCAGGGCACCTACGGGTGGAGCCAGCGTTGTCGGAGCGCTGATCAATGTCACCGCCGCGCCGAGGTCCAACGCCGCCTGGGCCAGGGCATAGCCCTGCCTGCCGGAAGAGCGGTTGGTGATAGACCGCACCGAGTCAATGGCTTCCTGGGTACCGCCGGCGGTGACCAACACGTTGCGCCCGGCCAATGGCCCCGTGCGGCCGAGCAGGGCGCGCATGTGACCGACCAGCTCGGTTGGCTCCAGCATGCGGCCCACGCCGCTTAGACCGGAGGCGAGGTGGCCGCTTTGCGGACCCAGAATGAACGCCCCACGCTCTTTGAGGGTCTTGAGGTTGGCCTGGGTGGCGGGGTGCCCGTACATGCCGCCATCCATGGCCGGGGCCAGCAGCAATGGCGCGGTGCTGGACAGGGCCGCCAGCGTAAGCAAATTATCGGCCTGGCCGGAGGCCAACTTGGCCAGGGTGTTGGCGGTAGCCGGAGCGATGGCGAGCAGGTCGGCCTGTTTGCCAAGGCTGACGTGTAGCACATGGCCCTCCAGCCCCCACAGGTCAGCATCAACATAGGCGCGGCGCCCGGTGACCGATTGGAAAGTGAGCGGGCTGACGAAGTTGAGCGCGGCAGATGTAAGCACAACATCCACCGCAGCGCCCAGTTGGGTAAGCTTGGAGGCCAGGTCGGCGGACTTGTAACAAGCAATCGAGCCGGTGACGCCCAGCAGGATACGTTTTGAACTGAGCATGGTAGTAAGCTACTCTTTCACCGCCAGATGGTTATCGATAGCATCCGCGAAGCGCTGGGGCGCTTGCGGATGAAATTCAAAGAATAGGTGGGGTTCGATCAATTCCAACTCCATGAGGTGCAGGCGGGCCTGGCGCTCAATGGCATCCACTCGTGCATAGAGCAAGTCGGAGTCGACCGTATCGAGGATCGCCCTGGCTTGCTCGATAAGAGCCGCGGATGGAGAAGCGGGAGTTACGGTGCCACCGAGATGTTGCTGGACGCGAAAATCTTCGAATTTCGGTTGCTTAAGTACCGCGTGGCTATAGTTCTTGTCAAAAAACATCAAAGACCACTCACCAGGATCCTGGATCTCTTTGGCGAACTCCTGCACGATCATCCCCCTCTGGAGCAATAAGGCATCGAATTTCTCCTGGTGAGTCTCTGCATTTTCTTGTGTGATTAGGAATGTATGATCGGCCGCCGCAGATATGACCGGTTTTATCACGGCATTCTTCCAACCTTGTTCTTTCATCAAAGAGGCCAAGTTGACATCTGCGCGGCGCGGCAGCCACACTGAAGGCAGGACGGGGATGCCCTTTCGTTCCAAATCGCGCAGGTAGGTTTTTTCCATATTCCAGAGAATGACCGCTATGGGATTCCAAAGCGAAGCACCCTGCTCTTCCAATCTTTGCAACCATTCATGAAATTCAGCAGCCCGGACGTGATAATCCCAACAAGAACGGATGATTACCGTGGAATAAGAGGTCCAATCGATGTCCCTGGTATCCCACAGGACAGGTTCGACCACGAAGCCCTTCTCACCAAGGGCATCCGCAGCCAGGCGGTCGTCGTCGGTCAGGTTGGGAAACTCGTCCGAGATAGCGAAGGCTATTTTGCTGCTCATTTCAGCGGTTCAGTTCCCAGATAATTCGCAGGCCATCCAAGGTCAGCCAAGGCGCCAGGATCTGGATCACTTTCGTTTCGCGTGCCACGATCTCGACCAGTCCGCCGGTGCCGATCACCTTCATGTCGGGTCCCAGTTCGTCGCGGAAGCGCGCCACCAGTCCCTCCACCAACCCAACATAGCCAAACAGCAAGCCGGATTGCAGGGCGTGGGTGGTATTGCGCCCGATGGCACCGGGCGGCCGCTGGATATCCACGCGCATCAGCTTGGCTCCCGCGGAAAACAAGGCGTCGGCGGCGATGCCAATGCCGGGGGCGATGGCCCCGCCCAGGTAATCTCCTTCGGCAGTGATGGCATCAAAGGTGGTGCCCGTGCCGAAGTCGACCACGCAGGCGGGGCCGCCATAAAGATATTGCACGGCGGCGGCGTCTACGATGCGGTCGGCTCCCACGGCTTTCGGGTCTTCGTAGAGCACGCGCACTCCGGTCTTCACGCCCGCATCCACCACCAGCGGGTCCTGCTGCAAGTACGTGCGGCAAGCCTCCACTACCTTGCCAGTGAGCGGCGGCACGACCGAAGCCAGGCAGATCCCTTCCAGTTTTTCCTTGGAGATACCGGCATGGTTAAACATGCCGACCAGCAGCAAGCCGTATTCATCCGGCATGCTGCGATGGTCGGTGGCCAGGCGCCAGCGCGGACCTAGCGTCTCGCCTTCATACAGCCCCAGGGTGATATTGGTATTGCCGACGTCAATTGCCAGAAGCATCGTCACTCCTAAGAAGTGAATAGTGATCAGTGAATAGGGATTAGGAAAAACCGCTCAACAATCCTTACGCGCCAAACACTTGAATATTATCGATTAACCGCGTCTTGCCGATACGCACCGCCATAGAAAGCAACGCGCCATGCTCGATCCGCCGCAGCTCTAGCAAGCTGCCGGGGTCCGCGCAGGAAACGTAGATCGGCATGGCCAGCGGCTCCGCTTCAAGAGTTGCGTGCATCACGTTACGCAAGGCTTCGGCATCCCGTTCGCCGGCCGCGTATGCCTGTTTGGCCGCCTGCAGAGAGCGGAACAGTACGGCGGCTGCCTTACGTTCGTCCGGACTCAAATAGGTGTTGCGGCTGGACATAGCCAAGCCATCCGCTTCGCGCAGCGTGGGAACCACCACGATGTCGATCGGGAAATTCAGATCGCGCACCATCTGTTTGATGACCGCTACCTGCTGGGCATCCTTCTGGCCGAAATAGGCTTTCTGCGGTTGCACCGCGTTGAACAGCTTGGATACCACCGTGGCCACGCCACGAAAGTGGCCGGGGCGGGCCGCGCCCTCCAGCGGCTGGCTGACCCCTTCTACGTTGACCCAGGTGTTGTAGCCAGCTGGATAGACCAAGTCCGGCGTTGGCAGCCACACCAGATCCACACCGGCGGCCTCTAATTTGCTGAGGTCGCCGGTGAGATCGCGGGGGTAGGCGGCCAGGTCTTCGTTGGACCCGAATTGGGCGGGGTTGACGAAAATGCTCACCACGACCGAGGCACAATCTTGCCTGGCCAGCTTTACCAGCGAAATGTGACCTTCGTGCAGGAAGCCCATAGTGGGCACAAAGCCAACGGGTCCTTTCAGGTCAGCACGCGCCTGGCGCAGTTCCCCCAGCGTGACCACCTGTTTCATTCTTTGCCTCGCAGCGCGGCGACCAGTTGCCACATCACCTCGTTCACCGGCGTCGGCACGCCGGATTCGCGGCCGGCGCGCACCACCGCCCCGCAAATGGCCTCGATCTCGGTGCGAGCGCCGCGGCGCAGGTCCTGCAGCATAGAGGACAGGTTGGCTGCGGTGCGCCGGGCAACTCCCTCGGCGGCCGCCACGGGATCTGCAAAGTTCAATGTGATTCCCTTCTTGGCTGCCACGGCAGCCACCTCGGTGACCAGCGCGGCACTCAGCTCCCGGGCCGTAGGTCGGGAGAGCAACTCGCCATTCGAAACGTTCAGCAACGCGGTGAGCGGGTTGATGGCAGCGTTGATCACCAATTTGCTCCAAGCCACCGAGTTGACATCCTCGACCGTCACCACATCGAAGCCAGCGGCTTGTAATGCCGCGGCCAAAAGCGGAAGGCGTGGATGCGTTCCCAAAGTGATCTGGCCTTCACCGGCCCAGCGTACTTCGCCTGCGGCCAGCAAAGTTGCGCCGGTGGTTATCACCCCAGCCGCCACGCGTCCGGCTCCCAAATTCGCCACCAGTTGTTCTCGGTTGCCCAGCCCGTTCTGCAAAGTGAGTGCCAATCCGTCAATGACCAGCAATTTGACTAGGTCTCTGGCTGCTCGTTCCGTCTGCCAGGCCTTGACCAGCACAAGCGCCTGCGAAGCGCCGGCAAAATCCATGGGCTTGGCGCTGGCCTGCACCGGATAGCTCCGCCGGCTGCCATCGGCAGCCACCAGGGTGACACCGCGCGCCTGCAATGCGGCCAGGCCTTGCGGCCAGGTGCCCATCATGCTGACCGGGTGGCCGGCGGCGGCCAAACGCGCCGCAAACAAACAGCCCAAAGCGCCGGTGCCAACGATCAGGATAGGTTGGGCGCTAGGATTCGCCATCCAGCTCTTTGAGCAGCGCCTGCCATTGCTCTTCTTTTATCGTCACACTGTGTTCCTCAGTAGGAAAGCTGCGCGCTTCCACATCGGCTTTATAGCCGGCAAAGGCCTCGGCCATCACGCTGTGCAAGCTGGCGTATTGCTTCACGAACTTGGGAGTGAAACGGTCGAAAAGACCGAGCAAGTCATGCGTGACGAGCACCTGCCCATCGCAGCCTACCCCCGCTCCGATGCCTATCGTGGGGATGGACAGTTTCTTCGAGACCCATTCCGCCAGGCGGTCCGGCACGGATTCCAACACGATGCTGAACGCGCCGGCTTCTTCAAGTGCAAAGGCGTCGTCGATCAGCCGCTTGGCGGCGGAATGGGTACGGGCTTGCGGGCGAAAGCCGCCCAGGGTGTTCACGCTCTGCGGCGTGAGGCCCAGGTGGCCCATCACTGGGATTCCGGCGGAAACGATCTGACGCACCGCTTCGGCGCGGTCGCGGCCGCCTTCCAATTTGACGGCGCCCATGCCGCCTTCCTGCAGGAAGCGGCCTGCGTTGGCCACCGCATGCTCCACGGAAACCTGGTAGGACATAAAAGGCATATCGCCGATCAGCAAAGGGAAATGAGCTCCACGCGAAACCGCGCGGCAATGGTGCAACATGTTTTCCATGGTGACCGGCAGCGTGTTGGGATAACCTAGCACCACCATGCCCAGAGAATCGCCGACCAAGATGGAGTCGATTCCGGCCCGCTCCACTGCCAGGGCAGTAGGATAATCGTAAGCGGTAAGCATAGTGATCGGCTCGCCCGCTTTTTTCTTCTGGCGGAAATCACGCACAGTGATCTTGGCGCGGGTACCTTCGCCGGATGTGGATTTGGTCTTAGGAGTTTCTGTAGACATCGGCAATCTCCTCAACGGGTAAGTTCAGCTGTCAGCTTAAAACAAACCGCCTCTGCTTAGAGAGACGGACGTTATCCACGCGTTTGGCGTGGGTGGACCTACTATTGTCCGCAGTCTCAGCCCTGACAGGGTCTAAGCAGCATGCAAATTATCACTTATTAAACCTGATTGGGCAATAGCCACCGATAGGGGATGGCTTGCAGACCACCCCTACACCTGATACCCCATATCTGTTAGGAAAGGTGAGAAGGCCAAGTTAGCGACCGCCAACTGGTCGGGGGTGAGAGCCTCGCGGAAGCGCTCGGCTTCGCCGTGCTGGAAGTGCTGGCCCTTCCTACCCCTTTCGGAACGGTAGAAATCAATGGCTTCCTTCACCGCCGGGGTAACCGGGGCCGCTTTCAGAAAGCCGGCCAGGCGCTTGGCCTCGGCCTCGTAGTTGGCCAGCAGGTCTTCGTAGCGCACAGTGTGCACGCCTGCCAACCCCGTCCACTGGCGCCAAACGCGCAGATAGAGCTTGACGAAATCGATGGCCTGCTCGATGGTTTCCAGGCGGGTGAAGGCATTGCTGCGCCCGGCGGCACGGGCGCGCTGCCCATATTCGTAGGCGGAAAGCAAGGCCGCCCGCGGGTCTCGATAAACATAGGTGACGCGCATGCGGTTGCTGTGCATCAAGCGCAAAGCCATGGGCGTAGGGCCGGAATGGGTCTTTATCGCAAAGGTATTGCCCAGCATGGATGGCACCAATACGGGCGCCAGGCGCTTCACGCTGAGGCTGCGAATGTTGCAATTGACTTCAGTGAGGATGGGAGTCAGCAAGAAGCGGCGTCGAATGGCGCGGGCATCCTGGCCGCCGGCCGCCACCACAATATCGTGCACCAGGTTGTAATGCCAGCCGGAGCCGGCGCGAGGCATGCCTGCCGCCAAAATGATCATGGGCTAATCCGAGAGATTGTTGTCAAGGATTGGAAAGGAGGAACAAGTAGGCAGACGGGCATGTTACCATAGCTTTTGGAGGCCACAGATGCGGCGAGTATTTAGTTTTCTACTGGGAACGGCGAGCGGCGCGCTGGTAGGCGCCACCCTGGCTATCTTGCTCACCCCGGCTTCTGGGGCGGACCTGCGCAGCGAACTGCGTCACCGGGTGACGAAGTTTCTCGGTGAATTAGAAGAGGCTGCGCAGCAGCGCCGGGCTGAATTGGAGCGCCAGCTGGAGGCCATGCGGCATCCAGGGGCGGAAATACCACTAGAAGATCGATAAACAGTCGAGGCCTAAGGCAGGAAGCTGAAGCTATACGCTGCCGGCTGTCGCGTGAAACGGGTGGTGCCCATGACGACCAGAACGGCCTCATCAAGCCTATTAAAATCCAAGGGGATGTCCACCCGATTAGTTTCGGGGACCCGGATGATTTGCACGCCGGTCTCGTCGCCGAAGGTGATCAGCGCCAGATGGAAGGTTTGCGGCAGCACGTTTTGGACGCGGGCAAAGCCATCGGCCAGCCAGCCGCCGTCGCCCTGCTCGAAATCTGCGAAATAGTCCAGCTCGTCAATCGAAATGTCATCCAGGAGAAGGCCCTCGCCGTTCACGGCGGAATCGGTAACATACTCAAAGCGGATCAGGACTTCCTGGCCAGCGTACTCGCTGAGGTTCACACTCTCCAAGATCCATTCCGGTCTCCCACCGGAAAGCCCCGTGTAGCCAAAACCATAGTTTTGACCCAAGGGATCGGTATCCGTCCCGCTGGGCGTGTTTAGGAAGGTCCAGTTATCGCCATTATCCGTTGAGGCTAGTACGTACAAATAATCCCAGTCCTCCTCGATGTCGTACCAGGTCCGGTAGCTTAGTGTGATGGGGCCGCTGAGGTCGCTGAGATCAAAGGCGCGGGTCAAGGTCATATCGGATTCATCGCCCTTATTAGACCAATACGCAAAGTCGCCGGAATAGGCATTGGCCGGCAGCAGAGAAGTGCGATTTGAACCTGTGAAGCGCAGTGTCACCTCGCCCCCACAAGCGATCGAGATGTAGTCCACCCCGTATTGGCTTACCGTTCGATTGTTAACCTCAGGATCACAAACGCTGAGGGATTCAGTGGCAGCTGCCGGGAAATCCAATACCTGCGGATAGTCGTGGTAGGCATAACGCCCATCCGCCACAGCCGGGTCGGCAACCAAGTTAGCCACGGCCCAATCGAGCACCAAGTCGTCTGCGCTTACCAGGAGAGTAGTCAGCGGGTCGTTAATGCCGAGTTGAGCCAGGGTGTTATCTACACTTTCGAGCCCGTTGGACGGGTCGCCAACCAAGGCCTGGGTCGCCTCGGACCCAAATCGTTCCAGGAAATAGGTCACGAATAGCATAGCAGCGCCATAATGGGGGGAAGTGGCAGACTGGTCGTTAGGCCAATCGGTCAATTGCAAATCAGGGTCAAACAGATACTCATAAGCGAATCCTCCCTCGCCATAGCCATTCAATAGCGTGGCCAATTCGGACATGCCCTCGTTGATCCAGCTAGTCTCGTTCCGGTCGCGATACCAATGGATCATGTGCTGGAATTCGTGAGCCAGCACCGTGTAAGCGTAGTCAGACCCCAAAGGTGTATTGCTGGAATTGACCATGAATAATTCGGCGGTGTTCGATTGCGGCTCGGCCAGAGGGTGGACTTCGTCTCCGGACACAAACACGCCGGCGGCGTGGGCCCCTATGTGGTCCGTGTACACAATATAGATGTGCGGATCGTTATCGATGCCGGGGATCCACTCGTCCCCAAAAAAGGCACGATTGGTCGGCACCATGCGCTCTTCAAAGGCGCGGGCCAGGTTTTCCAGCTCGCGCTGGTTCACGCGAACGCCAACCTCTACCCAAAAATAAACCAGATCGCTTTCATATTTCAATTCTGCTTCGGTTTCATAGGTCACATTCTCGAAGCCATCCAGCACATAAAAGACGCGCCGGTCGCCGACATCGTAGGGTCCATGCGCGGGAACGGTGTCAGGGATATTCTCGATCCCCAAAAGCCGGTCCGCCAAGGACACAGGATCGTTCTCAGGAACAATCGTATTCTGCAAGGTAAGCAGCGTGCCCTGCGGAGGAGGGTCGCTGTCTTCAAATGGCGCGGCAGTCGGGGCTTGCCGAGTCGCCCCGTCATCGGGCCGACCCGCATCGCGGGTGGCTCGAGCTAGGGTTTGGCCAAGATCCAGGATGGTGTTGCAGGAAGTACTTATCAGGATCAGCAAACTTATAAGAGCTAAGAATATTCGTGATCTCATCTTTTCCTCTAGGGCGAACCTTGTTTGAGGATCTCGGGAACCCACCTACCGGTAGTTCATTTCCCCACCTTTAGGGCGAAACACCCGTGGGGATACGGGGACCAAGCCGACCACCATGCCTAACATAACCCACATGATAGGGATGGTGAATGAATCCTGAGTTAAATTTCGCAGGGCAATACCGAACCAGCCAAATAAGCCCGCCACTGCGACAAAGCGCAGGAAAGGGGTGCCGGAGGCGTGCATGCGGAGTATGATGGCAAGAAAAGAGACGAAAAAGACGACAAAAAGCCAAAAGCCGGGCAACCCGGTTTCCGCCAGCAGGCGTACGTACAGACTCTTGGTGTTGGGGATGAGATTGGAATCCGGGCTCAGCTGGCGAGCAACTTCTGGGATCAGCACGGACCAATCGGGATATTTCGGCAGGAGGTAGAGGCCGGAGGCGCCCAACCCCACTCCGGTTAGCGGCTGCTCTGCGAAGACCCGGTAGCCAGCGGTGGCATAGGCCAGGCGCTGGCCAGCGCCGATATCCACCAGATAGCCCAGCGGGTCCTCCTGGTTGCCAAGGGCCCAGATATTCGAAAAATATTCGTAGCGAGACAGAAAGGCGCCGGCGGCCACCAGGGTAAGAACTATGGCAAATAGCAAACCGAGCCGCAGCCAGAGACCGGGGGCCGAAAGCGGGCGCGCCAACCAAGCCCGAGCGCGGCGGATGAGGGGCCGGCCCATGAGGATGAACACGGCCAAGAGGCACAGCGCGGCGCTGAACAGGCCGCCGCGCGAATAAGTGAAGACCAACACCGCCAGCGATAAGAAAATGAGGACGGGCTCGAGCCAGCCCTGCTTGAACAACCTGCGGCCAGTGAAGAAGGCGGCGAAGACCCAGGGTAGGTAAAAGATAACGATCTGGTCTGCCAGCCAGGCGGACTCGTAGGCGAAGCCGCTGATGCGGCGGACCAGCAGCGGGCGAACCGAGAAGAGCAGCTGGATCTGATTTACCAAGTTGCGCGGGATCAGTGAGGTGTTCACCGCCACGGCCTGCACCAGGCTCCAGGCGATGGTGAGCGCCAGGCTGGCGTAGATCCAATTCAGGGAGTTGTGCAGGTCTTTTTCAGAGCGGTTCATCCAGAACGCGGCGAAAAAAAAGGCCAGGCCAATGAGCAGGGAAAGCCAGCCGCGCAGGACACGCTCTTCGTACTGGGCGCCACGCAGCGGCAGCGCGGCATACAGCGCGCCAAGCAAAGAACCGATGAGCGCGAAGAGCAAGAAAGCCAGTAGTAAGTTGAAGTTGGCGGGCAGCGGGATGCGTCGGGCGCGCCAGAACAAAACCAGCAAGACGGGGATCAGGAGCGCCAACGGGTAGAAGGCCAGCGGCTGGATGAGTGTGCGGCCCATGAAATCCGGCATGTAGCGGAACGAAGTGACCGGTAAGGTGAGCAGAACCAGCCCCCACAGAAAGCGGGCGGCACCTTCCAGGCGCGAAGTGGAGAAATAAGTGAACATCACTAACCCTTGCAAAGGTTGGCCCTCTGCAGGGTAGTCGGAGCTAACAGCACCCACAGCGTGGCGGCCAGGGCGCCCACCAACGACCCGATGAAAAGGTAGGCGGATGCGCTTACCCTGCGCTCGATAGGCAGGTCGGCAACCTGGCTCATGGAAAGGTCGGTGAAAGTCGAGATGCCTTTGGTCTCCTCGGCGAAGGCAGAGACCTCGGCCATCAATTCATTCAGGCTAGCCGCGTCTGGGTTCGCCTGCAGCAGCTCGGTCTGCAAAGCGGCGCGGGCCGCCTCCAGTTCTGGCGAGACCCGCACTGCGGCGCGGGCGGCGTCCACGAAGGCTTGCGCCCAAGCCGTGGCCAGGCGCTGGGCGGTGTTGGAGACGGGGTGATCCGCGTAGAAATGCCACCCGCCATCCGCGGGCTGGCTGAGCTGCAAGATCACGCCGCGCAGGTCCTGGACGGGAATGCCATCCACCTGTGCAGACACAGCCTGCATTACGCCATCGGACCAGGCCAGTTCTTCTAAGCGTTCCGTTTCACGCGCCAAGAATTGGAACAATTGCCGGTCGGGGAAATAGACCCAAGCTTCCTCCAGATTGTTGTCCACCACCACGGTGGCTTGGGCGCGGAAAGCGGGAGGGGTTATCTGAAACAGCAGCCACGCCAGCAGGGCGCCAATGAAGGCGGCCAGCAGCCAGAGACGCCAGGCGGCCAACGCCTGGACGAGGGGATCATCTTGCTGAGCGGGCTTTTTTCGAGGGGCTGAGCGTTTGGGCGGCATGAGCAAAGATTATAGCGTTCCCCTCAAAAGTTTAATGCAGGCTGCATGCGGGGGGTATTAAAACAACTTGACAAGATCATGTCTCGCAAAGTGCTGGGATTTCCTTGGCATTTACACATGGCCTGCATGCCTTGCAAAGCGGAGTCTCTCCTCTCCAGGGTGAAGAATGCCACGTCAAATGTTCCGAATGGGTTCCCCATTCGGAACACATTCCTCGCAATGACGGATTCTGCTTATGTAGGGGCGGGTTTCAAACCCGCCCGCATTTACCTCCATCCGCCAACCTTGAACCGTCGGCCTTATTCCACCCTGCTGCTATAAATAACACGTTCTTGGGGAACGCGGAGCAGACGAGTAGTTCTGTCAAGCTTCAGCTGGATAGAGCATGCGCCTGCGGCGAGCGTGGATCAGCGGGGCTACCAGACGGCGGATCCAGTATTTGGCTACGATGGGAGCAAACCAGCGGCCGCCCTCGCGCCAGTGCACGCGCAGCATTTCATCCCAGGCCTGCCGGTCGTTTTGGATGGTCTTGGAAACGGCGTGCAGGCGGAACTCGGCCCAGGGGCGCGGCAGATAGTGGAGTTGGCTGATGCGAGCCAGGCGCACCCACAGGTCATAGTCCATGGCGAAATTGAAGCTCGGGTCCAGCGGGCCCACCCGCCGCCAGAGGTCGGCGCGCCAGAAGGAAGCCTGTTGGGGGATGTGCACATAGCCCCGGCGCAGGCGCGCAAGATCTGTTTGGGCGGCGGGGAAGCGCCCGACCAGCCGGCCCTGGGAATCGATGTAGTCCGCGTCCCCATAGACCATACCAACTTCGGGGTGGGCTTCCAGGAAGGCCACCGCCTCGCCCACCGCCTGCGGCCTCAAGCGGTCGTCGGCATTGAGCCAGGCCAAATAGGCCCCGGTGGCCTGGGAAAACCCTTTGTTGATGGCGTCGGTCTGGCCGCGGTCCGGCTCGGAGACCCAGTAGGCCAGCCCGGCGGCATGCCGCTCAATGACCTGGCGGCTGCCGTCGGTGGAGGCGCCGTCGATCAGGATGTATTCGATGGGCGAATGCTCTTGAGCAAACACCGAACGCATGGCCGCGTCCAGGTAAGGCGCCTGGTTAAAGGACGGGGTGACAATCGAAACCAAAGGGGCGCGGGACAACTAGGCCCAATCCTCGTCGCGATAATAAAGATCCGCCACATCTTGGGTAAGCGAGCGGATACGGGTGACCTCGTCTTTGCTGAGGCGCTGTCTCCAATTCTCCAGGTTGGCGGCGCTGTCCAAGTTGGTGGAATAAATGGAATCCAGGGAGATCTCCTGCGGGTTTTGGGCGCTGGAGGCGCGCAAGATGCCGGTTTTGACCCGACTGGTGAAGGGTAACTCCAACTGGCCATACAACCTTTCAAATCCTTTGATGGGCTGCAGGGAGAACTCTTCGTGGCGCACCACGTGGAAATTCGGATACTGTTCAGCCATCTTGTGAGTTACATAGCAGATCATGCGCCACAAGAGGCTGCCTTGGCCAATGACGTCGCGCGGCTGGGTGAGCGCGGCTTCCATCTCGGTGCGGAAAGGCTCCAGCCAATCGCGCATCAGCAGGGGTTGGGCCAGGATGTCCTCAAAATCGAAAGGCCAATCGAGGCGCTTAAGGCTGCTGACAAAGGCGGCCGGATGGCGCAGCACGATGACGACTTCACAATCCAGGCGCTGCGCGAACCAAGGGGTGGAGAAGATAGCAAAGGGGTCCTTGAGCAATACGCGGCGCTGGCCCAGGCGGCCAAAGGTGAAGATGCTCAGATCGCGAAACATGCGCAGCAGGTCCCTGAGCGAACGCAAGGATTTGA
>Ga0209751_10002930_pt1 | contig 16765 bp, 12 predicted proteins | sample RifCSP13_1_FD_184019 | JGI IMG/M metagenome (GOLD analysis project Ga0209751, IMG submission 184019) | Soil microbial communities from Rifle, Colorado - Rifle CSP2_sed 13_1 (SPAdes) (version 2) | ecosystem: Environmental > Terrestrial > Deep subsurface > Rock core/Sediment | place: Rifle... | reverse complement strand
TGGTACGCTAGAGATCACCTTGCCGGGACCGGGTAACATTGCGAACAACCAGTTCAGCGGTTCGGGGAACAACTTCGCCTTCGCCGGCCAGTTTGACTCAACAACCGCTGCCCACGGCACGTACAACTTCACGAGTTATATGATTATCATCTGGTCCGGCATCCCGCCGATCCCATGCTATTACTACCTCACCCAATCGGGCACGTGGACAGCCAACTGGCAACCTGCCACTTCGACGCCGACGCCAACGCGGACTGCAACCGCCACACCCCTCTATAGCCCGACGCCCACCGCCACGCCCACGAGCAGCACGGCGTGCACAACTTACAGCAGCACCGACGTTCCGCAGGCCATCCCCGATCCGGGGACGATCACCTCCACCCTGACCGTGCCAGACACCTTCACCCTGTCGGATGTGAACGTCGTGAGCCTTTACATCACGCACACCTTTGATGCTGATCTTGAGGCATATCTGATAACACCATCTAACACGGAGGTGATACTGTTTATGGGCGTCGGAGGGGATGGGGACGACTTCGTCAACACGACTCTAGACGACGCGGCGGCGGAGTGGATTTGGTTCGGGGTCGCGCCATTTACTGGAAGCTTCCGTCCAGAGGGTTCGTTGAGCACGCTGAACGGGCAGAGTTCGGTCGGCGCCTGGCGACTCCGCCTCACCGATACATTTCCGGGGGACACCGGAAGCCTGAATGGCTGGGGCCTGGAGTTGTGTGGCAATTAGACAGCGCCCCCCACCGACACAGCCACGTCAACCGCGACACCCAGCCCAACCAACGCCCCGGCGGATACTCCCACTTTCACCGTGTCGCCTCCCAGAAGGACCTGTTGGTCGGGTGGCATCACCTCGCCGCGATCTTCGACAACAAGTACACCGCCGACGCGAATACTCGCGCCCCGTGGCGCACCGAGACCCTGCGCCGCCCGCCCGGCAGCGACAACATGGAACTGCTCCAGTTCGGAGTCGAGCCGCGCCTGCCCCGCAAGCGAAGGTCCACACCAAATCCATGAATTTGAGTGCATGCGCTCGAAGCCTCTTCGAGCGTTTTTTGCGCTCGTTTGCGCTTTTATAAGCGGCGGGCTATAGTTCAATCATGCCCGATGAACTATCCTTGCCCCCCGGGCCTGCACCCCAGGCAGATGAGACTCCATCCCCGAACGCCTCCCGAAGCGACAGTGTGAACATCACCGCCTCCGGCTCTGGCGACCTCACCGTCGGCGGCGACATCGTCGGGCGCGACAAGACCGAGATCAGCACAGGCGGCTATGTCATCCGGGTTGAGGCCGGGGCCCCTGTCATCATCGGCGCGTCAGGCAATGGATTCAGCGCGTTCATTTCGCGCCATGACCTCAGTGGTTCAGGCGACGAGCCCTATCGCAAGACGCGCCCGGAGTTGCCGGAGCGTCACGGCCCGCATCATCGCCGTGGCGAAAGAAGTGCATCGCAACCTGGGACCAGGGTTCGAGGAAGTGTTCTCCCAACGGGCGATGGATATGGAACTCCCTACACAGGCTTTGGAGGGTTCACGTGAGGTGTGGATTGACGTGCACTACAAAGGCCGGAAGCTGGGAAGCAAGCGAGTGGATTTTGTGATTGAAGGGGTGATGGTAGAAATCAAGGCCAAAGCCGCGTTGGAAGACGTGGATGTGATTCAAACTCTCTCATACCTGAAGGCTTCTGGATTCAAAGTCGCTCTGTTGCTCAATTTTGGCGCGAAGGCGCTGGAGATCAAACGGCTGGTCAATTGAACCACTGATCCGCTGAGGAAGACTGAAAGCACTGATTCTCAGTGCTCTCATTCCGGTCAGTGCTCTCAGTGGTTCCGCACACCCCATGCCCCTCCTCATCCACCCCGACCGCTTCAAAGCCGACTTTGACGCGCTCGCCCAAATCGGCTCAACCGGCGACGGCGGTGTGAACCGCCCGGCGCTGAGTGAGGCCCATTTGGAAGTCCGACGCTGGCTGCAAGCTCGCGCTGTCGAGGCCGGTCTTGAAACCCACGTGGACGGCGCGGGCAACCACTCGGTCATTCTGCGCTCGACTAACCCCGATGCCCGCACTCTGCTCTTGGGTTCTCACACCGACTCAGTCCCCAACGGCGGGCGCTTCGACGGCGCGCTCGGCCTCCTCGCCGCGCTCGAAGTTCTGCGCGCGGTGAAGGACGCGGGGCTGCGCCTGCCCGTCCATCTCGAAGCGATTGACTTCACCGACGAAGAAGGGACGCTGGTGGGGCTATTAGGCAGCAGCGCGCTGGCGGGCACGCTCTCGGCGGAGGCCTTGAGGAACCCGCGCGGCGGGCGCGCGGCGCTGGAAGAAGGCATGGCCCGCGCGGGCCTCGCCGAAGCCGGCCTGCTCGACGCCAGACGCGACCCCCAATCCCTCGCCGGGTACCTCGAACTGCACATCGAGCAGGGGCCGCGCCTCATACAATCCGCCGTCAAGATCGGCGTGGTCACGGGCATCGTCGGCATCCAGTCGTACCGGCTCGCCTATCACGGCCAGGCCAACCACGCCGGGACCACGCCGATGGAAACGCGCGTTGACGCCTCGCTCGGCGCGAGCGCGTTCATCCTCACCGCGCGCGAGCTGGTGATGCGCGAATACCCCGGCTGCGTCGTCAACGTGGGACAGATGAGCTTCAAGCCGGGCGCGTTCAACATCATCCCCGGCGCGGCCGAGTTTGCGCTGGAGTTCCGGTCGCCTGAAGTAAAGCAGTTCGCCGACCTGGAGCGCGCCCTGTTGAGCCTCGCCCAATTTATCGCGCGGCAATACCGGCTTGAGTTGACGCTGGAACCGGCAGGCGCGTGCACGCCCGCGCCGATGAGTCTGACGACGCGCGCAGCCATCGCCGCCGCCGCCGAGTCGCTGGGCCTCTCCCACATAGCGATACCGTCGGGTGCCGGGCACGACGCGCAATCGCTCGCCCCTCTCACCGACGCCGGCATGATCTTCGTCCCCTCGCGCGACGGCGTCAGCCATTCACCGCTCGAATTTACGGAGTGGGAGGATTGTGTCAACGGGGCGAACGTATTATTGAGGGCGGCGTTGAAAATGGCGGAAAGCGGCTGACGACCGGCCTCTATGGTTCCAACCTTCCCAGGGATCATCCGGCGCCTCATGCTGCTCTCCGATTACCGCCCTCACTCCAGACTCGTCGCCCAAACCACCGACGTCGTCAAACCGCGCTTTCCGGTGGTTGACGCGCACAATCACCTGGGCAAACTGTTCGGCGGCGGATGGGACACTCGCCCCCTCCCGGAACTGCTCGCCGTGCTCGACGAAGCCGCCGTGCGCCTGTACGTTGACCTCGACGGCGGCTGGGGCGAGGACGTCCTGCACCAGCACCTCGACCACTTCAAAGCCGCCGCGCCCGAGCGCTTCCGCATTTTCGGCGGCGTGGACTGGCGCCAGTGGCCGGAGCGGGGCGACCGCTTTGGGGAATGGGCCGCCGCCCGCTTACGCGCCCAGGCCGCGCGCGGCGCCGAGGGGCTTAAAATCTGGAAACCCTTTGGCCTGCACGTGCGCGATCAGCACGGCGCGCTGGCGGCGGTGGACGACGCGCGCCTTGACCCCCTGTGGGCAGCCGCCGGGGAACTGAAGCTGCCCGTCATGATTCACGTCGCCGACCCGGCAGCCTTTTTCGACCCGCTCGACGTCCACAACGAACGCTGGGAAGAACTGCACGCCCATCCCGATTGGCATTTCCCCAGCCCGCCGTTTCCATCTTTCATGTCCATCGTGAACGGGTTGGCGAACCTGGTCGCCCGTCACCCGCAGACGACGTTCATCGGCGCGCACGTGGGCTGCTACGCCGAAAACTTGGGCTGGGTCGGCGGCCTGCTGGAGCGCTGCCCGAACTTCTATGTGGACATCAGCGCGCGCCTCGGCGAGCTGGGGCGGCAGCCATATACCGCCCGCCGCTTCTTCCTCCAATACGCCGACCGTATCCTGTTCGGCGTAGACTCCAGCCCGAACGTCAACACCTACCGCCGCTACTACCGCTTCCTCGAGACCGACGACGAGTACTTCAATTACAGCGGGCAGGAGATTCCCAGCCAGGGGCGGTGGCAGATCTACGGCCTGTATCTGCCGGATGATGTTTTGGAGAAAGTCTACTATCGCAACGCGGAGCGCATCCTATGACCAAAATCACTTTCCTCGGGGCGGGCAGCGTGGTCTTCACCAAAAACCTGCTCGGCGACATCCTCTCGTTCCCGGAGCTGCGAGACAGCGTTATCAGTCTGCACGACATTGACGCGGCGCGGCTCGAAACGGCCGAGAGGATGGCGCGCTGGACGGCGAAAGCGCTCGGGGCCGCGCCGGCCATCGAGGCCCATCTCGACCGCCGCCAGGCGCTCGACGGCGCAGGATACGTCATCAACATGATCCAGGTGGGCGGCCACCCGGCCACGCTCGTTGACTTCGACATCCCCCGCAAATACGGCCTCAAGCAGACCATCGCCGACTCGCACGGCGTCGGCGGCCTCTTCCGCGCCCTGCGGACGATCCCGGTGATGCGGGACATCGCCCGCGACATGGAGGCCGCCTGCCCCGGCGCGATCATGCTCAATTACACCAACCCCATGTCCATGCTGTGCTGGGCGTGGTTCGCTTCGACGCGCCTCCCCATCGTCGGCCTGTGCCACAGCGTGCAGGGGACCACGCAGCAGATTTCGGCCTACGCGGGCGTGCCTTACGACGAGGTGACTTACCTGGGCGCGGGCATCAACCACGTGGCGTGGATCTTGCGCTTTGAGCACAACGGGCAGGATGCTTATCCTCTTCTCCGGCGCGCGCTCGAAGAAGGCCGCATTCCCCGGGACGACCTCGTGCGCGCCGAGCTCTTCCGCCGCCTCGGCTATTACGTCACCGAGTCGTCCGAGCACAACGCCGAGTACAACGCGCACTTCATCCCGCACGCCGGGCAGATCGAGAAGTTCAACATCCCGATTGACGAATACCTCCGGCGCAGCGCAGAGAACTTGAAGGAGTTCGAGGCGACGCGCGCCAAACTCCAGCGCGGCGAGTCATTCAAGATCGAGCGGAGCGCCGAATATGCCTCGCTCATCATTCACTCGATGGAAACCCATCAGCCGCGCGTGATCTACGGCAACGTGCGGAACGACCAACTGATTGACAACCTGCCCGCCGGCTGCTGCGTGGAAGTGCCCTGCCTCGTGGACCGCAACGGGATTCAGCCCACGCACGTGGGGCCGCTCCCCCCGCAGCTGGCGGCGATGGACCGCCTGCACGTCGCCGTGCAGGAGCTCACCGTGCGCGCGGCGCTGGAGGGCAAACGCGAACACGTCTACCACGCCGCCATGCTCGACCCGCTCGTCGCCGCGACCATGCCGCTCGACCGCATCTGGGCGATGGTGGACGAGCTGATGGCGGCGCATGGAGATGCCTTGCCGGAGTGGCCGAGATAGCAGGCAGAAGGCAGCCAGCAGAAAGCAGTTACCCATTGCCTGCTACCCACCGCTCACTGCTTTCTCCCAAAAGACATGACTATCCATATCCTTCAACTGCCTCTCGGCCCCCTCCAGACCAATTGCTTCATCGTCGGCGACGACGAGACGAAATCCGCGGTGGTGATTGACCCTGGCGGGGACGCGCCCCATGTGCTCGCCGCGCTTGACCGGCGTGGCTGGCAGTTGAAATACATCTTGCTCACGCACGCGCACTTCGACCACGTCGGCGCGGTCGCGGATTTGATTGACGCGACCCGCGCGCCGCTGGCAATCCACCCGCTGGAGTTGCCGCTCCTGCGCCACGGCGGCGGCGCACAGGAATTTGGCTTTCACCTCCGCCCCTGCCCCGAGCCGGACGTGCTGCTGCAAGAGGGGCAGGTCGTCGAAGTCGGGGGGTTGCGCTTCCAGGTGCTGTTCACGCCAGGGCACACGGTAGGGCATGTGGCTTTCTACGCAGCGCAAGCCAAAGCCGTTTTCAGCGGCGACGTGCTGTTTCAGGACGGCATCGGGCGCACGGATTTCCCCGGCGGGAGTTACGAGACGCTCATGCGCAGCATCCGCGAGGCGCTCTTCGCCCTCCCCGACGAGACAGCCGTCTGCCCAGGACACGGCCCGGTTACTACCATCGGCCGGGAACGCGCCGAGAATCCGTTTCTGGCGGATTGACGACCTTCGTACACGGATGGCGCGGGTGAGGCGGATTTCGCGGATCACGCCCCACTCCTCTTCCCGAGCGGCTGCAGCCTCTGCTCTATCCTGCCAAGTTAACTCCAAATTGACTGATTTTAGTTTCGGTATATAGTAGTGTTCCAGCGCGTTGCCACCCTGAGTGAAGCGTAGGGTCTTCCAGCCCGAAATAGGGGAGGTTTCGCTTTGCTCAGCGTGACAAACTGAGGAGTTATGCCTTATACAACTCCTAAGGAGGTGAAATCGCTGAACAGTTCTGATGCTATTTCCCCCTGCTCTTGAACGATGCTCAACCTCGTTTCGCGATTCCATAAAGGAGGAGACCGCTATGAATCGCATCCGACGTTTCTTTTCTCCGCTCTTCGGGAGCCTGCTCGTCGCTGCTCTCCTGGTTTCGGCCTGCGGCGGCGCAGTGACCACGCCTGCTCCAACCGCCGCACCGCCGACTCAACCCCCGCCTGCTGAAGTGACCGGGAGCCTCACCGTGTTGGACTGGGCCGGCTACGATCAGCCCGATTTCTGGGTAGACTTCCAAAACGCCTACCCCAAAGTCACCGTGAACTTCGAGATCGGCGCTTCGGATGCCGACATCTATTCCAAGATGAAGGCTGGGGACCAGGCCGACGTCTTCCACCCCTACACCGGCTGGCTCCAGTTCTACGTGGACGAAGGCTTGGTCGAGGAAATTGACACCAGCCAACTGACGAACTGGGACAAAGTCCCCGATTCCTTCAAACAGATCGGCCAGATCAACGGCAAGCAATACTTCCTCCCGTGGGATTGGGGGTTCACCTCCGTCCTCTACCGCACGGACAAGATTCCAGAGGGCGTGGACTCGTGGGCCGCGCTGCTGGATCCGAAATACGAGGGCCACGTGTCCATGTGGGACGACGGCCCCGGCGCAGTCACCATCTCGTCCTATATTCATGGCTGGGACGAGACGCAGGTCACCGCCGACCAACTGCAGACCATCAAGGAGGAGTGGATCCAACAGCGCGACGTGAACCTGTTTTACTGGGCCGGCGAGCCGGAACTCGCGGAGGGGATGAAGTCCGGCGACGTGTGGGTGGCCTACGCGTGGCAGGGCGCGTATGCGCTGCTGTTGGGCGAGGGCGTGCCCGTCGCCTACGCCAACCCTAAGGAAGGCCGCAACTCGTGGGTCGGCGTCTACGGCATCCGCAAGGGCACGGAGAACTACGATCTGGCGCTGAAGTTCCTCGACGCCAAACTCGGCCAGGCGACCGGCAATAACGTCGTCAACCTGTTTTACTACGGCCACTCCAATCAGGAGGTGATGAACGGGATCACCGACGAAACGCTGAAGCAGGCGTTCTCGATTGACGACCCCAACATTTTACAGAAGACGAACTTCACCCCCAACCTGACCGCTGAACAGCGCGATGCGTGGACGGCGATGTGGGCGGAGGTGAAGGCCGCTCCGTAACCTCACCCTCTCCCCGGCGCTGCGCGCCACCCCTCCCCCTCTCCTGAGCCTCTGGCTCAGAGAGGGGGGACGGGGTAGGGGTGAGGTTCCTCGCCATGCTTGACCGCCGCCTCACCTTCTGGTTTCTCCTGCTCCCGCCGTTGTTCTGGCTGGGCGCTTTCTTCCTCGTCCCACTGGCGCTCATGGCGGCCTTCAGCTTTCGCGCCGACATGCGCGGCGCAGTGCTCCAGTGGCAGCCTCCCACGCTCCAGCAATATACGGGCGTGTTCGCCACGACCAGTTATCTGCGACTATTGCGCGATTCAGCCTTCATGGCGCTGGTCATCGGCGTCGGCGCGACGGCGCTGGCTTATCCCATCGCCTACTTCCTCGCCTTTCGGGCCAGGCGTCGCGCGGGCTTCTATCTCGTCTTGCTCCTGGTCCCATTCTGGACGAGTTACCTGCTGCGCGTCATGGCCTGGAAGTTCATGCTCGGCTCTGACGGCGTGATCAATTCCTTCCTGCTCTTTACCGGCCTGATCAAGGAACCGCTAAGCGCCCTGCTCTACAATCGCAACGCCGTCGTCATCACCCTCATCTATGTCTGGGTGCCGTTCGTGGCTCTGCCCATCCTCGCCGCTTTGCAGCGCATTGATCTCTCGCTCTTCGAGGCTGCCGCCGATTTGGGCGCAACGCCTTTCCACCGCTTCTGGCGCGTGACGTTTCCCCTCAGCCTGCCGGGCGTCTTCGCCGCGTTTTTCATGGTCTTCATCCCGACGGTGGGCGAGTACGTCACCCCGCTGCTGGTGGGCGGCAGCCGCGGGAACATGTACGGCAACATCATTCAGGACTTCTTCACCAAAGCCGCCAACTGGCCGTTCGGCTCTGCGCTGGCGATGATTATGCTGGCGACCACGCTGGCGCTCGTCGCCGTGGCCGTGCGCCTCGTGGACTTGCGAAGACTGGTTGAATAAAGGACGCACGGCCTCGATTCCCTGCCGTGAAGCCGGCTGAGTCCCGTCCCCGATTTCTCCACGCCGCTGTGGTCTGTAGTCAATCGCATGAATCTTCAGCGCTTGCCGCCGTTCATCACCGTTTACTATTTCGGCCTCATCGCTCTGCTCTACCTGCCCATCGCCATTCTGTTCCTGTTCTCCGTCAACGCCAACACATCGCTTTCCTTCCCCCTGCGGGGGCTGACGTTGAGTTGGTATCAGAAGCTTTTCGAGACGGAGGCCGTCCTGCGCGCGGCGCGCAACAGCCTGATCGTGGCGGCAGGGAGCAGCTTCGCCGCGACGCTGTTGGGGACGATGCTGGCGCTGCTCGCCGCGCGCTACGAGTTTCGGAGCAAGGGCCTGCTCATCACCCTGGCCGTGCTGCCCCTCATCGTCCCTTTCATCGTGCTGGGGGTGGCGCTGCTGCTGCTGTTCTCGGCTTTTCACATTGACCGGTCGTTGTGGACCGTCGGCGCTGCCCACACGGTCGTCGCCCTGCCGTACGTCCTGCTCATCGTCGTCGCGCGGTTGGCCGGGTTTGACCCCCATCTCGAAGAGGCGGCCATGGACCTGGGCGCGAACTATCCCACCACCCTGCGCCGCATCGTCGTCCCGATTATCTTCCCGGCGATGGTCTCGGCCTGGCTCACTGCGTTCACCGTTTCCTTCGACGAGTTTGCGCTGGCGCTGTTCCTGGCAGGGACGGAGCCGACGTTCCCGGTCTATCTCTTCAGCCAGCTGCGCTTCGCCAACCGCCTGCCGATCATGATTGCGCTGGCGGTGTTGCTGATGATCGGCACGCTGACATTGGTGTTCGTCGCCGAGCGGATCCGGCGTTCGGAATAAATCTCACCGCGCAGAGCGCGCGGGTCACGAAGGGCTTGCTGTAGATCTTGGGAAATGGACACAGACCTCATCCTCCTCACCTGGCCCGACTACATCAACCCGCGCACGCTTGAACAGTTTGAGGCAGAACTTGGCGCTAGAGTGAAAGTGGAGGTGGTGCCTAGCGCAGTCGAAATGATGGAGCGGATGCGGATGCCCGATGCGCCGCCCGACGTGCTCTGTCCACCCGACTACGCCGTGCGCGCGTTGAATGCTGAAGGCCGCCTGTGGGCCCTCGACCATTCCCGCATCCCTAATCTCCAACATCTGGAGCCGCGCTTCCGGCATGGCCGCGCGCACGACCCGGACAGCCGCGTGAGCGTCGTCAAGGACTGGGGCACGACCGGTTTCATGTATCGTACGGACGTGGTGAAAGAGTCGCCGCAAGCGTGGGCAGACTTCTGGCGCCTCGCCGAAAGGCAGTCGGGGAAGGTGACGGTGCTCGACTCGCCCGGCGAGGTCATCGGCGCGGCGCTCAAGCTGCGGGGGCATTCTTACAACGCGACCGACGCCGAAGCCCTGGAACAGGCCCGGCGCGATTTGCTCAAGCTCAAACCGCACCTGCGCGCCTTCGAGACAAACTACCGGCCGCTCCTCGCCTCGGGCGAGGCCTGCCTCGCGCTCGGCTGGAACGGCGACGCCGCCGCGCTCAATGCGGAAGGCGTGCCGGTGCAGTACGTCGTGCCATCTGAAGGCTCGCAATTCTGGGAAGACGATTGGGCCATCGCCGCATCTGCGCCTCACCCCGAGACCGCGCACGCCTTCCTCGACTTCGTCCTGCGCCCCGAGGTCGCCGCGCAGGAAGCGCGCTACACCCGCTACGCCACCGGCAACCGGGCTGCGCTCGCCCTGCTCGACGAGGCCCTCCGCCACGACCCGTCCCTCTACCCGCCCCCCGAAGTGATCCAAAAACTGGAGCCGGGCATGCCGCTCGACCCCGAGGGCAGCGCCCGGCGCGAGGCGGTGTGGAAGGAAGTCCGAGGCTAACACACGGTCTCATTGTCGCCTTTCAGCATAATCCACGCATTGGTGGGAGCATCCTGAGCGAAGCGGCGGAACTGCTCGCCGCTTCGCTCAGGATGCGGTCAGCCTATACGCCCCCTTCAACTACGGCCCGCACCCCTTTGGCTTGGCTCAGGGGCGTAGGCCTCTGCTCAGGGTGCTGGGCGATTTATGAATTAATCCGCTCATTTGCGGAATGACCCCGTTGGTCTTTTTCCTGAGGAACCTTTCCCCACTCCCCCACGTCTTACCCATACCGGCCTGAACTGTGCTCGTCTTCACTGCTTCTCATCTCATCATCCGTTCCATCCCTTGACCAAAGGAGCCTCCCATGTCCCGCCGCACCCTGCTCCGCCTCAGCCCGCTCGTCCTTCTCGCCGCCCTCGCCGGCGGCCTGTGGGCGCTGACCGCCTACTACGCCGACCTGCCCCAGCGCATCAGCCAGCACGAAACGATTGTGCTGGGACAAAGCCGCTTTGTCCCCGGCAGCCAGGCCGCGCTGCGCGTCGTCGTGCGGGACAGCAAAGACGCCTCCCCCCTCCCCGACGCGCAGATCGAACTGTCCCTGCAGCCCGCGGGCGGCGGTGCGGCCCAGACCCTCTTCACGGGCGTCACCGACCGCCAGGGAACCGCCGACATCGCCTTCACCGTCCCCGAGGGTCTCGCCCCCCAGCAAACGCTCATCGTCAAGACCAAATCCCGGCTGGGGTCTGACCACGTGGAGCGCGCCGTCACCATCGCCCGCGACTACCGCGTCCTGCTCACGACCGACAAGCCGCTCTACCAGCCGGGGCAGGTGATCCACCTCCGCGCCCTCGCCCTCAGCGCGTTTGATTTGAAGCCGGCCGCCGGGCAAGACCTCGACATTATCATCGCCGACGGCAAGGGCAACAAAGTCTTCCGCAAAACGCTTGAGACCTCCGACTACGGGGTGGCGGCGACCGACTTTCAACTCGCCACGCAAGTCAACACCGGCCCCTACAAAATTACGGCCGCGCTCGGCAACACTTCGTCTGAAAAGACCGTCACCGTCGAGCACTACGTCCTCCCCAAGTTCGCGGTTGACCTGACCACCGAGCGCCCGTACTACCTCCCCGGTGAGCACGTGCGCGGCGCGCTCCAGGCCGATTACTTCTTCGGCAAGCCGGTGGCTGGCGGGGAAGTGCTCGTCGAGGGCTACACCTTTGACGTGCAGCGGACCGTCGTCTTCAGCCTGCAGGGGACGACCGACCCCGAGGGCCATTTCACCTTTGAGTTCGATCTGCCCGCGTACATCGCCGGGACCGACCTCGAGGGCGGCGCGGGGCGCTTCTATCTCCAGGCCAGCGTCGCCGACCTCGCCAAGCACACCGAAATCTCCAACCTTTCCCTGCCCGTTTCCCAAAACGCCCTTGTGATTGAGGCCATCCCCGAGGGCGGTCAGTTCCGTCAGGGCGTCGAGAACATCCTCTACGTCCTCACGAGTTATCCGGATGGGACGCCTGCCGAGACCAGCCTCACGCTGACTTTCTCCGATGGCAATGGCAGCCAGCGCCCCCTCGCTGCACAGGCCGGCCCCTACGGCCTCGCCGAAGTCCGCCTCACGCCGAACTCGCCGTATCAGCCATTCCGCATTGACGCCCGCGACTCGCGCGGCAACTTCGCCTCTCGCGATTTCTATTTTGAGGGCGAGTGGTTCGACGAGACGGTTTTGCTTCGCCCCGACCGGCCCGCCTACCGCGTGGGCGACACAATGCGCCTGACCCTCCTCACCTCGCAGCCGCAGGGCACGGTCTATCTCGACCTCGTGCGCGAGGGGCAGACCGTGAGCACCCGCGCCGTCTCCATCACCGATGGCCGCGCCGAGGTCGCCGTGGACCTGACGCCCGACCTCTACGGGACGCTCGAGCTGCACGCCTACAAGATCCTCACCTGGGGCGGGATCACGCGCGACACGCGGCTCGTCGTCGTGGACGCGGCCTCCGACCTCAGCCTCGGGCTGGCGCTCGACCGCGAGGTTTATCGCCCCGGCGAGGCGGCAGGGCTGGACATTCAGGTGAACGGCAGCGACGGCCAGAGCGCACCGTCGGCCATCGGGCTGGCGATTGTGGACGAGTCCGTCTTCGCCCTCGCCGAGCAAGACCCCGGCTTCGCCAAGCTCTACTTCCTGCTCGAAGGGGAATTACTGCAACCGAAGTATGACCTGCACGGCTTCAGCATCCCACAACTTCTTACCGAGGAACCCACGAGCGACCCGATCCTGCGCGGCGCGCAGGAGGGCGCGGCCCGCGCCTCGCTCGCCGAGGCCGCCCCGCGCGCCGCGACGTTCAGCCTGCAGGCCAACTCGCATCAGGACGCCATTCAGCGCGCCTACGATATACAGCGAGATTACTTCGCCAAACTCAGCACGGGATTGTACGGGTTGACGCTTCTCATCCCACTCGCCGTGATGGGGCTGAGCGCGTTCGCGGCCTGGCGTGAGCGGAACCTGATGCGCAGCCTGGCGCTGGTCATCGGCGTCGCCGCGATCCTGGCGCTGGTCTTCTTCCTCTGGCCGCTCGGCCCGGACTACGGGTGGATACAAACGCCCCTCGACCGCTTTGGCATGGTGATGAATTGGTTGGGCTGGCAGAGCGGGAATCTGATCCTCGGCCTCGCGGTGCTGGGGCTGGCCGGGTACATCGCCCTCGCCGTCGTCGCGTGGCGGCGCAAGGACCGCGCGCTTGGCTGGACACTGGGCCTGTTCCCACTCTTCGTCGGCGTGGTCTGGTTTTTGATCTTCGCGGCCTCACGCACGAGCGTCTCTCCGGGCGACCGCGTCATCCTGTGGGGGTTGATCGCCTTCGCGCTCGTGCCGCTGGCCTTTCTCCTCCGCGCGGCGAGCTTCGGGTGGGCGGGGCGGATCGTGCCCGCCCTCGCCGCCCTGCTCGTGGCGATGTTGGCCCTGTTTGGAACCTTGCCCATGCTGCTGATAGGCGGCGCTGCAGCCCCCGCATCGAGAGACAATTTCCAGGCCCTCGGAGGCGCCAGAGGCGGGGCGCTGGGCGATGTTGCAATGCTGGCGGCGCCCATGGCGACCGTTGTAGTAGAAGAACAAGTCGCCACCGTCGAAACCGACACAGCCGCCCCAGGGACCAGCGAACCGCCGCGCCTGCGCCAATACTTCCCTGAAACAATGCTCTGGCTGCCCGACGCCGTCACCGACGAGAATGGTCACCTCCGCGTAGACATCCCCGTCGCAGACAGCATTACCACCTGGCGGATGACGGCCCTGGCCTCCACGCAGGACGGGCGGCTGGGGAGCGCGACCGGCGGCCTGCGCGTCTTTCAGGATTTCTTCATTGACCTCGACCTCCCGCTCGCGCTCACCGTCGGGGACGAGGTCGCGGTCCCGGTCGGCGTGTTCAACTACCTCGCCGAGCCGCAGACCGTCCGCCTGGAGCTGGAGCCGGCGAATTGGTTCGAGTTGCTCGACGAGTCGTCCAAAGAAATCCCCATCGCCGCGAACGACATCACCGTGGCCTACTTCCGCATCCGCGCGAAGGACTTCGGCGTCCACCCGTTCAAGGTCACTGCGTGGGGCAGCGCCATGTCCGACGCGATCCAGAAAGACGTGCGCGTGTACCCGAACGGCAAGCAGATCTTCTTCACGCAATCCGACCGCCTGACCCCTGGCGCGCCGGTTCGCCAGACGGTGGACATCCCGCCGGACGCCATCGCCGGGACGCAGATGCTCAGCGTCAAAATCTACCCGGGGATCCTCAGCCAGGTGGTCGAGGGGCTGGACAGCATCCTGCGCATGCCCTACGGCTGCTTTGAGCAAACGTCGTCCACGACGTACCCCAACATACTCGTGATGGACTACCTGAAATCCACGAACCAGGCCTCGCCGGAGACGCAGTTCAAGGCCGAGGAATACATCAACCTCGGCTATCAACGCCTGACCACGTTTGAGGTCGGCGGCGCAGGCGGCTTCTCGCTCTTCGGCGACCCGCCGCCCGACCGGATGCTCACCGCCTACGGCTTGCAAGAGTTCAGCGACATGAGCCGCGTCCACGACGTTGATCCCGCGCTCGTCCAGCGCGCCGCCGAGTGGCTGCTCTCGCAACAGCAGAGCGACGGCTCGTGGGAGAACGACCGCGGGCTGGTGCACGAAGATACGTGGAGCAAGCTGGAGAACGACCGCCTGCCCGTCACGGCCTACGTCGTGTGGAGCCTGGTGGACGCCGGGTTCGGCGACGACGAACGCACGCAGAAGGGCCTGCAATACGTGCGCGAGCATCAGGGCCAGGCCAAAGACCCGTACGTCGTCGCGCTCGTCGCGAACGCGCTCGTCGCAGATGACGTGCGTCGGGGCGGAGGGTTGTCTGCCCCGACCGAGGAGGTGTTGAAACGCCTCGCGGGGATGGCCGTGCAGCAGGGGAACGGCATCGTCTGGCCGAGCGGCGTCGCCACGTTCATGGGGAGCGAGGGGCAGACCGGGAGCATTGAGACGACCGCCCTGGCCGCGCTCGCGTTCCTGCGCGCCGACCGCTATCCCGAACTCGCTAACGGCGCGCTCACCGCGCTCGTCCAGCAAAAGGACAGCTTCGGCACGTGGTACAGCACGCAGGCGACCGTGCTCGCGCTGAAAGCGCTCATCCAGAGCGTGCGCGCCGGGGCCGAGAATGTGAACGCGGCCGTGACCGTCACCCTGAATAGCGGGCAGGTGCGCACCGTGCAGGTCACGCCGGAGAATTTCGACGTGGTGCAGCTCCTGGCGTTCGACGACCTGCGCCCGGGCGCACAGAACGTCGTCGAGATCGCCGTCGAGGGCGAGGGCAATCTGATGTATCAGGTTGCGGGAAGTTACTACCTGCCGTGGGACAAGTTGTCGCTCTACCCCGACACTATGGAGGGCAATGAACTGGTGACGATTGACGTCGCCTACGACCGCACCGAGTTGGCGGTGGACGACACGGTGACGGTGAATGTGGCCGTGAGCCTGAACGAACAGGACGGCCGCACGGAGTGGGCGTTGATTGACCTCGGCGTGCCCCCCGGCTTTGCCGTGCAGACCGACGACCTCGACGCGCTGGTCACGCGCTACCAGGACGTGCCGGAAGATTACGCCCTGCCCACGATAGAGCGTTACGAGCTCACCGGCCGCCAGATCCTCATCTACATCGGCGACCTGAGCTACGGCAACCCGCTCACTTTCAGTTACCGCCTGCGCGCGAAGTTTCCGCTCGTCGCGCAGACTCCGGCGAGCACGGCCTACGACTACTACAACCCCGACGTGTCCGGCGAGACCGGGCCGCAGTGGCTGGTGGTGAGGCCGTAAGCGAAATACGGAATACGCCATACGCACTACGTGCGTATGGCGTATTCCGTATCATTTCACCCGTTCAAACCTCTTCGCCACCACCGCCTGCCCCGCTTCGTTCTGCGCCCACGCGAGGAAGTCGCGCGCCGGGCCGATCGGCTCGCCCGGCGCAACCGCCACGATCAGCGCGCGCCAGTTCGCATCCATCTCGATCCGCTTCACCGAGCCGTTCAACTCCGGCGCGGGCAGATAGCCAATCGCGTTCGGGTTCTGGCTCACAGCCTCGCGCATCGCCTCCCACGTCGGCGCAACCAGCGCGCTGAGCGTCAAGGACGCGCCGGATAGCGCGCTCAGCGAAAAAGCCCGCTCTGCGTCCGACTGCTCTTCGCGCCCCACCACTTGTATCTCTCCGGTCGCGCCGCCGACCTGACCCCAATCGTTGATCCGGCCCGCATAGATCGCCTGCGCCTGCGCCGTGCTCAGCCGGGTCACCGGGTTGGCCGGGTTTACGACGATGGCAAAAGTGAGGTAGCCGATGGGCGTGGCGAACCCACCGGGATCGCGCGTGACCACCAGGCCGAGGTCGGCCCGGCCTGCGACCAAATCTGCGTTCAATGTCGAAAGCGGAGCCACAGCCGGGAGCAGGGCGACCTCCGGGCGCGCCTCCCCATAGGCCGCAGCCAGATCAAAAAGCAAAGGCGAAGTGAGGTCGGTGGCGGCGACGCGCAGCGCAATGGGCGTAGGCGAGGGAGTTGGAGCACACGCGGCCAGTGAAAGGGCAAACGACCACACGACCGCACGACCAAATGACAAACGGCGCATGTCAGCGCAGGAAATAGACGGCCAGGCAGAGCGCGCCGAAGACGAGGCGATACCATGCGAAGACATTCATCGAGCGGCGGGCGAGGTAGCCGAGCAGCCAGCGGATGGAGAGGAAGCCCACGATGGCGGCGGCGAGCGCGCCGAGCAGCAGCGGCGGGAGGTAGGCTATGAAGTTCG
>Ga0209751_10002928_pt1 | contig 16769 bp, 14 predicted proteins | sample RifCSP13_1_FD_184019 | JGI IMG/M metagenome (GOLD analysis project Ga0209751, IMG submission 184019) | Soil microbial communities from Rifle, Colorado - Rifle CSP2_sed 13_1 (SPAdes) (version 2) | ecosystem: Environmental > Terrestrial > Deep subsurface > Rock core/Sediment | place: Rifle... | reverse complement strand
AGGCGATGCGCGGTCGTGGCAAGGGACGTGGGCCAGGGTTCGCGTTCAAGATCAAAGGACGCGGCGAGCACCACGGCGAGGAAGAGGAAGACGACGATGACGACAAGGACGAGTAGCGGGATCGGGATGCCCGTGGCGATCGCCGCCACGGTGCCCCTCCTCCTCGTCCGCCTGGGGCTGACGTTCCTCCGGATGAAGTTGAAGCGGAGGGGCGCCGTACGGCGGTTCCGTCGCGCGCTCCTCCGTGTCGGGATGGCCCCGGAGCTCGCGGAGCGTTTCGTCGCGGACTATGAAAGGCTGGGACGCCACGCTCCGGGACGTCTCCGGTCGTACTTCCCCGAGGGAATGCGCCTTCCCATCATCGGCTGAACGCGCGCTTGAGGGCGCGGGCCTGATCCTTCGTCAGCTTGACCGCTTCTCGAAGTTCGGACTCCTTCGCCCGTTGGATCTTGGCGGGGGTGTCGAACCCCGCCTTCGCGATTCGGACGGCCGTGGCCGGGCCAAGGCCCGGAACCGACGCGAGCCGCTCCACGATGCGATCGCGCTTCACCCGCTCGCGGGCGCCGAGAAGCCCGATGACGCGTCGGCGGCTTGCCACCGCCTCGGCATCGCCGGGGAGGGCCTGAAGCGCCTCCTCGTAGAACGCGAGCGCGGCGCGCAGCTGCCCTTCCTTTTCCGCCAGGCGCGCGCGGTTGAGGACCGCAAACCCGCTTCGATCGTTGGTCGCCGCCTTCCCCAGAGCCTCCTCCGCGTCCTCCGCGCGGCCGAGCGCCGCCAGAATCACGGCTTTGTTGTTCCACACCGCCGGGGACGTGGGCGCGACTGCCAACCCCTTCTCGCAGGCAGCCAGCGCTTCGTCCGCCCGCCCCGCCAAGTGCAGCGTTGCCGCGAGGTTCGCCCAGGCCTGGTCGTCCCCCGGGTCCTCCTCGACGGCGCGCGCGAACGCCGTGAGCGCGTCCGGGTTCCGACTCGCCTTCAGGGACAGCAGACCTTTCCAGGTCCAAATCCACGCGACGTCGGGGACGCGAGCGAGGATCGTCTCCAGGGCGTAGATCGCTCCCGCCAGATCCCCAGCGTCCTCTCGGACCGCTGCCGCCAGAAGCGCGATCCGAGGCGTCTCGGGGTGCGCGGCGAGCGCGCGGGTGGCCTCGTCCGGGAGCCCGGGGTCGCGACGGGCTTGCATCGCGAGCAGCTTCCCCAGGTGCGGCCCCGCTCCGCCGCCAAGGGTGATCGCCTTCGAGAAGGCCGCCTGGGCACCGTCGGGCTTGGCGTCGTCGAGCAGGGCCGTGCCCAAGGAGGCGAAGTCGTCCGCGGCGTGGGGCCTCGATTCCCGCCATACGTCGATGGGTGCGAGCGCGAGGTTCGCCAGCACGTTGCGCTGCGACGCGCGCGGCAGGGTGACCGGTTCGAGGAGGATGGGCGTCGGGAGCGGGGCCGCTCGCCGCAGGCGTTCGAGCACGGCCTGGCGGTTCGCCCGTGCGTCCGCGAGCTCGGGGTCGAGGGCGAGGGCCTCGTCCAGCGCCTCGAGAGCGTCCTCAAGGCGGCCGAGCCGGATGAGGGCTGCACCGCGGTCGTTCCATGCGGGCGCGAACTCAGGGCGAAGGGACAGAATCTTGTCGTAGCACGCGAGCGCCTCCTCGTACTGGCCCTGCTCGTGGAGGGCGACGCCCCGGTTCATCCACGCGGCGGTGTTCCGCGGATTCCGCTGAAGAAGTACGTCGTATGCTTCCAGCTCCTCGGACCGGCGGCCCATCTCGTGGAGCACGAGCGCGAGGCCGAACCAGGACCCCTCGTCCCCCGGTTCGTATCGTAGGGCCTGAGCGTAGCACTCGAGTGCCGCGTTCGCGTCGCCCGCGGCGCGGTGCGCGCGGCCTTTCGCCTTCCACGCCGGCGCGTACGTCGGCTTGATCCGGAGGGCCTCGTCGAACGTGCGGAGTGCGCTCCCGATCTTGCCGCGAGCCAGCGCCTCGGCTCCGGCGCGAAGGACGTCCTCGAGCGCGACCGAGCTGGGGAGGGAGGGCGCCTGCGTCATTTCGTCGACCCCTGGCGGAGGTCCGCGAGGAGCTTCCTCGCCTCCGCGCTGTCCATGTTCAAGGCGAGTGCCCGGCCCACCGCGTCGATCGCCTTTTCCAGGTCGCCGACCCCCGCGTGGGCCTGGGCCTTCCCGAGCCAGGCGTCGTGCCGGGTCTCGTCGAAGGACACGAGCTTGTCGAACGCCTCGAGGGCCTCCTTCGCCTTGCCCTGCGTGAGGAGCACCTGGCCCTTCGCCGCCCACGCCTCGCGATAGTCGAACCGAAGGGAGAGCGCTCGATTGAACAGCTGAATCGCCGCGCCCCATCGACCCTGACGGTTGAGGAGGAGGCCCTTCTTCAGGAGCGCGTCCGGGGAGTCCGGGTGATGCTGCAGCACACGGGAGTACATGCGGTCCGCACGCTCGACGTCGTCCATCGCCAAGAGGAGGTCGCCGAGGGCGAGGCTCGCCGGGATGTTCTTGGGATCGCCCTCGAGGATCGCGTTGTAGATGAGCGTCGCCTCCGTCGCCTTGCCCTCCGTGAGGAGTTCCCCCGCGCGACGGAGCCAGTGGTCCGATTCGGCCGGCGCGTGCCGGAGGAGTTCGTTCAGGTGCGCCGCCGCGCCGCCGAAGTCCCCCTGCTCGAACAGGAGGTTCGCGAGCTCCCGGAGGGCACCCTTGTGGTTCGGATCGAACTGCAACACCCGATCGAGGGAGACGCTCGCCTCGTCCTTCCGGCCGAGGAGCGCCAGCACTTCGGAGCGGTTGAACCAGGCTTCGACATCGTCCGGATCGTCGCGGAGGACCGCGTCGAACACCTCGAGGGCCTCCTCGAAGCGCTCCTCTTCCAGCAGATCCTCCGCCTTCTCCCGCATGTCCCGCTGCGGCGGCACGCCCTGGGAGTAGGCATCGCGAACGAGTGCGGCGACCTCGGGCTTGACGCCCCGGACCGCGGCGATCTGATCCAGCGAGGCCGCACGGAGCCGGTCGCCCGTGACGAACGCGTCCGCGATCGCGCTCGCGGCCTCCCGGGAGACTCCTTCCATCGAGAACAATGAGAGGTACAGGGTACGCCTCGCCTCCGCCCGGCGCGCCTCCTCTTCCTTGCGCTGCAGCTCCTCCCCCCATTCCCGATGGCGGCGCTCCTCGTCCCGCATCCTCTGCTCGCGCGACGCGAGTTCGCCCTCGCGTTGACGGAGCTCGTCGAGCTGGCCCTGCAGAAGCCCTCCGCGGCGCTCGAGTTCCGCCCGCTGCTCCTTCATCCGTAGGGTATCCTCCTCCCTCGTCTGGAGCTCCGTGTTCCTTTCGGACAGGCGATGTTCCTCGTCGCGGATCTTCTGCTCCCGGGTCGCAATCTCGGCCTCGCGCTGACGGAGTTGATCGAGTTGGGATTGCACGGAGCTGCGGCGGCGCTCGATCTCGGCCCGCTCCTCCTTGACCAGCTGACTCTCCTCCACATTCCTTCGGAGTTCCACGTCCTGCTCGCGCAGGCGGGTCGCCTCGTCCAGAATCCTCTGTTCCCGCGAGGCGATCTCGGCCTCGCGATGCCGGAAGTCATCGAGTTGAGACCGCAGGAGTGCGGCTTGCCGTTCGAGCTGCTGCGCCTCTTCCTCCCTCTTCCGGAGCTCCTCGTTGCGCGCGTGTTGGCGGACCTCCTCGTCCCACATCCTCTGCTCGCGGGACGCGAGTTCGCCCTCGCGTTGACGGAGCTCGTCGAGCTGGGACTGCACGAGGCCTCGTCGGCGCTCGAGGTCGGTCCGCTGCTCCCCCATCCCCGAGAGGAGGCGCTCCCTCTCCGCCGCCAAATCCTTGCGCAGCGCCTCGAGAGCGACCCGCTCTTCGTCCGTCGCATCTGGCGGCGGGGGCGGCGGCATCCCGGGCGGGGGGAGAACCTGCGGGGGCGGCTCCGGGGGTGGCAGATCCTCTGGAGGTGGCGGGAGGGGTTCCGCGGGCAGGTCCTCCGCCGGAGGTTCGGAAGGAGGGACGACCGGCACGACGGCTTCAACGCGCGCGTCCGTCGGGAGCCCCGCCGCCAAGGACCGGAACCGGGACGCGACCTCTGGGGGCATGTCCGCGAGCGACGCGGCCTCCTCGTACATCGCGCGTGCGACCCCTTTTGCGTCCTCCGTGCGAGGGGGCTCCCGGGCCCACGAGCGGAGCATCCGGCGCAGGGCCTCTCGATCCCCGCGCGTCAGGACCGCGGTGCCTGCATCCGGGAGGCCGACGAGGCGCAAGACCTGGCGATCGAACGATGAGGTACGACGAGGCGTCCCCGGGTCGGAGAGCCGGACAGGCGTCTTCGAATCGAGCACGAGGAGCGCGACGCCGCGACGCACCTCCCGGTCCACGGAAGGCCCGGGGAGGCCGGGCCGGAGGATGTACGGTTCGAACCGGAGCAGATACCCCGTGCATCGAGCGCACAGCCCTTCGCTGGGCTCCCCGCACCGGGGGCAGGCGGGGTCCACGAGGCGAACGAGCCGAGGGGCGTTAATAAGAGGTCTCCCGCCGTTATCACTCTCGCAAACACCCGGACCGGGAGGTGGGAGGACGGACTTGCGCATCCGGCGAGCGACGCGGAAGGACTTCGACGTCGTCTGGAGGGCGACGGTGCAGACGGTGTGGGACGACCTCCCGCAGGCCGAGCGGGCCCACGTCGATCGAACGACGTTCGAATCCCACTTTCGGCCACGGGCGGCGAAGGTCCTGGAGTCCCCGGAGAACGAGGTCTACGTCGCCGAGGATCCGGACGGGCGGTTCCTTGGCTACACGATCCTGGGTCCCGCGACCTCCATGCTCAGCCCCGTGACGTTCGGGTTCGTGTACGACGTGTGGGTCTCGCCGGGGGCGCGCCGCCAGGGGGTGGCGACCGCGCTGCTGAACCATGCGATCGCCTGGTGCCGCAGGCAGGGACTCGCGTCCGTGAAGCTCGAAGTCGGTGCGCGCAACGTTGCCGCCCGCGGCCTGTACGCCTCGACCGGCTTCTCGGAGGAGCGCGTCTCCATGGAAAAGGAGCTCTAGCGACGGCTCCGGAGTGTCGCGTCCATGATTCTGATGCCCCAACCTCGCTTCAAAAGCTTTAAGAACGCGGGATTCATGGAATGAGTGCATGGTCCAGCTGATTGTAACGGCGCCGGCAACGAGCAAGCTCAAGGAGCTCATCCAGAAGCACGGCACGGTCGAGAACTCCTTCCTGCGCGTCTACGTGGCGGGCGGCGGATGCTCTGGCATGTCCTATGGTTTGGCGCTCGACAACACGATGCAGGACGGCGACAAGGTCGTCCAAGACAACGGCGTCAAGATCGTCGTCGACGACAAGTCCGCGGAGTACCTCGACGGATCTACGGTGGACTACGTGGAGTCCATCGCGGGCAGCGGCTTCATGATCTCGAACCCGAACAACTGGTCCACCTGCGGCTGCGGGAAGTCCTTCAACCAGAAGGGCGAGGGTGCGCCGGACGCCCACGCCGGCCATCACCACGAAGCTTGATACTGACGCCTATCGGATTCTTATCTGAGCCCTAGGTTTCCACGACCGTGGACCGCCAGGGCCCGAACTTCACGGCCCACCTCGGTTATTGGAGCGCCGCGACCGCGAGCCTCCTCGCCTTCGGCTCGGCGTTTCTCCTCTATTTCCTGGACCAACGCTGGACGACCCTCGCAGATTACGCCGCGAACTACCGGGACCTCGAGCTCATGCCGATGGTGTTCTGGCTGGCCCTCGCCCCGCTCGTGGTCATTGCGATGGGCAGCCTGCACTCCTTGGCGGAGGGCCCGAAGAAGGCGCTCAGCCGCCTTTCCTTCGGCTTCAGTCTCCCGTACGCCACGATCATCGGCCTAAACTACTTCCTTCAGCTGACGTACGTGCGGCAGAGGATCCTCCGCAGCGACCTGGCGGGCTTGGACCCGTGGGTGATCGCGAACCCGGACTCCATCCTCCTGCCCCTCAACCTTCTGGGGTACTTCTTCCTCGGCCTGTCGACGCTGATCGCCGCGCCGCTGTTCAGCGGCAATCGAAAGGAAGCCGCGTTGCGCGCGCTCCTGGTCGTCCACGGGGTCATGGCGGTCGCCGCACTCCTTGCCGCGGTCGTGGCCCCCTCGAACACGGCGGAGGCGCAGCGGATGGGGGTCCTCCTCCTCATCGTATGGGGCGTCGTCTTCGGCACCGCCATGGCTCTGCTCGCTGCCGTGTTCCGGTACCTGTCGGGTATCCTCACGCCCGTCCTGGGCTTCGAGGCCGGCAAGCCTGGCGGTCCGATCGCTTTCGGCGGAGCCTTCGACGAGACCCTCCAACGGTGAACAGAGGAGGTTCGAGGTTCAGGGACCCCCCGAAGGGGGATCGCGGCTTCTGCCGATCTTGACCCTCCTCGGATTCGCCGCTCGACGGTGGCGCTAGCCGCCGGTGATCGCGTTCGCGATGCCCTCGAAGACCGGGGGCCACATGAGCAGGACCGCCACGAGCAGGCCGATGAGGAACACCCCGAACCATCTGCGCAGGTTGACGTCCCGGTTCCGCAGCAGAAAGTGGAGGATCGGCCAAGTGAGGAGCCAGGAGCCGATCAGGAAGACCTGCTTCCCGCTGTACGGCCCGATTCCGCTGTTCAGCGTGATCGATGTGCGAAATCCGCTGTTCACGTCCGCCGCGATGTTCACGACCGCGAAGACGAGGAGGCCAATGAGGGCGGCCAGCAATGCGGCGACGAGGACGCCCGTCTTGAACCTCAACGCGACGGGCTCACCGACAGGCTCGGCCTCGTATGCGACATCCATCGCTCACACCCCCGCGAGTTTCGTGATTGCAGCCCCGAGCACATACGCGACTAGCAGGAACGTATACCCCAGCAGGATGAGGAGGCTGGGCACGGCGCGTGCCTCCCGGTGGCCGAGCAGGCTCCGGTCATATTTCCACAGGATGTACGCGGCGGTCACGAACATCGGGAGCGTGAACATCGCGATGAACTCCTTGAATTCGAAGAAGATCTGGTGGACCTCCGGCATGTTGCCAAGGAAGTATGTTCGTGGGCCTCCGGGGGCTCGATATGCGATGTAGATCCACGTGCCGAAGACGATCGTCACCCCGGACATCACCGCCGCGAACGCCGTGAGCCACTTCAGGTCCTTGAACGCCCGGATCTCGCCCGCGTACAGCCGCCACGCGAGATACACGGCGATCGTCGCCGACAGCAGAAACGCGGTCGCACCCATCCCGTGGAAGGCGGAGATCACCCTCCATTGGGTCTCGCCAATCAGGACGCCGGTCGGGGCCGTGATCGCCATCAAGAGTCCCACGACCGCAATCGCACCAACCGTCACGAGGAGGAGCGTGGCGAGGGAAGGCTCCATCTTCCGGATCCGGCTCAACAGCGGGATTCGCATCGACTCGACCTCGGTCATGGACCGATGCTGGTCTGCACGGTAGTTAGAGTCTCCGCCGGTAGGATTCCCGCCAGTATATATCTGAACGTCCGACGAGTCCGGTCTTGGCGTTTCGCCCGATGAAAGAACAGTTTCCCGGGTCCTGCATCAGCGTTCAAATAGCCGCCGCTCGTATCTTGCGGACCTCCAATGAGCCCGAAAGAAAGCGCATTCGCATTGCTCTCCCCGCGGCTGAGGGAGCTGCTCGATGAAGCGGGCATGGGGTCCCCCACGCCGCCCCAGGACGCCGCGATCCCCAAAGTCCTTGACCGCCGCGACGTGCTGATCATATCCCCCACGGGATCGGGGAAGACGGAGGCGGCGCTCCTCCCTGTCTTCGACCGCCTGTTCACGCGCGAACGGAGCGGCATCGGCTGCCTCTACATCACGCCGCTCCGCGCCCTGAACCGCGACATGCAGCGGCGGATCGAGTGGTGGGCACAGAAGCTCGGCATCCGCGTGGAAATCCGCCACGGGGACACACCGCCAAGTGCTCGGAGGAGACAGGCGGTAAAGCCGCCGGACCTCCTCGTGACGACGCCCGAGACCCTCCAGGCAATCCTCCCTGCGAAGCGCATGCGGACGCACCTGAAGTGGGTCCGTCACGTGATCGTCGACGAGGTGCATCAGCTCGCGAAGGACCGCCGTGGAATCCAGCTCACGGTCGCCCTGGAACGTCTCAGGGAAGTGGCGGGGGAGTTCCAGCGCATCGGGCTGAGCGCGACGGTCGGGAACCCGGACGAGATCGCGGCCCTGTTTGGCGGCGATGCCCCTCTCGAGATCGTGCGGGTCGCGCCCCCGAAAAAGATGGAGTACCGCGTGGAGTGGCCGAAGCCGAACGACGAGGACTTCGAGCTCGCGCGGCAGCTGTTCATCACGCCGGAGGTCGCCGCCAGCCTCACGTTCATGCAGGACGCGATCGACGGGCATCGGTCGTCCCTCGTGTTCGTGAACTCCCGGATGAACGCAGAACTCCTCGCGTCGCGGTTCGGGATGCTCGACCAGTCCATCGGCGTCCACCACGGGTCCTTGTCCCGGGAGGCCAGGGAGAAGGCGGAGGCGGAGTTCAAGGCCGGCGGCCTCAAGGCGCTCGTCGCCACGTCCACGCTCGAACTCGGGATCGACGTGGGGTCCGTGGACCACGCGCTCCAGTACATGAGCCCCCGCCAGGCGACGAGCCTCGTGCAGCGCGTGGGGCGCGCGGGCCACACGCTCGCGCGGACAAGCGAGGGGACGATCGTGGCGGTGAGCGCGGACGACGTCCTCGAGAGTCTGGCGGTGATCCGCAAGGCGCGACGAGGCGAGCTCGAGCCGCTCAAGATCCACGTGGGGGCGCTTGACGTCCTCGGCCACCAGATCGTCGGGTGCGTGCTCGACGTCGGAGGCCGCGCGGCTCGCGAGCGGATCTTGGCGGTGGTCGCGCGCGCGTGGCCCTACCGCGCGATTGGCGGCGCGTTCGACAAGACCGCGGACTTCATGGTCCATCTCAAACTGCTTCGCACGGATGGCGACGAGCTCGTCATCACCGCCAGGGGCCGGGACTACTACTTCCAGAACCTGTCCACAATCCGGGACGAGCGCACGTATCCCGTCGTCGACGTGACGACGATGAAACCCGTCGGCATCCTTGGCGAGGAGGAGTTCGTCCTGCGCGCGCGCAAAGGTGCGAGCTTCATCGTTCGCGGGCGCACGTGGCGAATCCTCGAGATCGGGCGCGACGGCCGCGTGTTCGTGAACCCCGTCGATGACCCCACCGCCAGGATCCCCGGATGGGACGGTCAGATTCTTCCGGTTCCGGTCGCGGTCGCGCAGGAGACCGGGCGCCTGCGCGGGGAGATCGCCGCCAAACTCGCAGAGTCTGCGACCGGGGACGTCGAGGAGGAATTGGCGGTGGAGTGGCCCGTGAACAGGTCCGCGGTGCGGCGCGTCGCCGAGCTCGTCGCCTCGCACATGGCCCTTGACGCGCCTGTCCCCGACGACCGGACAATCCTGTTGGAGGCGTTCGGCCGATTCCTCATCGTCCACTCCCCGTTCGGCGAGGTCGTGAACAACACGTTTGGGGATCTGATCGAGGAGTACCTAGCGCGGAGGAACCTCGTCCGCTTCTGGTGGGCCGACGCGCATCGCATCCTGCTCGAGCTCACGACGACGACCGAGGAGATCGACCTGGCGGAGCTGGCGGCATATCTGTTCCGCCGCAGCGACGCCGAAGTCGAGGAGGGGCTCGACGTCCTCGTGCGCGACCACATCCCCTTCGGGCTGCAGATGAAGTGGATCGCCGAACGGTTCGGCGCGATTGCGCGCGGCCTCCTGATCCCCGCGGACGAGTTGAACAGCTTCGAGATCCGCTTCAAGGGGACGCCGATCGAGGACGAGGCTCGCCGGGAGACGTTCCTCGAGCACGTGGACTTCGACCGCGTGCGCGGCATCTACCGGGACATCCGCTCCGGCGCCCTCGGCGTGGCGACGTTCAAGGGGAAGACCCCGACCCCGCTCGGGTATCCGATCGTGCGACGGTACGTGGAAGCGCCCGAGCTGTTCTCGCCGGAGGCGGAGAAGGAGCAGAACATCGAACGCATGCGGCAGTTCCTGCTAACAGAACGCGTGAATCTCCTGTGCTTCGCGTGCGGCCACATCGACCCGGACCGTGAGGTCGGGAACCTTCCGGAGAAGCTCGCGTGCCCCGCGTGCGGCACGAACGTCCTGGCGGCGCTCTCCTGGCACGGCACGCCGATCCGCGATGCATTCTCCAAGCGCCGACTCGGGCTTGACCTGGGCGAGGAAGAGGAGAAGGAACTCGTGCGGGCACGCCAGGGCGCGGACCTCGTCGCGGTGTACGGGCGGAAGGCCGTGGTGGCGATGAGCGTGTACGGCGTCGGACCCCAGGCGGCCTCGCGGATCCTCGCGAAGATGCACCGGGAGGAGAAGACGTTCTACGCGGACCTGTACGACGCAAAGCTCCGGTACCTCACGACGCGGCCGTACTGGGATCAGCGGCCAGCTCGGGAGCCGGTCGGCAAGACGTACGCATACTGAAGGCCGCCAAAGCGTTCTTGACCCCACGGACAGATAGCACGAACGTGCCTCACCGAATCGAAGTGTTTACCGGGAACTGCGCGCTCTGCCGGGAAGCACTCGACCTCGTGGAGGCGGGCAAATGTGGGACCTGCGAACTCGTCGAGCGAAACCTCGCGCGAGAGCCGAACATCCACCAGGACGCCCTTCAGCGCTACGGCGTCCGCGCAGTACCCACAATCGTAATCGACGGACGAATCAAGATCGAGGGAACGCCCGACTTCCCTTGGATCTGCTCGGACGAGTTCTACCGGCAGCTCGAGGAGAAGTACCCGCTCTTGCACCGCCTTGAGTAGACCCTCGCCGCCGGAAGGGAGAGGCCGTGAATCCCTCCTCCGAATGAAATCGGGCTCCGCTCGTAGGGTGCGGAACGCTCGGACCAACCCTTGTGCTACCCTTCGGGGCAACGTACTTATGTCGGTCCGAAATGGGGCCCTCCCCCTGGTGAGGATCATGCAAGAGACGCCTTTGACCGAGCCCACGATCCTGTTCGCGAGGACGCCTGACGATCTGGCGGCGGAGGTGGCCAGACGTTTGAACCGGGCCCGCGTGATCCTCTCTGAAATCCTGTCCGTCGAGGGTACGAGGACGGTTGCCAACACACTCGAGCCGTTCAACGAGCTATACGTAAACATCGCGGAGAACGCCTCGCAGGGCGAGCTCGCGCTCAACACGAGCCCGGAGGCCAGCATCCGGGAGGCGGCGGACAAGGCGTACCAGGACGCGAAGAAGCTCGAGACCGAGTTCAGCCTGAACCGCGAGCTCTACGACGCGGTCGCCGCGCTCGACGTCTCTCGGGAAGATGCAGAAACGCAACGCGCCGTCTTCAAGACGCTGCGGGACTTTCGGCGCGCGGGCGTCGACCGGGACGAGACCACGCGGACGCGGGTCCGCGCGCTGTGGGACGAGATCAACGCGATCGGCGTGGAGTTCGACAACATCATCCGCGGCGACGTGCGGTCAATCCAGGTGACGCGGGAGGAGCTCGACGGTCTCCCCGAGGACTTTCTGGCGGCGCGGCCCTCCGGACCGGACGGGAAGATCACGATCACCACGAACTACCCCGATGCGCTCCCGGTGCTACAATACGGACGCAACGCGGACGTCCGGCGTCGCCTCCTGTTCGAGTTCCGGAACCGCGGGTACCCTAAGAACGCCGACGTCCTCAAGCGTCTGATTGCGAAGCGCCACGAGCTCGCGACGCTCCTCGGCTACCGCCACTGGGGCGACTACATCACGGAGGACAAGATGATTGGCTCCGCGAGCGCGGCGGCGGAGTTCATCGAGAAAGTCACGCAGACCGCGGAGCGGCGGGCTCAGGAGGACTACCGCATGTTCCTGACCCGCAAGCGCCACGACGCTCCTGGGGCGTCCGCACTCGATCCTTGGGACCGCGGCTTCTACGAGGAAATCGTCCGCGCGGAGCAGTTCGCCTTCGACTCGAAGGAAATGCGGCCGTACTTCCCGTTCGCCCGCGTGCGGGACGGGCTGTTCACGATCACGGGCCGCCTGTTCGGCGTCCGGTACGAGCGCGTGCGCGACGCGGACCTGTGGCACCCGCAGGTCGAGACGTACGACGTGTACCAGGGAGACGCGCGCATCGGGCGCTTCTATCTGGACCTCCACCCGCGTGAGGGGAAGTTCACGCACGCGGCCGCATTCGGCGTCACGGTCGGCCTCCGCGGGAAGCAACTCCCTCAGGCGTGCCTCGTGTGCAACTTCCCGGACCCTGCGAAGGGACCCGCGCTCATGACGTACGACGACGTCGTCACGTTCTTCCACGAGTTCGGCCACCTGCTCCACGGCATCTTCGCGGGGGGGCAGCGGTGGGCGAAGAACACGATGGGCGAGATCGAGTGGGACTTCGTCGAGGCGCCCTCGCAGATGCTCGAGGAGTGGACGCGGGATGCGAAGAGCCTGCAAACGTTCGCGCGGCACTTCGAGACGAACGAGCCGATCCCAGAGGACCTCGTGCGGCGGCTCGTGCGGGCGGACGCGGTCGGGCGCGGGCTCGACTCCCGCCGGCAGATGTCATTGGCGGCGCTGTCCCTGAACTGCTACATCCGGGATCCGGCAGGTCTCAACCCCACGAATCTCGCAAGGGAGATGACCGACCGGTACGACCTGATTCCTTGGTTCGACGGCACGCACTTCGAGTGCGGGTTCGGCCACCTGAACGGCTACTCCGCGATCTACTACACCTACATGTGGTCCCTCGTGATCGCGAAGGACCTGTTCCAACAGTTCAAGGCGAGCGGCGACCTCCTCGATCCCACGCAGGCGGGAAAGTACCGGAAGCTCATTCTGCAACCCGGCAGCTCGCGGCCCGCGACGGACATGGTCCGCGAATACCTAGGCCGGGAGCCCTCGTTCGACGCGTTCGCCGCCTGGCTCGACGCGCGACTGTAATCAGTGGCCGAGGAGCACGGTCACCCGGACGCGGTCCGGCTCGATGCCGGTGTAGACGCCCCACGCCACGGACGCCCGGGGCGCATGGAGGTCGACGTCGCGGAGGACCTCTTGCGCGGACCGTTCATCCGGCGTGGGAAGTCCGATGAGAACGACGACCACGCGAGCGCGATCCGGAGGGCCGCCGAGCCACGGCGAGCGGAACGCGGACGCGACCGCCGTGGATTCCGGCTGTACGTGAAACCCTTCGCCCGTCCCCACCCCCCAGGAAGTTGCGGTCCGGAGAATCCCCGGAAGGGACGGCAGATCGTCGCGCGTCAGGACCCGGACCAGATCGTGGACCGACTGCATCGCGATCTGCGAGACCGTCTCGAACGCCCGGAGGATCGGGAGGTGCGGAGCGACCTTCAGAAGGGTGTCGTTCGGCAGCGCGAGCACACCGTGCGCGTGCCGGCGGAGCACCGCCAAAGAGTCGGATGCCGTCGTCCGGCGGTTCGTCCCCTCGAGCGTGAAGGGCGTCGTCACCACCGCCAGAATCGCCGAACCCCGGAGCGCGGCGACCCGGGCGACGAGGCTCGCGGCCCAACCGCCCATCTCGCCGCCAAGCCCCGCCATGGGCACGACGAGGTCCGCGTCTCCCAGCTCGATCGCCAGCATCTGCTCAGCGGTCGTCGCGAGGGTCTTGACCGCCCTCTCGTCCATAGTCGCGACCTCACGGAGCCCCGTCTTCGGCAGGATCAGCCGGCGCTTGATGGCGGCGAATGATCGGTGAGGCAGGTCGTTCACTCCGAGCACGTCCATCCCGGCTTCGTTCGGGGCGGCGCCGAGCGTGTTGCACCCCGCGCCGCCGCACCCCACGACGAGCACGCGGGGCCTCCCCCCGCCCACGCCGAGCTTCCGGACCTCGGGCACGCGCCGGGATTTTGCCGCGGTCGGTTAAGCTTGCCGCCCTACTTCTTCTGCCGCTGCTGTTGCTGCTGCTCTCGCTGGGCTTCCGGGCTCGGCTGCCAGAGGGCCATCGACGTGCCGGCGGGGTCCTGGAACCACGCCATCCAGCCCTGTCCGGGCACCTCGAGCTTGGGCGCGGTAATCTTCCCGCCCGCCTTCTCGATCTTCTTCACGTACTCGTCGATCGAGTTCACGAAGATGTAGTTCGTGATGCCCGTCGTCTGGTTCTCCTGCAGGGGCCCGACGCCCCCGCCCGGCCCGCTCGGCGTCTGGATCAACCAGTAGTTCATCCCCGGGACCTCCTCGAACTTCCATCCGAAGAGGTTCCCGTAGAACTTCTCCACCTTCTTCGGGTCTTTCACGGCGAACTCCACGTGCACGATGCTTCCGGGTTTCGGTTCCTCTGCCACTTGTCAAACCCCCTTTGGGGACGAAACGAGCCGGCCCGGGGTACTTAACGCTAGACCCGACAGGTCAGTGAATGTACGCGTGGCGCCTACTTCTTACGCTTCCCGCCCTTCTTGGCCTTCTTCGCGGCGGGCTTTCTCGTCGGCGGCGGCTTCGGCATGTCCTGGTACAATGCTTGGACCGTCCCACCGGGCTCCTGGAACACCGCGTACCAGCCGATGTTCGGGATCTCCGACTTCGGGACCATGACCATCCCGCCCGCGTTTTCGATCCGCTCCAATGTCCGCACGATGTCGTTCGCCAGGATGTAGTTCATGACCGTCGGCCCCTTCTCCCCGTGCTTCTGCAGCCCTCCGTGCGGCGCGCTGGGCGCCTCGAAGGTCGTGTAGTTCATCTCCGGGATGTCCTGGAACTTCCAGCCGAACACCTCGTTGTAGAACTCCTTCGTCCGCGCCGGGTCGCTCGAGTGAATCTCGATGTGCACGATGCTGCCTTCCTTCCGTTCTGGCATGGTTGCCTCCCCCTTGGAACCCACCTTCCGCGGGTCCACATCTGCGATGGAATGCGGGATAATGAACCTGATGGCCACCCGTGGGTCGCCTCGACGCCGGCATGGGAAGCCCCTGGGCCCGTGCCTCAGACCGCGTATCCCTCTCCGCGCGCGAACAAGTCCGTGATCCGGACCTCCTTGCCGACGATGCCATAGACCGCCCGGAAGCGCCCGATGCGGATCCGGTACAAGTCCTGCCGACCCTTCGTCCCCCGCAGCCTGGGGATGTACGCTCCCGACCGGGACGAGAACGGATTGGTTCCCAATCCCTGAAGGGCCCGCTCGACGCGAGCGCGGTCATCCGGGGGGAGAGACCGAAGGGTCATCAGCACCGTCGGGTGGAGGAGTGCTGCGTAGGGCATCATGCCTCGCGGAGGGGGACGTACTTCGACCGCTCCTCCAGCCGCCGGTATTGGATTTCCATGAACTGCTCGTACTCCACGCGATCCATCAGGGCCTCCAAAATCTCCTTGTACGTCTGGCCTTTCAGTCCGAATCGCTTGAGCCGATCCCGTGTGCCGACGGGGATCTGAATCGTCGTCGTTCCCGCCATGACTATAGATAGACCATGGGCATGCATAACCATTATGGTCACGGGTTGCATCGCCCGCAATCCCCGAATTGGCGAGCTTGGACCGAAGCGTACCTTCACGCGATACTTTCACCCTTCCGGCGGGAGGTGCTAAGGGAGGTAAGCCTCCCCTTGTGAGTGAAAGGCGGGCCTGCCGGGGAAGCGGCCTCGGAAACGTTTACGGAGCAAGGAGGCATGCACGAGAAGATGGCGGAGGTCGTGTGCGTCGCGGACGTCCACGAGGGAATCTCGTTCGGCTTCCTCATGGACCCCGAGACGGGCGTGAGCGCCCGGGCCCTCGACCTCCACGGGAACTTTGTCGCCGCCGCCAACTGGGCGATCGAACACGGGGCGAAGCTGTTCTGCGTCCTCGGGGACCTGTTCGACCGCACGCACGTGGCGCCCGTGTTCCGCGAGATGGTCCGGAGGGACGTCATCGAGCCCCTCGGAGAGGCGGGGATCGAGGTGTGGCTTCTGGCGGGGAACCACGACCAGCCGCGGGCTTTCGCCCGGAGCACAAGCCTCGACGACTACCGCGGCTACCGCCACGTGAAAGTGTTTCGCGAGCCGGCCACGGAGGTGCGCGAACTTGGCGGCAAGAAGGTCGGCTTCCTCCTCGTGCCCTACATGCATCCGGAGGAAATCGTGAAGCGCGCCCAGGAGCGACTCGGCGAGGTCGTGAGCCAGGAACAGGCGTACGCGGTGGCTCGCGAGATGTGGAAGCAATGGATCGCGGACCACGCGGAGGCGCTCGACGTCGATCGCCGGATCCTGTATGGCCACTTCTGGCTCGAGGGCGCGAAGCCCAGCGCGACCGGCTATGAGGTCGTGCCGGGCGAGTTCACGTTCTCGCGGGACATGCTGCCTCCGACCGTGGACCTGGCGGTGTTCGGCCACATCCACGCGCACCAGGTCGTGTACGACCGCTTCGTCTACACGGGCGCCCCGGAGCGGATCGACTGGGGCGAGCGGGACGACCCGAAGGGGTTCCTCGCGCTCGACGCCGCCAACGCATCGTGGCAGTTCGTCGAGCTGCCCGCGCGCCCGATGGTGAAGGTGGACGTGACCGTCGCGATCGACGAGGACCCCACCGCCAAGATCCTGGCGGCGCTCCCGGAGGACCCGAGGGACAAGCTCGTCCGGCTCGAGGTCACGATCCCGGAGGCGCTCCGCACGAAGGTCGACGAGCGCCGGATCGACGAGCGCCTCGCCGGCGCGTTCCACTACGAGGCGCGCTGGCTCGTACAGCGCAAGGATTTCCGCGTCGTCGAGGAGTTCACGATGGACCCCTTACGCCTTCTCGGGGAGTACGTGGACTCACACTACAAGGGCGACCCCCGCAAGGACGAAATCAAGGTACGGGGGGAGCAGGTCCTGAAGGAGGT